>OFHK01000189.1_pt1 | contig 19864 bp, 17 predicted proteins | sample 1521951 | NCBI WGS metagenome assembly OFHK01 (sample SAMEA2468436, study PRJEB22500) | soil metagenome | biome: Glassland; feature: Farmland; material: Clay | place: Australia | collected 2013-01-31 | depth 0.55 m
CCGCTTCCTCCCGCCCTGCATCGTTCACGTCCACTTCGAACCCGATTGCCCCACCAGTGCACCGTCGCTTGTGATCGACAGCCAGACTGCGCTCCCCGCGTCCGACCGGGTGCTTGCCGATGACGGCGCCGGCAACCCGAGCCTTGCGTCCGATCGCGCATCGATTCGCTGGAACAAGCGCACCGGCCAGTTGCTGGTCGAGGATGCGCAGCATCAGCGCCTGCTGCAGGCCGACCTGGCCACACTGGCACACGGCGAGCTGATCCTGCGGCACGCAAAGCCGGATGCGCTGTACGGCATCGGCGGCTACAACGCGACCGAAGCTGCCACCGGCGGCATGCTGCGGCAGGGCACGCAGGTAGCCGCCGCCGGCGAGCAAGGCCATGCGGGCGCACCGTTCGTGTGGAGCACCAGCGGCTACGGCGTACTGGTCGACACCCTCGGGGCCACGTTCGCACTGCAGCCGACCACCATCACGGTCAGCGGCACCTCGCGGAAAGATCTCGATTACTACATCCTGATCGGCACACCCACACAGATTTTTGGCGACGTGGCGCAGATCAGCGGCCACTCGCAGCTGTTCCCGAAATGGGCGATGGGCTTCACCAACAGCCAGTGGGGCATCGACGAAAAGGAACTGCTGGCGATCGTCGACACCTACCGCGCCAAGCACATCCCGATCGACAACTTCACCCTCGACTTCGACTGGAAGGCGTGGGGCGAGGACTGGGGCGAGTTCCGCTGGAACGCGACCAAGTTTCCGGATGGCCCCAGCGGCAAGCTGAAGCAGGAACTGGACGCCCGCGGCATGCATTTGACCGGCATCATGAAGCCGCGCATACATACCGACACGGTCGAGGGCCGCTATGCCACCGCGCACGGCTTCTGGTCGTCCGCCAGCAAGACCGCGCCGGACTATTTCTCGCACAAGCCGGTGCGCGAGCTCGACTTCGACCTGCTGCTGCTCGACATGTCGATGCCGGGCAAGAGCGGCATCGAGCTCATCCGGCAGGTGAAGGGCGAGAAGCCGAAGCTGCGCATCCTCGTGCTCAGCATGCACGAGGAGCACCAGTACGCGGTGCGCGCGATCCGCGCCGGGGCTTCCGGCTACCTCACCAAGGAGAGCGCCTCGCGCCAGCTCGTCGAGGCGATCCGCAAGGTGGCCGGCGGCGGCGCCTTCATCAGCAGCGCGGTGGCCGAGCAGCTCGCGCTGGGGGCGATGCCCGATGCGCAGGGACCGCTGCCCGCCGCGCTTTCCGACCGGGAGTTCCAGGGGTTCCGCATGCTGGCCGAGGGCAAATCCATCTCCGACATCGCCGAGCGCCTGAGCCTGTCGGTGAAGACCGTGAGCACGCACAAGGCCAACATCCTGCACAAGATGAACCTGGCGACCTCCGGGGACCTCATCCGCTACGCGATCGCCCACCGGCTGGTCGAGGACCCGGACGTGGCCGAGGTAATCGGCATCGACACGCGCGAGCCGCGTTACGACCTCGGCCGGGCGGACTACCTCAAGCTCGACATCCGCCACTCGCTCATCGGCAAGCTGGTGAGAGCGGTCGGCATCGACACGGTGGTGCACACGCTGACTCGGGTCGACTCCTTCGACATGGACCCCGCGCGCGCGCACGAGATGAACGTGATCGGCACCCTCAACCTGCTCGCCGGATGCGCGGGAGAGGGCAGCCCGGTGCGCCGGTTCGTCGTCAGCAGCTCGAACGCGGCTCGGGCGTCGATGCCCTCCGGGACGGTGACCAGCTGCTGGCTCATCACGGCGTGCAGCTGGGTGAAGCGCAACGACCGGCAGGGCAAGCCCCGGACGAAGGGCCTCACGGAGATCCGCGGGCCCTACTACTCCGTCATGGGGCCGCGGTACCTAGAGGACGTCCTCGAGACCGCAGGCGACTACGTGGACTCGCTGAAATTCGCCGCGGGCTCGTTCAGCGTCATCCCGAAGAAGTCGCTCCAGCAGCTCCTGGACCTCGCACACTCCTACGACGTGAACGTGTCCACGGGCGGCTGGATCGAGTACGTGCTGACGCAGGGCAAGCAGGCCGTGGACCGCTACATCGAGGAGGTCAAGTCCGTGGGCTTCGACATCCTCGAGATCTCCGCCGGGTTCATCAGCATCCCCATCGACGACTGGGTCGCGATCGTCGAGCGCGTGAAGGACGAGGGTCTGAAGCCAAAGCCGGAGGTCGGCATCCAGTGGGGCGCGGGCGGCGAGACGAGCGTCGAGGAGCTCGAGGAGGCCGGCGTCCGCGACCCGAGCCGCGCCATCCACGCCGCGAAGCGCTTCCTCGAGGCGGGCGCGTACCTGATCATGATCGAGTCCGAAGGCATCACGGAGAACGTGAAATCGTGGCGCACGGACGTGGTCTCGCAGATCACGGACGCGCTCGGCACGGAGAAGGTCATGTTCGAGGCCGCGGACCCCCAGGTGTTCACGTGGTACGTGCAGAACTACGGTGCGGACGTCAACCTGTTCGTGGACCACAGCCAGATCGTCCAGCTCGAGATCGTGCGCCGCGGGATCTGGGGCATGGCCGCGAACTGGGGCCGCATCGTCACGTACAAGAAGTGAGCCGCGGGGCCGGGCCATGGACGAGGCGAAGTACGTCATCGTCGGCGGCGGGCTCGCGGGCTTCAACGCCATCCCGGCAATCCGGGAGCGCGACGCGGACGGGCGCATCGTCCTCGTGACCGACGAGAAGGAGCGGCCGTACGACCGCGTGCCGCTTTCCAAGCGGTACCTCCAGGGCGTTTTGTCGCGGGAGGGCGTCTTCCTCCGGCCGCAGGAGTTCTTTGAGGAGAACCGCGTGGAGCTCTGGGCGGGCCGCAGGGCCGTGAAGCTCGATGCGAAGGCGAAGGTCCTCTCCCTGGACGACGGCCGCGAGCTCCGCTACGAGAAACTGCTCTTGGCTACGGGCGGCACGCCGAGGCGCCTGTCCCTTCCCGGTTCGGATCTCCAGGGGATCCTCTACCTCCGCACCCTCGAGGACAGCGACGCGCTCAAGGAGGCCATGGCCCAGGCGAAGCGCCTCGTGGTCGTGGGCGGCGGCTTCATCGGATGCGAGGTCGCCGCAGCGGGCGTGATGAAGGGCCTCGACACTACCGTGGTCGAGGTGGGGCCATACCTCCTGAACATGGCCTTTGACGAGCCTACCGGCCGCTGGGTGATGGACTACCTCGCGGCCAAGGGGATGAGGGTCCGGTGCGGCGAGCGTGCGGCGAAGTTCCTCGGCGAGGGCGGCCGGGTGACCGCGGTGGAGACGTCCAGCGGCACGAGGCTTCCGGCGGACCTCGTCGTCGTTGGCGTGGGTCTGATCCCGAACACGGACCTAGCGAAGGCCGCGGGGCTCCAGGTGGACAACGGGATCGTCGTGAACGAGCGCCTCGAGACCACCGCGGCGGATGTATACGCCGCAGGGGACGCCGCCCGTTTCTACGCACCGGTCTTCGAGCGGCCCATCCGGGTCGAGCACTACGACGTCGCGGTGCGCCACGGGAAGGTCGCGGGAGCGAACATGGCCGGAGCGGACGTCGCGTTCACGGACCTGCCCTACTTCTTCTCCGATATGTTCGAGCTGCGGATCCACGTCCACGGCCCGCTCTCGGACCACGACCGGATCCTGCTCCGAGGAGAGCGGTGGCTCACGGAGCAGGGCGGCTTCATCCAGTTCTACATGAAGGGACCGCGAATCATGGCCTACCTGGGCGTCAACCGCAAGCTCAAGGAAGAGCGGGCCGCACAGAAGCTCATCGCGGCGCGACGGACGTTCGAGGACACGAAGCCTCTCGAGGACTCGAGCACCGATCTTGTCGCATTGGCCGGGTAGTCGATCGCGGCGGCCTCATAACGCTTATACGGAAGCCTCCCTTACGCCGCCCCGCCCGAGGGTCCGTGGGGTAGCTTGGTCTATCCTTGGTGGTTCGGGACCACTAGACTCCGGTTCAAATCCGGGCGGACCCATACCATTTCAATTCTCTCCATAGAAAACGACCATCGCGATGCTCAATCAGCCCGGATTGACGAATAGCCAACTCGCGAAACAATTCGTTGGCAGGTCGTACCGCCGCGGGCTTCGAAGGCTCAGACCGAGGCCACGAGTTGGTCGAGGATGGCCTTGCGGAGCACGGCGAACTCCTCGGCCTTGAGGTGCCCCGCGTCCCGCATCTTCGCCAGTTCGTCGAGGCGCTGGGAAGGCGTGAGCGACGCGGGCACAGGCACGGTCTTCACGAGAGGGTCGTCGCCTCGCTGGACGGGCGGAGAGCGGACCATGTCCCGCACACGGTCGGGGTCTTCGTCCACGTAGTTGCGGATGGACGTGGCCACGCTGTGCCGTCCGCGGACGGCAACGGCTTCCGCGACCGCCGTGCCACGGTAGTCCCTCCTCTTGACGAGTCCCTTGAACTCGACCAAGGAGGACTTCCGCAGGTTGCGGTAGTCGCCCTCGACCCCGTGGTCCCGGTACACCCGGTAGCGCATCGAGTTTCACGCTCTCGCCGTGTAGTATCCTCCGTCCTTCCTCGGAACGAGCGCCTTCACCGTCGCCGGGTTCAGCCCGAGGTGGCGTAGGCGGGCCTCCCGCGCGGCCGAGAACGCCATTCCTGCGAGGAAGAAAAAGGCGAAACCGCCGAGAAACCCAACGACACCGCCGAGGTCAACGAACAGGTACACGGACACCACGATGAGGGCAAGGCCTAGGAACGTCAACCAGGGGAGCCTGGGATGCCCCGCAGAGTATCCCCACTTCTCCCAGTCCCGCTGCATGCCGAAACCCCCATCCCCTCGTCACGGCAAAGCCCTTCCGCCCGCGCTCCCTTGCCGCTTCCCTGCGCGGCCTGCGGCGGCCGCCGCGGGACTCGGTGGAACGGGGCGGGAGGCACCGCGACCCCCAACCCCGAATCGTACGACACCTCTCTCAGGCAGTCCAAGCCACAGGTTCGTCCGGAACAAGGGGAGCGGCCCAACTGGGCGCGTTGACTGGGAACAGCTTGACGGTGAGAGCGGCCTCGGACCAAAGGCCGGTGAGGCTGGCGACCTCCGAGAACGTTCGCGTTTCTCCGGGTACAAGTTGAACGTCGTCATGGGGGAACGCATCGAAGAGGGTGCCGTTATGAGGGTCATACGCCCATAGGGTCATCAACTGGAGGTGCACCGTCGCAGTTCCCACGTTCCGGAGGACGAGATTCACATGGAGTTGCGTCATCCCGACCTGCGGGGCATCGGGGGACATGACGAGACCCGTCGCCTCGATTTGAAGGGTCTCACGCTGGAGGAGGACGATGGCGACCGCCGCGACGCTCAGAACGATGACCGCTGCGACGGCGACTACGAGGAGCCGCCTCTTCAGTCTTGCTCGGGAAGGCGGTGCCGTACGAGTGGTCGAAGGAGGACTGGCTTGCATCTCTCCACTCCGCTGGTTCCCATTGTCCCTCGGAGGCTTGTATCTTCTGACCGCTCGTCGGCTCGCGGACGGAGGCGGGACCACCGGAACGAGAACCGTCGGGCGGAACGGTTATCGTGTCCAACGCGGATGTTCAGTTGATGCCCCGCCGCCGGGAGTTCGTCCCCGACATCTGCCAGTGCTGCGGCATGGAGTGGCCCGGAGGGCTGCGGCTCGGGATGACGGACCCGTTCCACCCCTTACCGGAATGCCCGGAGTGCGGGATGCGAGTCTGCCCGCCATGTCGGCGGCACCATGTCAAGGAACACAACCATCAAGCGTGCAACCGGGCACGGCTGTTGGCTCTGTAGAGCATGGGAGCGGGAGCTTCGAATCGGATCGCGCCTTCCGCGCCTGTGCAGTCAAACCTCAACGCTTTCCTGGAGACGGTGTGACCTTCACGTAGAACGTCATGAAGGCCGCCAGCACGTCGCAGACGATGAGAGCGCCAAAGGCCACCGTCATCCAGAAGGCGTCGTACTGGACGGGGCCCCGGCTGTCGAAGAATCCGAGAACCGTCAGCAAGGCGACAACCTCCGCGAAGAGCAGGACGAGGACGAACAGGACCGCCTTGGTCCTACGACTCCATCCCTGCAAGAAGGCCACGAACCGTTATCGACTGCTCGCGGCATAAGACCTTCCGGCTCTCGAAGGGGCGGGGCAACCTACGCGGGCACGTCGATGACATGCAACAGGACGCTCACGCTAACGCTCGGTGTGAAGGAGCCCGTCACCGTCGCCCGGAAGCCGAGGAAGTGGTCGGTGCCGAAGCATGGCGTGACCTGAAAGGACGACGGGAACACGAACTCGTAGAAGGGGCCGTTCCCGGTCTGATACATCGGGGTCGTCGTCAAGCTCTCGTTGCCAGGACCGGACATGTTGAATCTCGGAGCATTAGCTGGGTTGAACGAGACATTGACCGGGTAGTACTGGTTCGGGAACGCGGCCGCCGACGCCCCGATGCAGGTCCCCGTCTCATTGTACGCGAGAGTGATGCCGCTGAGATGCAGGTCCGACGCGAACTCGCCCTTGACCATCAGCGAGATGCCGACCACAGCCCAGTAGTCAGCGGAGTATGTGTAGGTGAAGAGGCGCAGACTTAGGCTCGACATCGGGCCGCCGCTGTGATTCGCGTATGTGGTCGCTCCGAACGACTGTTGCATCGGTGCCAGCGATGAGTAGTTCGCGAAGTTGCCTTCGATGACCCCCGTCGTCGAGCCCTCCGAGACCGTCAGGGGAATCGGTGGAGGTTGCGTGAGGACGTAGACCGAAACGGCAGCGACCACGACAACGACCGCGACGGCGAGAACGAGCAGCAGCCACATCCTGCTCGGCCTCGGCGCGGGCGTCGGTGCCGGAACGGGCACGGTGCCGGGCTGCGTTCCCTCCACCTCGGGGACGGCAACTCACCTGGGGGGATTCAAGGGTTTCGTCCATACGTCTCGGAACCCGTCGCGGCACACGTCTTCCGGGCCGCCGTCGGGCTCGGGGACGGCGCATGGAGGCGAAGGCTTTCGTTCCGCCTCACGGGAGCCTCGGACTCCGCCGCGCGAGGACCATCTGCATCCCGTACCTCGGGCGCAGCGTGATCCGCGGCAGGAGCGCCACTGGGTGGTCCGGGACGTGCCTCGCCTGCCAGCCCTGCGCGAGGGTGGCCAGGGCCAGCGTCCCCTCCATCCAGGCGAACGGCTCGCCGATGCACACGCGTGGGCCTCCGCCGAAGGGGAAGTAGGCGAAGCGCGGCAGTTTCGTGCGGAACTCCGGCGTCCACCGGTCCGGATCGAAGACATCGGGGCGGTCGAAGTACCGCGGGTCGTGGTGCAGGACCCACTGGCTCATGAGGAACGTCGATCCCGCGGGCGCGACGTATCCGTCGATCGTCTAGGTTTCCGTGCACTCGCGACTGAGGATCCAGGCGGGCGGGAAGAGCCGCATGGACTCCGTGAGCACGGCATTCGTGTACTTCAGGTGCGGGACGTCCTCGAGGGACGGAGGTCTTCCGCCGAGGCCTTGGTCGAGTTCCGCGTGGAGTTCTTTCTCCACATCCGGGTGGCCGGAGAGGAGGTACCACGTCCACGTCAGCGCGTTCGCGGTGGTCTCGTGGCCCGCAAGGAACAGGGTCATCGCCTCGTCGCGGACCCGCGCGTCGCTCATGCCGCCGCCCTCGCCCTCGGGGTCCTGCGCCTCGAGGAGCATCGTGAGCAGGTCGTCCGCCTGGGTCCTCCCGCCGCGCCGCTCCTCGATCGTCCGCTGGATGGTGGCGTCGAGCACGTCGTGGGCCTCGCGGAACGCGCGGTTCCCGGGGAGCGGGAGGCGGTCCGTGACGGCGGCGAGGGGGCTCATGAGGTGGTTCAGGTACTCCAGGGAGGTCCCGAGCGCCGCGCCGATCCGGTCCGCCGCGGCCTCCACGTCCGCGCTGAACAGGACCTTCGCGACGATGGCCAGGGTGAGGTGCATCATCTCGCGGTGCATGTCGACGGTCTCGCCGTCGCGCCACCGCTCCGAGGTCTGCAGGGAGGACTCGACCATGGTCTTCGAGTACTCCGCGAGGCGCTGGTTGTGGAAGGCGGGTTGGATGAGACGCCGCTGCCGCTTGTGGAACTCGCCCTCGCTCGTGAGGAGTCCATCGCCCAGGAGCGCCTTCGCGTTACGCAGACCCTCCCCTTTCACGAAGGCGTCGTTCCGCGTGACCAAGATGTCCCGGATCCATGCCGGGCGGCTCACGAGGTAGATGTCGCGGCCGCCCGCGCGGAACCGGACCAGGTCGCCGTAGGTGCGCGCGAGACGCGTGAACGTCTCGATGGGGTCGTGCCGGATCTCGAAGAGGACCTTCCCCGGCAGCAGCGTGCGCGGGCCGGGAGGCTCGAGGGACTGCATGGGCCCTCGGGGAACCCATGCTTCGGTCCTCCTAAACTTTTTCCAGACCCCGAAGGCTTATCCGGGGCCGTTGCGGGTCAGGACCCCCATGCGCGCGTCCGTCGCGATCGGGATCATCGGCGGCGTCGTGGACCTCGTGGCCGGCTTGGCCCTCTTCCTGGGCCCCATGGGCATGCCCTCCATGGCGGCCTCCTGGGTCGCGGTGGGCCTGGTGGCCCTCGGGCTCGTCGTCCTTGCGACCGCGGCATCCCTCGCGGTCGCGCCCATGGACCGTTCGCGGACCGCGTACGGGGGCCTCATGCTCGCCTACGGCGTGCTGATGCTGCTCCTCGGCGCGGCCATGCTGGCGGGTTGGCTGCCGATGATGGTGGGCTCGCTGCTCTCCGGCGGCGCGATGATCCTCGTCGGGGTCGCGATGCTCTACAGCGGGGCCACGATGGCGCGGATGTGACGAGCGCTTCCGCTCAGGCAGCAGAAGGAAGGAGAAGGAAGGGGGATCGCCCGCCGCACGGGCGGGCTGTCCATGGCGGGGTCCGATCCGGACCCTCAGTTCGTCGAGGTCTCGTTCTCGTGGTCGATCTCGGGGCTCTGCCCGGACTTCTCCTGGGCCCAGGCGGGCATGTCGCCCGTGCGGAGGGTGATCCAGGCGCCTCCGTTGACGGAGATGGACCAGGCCTCGAGGTTGGTCGTGCTGTTGTCGTCGAACACGCCCTTGACGCTCACGGTGTCGTTCACCTTGATCGCCGGGTAGTTGTGCTCAGCCCAGTACCAAGGCGGCGCGAGCTCCACGTGGTACGTCGTCGTGCCGTTCGTCAGGTTGAACTCGACGCTGGTGTTGAAGTGCGGGTTCCAGTCCACGGCCGTCACGGTGCCCGACACCGTCACCAGGTTCGGCGACGCGTCCATCGTGTGGAGGGCGAACCCCGCAGCGCCGGCCGTCCCGACGACGGCGAGCACGGCGAGGACCAACGCGGGATGTGCCATGTTCGGTTCTTGCCTCCTTGGCCGAGTCGAGCGCGTCGGGGGGAGTTAAGGCTTCTTTGACGCTCCTCGAAGGGAGAACGGCCGGTCCGCTCGTGCGAGGGCTCCCGGGCGGTTGCGGTCTCCTTCCGTGGGGCGACGACTCTCAATCCCGGGAACGATAGTACCGCGTCCGCGTCCGGAACAGTAAGGACGTCGGCTCCATGTCCCGGGCGCCGCTTTACGGGGGTGGAGGAAGGGACCCATGCGAAGGGTCGTGTTGGTTGGAGTAGGCTTGCTCATCGGGCTCGTGATGGTGACGACGGCGATGAGCGGGGCGGTGGCGAAGTCCTCGTCCCGCGCCGCCTGGACGGTGATGGTGTATCTGGACGGGGACAACAACCTCGACCCGGACGCCCACGCCGACCTGGCGGAGATGGCCGCGGTGGGTTCGACGGCGTCCGTGAACGTCGTCGCGCTGTTCGACGAGGTCGACGGCCCCGCGTACCTCCTGAAGGTCACCCCCGGCGGCAGCCAGGTGGTCCCCGGCTTCCCGCTGAACGGCGTCGAGGTGGACATGGGGGACGGGAACACCCTCGCCGCGTTCGTCGACTTCGCCTTCGCCAAGTTCCCCGCGGACCACGTGCTCCTGGACCTCTGGGACCACGGGGACGACTTCCGCGGCTTCGCGTGGGACGACCACCCGAACGCGGACAACTCCCCCGGCAGCGACTTCCTGACCCACACGGAGATCCTCAACGCGCTGAGCGGCCATCACTTCGACATCCTCGCCTTCGACGGCTGCGTCATGAGCAATCTCGAGGTCGCCTACGAGTACGCGGCCCGGGGCGCCTCCGTCGACTACATGGTCGCCTCGGAGATCTATATCCCGAACCAGGGCTTCGCGTACGACGGCGTGCTCGCGCCGCTGGTCGCCGACCCGTCCATGAGCGCCCTCGACCTGGGCCGGGCCATGGTCGACTCCTACATGGCCTTCTACACGCAGGGCGGCTGGCAGGTCGGCCTCTCCGTCGTGAAGATGCCCGAGGTCCCCGCCCTCGTCTCGTCCGTCTTCGCCCTCGCGTCCGCCCTGGAGGCCGACATGCCCGCGGTCCGCGAGTGCGTCGGCACGGGGCGGGGCGAAGCCCACCTGGGCTGGTCCATGTACGGCTGGGAGGCCTTCGTCGACTTCCCGACCTGGCTGACCTCCACGCAGGCGTGCCTCGGGTCCGGTTCGTCCCTGGCGCCCCTCTTCGACGCGGTGTCCTCGCACCTCGTGGCCGCCCTCCCGTACGTGGCGAACACGCACGGCCTGGACGTCAAGGGCGCGGGCGGCATCGGCGTCTTCTTCCCCGGCTCCGAGGGATCGTTCGAGGACAACGCCTACTGGCACGGGGACTACTTCCTCGCCACGCAGTTCGCGATCCAGGGATGGTACGGGTTCCTGGACTCCTACTGGGGCGGCAAGTAGCCGCGGGAGACGGAGAAGCGGCACGCGCGGGGCCCCGGCCTCACAGGGAGACCGGGGTCCCCATCCCCTCTTTCCGCGCGCGCTCGTAGACGAGGGCACCCACCGCCACGTCCTCGATCGCCAGGCCGAGGGACTTGAACAGGGTGACGTCCTTCGCGCGTCGGCGACCCTTGACCTTGCCCGCCACCACGGACGCGAGTTCGTGGACGTCGTCCCATTTCAGGATCCTTCCCGCGATCGGGGCGACGAGGTCCCCCGCCTCCAGGTTCGCCTGCTCCACCGAGTCCGCCGCGATGAACGTGCAGCGCTGGATCACGCCGGAGTCGAGCTCCCGCGACCCGAGGCGGTTCGCGCCGATCGCGTTGATGTGCACGCCCGGTGCGAGCCACTCCCCGCGGACCACCGGCCTGGACGAGTGCGTGGCGGTCACGAGGATGTCCGCGCCCCGGGCCGTCTCCTCCGGCGACGCGGCCGCGCGCACCTCGATGCCGAGGACCTTCGTCATCCGGTCGGCGAAGGCGTGGCGCCGCGACGCGTCCCGCGAGAAGCACCGGACCTGCGTGACGGGGCGGACGCGGGAGACGGCCTCGAGCTGGCTCTCCGCCTGCCACCCGGTCCCGAAGATCCCGACCGAGGAGGCGTCCGCGCGCGCGAGGTACTTCGTCGCGACGCCGCTCGCGGCGCCCGTGCGGCGCTGGCCGAGGCGGTTCGCCTGCAGGATGGCCAAGGGCTCGCCCGTGTCCCCGTCGAAGAGGTGGAACCAGAAGCGGACGCCCTCCTTCGACACGGTGTACTCCTTGAAGCCGTAGTAGCCGCGGCCCGGCCAGGAGGCGGGCATGAGGTTGAGCATCCCATGCGCGCCGCGCACCCGCTGCCGCGGGCGGTTCTCCGCCCTCCCGAGGCCGAGGTCGCGCAGGGCGGCCTCCACCTCCCGGAGGGCGTCGTCCATCGTGAGGAGCCGTTCCACGTCCTGCTCGGTGAGGAGGAGCATGGGCACCCCGAGGCCCTCCGCCCTCATGAAGGCGCCGTGCGCGGCGAGATCACGCGATCCGCCGCTTCAGGAGCTCTTCGGGCTGGAGCGGGGTCTGCGTGAGGCGGTGGCCCGCCTGTCGCTCGATCGCGCGCACGAGGGCCGGCGGGACGCCGATCGTCGGCGCCTCGCCGACGCCCTTCGCGCCGTGCGGGGCACTGGAGCGGGTCTTCGCCGTCTTGACGACCACGTGGGGCGCCTCCGTGGCGGAGAGCACCCCGGCGTCCCCGATCGTGCCCGCGAGGGGCTGTCCGTCCGCGTCATAGATCGCGGCCTCGGAGAGGACCTGCCCCATCCCCTGGACGGAGCCGCCGACGACCTGGCTCTCGAGCATCTCCGGGTAGAGGACCTCGCCCGCATCGTAGTACGCCAGGATGTCCTGCACGCGGACCATGCCCGTCTCGTCCAGGTGGGCCGTCACCACGTTCGCGCCGAGGCTGTTGAAGCTTCCCCCGGGCTTGTAGAACACGGTCTCGTCGTACCGGCCTTCCAGGAGCTTCTTCGGTGAATCGCCGCCGGCCAGGGCGGCCTTCGCCTTGATCTTCCGTGCGGCTTGGACGACCGCACCGCCGCCGACGATTGCCGTGCGGCTCCCCCAGCTGCCGACGCCCCTGGGCAGCGCGTCCGTGTCGCTCGGCTGCAGGTCGACGACGTCCTGGGGCACGCCGAGCTCCTGGGAGACGAGCCGGCGGACGAGGACCTCGTGGCCCTGGCCGTGGGGGTTTCCGCCCATCCACACCTGGATGCGTCCGTCCTGGATCTGGATCCGGGCGCCCTCGCCGCCCCGCGCCGCGGGCACGAGGACGAAGTTGGAGAAGCCCGTGTGGCCGTCGGCCACGCGGCTGCGGTAGTCGAGCTCGCGGATCGCGTCCTCCAGGAACGACCGGTACGGCGGCACGTCGAGGCCCGTGGGCGACTTGAAGGACTCGTCCGTCGCGTTCGCAAGGCGGACGTCCACCGGGTCCATCCCGATCTCGTCCGCGAGGAAGTCCATCATCCGCTCGGTGAAGAACGCGGCCTCGGGCCGCCCCGCGCCGCGGTACGGGCCGAGGGGGACCTTGTTCGTGATCACGACGCGGCCGGTCACGTGAGCGCGCGGGATGCGGTACGGGCCGGTCATCTGCATCCCGATCCAGCGCGGCGTCCAGTCGGCCATGCCGACGGAGTACGCGCCGCCGTCGACCAGGAGGTCGCCTCGGAGCCCCTCGACCTTCCCGTCGCGGTCGGCGAAGAGCTTCACCTTGGCACGCGCGCCGCGACCCTGCTCCGTGGTCTGCAGGTGCTCGTACCGGGTCTCGATCCACCGCACGGCGCGGTTCTTGTTCCGCATCGCGATGTGCGCCGCGACGATGTACTCGGGGTAGATGCCGCCCTTGCTGCCGAAGGCCCCGCCCGTGTCCACCTGGATCACGTGGACCGCCTCCTTCGGCAGGTGGAGGCTCTCCATGAAGCCCTCCTGCCAGCTCGGGACGGACTGGGTGGACGCGTAGACTGTGAGGCGGCGGCCGTCCCAGAGGACGACGGCGCCGCGGGGCTCCAGGGGATTCGGCACGATCCGCTCGTTGCGGAGCGTCTCCTCGAGGACGACCGGGACGGCGGGGTCGTCGAAGGCCGCGCCGACCGTCCCTTTGCCGGCGACGTTCGACGTCGTGCCCGGATGGATGGGCTCTCCCACGAGCGCCTCCTCCGGGTCCGAGATCGCCTTGAGCGGTTCGTACTCCACGTCGACCGAGTCCAGGAGGTCCTCGGCCTCCGCCGCGGTCCGCCCGGTGACCGCGGCGATGGGCTGGCCGACGTAGTTCACGCGGTCGCTCGCGAGGACGGGGTAGGCCACCGCGCCCATGCCTCCCTCGCCGCCCTCGCCCACCGCGCTCATGAGCTCGTCGACCTCGGCGTGCGTGAGGCCTCCCTTCACGGAGCGCAGGATGGCGCGCGCGTATCGGCTGCGGACGATCTTGAGGTGGATCATGTCGGGGAACGTGAGGTCGGCGACGTACCGCCCCTTTCCGGTGACGAATCGCTCATCCGTGTCGGTCATCTTGGGTGCACCCTCTCGCGGACGTCGCCCTCGAACCGTGTCGCCTCGATAAGACTTTGCATTCGCGGACGCCCCCCATGCGGGCTTCGGCCGGCCGAATTCATGCCATGGGCCTTCCGGTGAGCGGGCTTCCCCATCCCTATTTATCCGACGATTCGCTTCCGAATCCCGATGATCGAGGCCGTCCTCCGCGTCACTCTGCCCTGCAGCTGGGTGACGGAGGTCACGAGCGAATTCGGCGCGACGCTGAGCGTCGTCGAGCAGAAGCCCGCGTCGGGGCGGACCCTCCAGAGCCTCGTGGAGATCGACCCGGGCGCGTCCGACCCGAACGCCATCGTGGAGAGCCTGCGGAGGAACCCGTTCGTCCACGGGGTCGAGGCGATCGTCCCGCCGAAGGGGAAGATCCTGGCGACCCTGCTCGTGGACAACTGCCACGCCTGCCGCGAGCTCGCGCACTCCGATTGCTTCCTCACGGACGCCACCGCGACGGGAGGCGGCGGCCTCGAGTGGCGGCTCCTCGCCCCGCGCCGCTCGTCCATCGAGTCCCTCGTGGGCACGCTGCAGAAGCGCGGCATCCCCGTCGAGCTCGCCTCGATCAAGAACGTGAAGGGCTCCGGGGGCCTCACGGACCGCCAGGCTCGCGTCCTGAGCCTCGCGTACGAGCTCGGCTACTTCGAGTTCCCGAAACGGATCAACCTCACGGACCTGGCCAAGAAGGTCGGCGTCTCCAAGGCCGCCCTCTCGGAGACCCTGCGCACGGGCGAGGAGAAGATCCTCCACGCCTACTTCCAGGGGCTCATGAAGCGCCCGCGCTGACCCCCGAACGTGTTCGGGGAGCCGGCTTACTCCGCCGCTGCGTAGCCCTCCGCCGAGGACGTGGTACGATGGCGGACGGGCAACTGAATCCCGTGACGCGCGAGGACTTCCGGCGGACGATGCGGGGGACGCGGCCGATGGGCCGTGGGCTCCTGGCCCTGGTCGTGTCGGTGCCGCTGATCCTGGGCGTGTTCGCGGGCGCGATCGGCGGATACGTCCTGCGCGCCCCCGCTTCGGCGTCCGCGGGCACGGGCGTGACGGACGTGTTCCACCTGCAGGTCTACAACTACTACTTCAAAGGCGTCGGCGGGACCATCGACAACGTCACGAACCCCCAGCTGAACGTCTCCGCGGGCGACCAGGTCACCGTCGTCATCACCGATGAGGTGGCCGACACGCACAACCTCCACGTGGACGGGTACAACGTGCAGAGCGCGGACGTGTCCGGGGCCGGCTCCTCCACGAGCGTGAGCTTCGTGGCCGACCAGCAGGGCACGTTCGCCTACTACTGCGCGATCCCCGGGCACCGCGAGATGGGGATGCAGGGCAGCCTCGTGGTGGGCTCCGGGCAGGGCGGCGGCAGTCCCCTCCCGCCGATCGGTCCCGTGGTCCTCCCGGTGAGCGACATCGTGCGGAACGCGACCGACGTCCCGCCGCCGATCACGCGGACGACACCCACCACGGTGGACATCTGGCTCAACGTCACGATCGTCAACGGCGCGATCGAGCCGGGCGTCTCCTACACGTATTGGACGTTCGGCGGCAAGGTCCCCGGACCCTTCTTCCGCGTCCTCGTGAACGACACGGTGGTCGTCCACTTCCACAACGGGGACACGATGATGAACCACTCCGTGGACTTCCACGCGGTCTCCGGGCCGGGCGGCGGCATGTACGCCTCCCAGGCGGGACCAGGACAGAACACCACGTTCTCCTTCAAGGCGCTCGTCCCAGGACTGTTCCTCTACCACTGCGGCACCCCGGACGTCTCGGTGCACATCGCGAACGGGATGTTCGGCATGATCCTCGTGCAGCCCGACGTTTCGCTGCCTCCCGTGGACGAGGAGTTCTACGTGATGCAGAGCGAGCTGTACACGATCTGGCCGATCCACACGACGGGGAACCAGATCTTCGACGGGCAGAAGCTGCTGGCCATGACGCCGACGTACTTCGTGTTCAACGGCGCGTTCAAGGGGCTGACGGGGGGCCACCAGCTGGACGCCCAGGTCAACCAGACGATCCGCATCTACTTCGGGGACGCGGGCCCGAACTTCATCTCGTCCTTCCACATCATCGGGCAGATCCTCTCGCAGGTGTGGCAGTACGGGGACCTGACCGACCCGCCCCTCCATGGTGTGCAGACCGTGCTCGTGCCGGCCGGCGGCACGGTCGTCGTGGACCTGAACCTGGTCTACCCAGGGCAGTACACGATCGTGGACCACGACATCACCCGCGCCGTGGACCTCGGCGCCCTCGGCGTGCTGAACGTCACCGGTTGGGCGAACGAAACGGTCTTCAACCCGGGCGCGTGAGCGCGATGCCGGCCCGCGACGCAGTGTATGAGGAGGGCTCTCGCTTGGAACCCTTCCAGGTCCTCACCGCGGAGCACGCGCTCCTCCGCCTCCAGCTGAGCCGCGCCCTCGATGCCGCGCGGCATGACCCGCTCGGGCCTGAAGCCCGGAAGTCCCTCGCGCTCCTGTACGACGGCTTCCGCCTCCACCAGCGGCGCGAGGACCTCGTCATGGTCCCGGCGTGCGAGCGCCTGTTCGGCGGAAAGGACGGCGCCGCATCCGTCCTGCGGGAGGACCACATGGCGATCCGCGAGGCGTTCGCCACCGCCATGGCGGGACCCGTGGGCCTGGCCCCCGTCGCCCTCCAGGCGCTGGAGAACCTCCGCGCCCTCCTGGAGGCCCACTTCGCCCGCGAGGAACGGGTGCTCTTCCCCCTCATGACCGCGCACCTCGCCGGTCGGGAGGCCTCGGACCTCGCTCGGCGGCTCCGGACCACCCGGCTCGCCTGACCGCGGCCACAGCCTCTAAGCCACGGGCGGGCTATCCACGGCGCGGGGAACGGCTTGACGAGGTCACGCGTCACGTTCTACGGCGGGATCAACGAGATTGGAGGGAACAAGTTCCTCCTGGAGGAAGGGAGCTCGAGGGTCTTCCTGGACTTCGGGAAGAACTTCGGCCGCGAGAAGCAGTTCTTCGACGAGCCCTGGATCACGCCGCGGAAGGAGGAGCACCTCCTGGCCCTCGGCATCCTCCCGGACCTCCCGGGAATCTACAAGAAGGACGCGACAGGCGATCCGAAGCTGGACGCGGTCCTCCTGACGCATCCCCACACGGACCACTACGACGCGATCCGCTGGCTCCGGGACGACATCCCCTCCTACGCGACGCCGACCACGAACGCGGTCATCCTCGCCCGAGAGTACTCCGGGAGGACGGGGCCGTCCAAGGAGTACTCGATCGCGAGCTGGACCGAGCGCGAGGGGAAGGTCGACTTCCGCGCGCTCAAGCCCATCGAGCCGAACAAGAGCCGCGAGATCGCGGGCTTCCCGACGACCGCCTTCAACGTGGACCACTCGATCCTGGGGAGCGTGGGCTACGTGATCGAGACGAAGGCGGGGAACGTCGCCTACACCGGGGACTTCCGGCTGCATGGGGCCCGCGCGGAGCAGAGCCGCGCCTTCCTGGAGGCGGCGAAGGGGCGCGACCCGATCGCCCTCCTGATCGAGGGCACGCACATCGAGGACTCGAAGATCGAGTCCGAGGACGAGGTCGAGCGCAAGTTGACCACGGTCGTGTCGCAGACCAAGGGGCTTGTCATCACGGGGTTCGCGCCCGCGGACGTGGACCGGATGAACACGTTCCACAAGGTCGCGAGGGCCACGGACCGGCGGCTGGTCCTGACCCCCCGCCAGGCCTTCCTGGTGGACCAGCTCACGGAGAAGGGGCTCTTCCGCGGCTTCGACCTCTCGTCGGAGAACGTCCGGATCTTCCGGAAGGACAAGAAGACGACGGGGGAGTTCGAGAAGCACCTCGAGGAGCGCTATGGCGACCGCGTCCTCGACGCGGCGCACGTGAAGGAGATCCAGTCCAAGGCCATCCTAGTCGCGTCCCTCACGGACATGCTCTCCCTCCCGGCGATCGACCCCATGGCGGGGAGTGTGTACATCCTCTCGAGCAGCGAGCCCTTCAATGAGGAGATGGAGATTTCCTTCGACAAGCTGCGGTCGTGGCTCACGAGGTACGGTCTCCCGCTCTTCCAGGTGCATGCTTCAGGCCACGCGACGGCCCATGACCTCCGGATGGCCGTCGAGACGATTCATCCGAAGAAGGTGTTCCTCGTCCACACGGAGAACCCTACGCTCTTCGCGCGGTTCCTCGGGAAGCTCGGCCTCGGTGCGGAGATCGTCCAGCCCGAGGAAGGTCGGCCGTACGAGCTCTAGGTCGGCGGCACGTTGGGCGGTGGCACCGGGAGCCGCTCGGTCTCTTCCACGGCTCGGAGGAGGTCGATGCGCGTCAGCATCCCGACGAGGCGCTTCTCGTCGTCCACGACGATCATGCGCGTGATCTGCGAGCCGTTCATCACCTCGAAGGCCTCGTTGGCCGGGGCGTCGTCGTTGATGAGCTCGACGTGGCTCTCCATGATCGACTTGACCAGGGTCCGCGGGGCCTTCGAGTGGGTCTGTTGGAGGGCCCGGCGGTACACGATGCCGAGCACCTTGCGCTCCGCGTCCACGACCGGATAGGAGTAGTGCCCCTTCAGGATGCTGAGGTCGTAGGCGTCCTTCACGGTCATCTCGGGCTGCAGGGTGATCACGGGGCTCGACATCACGTCGCGGACGGTCCGGGAGGCGAGCACGGAGAGGTCCATGGGCATGGACTTCCGCGTGATCTGCGCCTTGTACAGCGTGTAGTCCCCTGACACCGCGTAGGCCATGACCGTGCCCAGGATGAGGGGGATGAGGACGTTGAACCCGCCCGTCATCTCCGTGAGCATGACCGCGCTCGAGATGGGTGTCTTCGTCGCGGCCGCGAGCACGGCCCCCATCCCCACGACGACGAGCACGGAAGAGGAGAAGGAGAAGCCCGCCGCCTGGAGGACGAGGCCGATGATCCCGCCGAGCGTGGCCCCGATGAAGATGCTCGGGGTCATGACCCCGCCGCTTCCCCCGCTGCCGATCGTGAAGGACGTGGCCACGACCTTGGCGAGGAACAGCGCGGCGAAGGCGAGGAGCACCCATTGGAAGGCGGTGACGACCTGGCCCCCCACCTGGATCTGCTGCCAGTTCGTGGCCGCCACGAGCTGCTGGTCCCACGCGTAGCCGAGCCCGAGGACGCCGGGGAGCACGACGCCGAACCCGCCGCACGCGAGTCCGCCCAGGGTCGTCTTCACGGCGAACGGCATCTTCCAGCCCGAGAAGGCGTCGCTGATCCAGAAGAACACCTTCGCGAACGCGATGGCCACGAGGCCGGCCAGGAGCCCGATGAGCATGTAGAGGGCCAGGTGGGGCAGATCATAGGTCGGCACCGCGCTCCCGGAGGCGGAGCCCAGGAGCGGCGCCGCATTGAACCACGGGAGCGGGAACAGGACAAAGACCAGGTAGGCCGTCGTGGAGGAGATCAGGGCGGGGATCACCGCCCCGTGCTCCAGGTCGTTCTTGTAGGGGGTCTCCAGGGCGAACAGCGCACCGCCCAGGGGGGCCTTGAAGATCGCGCCGAACCCTGCGGCCGCACCCGCGATGACCAGGGTGCGGAGGTCGCTTCGCTTGAGCTTGAGCCAGCCCCCGAGGATGGAGGCCGTGCCGGCCCCGATCTCTCCGACGGGGCCCTCAGGCCCGGCGCTCCCGCCGCTGTTGATCGTGATCGCGGACACGATCGCCTTCACCGGCGGCACTGATTGCAACGATCACGACGCCATCTGGGCCGCGCTCGACAAGGTGCGCACCAAGCATCCCGGCATGGTGCTGCTCCATGGCGGCACGCCCACCGGCGCCGAGCGGATCGCGGTGTGCTGGGCCGACAGCCGCAAGGTCACGCACATCCCGTTCCGGCCCGACTGGAACCGTCACGCCAAGGCGGCGCCCTTCAAGCGCAATGACGCGCTGCTGGCCGCCATGCCGATCGGTCTGGTGGCGTTCCCGGGATCGGGCATTTCCGCCAACCTCTGCGACAAGGCCAGAAAGCTTGGCATCCCGGTGTGGTCCTTCGGCCATGACC
>OFHK01000190.1_pt1 | contig 19770 bp, 13 predicted proteins | sample 1521951 | NCBI WGS metagenome assembly OFHK01 (sample SAMEA2468436, study PRJEB22500) | soil metagenome | biome: Glassland; feature: Farmland; material: Clay | place: Australia | collected 2013-01-31 | depth 0.55 m
GGAGGGTGGGAACGGCCAGGGCCGCCTTCCCCTTCCTGGCGGCGGCCCGACGCGGTGAAGTCCGCATGTCGGGACCGCACCTGCCGGGGCAATCGGTCTGGTCGGCCGCGATGCGCGGCGGCGGGCTGCCGGACCGGGGCGGTGGCCGGATGGTGCTGGAGCGCAGCACCGGGCGGCTGTCGCCGGCCCGGGGGCGGGGGAAGACCCGGTGCCGGGGGGGAAAAAACACCCGCCCGCCCCCAGGGAACACCCCCCCGCCGCCGGCCTGCCACACCCCCGCCATATCGTTGGTCGCCCCGGACTCGTCGGTCCACAGGCTCACCGCGCCACCGGGCTGGTCCGGCGGCCGTGGCAGGCTCACCCGGGCCACATAACCGACGTAGGGGTTGGTGTCGCAGTTGCCCGCGAACCCCCCGTAGGCCGCCCCGTCCATGATCAGCACACCGGGCCGTTCCAGCTGCATCTCGGAATTGAATGTCATCGACGGGGCATTGGTGGGGCTCCCGGAGATCGGCTGCTGCAGGTCGATGTGCCCGGTCGAGGGGTTGATCCCGAACAGGTTCCACTGCGGGCTGCTGCCCGACATGATCTCGCCGAACATGTACACGTCACCGCTGACGGGGTCATAGGCGGGGGTGCCGGTCACCCCGATGTGCGGGGCCAGGTTCTGGCACTTGCGGATACCTGCCGAGGACGAGTTCGCGGTCACGAATGGATTGCCAAGGTGGGTCCCCCACTTCCTGGCGCCGGTCACCGGGTCCATCCCGTAGACGTAGTCGTCCTCGGTGGCCACGATGAGCATGCCGTTGACCACGATCGGCTGCGCGTACACCTGCCCGGTAACCGTCTTGCGGAAAAGCTGCTTGAACTTGCCGCCGTGCACGGTGGCCGGCGACAGTCCCGGTTCGCTGGGGTCCCAGCCGGTGCGCAGCGCGTTCTGCGATGCCGTCAGTTCGTCGGCGTGGGCCGGAACCGCCCGGGTACCGGGCGCCGCGCCGGTCAGCGCGGGCAGCATGGCGAGCGTGAGCGCAAGCCCGGCGATCGCCATGTACAGGCGCCGGGCAGGGCTGATGCGGACCTTCAAGTACCCCCGTGCGTGCATGGGAACCCCTCCAGTGGCGGGTACGGGCGGGCGGCTAGGAGACGTGATTTCGCCGGACGCTGACGGGGCGCCGCGGAGATGATGGCATGAGATATCGCTGTCTAACGGTTTCCTGTTATTAAGACGCTTAGGGTCCGGGGCCGTATGACAAGAGTGATGTGGTCGCGCCCATTTCGTGATCCGGCTGGTTCAGGCGGCTTTGCCGGTGAGGGTGACCGTCAGGGTGTGGGTGCCGCGCGGGTCGGTCCAGGTGAGGGTGTAGTGGGCGGTGAAGGTGCCCTTCTTGACCGGGGTGAAGGCCACCTGCTGGGTCAGGTCATAGCTGGGGTTGAAGGGCAGGTCCTTGGGGATTCGGTAGACGGCGTGGAACGGTGTGGCCAGCCGTGTGGTGGCGGTGATGGTGCTGGGCTGGTTGCCGCTGTTGGTGACGTGGATGCTGGCGGTCGCGGTCTTGCCAACCCTGACCGTCCCGAGATTCACGCTGCTGCTGGCTGGGGCCAGGTGGCGGATGGCGGCGCCAGTGCCGGACAGATTGACGGTGAAGCTGGTGACCGGCGCGGCGCCGCTGCCGGACAGGTTCACCGTCACGCTGGTGGAGTCGGCGCCGGTGATGGTGAACGATCCGGTGGCCGGCCCGGCCGCGGTGGGCGCGTAGGTGACCTGCACCGTGATCGACTGCCCGGGTTTGATCTGGGTGCCCGCCGCGGGCAGGCCAGTGGCGCTGAACGGGGATGACGGCGGCGTGACTGAGGCGACGGTCTCGGTGGTAGGGCCGTAGTTGGCGATCTGCACCACCTCGGGGCGGCCGATGCCAACGGGGACGTCGGTGACCCCCTGATCGGGAGCCAGCGGGAATGTGACTGTGCTTGGATTGGCAACCAGCCCGGCCTGGGTGCCGTCGCCGGTGAGGGGCACGTCCACCGAGGGTGTCTTGGTGGAGGTGGTGGCAAAGGACACCGATCCTGTTACCCCGCCGGGAGCCAGTGGCCCGAAGGTCACGGCCGCGTGCAGCTTGTCCCCCTTGTGCAAGGTGACCGGGAAGGTGACCGGGACGGCGGTCGTGGTGCCTTTCCTGGTCTCGGTGATCGCGCCGACGGTGAACTGATCCGTGGTGGCCAGGGAGTTGGAGGCGCCGGTGCTGGCAGTGACGCCGGTGAAGGTGACCTTCCGGTCCGCGGTCACGGTGACCTGCCGGACGCTGGTGGCGTTGACGCCGGTCTGGGCGAAGGTGGCCGTGGGGGCGGTGACCAGCGACGACCCGGCACCGGGCACGCCGAACCCGTAAACTTTGCCGTCCCGGGTGCCGACATAGACCCGCCCGCCGCTGGTGGCGGGGATCGAGAACTTGGTCACGGTCCCGAGCGGCGCATTCCAGATCGGCTTCAAGCTGCACGGTTTGGCGGATGTGCAGCCCGCCAGGGCCGTCGATGAGACGTCGTAGGCCTCGAGTATGCCGCCCAGGCCGGTGCTGTGGTTGACGAAGACCTCCCACAGGACCTCGGTGGCCGCCTTGGTGCCGTCCGAGGTCACCACCGGTGAGCCGGAGGTGTAACCGAACGAGAGAGTGCTGTCCGCCACATTGGACAGGGTCGGCTTGCCGGAGCTGTCAGCACCGAACTTGAACACCCGCAGGGCGTCGTTCCTGCCCACGAAGTAGAGATAGTCATTGGCGGTGCTGGCGTTGGCCGCGGTCAGAGTCGTGGTGTCGGCGAACACCGCTGGGTGCCCCCACTCGCCACCGTAAGCCTTGGTCACGGCGAGGACCGCGTCAGTCTTGCCCGGGCCCTGCTCCCGGCCGCCGAGGTTGTCGCGGTTGAGCAGGAAGATCCGGCCGTCCTTGCCGGCCTGGGCCAGGATGTCCGGGTAGTTCGTGGTGCCGCTGGTGCCGAACGGCAGCCCGACCGGCCCACCCGAGCCGTAGTCGGTGTCGGCCGCGTCCAGTTTCGGCGCGTTAGCCGGGCTGAAGAAGTCCCGGGCTGACATCTTCCCGCTGCTGTTCACCGCGAGCCGGATCACCGACTCGGCGAGTTGCCCGGGGGGCGAGCTTCCCTTGGCGGGGCCGGGGGAGACGCCGTTGCCGGAGGTGACGAAGTAACGCCCGGGCCCGTCGGACATGATCCCGCCGCCGCCCTGCCAGACCCCCGCCGCTTTGTTGGTCACTCCGGACTCATCAGTCCACAGCCTCAGCGCGCCGCCCGGCAGGCTCACCCTGGCCACGTAACCGGAGTAGGGGCTCCGGTCGCAGTGGGAGGCGAACGCGCCGTAGGCCGCCCCGTCCTGCACCAGCACGCCGGGCCGTTCCATCTGCGCTTGCGGGTTGAACGTGATCTTGGAGTTGTTGCTGGGCTTCCCCGAGATCGCGACCTTCATATCGACGGTGCCGGTGGAGGGGTTGATCCCGTACAGGTAGTACTTCGGGTACTTACCGACCATGATCTCGCCGAACATGTAGACGTCTTTGGTGACGGGGTCGTAGGCCGGGGTGCCGGTCACCCCGATGTTCGGGGTCAGGTCCTTGCAGGTCCGGACCTTCTTCCAGCGCGCCTTCGCGAGCACGAACGGATTGCCGAGATGGGTCGTCCACTGCGGGACGCCGGTCGCTGGGTCCAGCCCGTAGACGTAGTCGTTCTCGGTGGCCACGATGACGATGTGGTTGCTCGCCCCCACCGGGACCACTACCGGCTGGGCGTACACCTGCCCGTTGACGGGGGTCTTGAACAAATTCTGGAACGTCCCGCCGCCCACGATGGCCGGCGTCAGCCCCGCATCGTTCGGGTCCCAGCCGGTACGCAGCGCATCCTGGGATGCGGTCACATCATCGGCACGGGCGGTGCCAGCCCCGGTGCCAGGCAGTGCCCCGGTCAGCGCGGGCAGCGCGCCGAGCGTGAGCGCCAGGCCGGTCATGGTCAGGACCAGACGCCGGGCGAAGCTGTGGTGGGTGCGCAAATACCCCCGTGCGTACATCGATGGCCTCCAGGGTCAGGGGAGGGTCTGGCCTTGCCAGTCGCTGAGGCAATGCCGCCGTAATGATGACATGAAAAGTCCTGCGATTCGAGGCTTCTTCTGATAGGACGGTCAACACCCCAGTTGGGATGACAAGTGTGATCAGGTCGTGCCCGTACCGTGATCTGGCAGCGGGGTATGGCGATTACCAAACGTGAGGTATTACCTGCACGTTGTGACGACGCGGCGAGTGAAGTGACGATCTGCCGGTTGTCCTACCGGCAGGTGTCCTGGGCCGCGGTTCGTGACGATGCCGGCGGGTTCCCCCCGCCCGGGGACGCCCCGCCGGGCCTGGCGCCCGGTGGCCCGGCGGTCACGGTATTGCCGCCGCTGCCCAGCACCACCCTGATGCTGGCGATGCCCGGTACCTGGCGGAGGGCGGCAGCCGGCAGCGCCCGGTGCACCAGCCGGGCGCCGCTCCGCTGGCTGGGCGGGTACTCCAGGATGGTCTGCGTGATGTTCTGGGCCGGCCAGTTGAGGCCCGCGTGGACGCGGAAGCCGAACCTGGCCAGCGCCGCGCCGGTGCGGGCGGACAGCCCCGCGATCGAGGTTCCGTTGTAGACCTCGATCATCACCTGGCCGGCGCGCACTCCCGGGCGCCGCGTGGCTCCGGAGTGCCCGGGGGCGGATCCGGTTGCGGGCTGGTCGGCCTTGAAGGCAGCGAAGATCTGGTGTGCCGCCGCGGCGTTCCACAGCACGGCGGACTCGCCGGTCGGCGTCAGGTAGTTCGTGTTGGAAAGCGGGACCGTCAGGAAGTGGACCTCGCGGGGGGTGATGCCCCGCAACTGGTCGGCAAGTGCGGTGAGATTCAGGCTCTGATCGACCTTGATCGTTCCCAGTACCGATCCCAGGAAATGGCTCAGCCGCAGCGGGTCTGCCAGTGTGCCGGAACTGATGGCCTCGCTCAGCAAAGACGCGAGCAGGCGCTGCTGGTTATCGATCCGCGCCAGGTCCGAGGTAGCGAAGGAGTGACGGTCACGCGCGAATTCCAGCGCGGTGACGCCATTCACGTGATGGGTGCCAGCACTGAGGCGAAGACCGGAATAGGGGTCGTTCACCGCCTGTGGCAGGCAGATGTTCACGCCCCCGAGCGCGTCGATGACCTTGACGAAGCCGAGGAAATTGACCTCGACGAAGTCGTTGACGACCAGGCCGGTGGCTTGTTCCACGGTGGCCACCATCAGCTTCGGCCCGCCGAGCCCGAAGGCTGCGTTGATCTTGTTCATGCCGTGCCCGGGAATGTTCACCCAGGAGTCACGGGGCAGGCTGGCCACGGTCACGCTGGACCGGTCCGCGGCGACGTGGATCAGCATCATGGTGTCGGAGTTGAAGCTGACCGCGCGCCCCACGTGCAGCCTCCGCTCCTGCGCCGGGGTGAGGCCAGTCCGCAGATCGACTCCGGCCAGCAGCACGTTCAGCGGTCCGCTGGAGCCGCCGGACGTCCCCGCGTTGACCCGGCCCACCACGTCGTTGACGTAGCTGGCCAGACCCCAGGCGCTGCCGGAGAAGAGCAGCACCAGGGCTGACAGTGCGCCACAGGCGAGCAGCAGGGTCCGGCGCTGCCTGGCCCGCCTGGCCGCCGCGATGCGGTGCATGAGCTGGCTCTGGGCAGAGGACGGCACCGCCCGGCGCCGGCCGGGCCCGCCCGGCCCGGCGGGTCGCCTGTCACGTCGGGGGGGCGGGTCGCCCCACGAGGCGTCGTCATCCATCGGCTGCCCTCCCCCTGCCGGCATAATCGCACGGAGCGGCGGCCTAGCCGGGCATTTGCGGGCAGGCGGTAAGTCGTGGCAGGGGTATGGCCGTAGCGTCCCGCTTCAGGACGTCCGGTCCGGCGGCTGCGCCGGCCTGGCAGCCCGGGCTGCACCGGGGCGGCCCGCCCGGCCCGCCCGGCGCGGTGCCGCTGTGCTCAGGCGCCCGGCACCGGATCGCGGGGCAGGCCGAGAATGCGCTCGCCGATGATGTTCAGCTGGATGTCGGTCGTGCCGCCCCCGATGGTGAGTGCCCGGGTGAACAGCACCGCGCGTGACCAGCGGCTGCCACCCGCCGCGCCGTCCGGCCCGGTCAGGGTCCAGCATTCCTCGGCAACCTGCTGGGCGTGGCGCATGCCGAGCAGCTTGCGGACGCTGCCCGTGGCCCCCGGCTCGGTCCCGGACAGCTGCTTGAGCGTGACCCGCATGCCCAGCAGGTCGATGGCGTGTCCCTCGCACACGAGCCGGCCGGCCCGCTCCAGTACCGCCTGCCCGGCGTCGGCGCCCAGGGCCTTCACGACCTCGACCAGTTCCGGTACGCCGCAGCCGAACGTCCACGACTGGGACAGGGACACCCGCTCGTTGGCCAGGGTGGTGCGCGCCACCCGCCAGCCGTTGTTGACCTCGCCCACCACCAGGTCATCCGGCACGAACACGTCATCGAGGAAGACCTCGTTGAACAGCGAGTCACCGCTCATCTCGCGCAACGGGCGCACCTGCACACCGGGCGAGGACATGTCGACCAGGAAGTAGGTGATCCCGTCGTGCTTGGGTGCGTCCGGGTCGGTACGGGCGACACAGATCGCCCAGGCGGCCTGCTTCGCCAGTGAGGTCCAGATCTTCTGCCCGGTCAGCCGCCATCCCCCACCCTCCTCCCCATCCCCCTTCACGCGTTCGGCCCGGGTGGCCAGGCCGGCCAGGTCTGAGCCTGCGCCCGGCTCGCTGAACAGCTGGCACCACACCGTCTCCCCACGCAAGGTGGCGGGCAGGAACCGTTCCTGCTGCTCCGGTGTCCCGTACTGGACCAGGGCAGGCACCACCCAGGCGCCGATGGCCAGGCCCGGTGCGCGCAGCCCGGCCGACCGCATTTCCTCGGCGATGACGATCTGCTCCAGCGGGCCGGCTTCCCTGCCCCAGGGGCGCGGCAGGTGGGGGGCGACCCAGCCCGCCGCCGCCAGGCGGCCCGCCCGGTCGGCGGGTGCGGCTGAGGTGATCTGCGACAATTCCGCCCGCACCTGCGCCCGCAGCGACTCGGCCTCGGGCGGAAGATCGATGCCGAGCCGACGGCGGATGCCGGCCAGAGCAAGATCGGCCACCCGCTGTGCCCAGTCGCCGGAGCGGCCGGGCAGTGCCCGCAGCGACAGTGCCCGGCGGTAGTACAGGTGAGCGTCGTGCTCCCAGGTGTAGCCGATGCCACCGAGCACCTGGATGCATTCGTGGGTGCAGGTGACCGCGGCATCGGGGGCGACGACCGCCGCCACCCCTGCCGCGAACTCGCGGTCGGCCGAGGCGGCAGTACCCGGCCCGGTGGCGGCGCCCGGCCCGGTGGCGGCGCCCGGCCCGGCGGCGGTATCCGGCGCGGCGGTGCGGGGGTCCGCGGCGCCCTGGAGCGCGCGGGCGGCATCCCAGACCGCGGCGGCCGCCTGCTCGGCTGCGGTGAGCATCCAGGCGCAACGATGCTTGACCCCCTGGAACTGCCCGATCGGCCGCCCGAACTGGTGGCGGATCTTCGCGTACTCTGCCGCCGTGGTCACCGCCCAGTCGGCGATCCCGCAGGCTTCGGCGCTGAGCAGAGTGGCCGCGATGGACATGGCGGCGCCCGGCGCCAGCCCGGTCAGCACCCGGTCGGCGGGGACACTCAGGTTGTCCACGCCTACCCGGCCCGCTGGCCGGGTCAGGTCGAGGCTGTCCAGCGGCGTGATCTCCACGTCTGCCGAGTCCAGCGCCACCCAGATCTGCCGGTCGCCGCTCGCTACCGGGACGATCACCAGGTCGGCCAGGCCGGCTCCGGGAACCGGGCCGCAGGTGCCGTCGATCACCAGCGTGCCCGGCTGCCCGTTGCCGGCCCGGCTTTGACCGGAATCCCCGGCGCCGGTGCCGCTGGCGGCCGCATCCGCCCGGATGCCGGGCGCCAGCCCCACCGCCCCGGTCAGTGTTCCGGCTGCCATCTCCTTGACCAGGCCGTCCAGGGCACTGGTGCGCGCGCTGAGCAGGATCGCGCTGGCGAGCACGGTGGGCAGGAAGCCGCCGGGCACCAGCGCGCGCCCCAGTTCCTCCACCGCCACCGCAAGCTCGGGCAGACCGTAACCCTGGCCACCGAGTGACTCGGGCAGATGCAGGCCCAGCAGTCCCTGCCCGGCGAGGGCGGGCCGCAGGGTGCCGGTGTAAAGCGCCGCGCCGCCGTCGCCGGCCGTGGTGACCGCCCTGATCGCCGCCGGCGGCGCGACCCGCCCGGCCCAGCCCCGGACCGACTCCGCCAGTGCCAGGTGCTCTTCGGTCAGGGCCAGCGCCATTTGCCCACCTCGCCTGCAGGCTGCCCACGCGGCGGCAGCCGCCGCCGACGGGGAATCGTGCTCTGTTCCGCTCACTGTAGAACGTCGCCAGGCAAGAGGGAACCTTTGGTGCAAAGTTCGTTACCAGCGGGTAGCATACGGTTGTTACCGCCCAGTAGGATGGCATCGACCAGCACATACCGGCCACGGAGCCCGAGCAGAGCGGGAGGCGCAATGGGTCACTACAAGAGCAATCTCCGCGATATCGAGTTCAATCTCTTCGAGGTGCTGCGGCGCCAGGATGTCCTGGGCAGCGAGCCGTATCCCGACCTCGACGAGGAGACGGCGCGCGGGATTCTCGACGAGGTGAACCGTCTCGCGACCGGGCCGCTGGCCGAGTCGTTCGCGGAAGCGGACCGTAACCCCCCTCAGTTCGATCCCGCGACCGGCACGGTGCGCATGCCGGAAGGCTTCAAGAAGTCCTACCAGGCGTTCGCTGACGCTGAGTGGTACCGGCTCGAACTGCGGCCCGAACTCGGCGGTACCGGCGCGCCCCGCTCGCTGGGCTGGGCGGTAGCGGAACTCATTCTGGGCGCCAACCCGGCGGTCTGGATGTACTCAGGAGGACCCTCGTTCGCGCAGGTCCTGTGGCGGCTGGGAACCCCGGAGCAGCAGCGTTTCGCCGAGCAGGCGATCGAGCGCAAGTGGACGGCGACGATGGTGCTGACCGAGCCTGACGCCGGCTCGGACGTGGGCGCCGGCCGGGCCCGCGCCATCGAGCAGCCCGATGGGACCTGGCACATCGAGGGTGTCAAGAGGTTCATCACCAGTGCCGAGCATGACATGGCAGAGAACATCTTCCACCTCGTGCTCGCCCGCCCGGAGGGGCGCGGCCCCGGCACCAAGGGACTTTCCATGTTCCTGGTGCCCAAGTACCTCGTGGACGCCGACGGCAACCTGGGCGAGCGCAACGGGGTCGAGGTCACCAACGTCGAGCACAAGATGGGCCTGAAGGCATCGACGACCTGCGAGCTGACGTTCGGGGCCAAGCGCCCGGCGGTCGGCACGCTGGTGGGGGGCGTCCACGACGGCATCCGGCAGATGTTCATGATCATCGAGAACGCCCGGATGATGGTCGGGACCAAGGCGATCGGCACCCTGTCGACCGGCTACCTGAACGCGCTGGAGTACGCCAAGTCCCGGGTACAGGGCGCCGACCTGACCCAGATGGCGGACAAGACCGCGCCGCGAGTCACGATCATGCACCACCCCGACGTGCGCCGGATCCTGATGATGCAGAAGGCCTATGCGGAGGGAATGCGCGCGCTCGTCCTGTACACCGCGTCCTGCCAGGACGCCGTGCAGATCGCGGCGGCCAGGGGAGAAGCCGGTGACGCTGCCGCCGCGCTCAACGACCTGCTGCTGCCGGTCGTCAAGGGGGTGGGCTCCGAACGGGCATACGAACTGCTGACCCTGTCGTTGCAGACATTCGGCGGCTCGGGATTCCTCCAGGACTACCCGATCGAGCAGTACATCAGGGACGCCAAGATCGACAGCCTGTACGAGGGCACCACCGCCATCCAGGGGCTGGACCTGTTCTTCCGGAAGATCATGCGCGACGAGGGCCGGGCGTTGCGGGCACTGCTGGGCCAGATCACCGAATTCGCCGGCAGCGATGCGGGCAACGGCCGGCTCAAGCCGGAGCGGACGGCCCTCGCCCAGGCGGCAGGCGACGTCGAGGCCATGGTCGCAACGATGGCCGGTTATGCCGCCGGGTCGCTGGAGCGCCCGGCCGAGATCTACCGCGCCGGTCTCAACACCACCCGGCTGCTGATGGCCATTGGTGACCTGGCGATCGGCTGGCTGCTGGCCCGCCAGGCCGAGGTTGCGCTCGCGGCGCTGGACGGGCAGGGCGGCGGGCAAGGCGGCCTGAGCAATCGCGATCGCGCGTTCTACCAGGGCAAGCTGGCTACCGCGCAGTTCTTCACGGCCACCGTGCTGCCGCGGCTGACGGTGGAGCGCGACCTCACCGAGGAGACGACGCTCGACCTGATGGAACTGCCCGAAGAGGCGTTCTGAGGTCAGTCAGTCCGGTTCCGGGCGGGGCGCGATCTCGTACTGGACTGCGGAGCGGCTGGCGACGATCGGGTTCACATAGTGCTCGACTACGGTGCGGTGCGCCGGATGGTCGCGGTAGGCGAGGTACCCTTCCGCGTCATCGAAGTCCGCCACCACCGCGAAATCGCAGTTCCCCGGGTTGATCCCCGCGTCGGGGCCAACATGGTAGAGGCGGATCGAGTCGATCACATCGGGCAGCTTCCGTAGTTCACCCGCGAGTGCGTGCTTCTGCACGTCCGTCGCATCCTCGGTCCAGTTGAACAGCACAACGTGCCGGAACATGGCCGTCCTTTCTGATCTCTCGTCAGCCCCAGGCAAGCATCGTCACCGGGTCGGCCAGCATCGCGCCGACGTCGCGCAGCACCGCAGACCCGAGGTCGCCGTCCACGATCCGGTGGTCGAAGGATAGCGACAACGTGGTCACCTGACGCACGGCCAGTTCCCCCTCATGCACCCAAGGTGCCTCTTTGACCTGGCCAAACGCAAGGATCGCCGCTTCACCCGGGGTCAGGATGGGGGTCCCGGCATCCACCCCGAAAACGCCGACATTGGTGATCGTGATCGTTCCCCCTGTCATGTCGGCGGGCTGTGTCCTGCCTTCCCGTGCGGTCGCTGCCAGCCCCGCGAGCGCGGCAGCCAGGCCTGGCAGTGACAGCGTCTGGGCATCCTTGATGTTCGGTACGAGCAGGCCCCGGCCGGTAGCGGCCGCGATGCCCAGGTTCACATAGTGCTTGACCACGATCTCCTGCGCATCCCCGTCCCAGGACGAGTTGATCATCGGATGCCGCGCCACCGCTAGCAGCAGGGCCTTGGCCACCAGCAGCAGCGGCGAGGGCCGCAGGTCCGCGAATTCGGGCAGCGTTCGCAACCGCTGCACCGCATCCATCATGGCGGTGACGTCCACCTGGAGGAATTCGGTCACATGCGGGGCGGTGAAGGCACTCGCGGCAACCGCCGCCGCGGTGTGCTTGCGCACCCCCTTGACCGCGATCCGGTCTTCCCGCACCTCACCGGCCGCCACCACGCCCGGCGCCGCGGCCAGCGCATGCTCGGCTGCCTCCACGTCTTCCCTGGTGATAACCCCGCCCAGCCCGGTCCCGATGATCAGATCCAGGTCGACCCCCAGATCCTTGGCCAGCTTGCGCACCGGCGGCTTGGCCGCAGGCCGTGCCTCCGCCAGCCCGTTCCCCGCCACGCCGGGTGCGGCCCGGCCGAACGCCGCCGGTGGTGACGGAGCGGCAGCCGGGGTGGCGGCAGCCGCGGTGGCGGCAGCCGGGGTGGCCGCAGCCGGGGTGGCAGCGGGGCTCTTGCGCTGCCGCCGCTTGGTGGTGCCGAGCTTCACCCCGTACCCCACCAGCACCGCCTGCCGCTCCGCCTTCGGTGCCGGGCTCCCATAAATCCCCGGCTCCACCGCCGCCTGCCCGGCCGGTCCTCCCGCCAGCCCTTCTGCCACCAGTTCCTCGGTTGTCGGGGGGTGTGCGGGAACGCCGGCGGCGGGCGTGCCAGGCGCGGGCGTGACGCTGGTGGCCGCGCCAGGTGCAGGCGTGACGCCGGCCGGCGCGCGTGTACCGGCGCGCCTTCTGCTTGTCCCGCCATCCGCGCCGCCGCCACGGCCGGTCGCTGCCGATGTTCCAGCTGGCGTTATGCCTGCCGGAATGTCGGTGATGATCGTCCCGCCGCCCGCGGCCTGGCTGGTGACATCGACCGCGATGATCGGTGTCCCCACATCCACCGTCGCGCCCTCGTCCACCAGCAGCCCGGTCACGATCCCCTCATACGGGCACGGCAGTTCGACCACAGCCTTGGCTGTCTCGATCTCCACGATGATCTGGTTGACCGTGACCCGGTCGCCCGGTTTCACGTGCCAGGCGATGATGTCAGCCTCGGTCAGGCCCTCGCCGACGTCCGGCAGCCGGAACTGCTTCACCTCAGACATCACGGCCTCTCAGTACGCGAACGTGCGGTCGACGGCGTCCAGTACCCGGTCCAGGTCCGGTAGGTAGTGCTCCTCCAGCCGGGACGGCGGGTAAGGGGTGGAGAAACCGCCTACCCGCAGCACCGGTGCCTCCAGCTGGTAGAAGCATTTCTCGGTGATCAGGGCCGCGATCTCGGCGCCCAGCCCGGCCGTGACCGGTGCTTCGTGCACGACTACGCAGCGGCCGGTCCGGCGGACCGACGCGACGATCGTTCCCACGTCGAGCGGGGACAGCGAGCGCAGGTCGATCACTTCCAGCGAGCGGCCGTCCTCGCGGGCCGCGACCGCGGCCTCCAGGCAGGTCCTGACCATGGGGCCGTAGGCCAGCACAGAGACGTCGGTGCCCTCCGCCACCGTGCGGGCTGACTCCAGCGGCAGCGCGCCGGTCAGCCAGCCCGCGGTGTCCACCTCAGCCTTGTCCCAGTACCGGCGCTTGGGCTCGAAGAAGATCACCGGGTCGTCGCAGTGGATCGACTGCTGGATCATGGTGTAGGCATCGGCCGGGCCGGAGCAGGCGACCACGCGCAGCCCGGCCGTGTGCACGAACAGTGCTTCGGGCGACTCGCTGTGGTGCTCCACCGCCCCGATCCCGCCGCCGAAGGGGATCCTGATCACCACCGGCACACTGACCTGGCCGAGCGCCCGCAGCCGCATCTTGGCGAGCTGGTTGACGATCTGGTCGAACGCGGGGAACACGAAGCCGTCGAACTGGATTTCGCATACCGGCCGGAAACCACGTAGTGCGAGGCCGATCGCGGTGCCGACGATGCCCGACTCGGCGAGCGGGGTATCCACCACGCGCGAGTCGCCGAAATCCTTCTGCAGGCCGTCGGTGACACGGAAGACGCCGCCGAGCTTGCCGACGTCCTCGCCCATGATGATTACCTTCGGGTCATCCTCAAGCGCCCTGCGCAGGCCCTCGTTGAGCGCCTTGGACAAAGTCAGCACGGTCACCGCGACGCCTCCTCGCTGACGAAGGAGTCAAGGTAGGCGGTGTACTGGTCGCGCTCGGAGCGCAGCAGCGCGGTCGGCTCGCAGTACACGTTCTCGAAGATCGCCCCCGGCTCCGGATCGGGCATCTCCAGGCAGGCCTGCCGGACATGCCTGCCGACCTGCGCAGCCTCCTCCTCGATTGCTTCGAAAAAGGACGCGCCGGCCGACCCGCCGCGGACCAGGTAGGCCTTCACCCGCTCCAGCGGGTCCTTGAGCTTCCACGCCTCGAGTTCGCTGGCCAGCCGGTACCGGGTCGGGTCGTCGGTCGTGGTGTGTGCGCCCATCCGGTAGGTGAAGGCCTCGATCAAGGTAGGCCCCTGGCCCTCCCGGGCGGCCTGCATCGCCTTCCTGGTCACCGCGAGGCACGCGAGCACGTCGTTGCCATCTACCCGGACACCGGGGAACCCGAACCCCCGCGCCCGCTGGTAGAGGGGGATCCGGCTCTGCCGCTCCAGCGGCTCGGAGATGGCCCACTGGTTGTTCTGGCAGAAGAACACCACGGGGGCGTTGAACACCGAGGCCCAGATGAAGGCCTCGTTCACGTCTCCCTGGCTGGTCGCGCCATCGCCGAAGTAGACGATGACGGCCTCGCCGTTCTCGCCGACCTGGCCGTCGCGCTGTATCCCCATCGCATAGCCAGTGGCGTGCAGCGTCTGGGCGCCGATGACGATCGTGTAGAGGTGGAAGCGGTGCTCTTCGGGATCCCAGCCGCCATGACTGACCCCACGGAACAGCCCGAGGAGCCTGACCGGGTCGAGCCCGCGGCACCACGCCACCCCGTGCTCACGGTAGGTGGGGAAGGCCATGTCGCGGGGGCCGAGCGCCCGGCCCGAGCCGACCTGAGCTGCCTCCTGGCCGAGCAGGGAGGCCCAGATGCCCAGTTCGCCCTGGCGTTGCAGGGCGATCGCCTCGGTGTCGATCCGGCGGACCATGACCAGGTCGCGGTAGAGGGCCTTGATCTCGTCAACGGTCAGTTCGAGGGGGTAAGCAGGGTTCTGGGCTAGTTCGCCCTCCGGTGTGAGGAGCTGGATGAGTTCTGCCCGCGAGCCGGCCTGTCCGTCCAGGCCTTCCGGGTCCGGTGCGGTGACCGCACCGCCGCTTTCGACGGCCACGTGCCACTCCTTGCGCTAGGGGCCGGTCCCGGGATCTCCGCGACCAGCCGGTCATCGTTGCGAGTTCCGCCGCGCCTGCGTTCGTGGGCGACGCGTGCGGGTGTGCCCCGCCGGGCTCACCAGAGCCGTCCGGCAGCCCCCGATCGGAGCCGGATTCCGGCAGGCTCTAATGCCATCGTGACAGACCGGGGTGCGGTCGGTGAACCCTCGGCTCGGCGACCGGGCCCATACCCGCTGTACTACATGCTTGTCGCGTACGCTGCGTGCCCGGTGGCGAGGATCGAGGAAAGGCGGGACAGATGGCCCGAATCATCGTTGAGGTCATGCTCAAGCCAGAGATTCACGACCCGCAGGGAGAGGCGATCTCACGTGCTTGCCAGCGGCTCGGATTCACTGATGTTCGCGCCGTTCGGCAGGGGAAGCGGTTCGAGGTGGAGGTGTCGGGAACAGCGGACGAGGCAGCCCTGGCGCGCATGAGCGAACTTGCAGGTGAATTGCTTGCCAACCCGGTGATCGAGGAATTCACGTTGCGTGAGGGCTGATTCGGCGCCGGGTTCACCTGGCTCGGCGACCATAGAGCCAGCCAAGGTTGCGATTATTACGGCCCTGACGGGGAAAGCACTTAAGTGGCCAGCGTGAAACGGTGGAGGCGAGGAACTGAGGAGCGGATGCGTACTCGGGTGAGATGCGCCGAGGAGCCGACCGTAGACGTCAAGTTCTGCCTGGTGTTCCCGCGGGAGGCACTTAGCGTGCCGGTCATGCGCCACGTGCTGGGGGATACGCTGCGGGGGCTGGGCGCTGATGACGACGGCCTGGCCGACTTGCTGCTGGCCGTCACCGAAGCGTGTACCAATGTGGTGCGTCACGGCGGCCCTGGCCGGCGGTACGAGGTGGTGGCCAGCGTCGGCAGGGGCGGCTGCGTGATCGAGGTACTCAACAGCGGCCGGGGATTGGACGCCGCGCCGCTGCGGCTGCGGCTGCGGCAGGCGGTGTGGTCCCCGATGTCCACCGCCCGGATCCGGCGCCGGGTGTCGCGCCCAGCCACCTTCGGCCGATCCCATCGCCAGGCCGCGCGGACGGCCCGGGACGAGACGATCGCCGCGCTCCCAGAATCGGGGCGCGGCTTGGCGATCATGGAGGCCTGCGTGGACGGCGTGAAGCTGACCAGCGGCCCGGAGAGCGGAACCGTGGTGTCGCTGCAGAAGCGGATCGCCTGGCGTAACGACGCGCTGCTGGCACGGCTGCCGGCCGGGCAGCTCAGGGACGCCGGCTAAGCGGTAGTTCCGCCGCGCGGGACCGGCCGGGACGGGTGAGGCCAGGCCGGCGACCGGGTAGCCTGCAGGGGTAACCCGACTGCCCGGCATCGGGCTTTGGCCTGCGAGGACGCCGATGACAGCCCGCGTGGGGATCGTGACCTTCCCCGGGTCGCTCGATGACCGTGACGCAGCCCGCGCTGCCGTGCGGGCTGGGGCGGAGGCGGTGCCGCTCTGGCACGCCGATCGCGGCCTGCGCGGTGTCGATGCCGTCATCCTGCCCGGGGGCTTCTCCTACGGTGACTACCTGCGGTGCGGTGCGATCGCGAGGTTCGCGCCGATCATGGGGGACCTGGTGCCTGCCGCCCGGGCGGGCCTGCCGGTGCTGGGGATCTGCAACGGCTTCCAGATCCTCTGCGAGGCGCACCTGCTGCCCGGTGCGCTGGTCCGCAACAGCGGGCTCCGGTTCATCAACCGGGCTGTGCGGGTGCGGATCGAGAACGCCGGCACGCCCTGGACCAGCGACTATCACCAGGATCAGGAGATCACCGTGGTGCTGAAAAGCGGCGAGGGCGCCTACCAGGCCGATGCCGCCACCCTGGCCAGGCTGGAGGAGCGGGGGCAGGTGGTCGCCCGCTACGCCGACGGCAATCCGAACGGCTCCGCCCGCGACATCGCGGGTGTCCGCAATGACCGGGGGAACGTGGTCGGGATCATGCCCCACCCCGAGCACGCAGTCGATCCACTGACCGGCCCGGGCGCCGACGGGCTGGGGTTCTTCACCTCGGCCGTGCGCGAGGTCGTGGCCGGGTGAGCGCGGACACAGTGGAACGGGCGGCAGCCACCCCGGGCCGGCCGCAGCCATACGCCGAACTCGGCCTGACCGGTGACGAGTACCAGCTGATCAGGCAGATGCTGGGGCGCCGGCCGTCGGACTCCGAACTGGCGATCTACTCGGTCATGTGGAGCGAGCACTGCTCCTACAAGTCGTCCCGGCTGCACCTGCGGCAGTTCGCGGACAAGGCACCCCCGGCCGATGGGCTGCTCGCGGGCATCGGGCAGAACGCCGGCGTGGTGGACATCGGCCAGGGATACGCGGTCACCTTCAAGATCGAGTCACACAACCACCCGTCCTACGTGGAGCCGTTCCAGGGAGCGGCCACCGGCGTAGGCGGGATCGTCCGCGACATCCTGGCCATGGGTGCCCGCCCGGTGGCGGTCATGGACGCGCTGCGGTTCGGTCCCGCTGACGCGCCCGACACCGCCCGCGTGCTGCCAGGCGTGGTCGGCGGCATCTCCTTCTACGGCAACTGCCTGGGCCTGCCCAACATCGGTGGTGAGCTGGCCTTCGATCCCTGCTACGCAGGCAATCCGCTGGTGAACGCCCTGTGTGTGGGGGTGATGCGGCACGAGGACCTGCAACTGGCCGCCGCACGGGGCGTGGGCAACAAGGTCATCCTGTTCGGCTCCCGGACCGGCCCGGACGGTATCGGCGGCGCCTCGGTGCTGGCCAGTGCCACGTTCGGCGGCGGGGAAGCCGCGAAACGGCCGAGTGTCCAGGTCGGCGACCCGTTCATGGAGAAGCTGCTGGTCGAGTGCAGCCTCGAACTGGGCGCGGCCGGGCTGGTGGTCGGCATCCAGGACCTGGGTGCGGCCGGTATTTCCTGCGCGACCTCCGAACTCGCGGCCGGCGGTGGCACCGGCATGCGGGTCAGGCTCGATGCCGTGCCGCTGCGCGACCCTACGCTCGGCCCGGCGGAGATCCTGATGAGCGAGTCCCAGGAACGCATGATGGCCATCGTCGCTCCCGGCGACGTCGAGCAGTGCCTGGCCATCTGCGCCCGCTGGGACGTGCCTGCCACAGTGATCGGTGAGGTGACAGACACCGGCCGGCTGGAGGTCACCTGGCACGGCGAGCAGGTGGTGGACATCGCGCCGGAGACCGCGGCCGACCAGGGCCCGGTCTACGACCGTCCCGCGGCCCGCCCGCCCGGCCAGGACGGGCTGGCCGCCGACGACCCGGCCGCCCTGCCGCGCCCAGCCGCGGGCCCCGCCCTGCGGGCGACGTTGCTGACCCTGCTCTCGTCGCCGGGCCTGGCCGACAAGGCCTGGGTCACCGAGCAGTACGACCGGCATGTCCGGGGCGACACCGTGCTGGCGATGCCCGACGACGCCGGCGTGATCCGGGTCGACGAGGAGACCTGCCTCGGGGTGGCGCTCGCCACCGACGGCAACGGGCGGTACTGCCGGCTCGACCCCTACACCGGTGCCCAGCTTGCGCTGGCAGAGGCATACCGGAACGTCGCAGCCACCGGCGCCCGCCCGATCGCCGTCACCAACTGCCTCAACTTCGGCTCGCCCGAGGATCCGGCGGTCATGTGGCAGTTCATCGAGTCGGTGCGGGGCCTCGCCGACGGCTGCGCCCTGCTGGGGACGCCGGTGACCGGCGGCAACGTGAGCTTCTACAACCAGACGGGCCAGGTGGCCATCCACCCGACCCCGGTGGTGGGTGTGCTCGGTGTCCTGGAGGATGTGCGGAAACGGCTCTCCATCGGGTTCGGCCGGCCAGGCGGGCAGGTGGTGCTGCTCGGCGCGACCTCCGGCGAGTTCGGGGGTTCCGCCTGGGCGCAGGTGGCCCACGGGCACCTCGGTGGCCGCCCGCCCGCCGTGGATTTGGCGGCCGAACGGGCTGCCGCGGGGCTGCTGGCCGCCGCCGCGCAGGCCGGCCTGCTGGACGCTGCCCACGACCTCTCCGACGGCGGGCTCGCAGTCGCACTCGCCGAGTCCTGCCTCGCGGGGGGGAACGGCTGTCAGGTGAGCCTGCCCGGGGACCCGTTCACCCTGTTGTTCAGCGAATCGGCGGCGCGGGTCATGGTCGCGGTCACCCCCGGCTCTGAGCGGGAGTTCGCGGCGCTGTGTGAGCGCCACGGCGTCCCGGCCCAGGCCCTCGGCACGGTCGGTGGGGACAGCCTGGAGGTGACCGGGGTGTTCTCGGTGGGCCTGGACGACCTCGCCGCCGCGCATCGCGGGGTCCTGCCAGCGCTGTTCGGTTAGGCCCCGGTCCGCGGGTGTCAGGTCGCCACCGCAGGTGACGGGTGCTGCCCGGTCGTGTCCAGCGGTTTGAGGCGGCGGTCCCCGGCTCTTCGGGTACGGTCACAGCGATGCCACCGCGCCGCCTGGACCCTGCCCGCTGGCTCGCCGCGCTCAACGCCCAGCGGGAAGCGCTGGGCGAGCCGGCCTGGCCGGGGCCGCTGACCAGGCAGGCGCTTGGCCGGGCCTGCGCCACCGCGGTGCTCGCGGCGCTGGACGCCGGGACAGACCCGCAGCGTGAATCGCTGCGGGTGTCGGTGGTGTACCTGCTGGGTGTGCTGGCCGCGCAAGCGCCGGGCCGGGCGGTGGAGGTCCGCGTGCCGCCCTACGCGGCGGTCCAGTGCGTCGAGGGACCCCGGCACACCCGCGGCACACCGCCCAACGTGGTCGAGACCGACCCGGCGACCTGGGTGAGGCTGGCGGCTGGCCGGATGTCCTGGGCGCAGGCGGTATCCGGCGGTCTGGTCCGGGCCAGCGGCCCCCGGGCTGATCTTTCCGGCTATCTCCCGCTGCCGCTGGAGTGGTCCGTGTCCCGAGAAGGGTTCCCAGGTCACTAGACTGGCGCTGTGGTCAAGCCCGATGGCCGATTGACGGATGACCTGGATTGCCGAGACCGGCCTCCTCGGGATGCGTGCGGCGTTTTCGGTGTCTGGTCTCCCGGCGAGGACGTCGCCAAGCTCGCCTATTTCGGCCTCTACGCACTCCAGCACCGGGGGCAGGAGTCAGCTGGCATCGCGGTCAGCGACGGCACCCGGATCGTGGTGTACAAGGACATGGGCCTGGTGGCCCAGGTGTTCGATGAATCCGTGCTGACCGCGTTGCGCGGTCACGTTGCGGTCGGCCACTGCCGGTACTCGACCAGTGGTGCCTCTGTGTGGGAGAAC
>OFHK01000191.1_pt1 | contig 19765 bp, 16 predicted proteins | sample 1521951 | NCBI WGS metagenome assembly OFHK01 (sample SAMEA2468436, study PRJEB22500) | soil metagenome | biome: Glassland; feature: Farmland; material: Clay | place: Australia | collected 2013-01-31 | depth 0.55 m
TCCTCGACAGCCGAAATCCCAGCTGACGGCCGGAGATCCTGCCATGAACCCCGATACAGCCGAGCCCCGGCCCGGGGGAAGGCCGGGGACCCATGCTCAACAGATCCCTGCTCGATGGCTAAACGCACGTACGCAAGGGCCTGTTACACCCAGGGCGGCAAGACCGCGGCAAGCCCAGGTCCCCTGCCGGGATGGGGACCGGGCCGCCGCGTTCTGGGCCCAGCAGGGCCGCGTGGGTGCGGCTAATGGGTGCTGGTCGGCTTTCCGGTCGGGTGGCTGGTGGGCGGGCCGGACGGGTGGCCAGTCGGCTGGCCGGACGGGACCTGCGATGGCAGGGTGCTCGGCCGGCCGGACGGGTGGCCGGACGGGACCTGCGATGGCAGGATGCTCGGCCGGCCGGACGGGTGGCCGGACGGAGCCGTCCCTGGGTGGGCGATCCCGGCGCAGTAGGCGGTCACGTTGGCAGCCCCGCCCGCTGCGGTCGACAGGTTGCGGAAGGCTACTGCCTTCTGTTTGGCGCTGCCATGTGCCTTCAGGTGCGCGTATGCGGTGCACAGTCCGTACGCGGCGTGGCCCGTCGCGTCCGGCCCCACCGGGGCTGCCGAAGGCGCCGGATGCGCGCTGTGGGGCGCGGGTGGTGCCCCGATCGTGTCATGAGCGAACGTCTGCACCGAGGCCGGCAGGGCACCGGCGTACGCGGCGGCGGCGGCACCGCCGAGGGTGACCGCGGCGACCGCACCAGCCGCGGCGAGTTTGGCGCTGAGCAGCGAAGTAAGCAAGGGACGCCTCCACGGGCGTGAGCGGGGTGAATTTGTCGGACATGTCGACCGCACCGCGGGACACCGCCAGGGCACTCGCCTCAGCAGCCAGTTTCCTGACCGCCGGCGCCACGTTCAGCGCGGCGATACCCACCGCCTCCAGGCGCAGCCCGCCGGCTGCGTCCCAGGGCAGCAGGTTCCCACCGAGCGGGGCGTGGAAGGCGGTGTCCCCGACTGCGGGGACACCGGTTGGCGCTGACCACGGGAAGGCCACCATGTCACCGTCCGGAGCGTCACGGCCGGCCATTGCGTTACACCCCGCTGCCGCCAGAGCCTGGGCAAGCTTGCGCCCACTATCGCGCCAGTGAAGCCGAAGCCGCGCAGGATGCTGGCCACGCCGCCAGGTACCGACTCCGAGAAGACAATCGGGCCCGCGATCTATCGGCAGAACGTTGGTCGGCAGGGTAGACACACCAGCTGTGGCCAAAGCTGGTCCATGCTGGAAGGCGAGCTGCAGGCCTGCCGCAACCGCCCGTACTGCCCGGGCGAGACGGCACTGTCCAGGACGCGTAACAGAATGTCCCGCCGGGAGCGGACATCCTGCTGCTGGCCAGGCTCGGTGCCTGAGGTGATCAACCGCCGCGGACTGGACACCGCTGCGATCTGCCCCTTATGGCTTACGGCCCATCCCGGCGTAGGCAGGAATCCGGACTGCGGGATCGGCCAGGTCACGCCATTGCGGCAGGGGTACGAGGCCGGGGTCGACGAGGTCCAGGCCGTCGAAGAAGCCGGCGATTTCCTCCCGGCTCCGCGGCGTGAACTGGTTTGGCCCCAGCCGCGCGTTGTATCGCGCGGCACCGGTGGTCATCTGCTCGGTGTCGATGTCCCTGGTGGTGTCTGACATTGTCAGGTAGCTGCCCGGCGGCACGGCACCCATCAGCCGGGAGGCAATCTGGTGCGGGCCGGCGGAGTCCGGGATGTACTGCATGACGCACAGCACCATGACCGCAATGGGTTTGCTGAAGTCGAGCACCTTCGCGGCCTCGCGCAAGACCGAGTCGGTGTCCCGTACGTCGGCGTCGATATAGGCGGTGGCGCCCTCGGGGGTGCTGGTCAGCAGCGCCCTGGCGTGGGCCAGCACGATCGGGTCGTTGTCCACATACACGACGCGGCACTCCGGCGCGATCGCCTGCGCTACCTCGTGGGTGTTCTCGGCGGTCGGCAGGCCCGTCCCGATGTCCAGGAACTGCCGGATCCCTGCCCCGGCGGCCAGGTACCGCACTGCGCGGCGCAGGAACGCCCGGTTGGCCCGCACGGTCGGCACAACTACGGGGCTGATCGCCATCATTTCCTCGGCGGCTTCGCGGTCAGCCTCGTAGTTGTCCTTCCCGCCAAGGAGGTAGTCGTAGACCCGGGCCGGATGCGCGATGCTGGTGTCAAAGGATGGCGGCTCGCCTGCCGTGTCCGGGGTACCGCCGCGTGTCCCGGCTGCTGCAGCGTCCTGGCTGGTCACTGGCTGGTGTCCTCTCGGTAGGCTGCTCCGGCTTCTGGTGTCGCTGCCCAGGCCAGCGGCCGGGAGCCGGTATCTCGTGTCTCGCCGGTGATCTCAGTGTGGAAGACGGCGGTGCGGTCCAGGCTGAGCGCTGCGCCGCTGGGCCTGCGGATGACGCCGAAGGAGCAGCTGGCACGCGACTTACGCACACTGGGAGGCTACCAACGTCCGGAAGTGTCCGCAGACCGCGAAAGAGCCGCGCCTGCCTGGCATCGGCCGCGCTGATCAGCTTGTGGGTACCGTCTGTTCCAGGAAGCTCGCCGCGAGCAAGGTGCCGGGCCGCACCCTGGCGTTGCCCGGCGAAGCAGGCTGTTCCGGCGGTTCCGCTATCCTGCCGGTGCCGGGTTCTTGACAGACCGGCGGCTGGGCGGTTTCGCGGCCCGGGCCGCGCAGAGCGCGAGGGAGTGCCCATGCCCGAGCATTCGCCGTACTGCGTGGTCGTGGTCGGCGCCGGGTTCGCAGGAATCGGCATGGCCATGGCGCTCGAACAGGCGGGCATGCGGGACTTCCTGATCGTCGACCAGGGCGACGACCTCGGGGGGACCTGGCGGGACAACACCTACCCCGGCGCCGCCTGCGACGTGCCGTCGAACCTGTACTCGTTCTCGTTCCGGCCGGAACGGTGGAGCCGCCGCTTCCCCCCGCAGCAGGAGACCCTGGCCTACCTGCACGCGCTGTCCGAGGAGCATGGGCTCGGCCCTCACCTCCGCTTCGGTTCCGGCGTCGCCGCCGCCGAGTTCGACGAGCACCGCGCACTGTGGAATCTCACCCTCGACGATGGCGGCACGCTCCAGGCAACCGCCGTCGTCTCCGCCGTCGGGCAGCTCAACCGGCCCGCCCTGCCCGACATCGCGGGCCGCGGCGATTTCACCGGCCCGTCGTGGCACTCCGCCCGCTGGAAGCACGGTGCCGACCTCACCGGCCGGCGGGTGGCCGTCGTCGGCACCGGGGCCAGCGCCATCCAGTTCGTGCCCGAGGTCGCCAAGGCCGCCGCCCACGTCGACGTATATCAGCGCAGCGCCCCTTATGTGCTGCCCAAGCCCGACCGGCCCTACCGCCACGCCGAGCAGGTCATCTTCGACTGGTTTCCCCTGGTGCGCAAGGCCGACCGGCTGCGCACCTTTATCTACGGCGAGCTGCTCACAAGCGGCTTCGTCATGTCACCGAAGCTTCTCGCCGCGCCGATGCGGCTGTGGCGCCGCCAGCTCCGGGCGCAGATCACCGACCCGCACCTGCGCCGCAAGTGCGTCCCCGACTACGTGATGGGCTGCAAGCGGGTGCTGTTCTCCAACGACTGGTACCCGACGCTGGCCCGCCCGAACGTCGAGCTCGTCACCGACCCGATCGAGCGCATCGTGCCCGACGGTGTGGTCACGGCGGGCGGCGTCACCCGCCCGGCAGACGTGATCATCTACGGCACCGGGTTCCAGACGCTCGACTTCCTGGCACCCATGTCGGTGACCGGTCTCGGCGGGCGCCGGCTGCACGAGATCTGGCGCGACGGGGCCGCGGCGTACCTCGGGATCGCCGTCTCGGGGTTCCCGAACCTCTTCATGCTCTACGGGCCCAACACCAACCTCGGCGGCAACTCGATCATCTACATGCTCGAAGGCCAGATCGCCTACGTGCTCAGCGCTCTCCGGGCACTCGAAGAGGAGGGCCTCGACTGGCTCGACGTGCGTCCCGAGGTGCAAAAGGCGTTCAGCTCCTGGGTGGATGCCGCCAGCCGGACCTCGGTGTGGGAGAGCGGATGCCACAGCTGGTACACGACGGCCTCGGGGCGCAACACCAACAACTGGCCCGACCACACCTTCCTGTACCGGCACCGCGTCCGCCGCTTTCACATCGCCAGCTACCGGGTCATGCCGAAGCGCCCGGCCACGGCCGCGCCCGGTGCCGTCCGCGCCGGTGCCGGCCTGGCATGACTTCCCGCCGCCCCGGCCGCACGAGCGCACCCCGCACGGGCGGCCTTCGGCTGCCACCGGCGCTCATGCGCGTGGGGGTGCGGCAGCTCGGCCGCCATGCCCTTGACCCCGGTCTGCCCTGGCAGCGCCAGCGCCAGCGCCTCGACCGGCTCATGCGAGTCTCGCTGTTGCCGCGGGGCACGACCATCGCCGAGAGCGTGCTGAACGGGGTGCGCACCGAGGTGGTAGCGGCCCGCGGGGCGCGCCCCGGGCGCACCGTCGTCCACTTCCACGGTGGCGGCTACTGCGTGGGCTCGGCGCGCATGGTGCGGGCCTGGGCGGCGCACCTGAGCGCCCAGGCGGCATGCCGGGTCGTGGTGCCCGAGTACCGGCTGGCGCCCGAGCACGCTCATCCCGCCGCCCTCGACGACGCCCACCGCGTCTTGAGTGCGCTGATCAGCGAGGTCGGCCCGGCCTCCATCGTGGCGTCCGGGGACTCGGCCGGCGGGGGCCTTGCCCTGTCTGCCGTTCTCGCCCTGCGCGACGGGAGCGCGGAGCTTCCCGCGGGGTGCATCCTCATGTCGCCGTGGCTCGACCTTTCCAGCGACCGCCAGGCCGTCCCGGAACTGGTGCGCCGAGACGTTCTGCTCAGCCCGCGCTGGCTCAGGGCCTGCGCCATCGCGTATGCCCACCCGTCAACCTGGGCGGACCCCTCGGTCTCACCGCTGCTCGCCGGGCACAGCGGCCTGCCGCCGCTACTGATCCAGGCAGGATCCGACGATCTGCTCGCCCCCGACGCCGGGCGCCTGGCTGCCAGCGCCTCGGCCGCCGGAGTGGACGTCACTTATACCAGGTGGCCGCGCATGTGGCACGACTTCGCGCTGCAGCCCGGCCTCCTCGCTGCCGCCGACGGCGCGCTGTCCCAGGCAGCCTGGTTCGTGGAGGCGGTGACGGGCGGCTCCTGACAGTGCGCCCGCGGGAGGTCCGGGCCCGGTTCAGTGGCCTGCGCAGGGCCTGTCCAGCCGGCTGGGTCCAGCGGCCCTTGTGAACGGTGTCGGCTATCGGCCTGCGCCAGCTGCTCAGGTCGCGCGGTGGCTCCTTGCCGTAGCCGATGGAGATCGCCCCAATCGGGGTGAACTGCGGCGGCTCCCCGGACGCCACACGGAAGGCATCGATCCGGTGCCGGGGGGATGCCGAAGAAACAAGCCGTTGCGGATCAGTGAGCATGAGTAAGCTCCCGGTCCGTAGCCAGCGGTTGCCCGCTGGCGGTCCCGGTCTGACTCACGCGCGTGATGCCGGGTTCCCGCTTCCCGGGGATGCGCCCGGCGCGGCCGGGTCTTACAGTCCCTCCACAGGCGTTTTGCCTCTCCGCCCCACTGGCGGCGAGGGGCGGTTGCGGGTCATCCCGGCGACGTTCAGGTCCTCGGCCACGACTGTCCCGTACCGGCTGGCGAGGCTCGTGGTGGCCTTGTGGAGCGCGTCGGCGCGGGCGCTGGCCACGCGGGCGTGGATGCGGGCCGGGCGCGCCGCCACCTCGCGCCGGTTCGCGGAGCCTTCTGCCTTGCCGGAGTGCGCGCGGCTGGCGCGGCGCAGCCTGCGCAGCGATGCGCGGAGAGCCTTCGGGCCATCCACGGCGATCACATTCCCGGCGTCATCCACGCCGGTCAGCAAGGTCTTCACCCCGAGGTCGACGCCGATCGCGCCGCCAGGCCTTCTTGAATCTCGGGAACCCGGGGGCCGACGGCCCTTGCGCTCGCCCTTGCCGGACTTGGCGAAGTCGCGGAGCGACCGGTCCAGGTCGCGGAACGCTTCCTGGTAGTTCGACGCATTTGGAGTTCTCGCCCCCGCCATGCCAGTGCGGGGTCGGTCTTCTTGGCCGTGTTCCACAGCTTGTGCAGGCCGATGGCCGAGTACCACGTGCCCCCGGCCTCGTACCGCTCGATGCACCTGGCGAGGCCCCAGTTCCAGGCGAACCGGGAAGCGCCAGCGTGCGAGCAGCAGCCACGCTCGTCATGGGGCGTCCCGTCCAGAGCGAAACGGTACGCCTGCGCACCATCCGCCGGCGGCGGACAACCTCCTGCAGCTCCACGGCCGCAACCTGCCAACCGGGGAGGGGGGCCCGTCGCGGCGCCTGCGCATACCGTGATGTGGTCGGCGCGCTGCCCGCGCCGGTGTGGACGTGCAGGCAGGACGGCGATGCGCGGGGCACCGGCATGACAGGAGATGACATCGTCGTCCCCCTAGCCCCAGCTCCCGGTGATAGGGCCGGGCCACGCCTGCGGGTGATGATGGGGGAATGGTGATCGGCAGCCTTCTCCCCGGCGGCTTGGCCACTCCCGCGACACTGGTGCTCGCGGACCGGCTGGACCGCAACCTGGCAGGCATGGCGGCGTTCGCGGCGGGCTCCGGGATGGCCCTGCGGCCGCACGCCAAGACGCACAAGTGCCCGCAGATCGCCCGCCGGCAGATGGCCCTGGGTGCCCGGGGCCTCAGCGTCGCCACCGTCGGTGAGGCAGAGATCCTGACCAGCGGCAGTGGCACGGGGCAGGCCGGGCCTGAGGTGGAGGACATATTCATCGCCTACCCGCTGTGGCCGGCCGGGGACTTGGTAACCCGGCTGGATGACCTGGCCGGCAGGGTCCGGGTCACGGTCGGGACCGATTCTGCCGCGGCCGCCGGGCACCTGGCCCCGCTGGCCGGGCGGGTTCGGGTCATGGTCGAAGTCGACTGCGGCCTGGGCCGCAGCGGCGTGCGGCCGGCCGATGCCGCCCACGTTGCCCGGGCAGCACAGCGGGAAGGCCTGGAGGTGGGCGGGGTGTTCACCTTCCCCGGTCACAGCTACCAGCCGGGCGCCGCCGCGGAAGCCGCCGCGGATGAGGCCGCCGCCCTGGCAGATGCGGCCGCCGGCCTGGCCGCCGCCGGTTTCGAGGACGTAGAGCGAAGCGGCGGCTCCACGCCGAGCGCCCGCCTGGCCCGGCCCGGCGCGCTCAGCGAGCTGCGGCCTGGCGTCTATGCGCTCAACGACGCCCAGCAAGTGGAGCTTGGGGTCGTCCCGATGAACGAGGTAGCGCTGATGGTGGCAGCGACCGTGGTGAGCCGCCCGGCACCGGGACGGATCGTGCTCGACGCCGGGTCTAAGGTGCTCGGCCCAGACCGGCCGGCCTGGGCCAGCGGCCACGGGCGGCTCGCAGACTGGCCGGCCGCCCGGATCACCGGGCTGTGGGAGCACCACGCCGTGGTCGCCATTGACGGGGACTCCCCGGCGCTCGGCGAGGTGGTCGCCGTGGTGCCCAACCATGTGTGCACCGCCGTCAACCTCGTCCCCGAACTCCTGGTGGCCGACCGGGGGCAGGTCGTCGACCGCTGGCCGGTCGCTGCCCGGGCCGCCAACCGCTGACTGGCCGGCCCAGCCCAACGGTTGGGCGCCAGGTCCCCCAGATCGCGTCGAGGATCCGGATGTGCATGGACCGGAGGGCGGGAGCCAGCGCGGCAAGCGAGGCGACGATGAGGAGGATGGCCAGGTCCCGGTTCATCTCGCCCCACGTGGTGGCGAGGGTGACCAGCCCGTTCGGGAAGTGGAAGGGGTGGCTTCTCACGATGTGGGTTACGGCATACCGGAACAGGAGGAATCCTGTGCCGATGCCTGCCAGGGCGTAGGCCCAGGCCTTGATCACATAGCTGAGCACGACCGGGCTGGACTTGATGCCGATGGCTCGCTCGACGCCGATCTGGCGGCGCTTGTGGACCAGGTCGATGTAGGTGATCGTGAAGATCGTGATGGCTGCCATCAGCAGCGAGATGATCTTGAGTATGTTGCTGATCGGCCGGAAGGTGCCCGAACGCTTTGCGTTTGCTGCAGATCAGCGACAGGCCGGGCGAGGCGCTGGCCGCCCGGCCCAGCACGCCTCGACCTGCCGTCGCGCTGCGCCCGCCTGTCCCGCTGGTGCCAGGAACGGGGCTTGCTGCCTGCCGCCCCCGACCCGGTTATGGCCTACCACAGCCAGGGGCTTCCCGGGGCGCGGGACCAGCTCTACGCGCTCGTTACGCAGGCGCTGGGCTGATCTCGGGCTAATGGCAATGATGATTGACTGGGATCTTCTGACCCCCGCATGCGAACATGGGCCAGACCTGTGGTGCCGCTCCTGGCCTCAGCCCCCGCCTCAGCCGGCGTAGTAGTTGCCCGGCTCAGAGCCCTGCAGGGGCGAAGATTGCGGCTCTGGGCCGAGCGAGGACGGGCTGGCGAAGTAGCTCCCATCCGGCCCGGCCACCACGGCCTTGTCCAGGGCACCGCCGCGCACGAGCTGGCGCCAGGTCCAGAACCACACGGTCCACCCGTCACCCCACGTGCCCGCGACCGGGCTGTCAGTGACAGTCACCGGGTCACCCGCGCGGGCCAGGTTGTAGTAGATCTCGGCATGGGCTGGGGAGACGTTCACGCACCCGTGGCTGACATTGACGACCCCCTGCTGGGCCACGGACCAGTCCGCGGCGTGGATGTACATCCCGCTCCAGGTGAACCGCACCGCATACGGCACCAGGAGGTCGTAGCCGGCGCCCACCATCCTGGTCGGGTTGCCCTTCTCGATGGTCAGGTAGGTCCCGTTGGGGGTGTCGTAGCCCGGCCTTCCGGTGCTGACCGGCCAGTTGCCGATGAGCTTCCCGCGGTACCAGACCTTCATGTAATGGGTGCGCGTGCTCAGGGTGACGATCAGCGACGAGCCGATCCGGAAGTCCTGGGCCAGGTCGGCCGTGCCGTAAACCCCGGGAGCGGCCTGGACGCCGTCGAGGTGGCCGGTGATGCTGACCCGGGTGTTCTGGGGCCAGTAGGCCCGCGGCCGGAAGTAGAGGGTCTGGTCGCCGTCCCAGGACCAGGCGCCCACGACCGGCTTGGAGGTCGTGACTTCCAGGGCCTTTTCCACGGCGGCTTTGCGAGTGACCGGGCGGCTGAAGGTGAGGATGACCGGCATGCCCACGCCGTAGGTCTGCTGATAGCCCTGGAAGATGTGCACCCCCATGGCGGCGGAGGGGGTCATCGTGCGGAACGAACTCGTCGCGCTGACGATCTTCCCGGATGTGGAGGTCCCCGTGGCGGTGACCTTGTAGGTGCTCGACGTATGCAGCGCCCACCGGCTGTGCCACACCGTGCCGCCTTCGCTGACCTCCCCCTCGACCGGGGCACCTCCCGCGGTCACGGTGATGCTGGTCACCGTGGCGCGCGCTGGGGTGACGGTGACCACTGTGCTGGTCATCACGTCCCGGCTGCCGCCGGCTGGCGAGATCGACAGCGCGGCGGCGGGCGGCGGGCTGGGCGTCTGCGCGGGACTTCCCTGGCACGCGGCGATGGCAAGGCTCACGGCACACACCACGGCCGCGACCGCTACCCGGCCACCTCCCGCGAGCCTGCCCGGCACATCCCGCCAGCCCGGGAGCCCGGTCACGTGGCTGCTCGCACGGCGGCTGGCGATCACCCACACCACCCCTTATCCGAGTGGGAGCCATGCACAACCACCCAGACCTGTGCGGCTAACACGGCGTACTCATTCCGAAACGATCTCTAGTGGCTGGCTGGTCAGTCGCCGCCGGTGTCCTTGCCTGGGAAGATCAGCGCACATACCTCCAGATACAGCTGCTCTGGGTAGGGGATGAACTCCACAGTGCGTAGTGCCTGGTCCTGGCCGGCGGATTCCAGGACGAACTCGCCGTAACCCTGCAGGCGCCCGAGCAAAGAGCGCCGGAAACTCATGTCCGTGACTTTGACCAGGGGCATCATCGCCACCTTGCGGGTCAGGACCCCCGACGTGAGGATCATCCGCTGCGACGTGATGACGAAGTACTCCACGGCCCAGCCGGCGATCTTCCACAGCAGGCGTACCAGCAGGACACCCCAGATGATCCAGACCACTGCCATGGCCGAGGACTGATGACGCAGGACGGTTCCGCTCAGCACCGCTGCGATGATCAGCCCGGCGACGGTGAGTGTGATCGGCCCCTCCAGCACCGCCGGATGCCGGCGTACCGTGATCACCTGCCGCTCGTGCGGCAGCAGGTACTTGTTGACTTCGGCCGGGGGCGAAGCCCCCGGAGCGATCAGCCGCATGTGCTCAGAGCCTTACTTCATGGCCGAGCACGATGAGCTTCCGCCCGGCCCCTGGCCCTACGATGACCCGGACGAAGCCCGGGCAGCCAGAGCCCAAAGTCACTAATGCCGGATACCTATGGACCGGGCCTGTCAGCGCCGGGCGGCGACTTCGGCGAAGTGGGTGAGGTCCCAGCCTGAGCCGACAGCGTCACGCATGCTTTCCCAGCCGTCGCCGTGACGGTCGAGGTGGCGGTGCGTGAGCACGACGCGGGTGCGTGCGGGCCCGTCGGGGGTGAAGGTGACCTCGACTTCACTGGTCTTCGCCGGGTCGGTCTCGAGCTGCCAGCGCAGGTTGATATCCCAGCTGAAGCAGACACGGTGCGGAGGGTCGTAGGCGAGCACCCGGGCCCAGCGGCACTCGCTGCCGTCGGTGCCGCGATCGATGATGTGGCCGCCGACGCGCGGCTCGAACACCATCTCGGCGAGTTCGGCCTCAAGGATGTGATGGCCGGGGTCCCACCAGGAGCCGATGCCCTCGGTGAACACGCGGAAAGCGTGTTCGGCCGGCGCCTCGACCTCGACCGTCGTAGTGACCGACGCCGCTTGCAGGTGTGTGGTCATGTCTCCTCCTGGATCGGTTGGCTGGCAGCGGCGCGGAACCTGGCCAGTGACTGCTGCCAGAACTGCTCGAAGTAGTCGCGGATCACGGCGACACCCGCGGGGTCGACCGAGTAGACGCGGCGCGTACCTGCCGCGTGGTCGGTGACCAGACCGGCCGACTTGAGGACCTTGAGGTGCTGCGAGACAGCGGGACGGCTCACCGGCAACTCACGCGCCAGTTCACCGACCGCGCCCGGCGACCGGGCCAGCCGCTCAAAGATCGCTCGCCGCGTCGGATCCGCGAGCGCCGTGAGCACCGCTGCATGGTTAGTCATGACTTACGGTAAGTTATAACTTACGGAGACTGGCGTCAAGCAGGTGCCGCCGCCGACAGCGCCAGGGCGGCCGGCTGCGCGGTTCCGCCCACCGCGGTCGCCGCCGGGTTCCGGGGCGCCACTGCCTGTCCGGTGACAGTTATCTCGGCCCGGTGGTGTGGCCCTGACCTGCGCGGGCCTTTTTCAGTGGCAAGAAGGTGGCCGTCGGCGTGTCATCGAAGCTGGCCCGTCGGCAGCCGAGGACACGCGGCTGCCAGTCATGACGGCCCAGCGGGTAGCGCGCCGGGAGTCGGCGTCACCAGCCTCCTGGCCGCCGTGCAGGCCAGGACCGGGCCAACTCTCATGGCAAAACGAACGACCGGGCCGAATTAGATGGCAGCGGGCCGACTTGCGTGTCACCGGACACTGCCCCACCAGGGCTGGACGTGGTGGCGGGATCTGCTGAGCGGTGATAGCGGATCACGGTGAGGTAGCTTTGACCGCGGGAACGGTGTTTTGGGCATGGCCTGCGGGTGGGTGTGATGAAGACGGGCCAGGTGTTCGTTAGCCATACCTCCGATATGGCGAGGTTCCCGGCGGGCCGGTCGTTCGTGCAGGCCGCCCTGGATGCAGTGGGCCGGGCTGGAATGGCCCCGGTTGATATGCGGCACTTCGCTGCGCGGGACGGCGAACCGGCTGACTACTGCCGGGCGCGGGTGCGCGAATGCGAGATCTACGTAGCGTTGATCGGGTTCCGGTACGGCTCGCTGGTGCCGGACGAGGCAGTCTCCTACACCGAGCTGGAGTTCCAGGCGGCCACCGGCGCGGGACTGCCCCGGCTGGTGTTCTTGCTGGACGAGGCCGCCGACTTGCCAGCAGGGCAGGCTGATGCCAATCGGTGCCCAGTGGACGGATTCCGGCAGCGGCTGCGCGACGCCGGGCTGGTCGTGCGTGACTCCACCTCTGATATTGGTCTTGAGCTTGAGGTGTTCCACGCTCTGAGCGAGCTGACCGGCGGCAGGCTCCCGGCCGTGCCCGGGCAGCTGCCGACCGCGGTACCGCATCTCGCTGGCAGCCCTGCCAGGTTTACTGCCCTGGACGACCAGGTGGCCAGCCAGTTCTCTGACTGCCGGGACGAGATAGTCGTATATCTCAAGACGCTGATCGACTGGGTGAGCACCGACCCGTGGCCGCGGGACCGGCGGTTCGGCGGCCCCGTGCTGACCCCGGCCGCAATCGAACGCAGGCTACGGGTCTCCGCTCCCGGCCGGGCAGGTGATGAGGATCTCGACGCCGATGACCTGGCACAACAGTGCCGGCGGCTGGTGATCCTCGGCGGACCGGGTTCGGGCAAGACCTGGCTGGCCAAACGCACGGCCCGGCGCTGCGCCGAGGATGCCCTGCAGGCCCTGGCAGCGGGCGCCGACCTCGACGAGGTCGAACTGCCCCTCTACACCACCTGCTCGCGCCTGTTCAGCGCCAGCGGGGACATCCGCGAAGCCGCAGTGTCGAGCGCGCTGGCCCAGCTCGGTGACCTGGGCGGCTCCCGGCCGAGCGTGGCCCTCCGCGCGTTTTTCGCCGAGCGGAACGCGCCCACAGTGCTGGTCATCGACTCCCTGGACGAGGCTCACGGCTCCCAGGAACGACTGCGCCAAGCCGACACACTGCCGTGGCGAATCGTACTCACCACCCGGCCGAGCTCGTGGAACCAGCAGCTCGCCATCAATGACGCAGACGTTTCCCACCGCGTGGGCGAGCTCCAGCCGCTGCGCTACCCCGCGGATGTCGAACCGTTCATCCGCCGCTGGTTCGGCCACCAGCCGGAGCGGGGCGAGGATCTTGTTACCCAGATCGCACGGCGCCCTGGCCTCCAGCAGGCCAGTACGGTGCCCCTGGTCCTGGCCTTCTACTGCATCGTCGGTGGTCGTGAACCGCTGCCGGATTTCCGGCGCGACCTCTACACCAGAGTGCTAAACCGCATGCTGACCGGCCGCTGGCGCGGTGATGACGACCGCCAGCCCAACGTCGGCGCATGCCTTCAGACACTCCGGGTCTGGGCCCGGCCCGGGGCGGAGGCGTGTCATCCCGTTTCCGGTATCGGCACATGGGCGGATGACATTCTTACCGAGCGGGCCGGCCTGGGCGGGGCCGGCCTGGGCGGAGCCGACCAGGGCGCTCTTGATCACGTCGCTACGCCGCTGGGCCCCGCCGACGTCGACACCGGCCAGACGCTGCGCCGCTTCATCCACCGCTCCATCCGGGAGCACCTGGTCGCCGAGTTCGTTGCCCGTCTTCCGGTGGACCAGGCAGTCCAGGTCCTGCTTCCCCACCTGTGGCATGACTCTGACTGGGAGTACTCAGCGCCCGCGGCGATCGCCATGCACCCTCAGCACGACCAGCTACTGCGGGACTTGATCTACCGCGCAGCGAACTCAGACCTGCTTCCCGGAGACCTGTCTGTCATCGATGCCGGGTGGGAGTTCCGGGGACTCCTTGCCCGGATAGCCACCGAGTCCAGCGAGACCGACTGGTCGCCCGGGATCGCGGGGATGATCAGCCGGGCCCGGGTGGAACTCGCTGTGTCAGGCCGCATCGATGCCCTGGGCGGGGCGGGGCTGTGGGTTAGCTCGAACGGCCTGACCCGCGAGGCGCTGCTCAGGCTGCTGGCCGACCCGGCTAACAGCTGGGCCGCCGAAAAGCTGGTGAGCGGAGTTGTGCAGCTTGCCACGACGGCACAGGACAAGCGCCAGACCCGCGCGGCGCTGCTCGGGCTGCTGCCCGGCCTGGGCGATGGCTGGGTGGCCGACGAGATAGTGATCGGCGTGAGCCGGCTCGGCCCGACGGCGCACGACCGGCGCCGTGCCCGCGACGCGCTGCTCGGGCTGGTGCCCAGCCAGGCCGGCGGCTGGGAGGCCGCATGGCTGGTGGGCAGGGCGGTCCGGCTTGCCACGACGGCACAGGACAAGCGCCAGACCCGCGCGGCGCTGCTCGGGCTGCTGCCCGGCCAGGCCGGCGGCTGGGTGGCCGACGAGATAGCGGCGTGCGTGAGCCGGCTCGGCCGGACGGCGCGAGACACCGGCCAGGCCCGCGACGCGCCAGCCAGGCTGCCGCCCCGCCCGGCCGGAGCCCCGCTGGCTGACGAGCCGGCCGGATGGGTGAGCTGGCGCGCCCCGGCAGCGGACGACAATCACCAGATCCGCGGCATGCTGCTGAGATCGCTGGCCAGCCAGACCAACGGCAGGAAAGCCGCCGGGCTAGCGGCCGCGGTGCTCTACGCGCGCCCGACGGCAGAGGAAAAACGCCAGGCCCGCGAGGTGCTGCTCGGATTACTGGCCAGCGAGACTGACGGCAGGACCGCTGCCGAATTGGCGAACATTGTGAGTCGGCTCGGCCCGGCAGAGGACAACCGCCAGACCTGCGACACACTGCTGCGATTGCTGACCGCCCAGAGCCACGGCCATGCGGCCGCATGGCTGGCGGACGGGGTAATCCAGGCCGGCCCGACAGCGGACGACCAGCGCCAGGCCCGCGGCGCGCTGCTGCGGCTGCTGGCCGGCCAGACCGACGGACACAAGGCCGCACGGCTCGCGAGCCGGGTGAGCCGGCTCGACCTCACCGCGGAAGACAAACGCCGGGCCCCCCACGCGCTGCTAGCGCTGCTGGCCGGACAGACCGACGGCCAGGTAGCCCTGGAACTGGCGCGCCGGGTGACCCGGCTCGACCCCACCGCGGAAGACAAGCGCCAGGCCCGCCACGCGCTGCTAGCGCTGCTGGCCGGACAGACCGACGGCCAGGTAGCCCTGGAACTGGCGCGCCGGGTGACCCGGCTCGACCCCACCGCGGAAGACCAACGCCGGACCCGTGACAGCCTGCTGAGGCTGCTCGGCCACACAGACGGCCCGACGGCCGCAGGGCTGGTCAGCTGGGCGGTCCAGCTCGCCGCGACTGCGGAAGACCAGCCCCAGACCAGCGACGCGCTGCTGCGGCTGCTGGCCGACCACGCAGACGGCCCGCTGGTCTCAGTACTGCTGGGAGGGCTGCTCCGGCTCGCCACGACCGCGGAAGGCCAACGCCAGACCTGCAACGCGCTGCTTGGGCTGCTGTCGGCTGGCCATGCCGGCGCCTGCGAAACCGCGGAACTGGTGGCAGCGGTGGTCAGCCTGGCAGCCACAGCCCGGGACAAGCGCCACGCCCTCGGCGCACTGCTGGGCCTACTGGCAGGCCAGGCTGACGGCTGGGTGGCCAGCGAGCTGGTACTCGGGGTGGTCCAGCTGAGCCCCACGGCACAAGACAAGCGCCAGGCCCGCCACGCGCTGCTAGCGCTGCTGGCCGGCCAGGCCAGCGGGCCGCTGGCCGCCCGGCTGGTGGACAGCCTGGTCCGGCTCGATCCGACAGCCAGCGATATCAGCACCTGGCGTGCCTGGGAAGTCCCGCCCACCACCAAACTGCTCGCCGCGGTGCGCCGGAACTCGGAACTTTCCGCCTGGCTTGCCGCCCTCCCCGCGCTGGCCCCGCTCTCCAGCCCACTAGTACCGCTCCAGAACTCGGCGCGTCGGTGGTCAGCGTGATATGTCATGGGCGGCCATGCCTGGATTAGGCTCGTGATGATGGCCACAATGCCAGGCGCGACGTCCGCCGGCCAGGACGTGGCGCGGCGGCTGACCAGCGACGGCTATGTGATCGTCACCGGCTTGATGAGCGAAGGGGATGTCAGGGCCGCCAGGGCAGACCTGAACCGTGTCCTGGCTATGACGCCGACAGGCCGTAACGCGTTCGAAGGGTTCGCAACCCAGCGGGTGTATGCCCTTTTCGCCAAGACCCGGACTTTCGACCAGGCCGCCATGCACCCGCTCCTGCTGGAGGTGCTCGACCTTGTTCTCGGGCACTACCAGCTCAGCGCCCCGGTGGGCATCCGCATCGGGCCCGGGGAGCGCGCCCAGGTGCTGCACACCGACGACGCGATTTACCCGCTCCCCCGGCCTCACCCGCCGGTGGTGGTCAACACCATGTGGCCGCTGGATGAGTTCACCGAGGACAACGGCGCCACCAGATTCGTCCCTGGCAGCCACCGCTGGGAACCCGGGCGCCAGCCGACTGCCGAGGACCCTGTCCTGACGGCCACTACGACGCCGGGGTCGGTGATGTTCTACCTCGGCAGCCTCTGGCACGGCGGCGGAGCCAACCTCACCAGCCGGCCACGCCTGGGCGTGATCCTGGAGTACGCCGCCGCCTGGCTGCGCCCGCAGGAGAACCACTGCCTCGCTGTGCCCCGCGACGTCGCCCGGCAGCTACCCGAACGGCTTCAGGAACTGCTCGGCTACAACATTTACCCGCCATTCCTGGGCTACGTTGACGGCGCACACCCGCGCAAAATCTTGCGGGCCAGCGAGTGAAAGACATCCCGAACTGGATGTGATCACTCCGGTAACGCAGGTGGCGGGGCGGGATGCGGTAAGCCAACCGGGCCGTTAGACACGGTCCGGACCATCGCGACCAGCGTAATGCCGCATATCTCCGGCCAGATGCGCATACAGTGGCCGCTCCAGCAGGTCGCTCAGCGACTCGGGTATGACCTTCGCCGCCGCGTGATCATCGGCCGCATCCGGTGACATAACCCACCTCGATCCCGGCCGGCCAGCCTCGGGCCTCGCACCATGGCACCTTGCTCCAGGCATGCTCGCTGATCTCGCCGTCAGCGCGGCGGATCCTCCCCGGTGAGCCCGTCCACCGACTCCCGGATGAGGTCGGCATGGCCGACGTGCCGGGCGTACTCCTCGATCAGGTCGATCAGGATGCGCCGCAGGCTGGGTGACTCACCGCGGGAGTTGGTGTACCGGCCCAACTGCTCCAGGTCGCCGTGGGCCAGCGCCTCCGCGACCGCGGAGCGGGAGCGGGCCACGGCGTCCCGCCAGAGCGCATAGAGCTGCTCGGGGGAGTCCTCGGTGGCCGAGTGCCAGTCCCATTCGGGGTCGGTGTCCCAGTCCACCCTGTCCCATGGGGGCGCCGGCTCCACCCATGCAGCCGCACGGAGAAGTAGTCGTCCTCGACGTTGGCGAGGTGCCTGAGCAGCCCGCCCAGGGTGATCGACGAGGGGGCAAGCGTCGCCCGCAGGCCCGCCGTATCCAGTCCCCCGCACTTCCACGCTAAGGTCGCGCGCTGGCGCTCCAGGGAGCCCAGCAGGGTGGCGGTCTCGTCACCCGCGACGGGAGGTTCCGGGTGACTTTTCTCGTTCAGGTTCGTCATGACGGGGACCTTAGTGGCGGGGGCCGACAGTTGGTCCAGACGTCTTCTCGGTGCGCCGCGGCTTCCCCTTTGGGTCTGCTGGGCGGATGCCTGCGTGCCAGACGTTTAGGATTGTGGGTCGAGCGTCCGGGTTGGGCCGGCTGGTCCCCGCGGCAAGCACCTGCAGGCAGTGGGTTCGCCTGTTTCCACAAGGACCGGGAGGAGCAGCATCAGCCGCAGCGCCAAGCCAGAACTGTCCTCGCTGGAGATCATCCGGACTGACACCCAGCTGATTTCTGTACCGCTGGTTCCACAGATCCGGCTGCACCAAGCCAGCGAGCCGATCAGCTTGTGGCAGCGTATGGAGCTGGCGGCAGGGCGGACCGGCCTGGACCCGCCGTTCTGGGCGTTCGCCTGGGCTGGTGGCCAGGCACTGGCCCGCTACCTTCTTGACCACCCTGAGACTGTCGAAGGCCAGCGCGTGATCGACGTTGCTTCTGGCTCGGGACTGGTGGCGATTGCGGCCGCCGAGGCAGGGGCGGCGGCGGGGACCGCCTACGACATAGACCCGGTTGCAGCTGCAGCTATCGCTGTTAACGCTGCCGCCAACGGCGTAGCGGTTCATGCCGCCTGTGCTGACATCCTGGACCAGGATGGCCTCCCGTCACCTGACACAGACGTGGTGCTGGTTGCCGACGCCTTCTACGAACGCGACCTGGCTGACAGGGTGATGCGCTTCCTGGAACGAGGCTGCACTCGCGGGGCCGCCGTCTTGGTTGGTGACTTCGGCCGGGCGTATCTGCCACGGGATCACCTGCGGCCACTGGCCACTTACGATGTTCCCGGCCTGCGCATGCTGGAAGGTAGCGACATTAAGCGCACGACCATTTGGGCACCACTCGCATAAGCTTAGGTTTTAACCTAAATTCTGGTCGTATCAGTTCATAGTTGTGCTATTCGCGCATATGTGCCACTTCCGCGCGTAGCACGGCCGTTTCCCTCATGCTGGGTGTTGCGACACATCCGAGCGAAAGGAAACGGCCGTGCTGGATACCCTGCCACGATCAGGCGGGCCGCGGCAAACCATCCTGGGTGCCGGCGGCATGGGCGGCGCCCTGGCGGCGGTGAACCTGGCCGGGATCGCGCCGCAGCCGCCCGGCCCGGCCCAGGTCGCGGCCGCCGTCGCGCGGTACCAGGCGTACCAGGCGCTGCGGGAGTTCCGGGTCCGGCTGTATGGGTGCCTGGCCGCGCGTGCGGATGCGTGCTTCGAGCTGGCCGACGCGATCTTGTGCGCCGATCATGCGGTGACGTCGCTGGTTCAGCTGTCGCTGGTGCCGGCCTTCCGCCGCGGCCACGGCGCGCTGTATGACGCGCTGGCCGCCGGGCGCATCGGCGAGGAGGCCTTCGCCCAGCTGCTGACCGGCACGCTGCCGCAGCTCATCGACGGCGAACATGGCCGCGCATGGGCCCACGGGCACGACCGGATCGACTATGGCCTGCTGGAACAGGCCCTGGCGGAGGTGCCCGCCGGTCAGGCCGCTGCCGTCCGCGAGGCGTGCGCGCGGTGGCAGCGGCTGCGGTTCGCCATCGACGCGACGCCTTATCCCCGCCCGGACGCCGAATGCTCTGCGGGCCGCGGCCACGTCCATCACGATGCCTGCCGCTGCGACGGCACGCGCAAGACCATCCCGGGCTGGGAGTACCAGTTCACCGCGGCGTTAGGGCACCTGCGCACCGCATGGGCCGCCCTGGTGGACGTCGAGCGCACCACGCCCGCCACCCGCACCCGCCAGACGGCCCGGCAGGTGAAGAACCTGCTGCGCCGCCTGCACGCGGCCGGCACCGATGGCCGCGGTGCCCCGCTGGTCATCCTGGACGCCGGGTACAGCGCCGCCGCGCTGACCGCCGCGCTGGCCGGCTGCCCCGTGCACCTGCTCATCCGCCTGGCCGCCGGCAGCGTGTTCTACGCCGACCCCCTCACCTGGCCCGGCAAGAAAGGCCGCCCCGGCAAGCACGGCATGCCGGTCACCTGCCACAACGACCCCGCCCAGGCCAGCCCGGAACCTGATGAGTCGCTCACCCTGCCCGGCACCCCGCTATACGGAACCGTCCACGTCCGCGCCTGGCACCAGGTCCACCCCCTCATCCACGGCGACCGCGGCTACTTCGCCGGCTGGCACGGCGAGCTGCCCGTCCTGCGCGGCACCCTGCTGCGCGTCACCGTGCAGCACCTGCCCGACGGCCGCAGCCCGCACAAAACGATGTGGCTGTGGCACGCCGGCCCCGGCCCGCTGTCCCTGGACGAGCTGTGGCGCGCCTACCTGGCCCGCTTCGAC
>OFHK01000192.1_pt1 | contig 19743 bp, 19 predicted proteins | sample 1521951 | NCBI WGS metagenome assembly OFHK01 (sample SAMEA2468436, study PRJEB22500) | soil metagenome | biome: Glassland; feature: Farmland; material: Clay | place: Australia | collected 2013-01-31 | depth 0.55 m
TACGTCTCTTTTACAGGCGGAAGACTACAGACGGCGTTCGCCTGAGTCACGTGGACTCAGGAATGTGTAGAAGAGACAGGAACGGCAGATCCCGTTCCTGGACTCGATACTGTCCCAGGTCAAACTCGACGACACGCTCGCGGCGCAGATCACGGCGGCCGGCTCCAAGGCCCGGCTGGAGGACATTTACCTCCCCTACAAGCCGAAACGGCGCACCAAAGCGCAGATCGCCCGGGAAGCCGGGCTGGAGCCGCTGGCCGATCAGCTGCTGACTGACCCGGGGCAGGACCCCCGGGTGAGCGCGGAGGCCTACCTGGACGCCGAACGTGGTGTACCGGATGTGGCCGCCGCCTTCGACGGCGCGCGGGCGATCCTGGCCGAGCGGTTCGGGGAGGACGCCGATCTGATCGGTGCGCTGAGGGAACGGATGTGGTCGCGGGGCCGCCTGGTCTCGCGGGTGCGGGAGGGCAAGCAGGAGGCGGGGGCCAATTTCGCGGACTACTTCGAGTTCGACGAGGCGCTGCGCGCACTTCCCTCGCACCGCATCCTGGCGGTTTTCCGCGGGGAGAAGGAGGAGGTCCTCGACCTGACCCTGGACCCGGGTGAGGTGTACCCGGACGGCCGGGCTCCGGGGGCCGGTGACCTCAACGACTACGAGGAGCTGATCGCCGCCAACGCCGGCATCGCCGACCATGGCCGGCCGGGGGACCGCTGGCTCGCCGAGACGGTCCGCTGGGCCTGGCGGACCCGCCTCCTCGTCCATCTCGGCATCGACCTGCGGACACGGCTGTGGCAGCGGGCCGAGGACGAGGCGGTCCGGGTATTCGCCGCCAACGTGCGTGACCTGCTGCTCGCCGCGCCCGCCGGTCCCCGGGTGACGATGGGCCTGGACCCGGGCTTCCGGACCGGCGTGAAGGTGGCGGTGGCCGACGCCACCGGCAAGTCGGTGGCGACGGCCACGATCTACCCGCATGAGCTGAAACGGCGGGCCGCCGGGGGCCCGGGGACACCGGGGGGAGCCGGCTGGGATGAGTCCATCGCCGTGCTCGCGCGCCTGGCCGCCGCACACAGGGTCGAGCTGATCGCGATCGGCAACGGGACCGCTTCCCGCGAGACGGACCGGCTCGCGGCCGGCCTGATCAAGGCGCATCCGGAACTGAAGCTCACCAAGGTGATGGTCTCCGAGGCCGGGGCCTCGGTGTACTCGGCGTCCGCCTACGCCGCGCGGGAACTGCCGGGCATGGACGTGTCGCTGCGCGGCGCGGTGTCGATCGCACGCCGTCTGCAGGATCCGCTGGCCGAGCTGGTCAAGATCGACCCCAAGGCCATCGGGGTCGGCCAGTACCAGCATGACGTCGCCGAGGTCAAGCTGTCGCGATCGCTGGACGCGGTGGTCGAGGACTGCGTGAACGCGGTTGGCGTGAACGTCAACACAGCCTCCGTCCCGCTGCTGGCCCGGGTGTCCGGCGTCAGCGAGGGGCTGGCCGGTGCCATCGTGGCCCACCGGGACGCATCCGGCCCGTTCCGCACCCGCCAGGCACTCAGGGACGTGCCCCGGCTGGGCCCCAAGGCGTTCGAGCAGTGCGCGGGTTTCCTGCGCATCCCCGGTGGTGACGACCCGCTCGACGCCTCCAGCGTGCACCCCGAGGCGTACCCGGTGGTGCGGCGCATCCTGGCTGCCGCGGGCACCTCGGTGCCCGGGCTGATCGGGAACGCGGCGGTGCTGCGCTCACTGCGGCCACAGGAGTTCACGGACGGGCGTTTCGGGCTGCCGACCGTCAGTGACATCCTCGCCGAACTCGAGAAGCCGGGCCGCGACCCGCGGCCCGGCTTCTCGACCGCTGCGTTCGCCGAAGGCGTGGAGACCCTGGAGGACCTCGCGCCCGGCATGGTGCTGGAGGGCGTGGTCACCAACGTCGCCGCGTTCGGCGCTTTCGTCGATATCGGCGTGCATCAGGACGGGCTCGTCCACGTGTCGGCCATGTCGCGCAGCTTCGTCTCCGATCCGAGGGAGGTGGCCAAGCCCGGCGACGTCGTGCGGGTGAAGGTGCTCGGCGTCGACCTTGCCCGGAAGCGGGTTTCGCTCACGATGCGGCTGGACGATGAGGCCAGCGGCGCGGGTGGCCCGGGTGGGGCCGGCGGCCCCGGCTGGGCCGGGCGGCCCGGTAACCGGGACGGGCGGAGCGCAGGCCGGGACGGCAGGAGCCGGGACGGCGGTGCTGGCGGCCACAACGCCGGCCGCGGCGGGGGCCGGGGCAGCGGCGGGGGCGGGAAGCGCCCCGAGGCCGGCGGCGGTGGCGCCATGGCGGACGCGCTGCGGCGGGCCGGCCTGGTCGGCGGGGATGACGCCGGTCAGCGGCGGCCGGGCCGCTGACGCAGCCGGCCGAGCATGGCTGACCCCGCGGGCTCCGCGAACCAGCGGGCATGGCCGATGAGGTAGGTGTCGTAGGCGAGATCGGCGTTGGCGGGGGAGTGGACCACGCCGGCGAAGTACTCGATCTCGGAGAGCGCATACTCGACATGGGCCACGGGCACCACCTCGGCCAGAGCGGCGGCCTCAGCCGGGCTCAGGGGGCGGACCGACTCATAGCCGTCGAGCAGGGCGCTGATCGCGCTCAGGTCCGCCCCGGCCCGGCCGGTTCCGGTTAGTTCCAGCCAGCCCACGGTGCTGCGCTCGAGTGCGATCGCCAGATCGTGGACCGCGAACGTGCGGTTGGCCAGCCCGAAGTCGAACACCGCGGCGACCTGCCCATCCGGGGCAGGGGAATCCCAGGTGAGGTTGGATGGATGCCAGTCCCCATGCCCCCACTGCGGTTCCAGCGCGGCCAGCAGCGGCGCAGCCCGGTGGATCGCGGGGAGCAGGTGACGGGCAAAGTCGTCCCGCCAGTCCCGGGTGCCCAGGTAGCGGCCAAGACCGGGCCGCTGGCCAGCCATGGCGTCCACCTCGGCGAGCGGGTCCGCGGCGGCAATGACAGCACAGGAGTTCGTGAGCACACCAGGTGCCCGCGCCGGATGCCGGAAGCCGGCCGCAGCCTGGTGGAGCCGGGCGAGCGCAGCGCCCGCGGCCCGGGCATGACCAAGGCTCGTGAACGGTGTCCATGACATCGCTTCCCGGTACAGATCGAGGCCGGGAGCCACCTCATGCACCTCGTAGACGAAGTCATCACCCGCCAGCGTGGTCGCCCCGGCCAGCGTGCGGCGCACCGCCGGCACCGGTACGCCGTGCGCGGCCAGGTGGGCGGCGAACGCGTGCTCAGCGGCGAGCTGAGCGGCGGAACGTACCCGGGTGTGGTGGCGCTTCACGAAGACAGCGCCGCCGCCGCCGTTGACAAGTGCGGCGGCGGACATCGGCCGCGGGCTGCGCCACGTGACAACGGTCCCGCCGCCCGCGTCTTGGGGGCCGGCGCCGGGGCTGCGGGCCTGGCCAGTGGCGGGGGTGGTGAACTGGGCGAGCACCGCGCTCACCTCGTCGCGGCTGAGGGGGCTCCAGTCCGGCTCGACCAGATTCTTGCCCATGCCGTGGACGAGCCCGGCCGGCGCGGCCGTCCCGGTCATACGCTCACGTCGCCGCTGGGGCTGCGCTCGGCGAACTGGGCGGCGGCGGGACGCCGGAGCAGGGCGGTGAGCCGGCCCACCAGCAGGGTCACCACCGCGGCGGCCACGAACGAGCAGATCGACGCGGACATCCAGCTGGCCGGCGTGAACCCGATCAGGCTGGCCACCCGGGTCCAGAGCGACACCCACCAGGAAACGTATCCGGGGTTGATGAGCTGGTAGGTGATGAAGCCAGCCGCCCAGGGCAGGAGCATCAGCCAGCGGGAGCGGGCACGGCCCGACAGGTCCCAGCGGCCCCGGGCGAGGACGAAGAAGTCGACGATGAGCACGGCCGACATCGGCACGAACACCGAGCCCAGCAGGATGAGGAAGTTCTCGTAGTCGGCGATGGTCAGGAAGAGCGCGCCAGCGGTGGTCAGGGCGGCGATGGCCAGGGCCAGGACCCGCCGGTCCCACAGGGGCCGCAGGTTCTGCGTGGACACGGCCGTCGAGTAGACGTTGGCGAAGGACTGGTCGAGCTCGCGCAGCGCCAGGATGCCGAACCCGAGCGCGCCCACCGGCAGTGCGATGAACGCGCCGAAGATGTCGTTCGGGTTGCGCGCTACGGTGAGCAGGGCGAGCAGCCCGATCACGTAACACCAGATCTGGGTGATGCTGTAGCCCACGAGCGCGCCGCTGAACGCTGCCCGCTGGCTCCGCGAATGGCGGGTGTAGTCCGCGGCGAGCGGCGCCCACGAGATCGCCACCGCCACGACGGTGTCCATCGCCACCCAGAAGCCGGACCAGGTGCCGTGCGTGAAGGCGGGCAGCGGGTGGCGGATGAGCTGGATAAACAGGTAGGTGAGCACGACGACGACCGCGACGGTGACATAGCGGCGCAAGATCCGGATCGAGCCCAGCGGGCGGACCGTGAGCAGGGCGGTCGCCACGCCGGCTATCAGGATATAGCCCCACTTCGGCAGGGCAGGCGCCACGATGTGCGCGGCGGTGGCGATCGTCACCAGCTCGAAGATGCCCCAGCCAAGGCACTGGAGAATATTGACCGCCGTCGGGAGATAGGACAGCTTCGCCCCGAACACCCCCCGGAGCAGCACCATGGCCGGTGCTCCGGTCCGCGCACCTGGCAGCCCGGCCAGCGCGACGGGCAGCATGCCGAGCACTGTCCCGATCACGATCGCTGTCAGCCCCGCCGCGAGCGACAGTTCCGGCGTGCCTGTGCCGCCCGGCTGGAGCACGAAGATCGCCCCGGTGAAGCCGAGCAGGCTCACGCCGAGATTCCCCCACAGGCCCAGCTGGTCCCACAGGCTGAGCGCCTGCGGGACCGGATCGGCCAGGGTGGGGGCGACCTCGGAATGCTGGTCTCCGCGGACGGTGACGAACGTCTCCTGCGGTGTCTGTGTGACGGCCATGGCTGCCTCCCTACGCCGGCATTACCCGGTCAGGTTCAGACGGTCGGTGGCGCAGTCAGTTCGGCCAGCCACCCTCTCAGCCCGGTTGGCCCGGGCTCCCGTGTGATTGCCGACTCGATGGTATCTCCATGAACTGCCCGATCCCAGGCCTGCCCGCCCGCGAACGACGCCCCGGCCATGAGGCCCGCCGCGGCTAGAGATCGTTTCCGGCGTAGGAGAGGTTGAAGCTCTTATTCGCGAGCGGGAAGTCCGGGACGATCGTGTCGGCCAGGGCGACCGGCAGGGCGGGCCAGTTGAGGAAGGACGGGTCGACGATCTTGCAGCGTGTGATCAGGCCGTCCGGGCTGACTTCGATCCGCTGGACGACATTCCCCCGCCAGCCCTCCACGATCCCCAGCCCGTGGCCGGCACCGTCCCGGCCAGGCCCGGAGTGTGAGCGCGCGCGCCTGGACCAGCCCGAAGCCGACGTCGTCGCACAGCGCGCCGATGTCGGCGACATGGTTGTAGAGGCGCTCAAGCTCAAGCAGCAGTGCCCGGAGCCGGCCGGCTTCCACCGGCACTGCGATCCCGCCCGCCTCTCCGGCGGCAGCGTGTGCCGGCCATGCGCCATCACCGCCGCGGAGATGACCGCCGTGCAGGCGAAGGAGATCCCCGCGGTTCAGGCCAGGCCGCGGAGATCTCGGCACGGGCCATCGTGAGCTCGCTCACGAAGAGGCTGAACGGCGGCAGCCCCTGGCTGGCGGCAACGGCGTATCTCCTGGCGCGAAGGAGCGGATCTGCATGGAAAGCGGCGTCATGGAGCGTGGCTGAACTGCTGGGAGCGCAGGATCTGCTCGACGGGACGCTGGATGCCGTGCCCGGCCCGGCCGACGGCTTCACCATCGACGCCATCGCGGGGATCCGCAACGACGCGCTCGCTGACGTCCTCGGGCCAGGGCTCGTCGAGGTCCTGCGCGCAGATCGCCACCTGCTGTCCCTCGTCGCGCCCCGGGGAAATCCCGGCAGTCATCTCTTCAGGTGCTTGTCGAAGAAGGCAGCGATCCGGCGGTGCGCGTCCTGCGCGGACGGCTCGTGGTAGCGGGTCCCGGAGATCTTCGCCAGGAACACCAGCAGCGGGGTCGCGTCAGCGGGATCGTGGTCGTTGATGAACCCGTGGCCCGCCCCGGGGTACACCTTGACGTCGTGGTCCACGTGCAGCGCGGTGAGGGCGCGTTCGAGCCTCGGGGCGGCGCTGCGGCCCATCGGCGACCGGTCCCTGCCCCCGTAGCTGCCAACTACCGGGCAGGCGCCGGCCAGGCTCTGCTCGGCATCGCGGGGGCAGCCGCCGTAATTCACGCTGGAAGCCGAGTAGCCATGCCCGGCGGCGAGCGCCAGCGCGTAGCCGCCGCCCATGCAGAACCCGATGACGCCGATCCTGCCGGTGCAGTTGCCGTCGGCTGCCAGCCAGTCGCGCGCCGCGTCAATGTCGGCGACGGTGCGTCCCCTCCCGGCGGTCACCTCGCGCATGATCGTCCACAGGCAGCGCAGCCTGCTGCCCCAGTAGTAGAGGTCGGGGGCGGCAGCCAGGTATCCCTCGCCCGCCAGCCAGTCAGCCTGGTTTCTCAGGTCGTGGCTCATCCCGGTGAAGTCGTGCACGACGACCACACCCGGCCAGGGCCCTTTGCGGGAAGGCGTGGCCACATACGTTGGCATCTCCCCGTAGGAAGTGCGGATCATTACCTCTGTCATCGCGGCTCCTGCCCGGCGCGGCGGGTGAATCTTCATCCTGCACGGCCGGTTCGCCGGTTCGTAGGGCCGAAGGCCACACCCCGGCGGGGAGCCCGTCCGCCCGGTGGGGTGGGGCAGGACGCAAGCGCTGAGCCGTTCACCTGCCGGATGGCTGTGGCCGGCTGGGGCCGTTCCTGATCAGGCTGCCTTGGGCGAACGTTGTGCGATGGCCGCCGCGAGAACGGCGCCTGCCAGCGCCAGGCCACCCAGGACGGCGAGCCCGGTGGCTGCGGGAAGTTCGAGGTAGGGGCGGCCGAACGCCCCGAACACCGACAGTCTGCTCACCCAGTCGGGCCAGCCGAACAACTGGACCAGGAAGGTGAGCAGATAGGAGGCCGCGGCGAAGACCGCGAGCACGGTCACGGCGAGCCCGCTGCGCAGCCAGGCCACCATCACGGCCGCGACTGCCCCGAGCGCGGTGCCCAGCAGGAGCGTGATGGCGGTGAGCCGGAGCAGGCCCGGCCCGCTCAGGGACACCCCGGCCGGCGCCGCCCCCGCCGCGAGCCCCGCGATCGAGCCCGCGGTGATGACCAGGACTCCCACCATCAGGGCCACTAGTCGCTCCCCGATCAGCCGGGGCCAGGACACCGGTCCGGCGAGGATCAGTTCGACGCGGCCCTCCCGAAGGTCGGCCACCCAGGCTGCGGCCCGGGTGATGACGTAGGCCACGACGATGGGGGCGACGATCTCGGCGGCGAACGACAGGTACTGGTCGGCCGCCGACCAGCCGGGCTTGCTGCCGAAAAACGTCTGCACCAGCTTGATCCGGTTCCACATGTCCACGACGCCGGGCTCCAGCCGCGCCATCATGAACATGGCCAGCGCGGCGGCTCCCGCCCACGCGAGGAGCCCGTACCGTTCGCGGACGAGCGTGGCGGACCAGAACCAGCGGAGTACCGGGCGCTGGGCCGGCCGTCCCGGCCGTCCCGGCCGGGACGGCCGGGACCAGAGCACCGCCGCGTAGTCGCGCCGCTGGAAGGCCCAGGTCGCCGCGGCAAGCATGAGTGCCGTCATCGCGAGCAGCGCAGCCGTGGCGGCCAGATCGAATCCGTGGCCGGGGACGAGGGCGCGCGAGGTGTTGAAGTAGTAGAACGGTGAGATGAACCGGGCCCCGCCAGCCCATCCCAGCTTCTGCCATACGTTCGTGAACAGGTACAGGCCCACGATCACCGCCGCGGCCACCCCGCCCGCCGCCCGGGTGCTGATCATCAACTGCGAGGCCAGCAGGCCGAACGCATATGCGGCGAGGGCGCAGAGCCCTGCTGCGGCGGCAGTTATCAGTGAGCCGCCGAAGTTGGGCTCACCGCCGGCGGCCATGGAGACGGCAATCCCGAGGCCGACCCCGGCGCAGATCATGACCAGGGTGAGCGCGTAGCCGGCGGTCCGGTCGCGGATCACCGCGCGGCGGGACCAGCCGGCCGCCAGGATCTCCTCCAGCGAGTGCCTGGTCTCCGGCCCGCGCACCGCGCGGGCGCCCTGGATGGCCGCGTACAGGCTGAGGAAGAGCACGAACAGCGTGACGTTGTGATAGGTGAGGTAGCCACCGAGCGTGTCGAGGCGCTCGGCCGGCCACCGCAGCAGCCGCAGCGCCTCAACGCTGGCCATAACGCTGGCCGCCATCGCCTTCGCGCCGCCGGCGAACCTGGCCACCTCGCTGGCGAATCCGGCCGCGACCGCGTACATCGCCAGGGTGCCACCGACGATCCAGATGACGATGCCCAGCCGGTGCGACCGGACCGTGTCAGTGATCAGCCTGAGCCTGGGGAGGCCCTTCGAATTCAGCAAGGAACACCTCCTCCAGCGACAACTCGTGGCTGTCGAGTTCGGTCACCCCTGCCGCCGACAGCGAGGCAAGCAGCGGCGCCACCGAACCCCGGATGGCGCAGGTTGCAAGGTGGTCCTCGACCTTCGGCTCGGTGACGCCGGGGATGTGCGCGAGGTCCGCGGCGGTGAGGTGCCCGGTGACGACCGCCTCGACCCGGTGGATGCGCAGCGAGCGGAAGTCTGCCAGCGACCCCACCCGCAGCAGCCGGCCGTCGCGGATCAGGCCGATCCGGTCGCAGATCAGCTCGACCTCGGACAGGACGTGGGAGGAGAGGAAGACCGTCGCCCCCCGCGCGACCGACTCCTGGACGAGCAGATGGAACTCCCGCTGCATCAGCGGGTCGAGGCCCATCGTCGGCTCGTCGAGGATCAGCAGTTCCGGCTCGTGCATGAAGGCCTGGATGAGTCCCACCTTCTGCTTGTTGCCGTGCGACAGGTTCTCGTACTTGCGCCCGAGATCGAGCCCGAAGCGCTCGGCGAGCGCGGCGATCCGTCCCGGGTCCACACCGCCGCGCAGCCCGGCGAGCAGGCCGATCACGTAGCCCGCGGTCACGCCGGGAAACTGGGCGAGCTCGCCTGGCAGGTAGCCGACCCGCCGCTTGATGGTCAGGCTGTCGCGTGATGCGTCCATGCCGAGCACCTCAGCCCGGCCGCGGGTGGGCCGGATGAGATCCATCAGCAGGCGGATCGTGGTTGTCTTCCCGGCACCGTTCGGGCCGATGAAGCCGAATGTCCCGCCGCGGCGAATGCTGAGATCGAGATCGAAAATCCCGTGACCCTGGCCGTAGTCCTTGGTCAGGTCCGAGCAGGCGATCGCCGGGCCGCCAGCGGGTGTGCCCGCCGTCCGGGCAGCTTTCTGTTGCACCGCCATGGCCGCATCATCATCCGCCCGCCAGCGGCCGGCCAGGGCCGAACGGCCACCCACTGCGGGACATTCGCCTGCGCCGCGGGCGGGTCAGGCGATGATGCCGCGAATGCCCACCCGGGGTCAGGGGCGTGGAATGGGCTTGCTGTAGGGGATGGCACTGGGGGTGGCGACAAAGCGGTCAGCGGGCTGCGGACCTGCCCTGCGGCGGCGATGGCGATGCCCGCCGGCACGGCACCCACCACGAACGGCCGTAAGCGATGACCAAAACCGGATATACACCACTCCCTCACCACCCATCACTGCTCCATCACACCCGGTGACCGGTGGCTTGGGTCACCCCGCTGGCAGCACCGGCCCGCCGGCCCTGGTCAGCCGCTGAACAGCCCGGTCAGCCGGCCGGAGGAGATGGCGTGCGACTTGATCGCGGCCAGGGCTTGCGCCAGTGACGCGCCGGCCGGCAGCGCTAGTCTCCCCGGCTCGGCATAGACAGTGAAGCGGTAGTGATGGGTTCCGCTGGGCGGGCACGGTCCGAGGTAGGCGGCCTGGCCACCGCTGTTCTGTGCCTGCGCCGCGCCTGCGGGGAGGTTGCCGCCGGCGAGGCCGCTGGCCGTGGCGGGCAGGTTGAACACCACCCAGTGGGTGTACGTTCCGCCAGCCGCGTCCGGGTCGTCCATCACCAGGGCGATGGTCACGGTGCCGGAGGGGATGCCGGTCCAGGTCAGCGGTGGTGGTGTGTTGCTGCCGCGGCAGGAGAACCTGGCCGGGATCGCCGCGTTGTCGGCGAACGAGGGGCTCCGCACCGTGAGCGTGACCGGGCTGGCCGGCGTGGTGGCCGGTGCCTCGGTACCGGGGGTGCTGGCAGCTGGCCCCGAACCGCTGGGCCCGGCGGGCCCGCTACTGCTCCGGCCGCAGGCGGTCAGCAGCAAAGCGAGAGCGGCAAGCAGGAGGCAGGCGGTCACCGCGCCGACTCCGCCACGGGCCCGCCCTGGCCTGCCCCGCCGCGCCGTCATCGCCGGTCCGCCCGTGACCGCACCGGCTGCCCGGTACCTGCGTCCGGCGCGGCCTGTGCGGCCGCCTTCTCTGCGCGAGATCTGATGCCCGCGAGCATGAGCCGCATCATCACGAAATCCCCAGCCTCCAACAGCAGCCCGTACATCCGGGAGGCGATCTGTGGCCCGATGTCGGCCCGCAGGCGGCACAGCAGCCGGGTCCCACCGTCGCTGGCCGCCGCCAGCGCGAAGATGACGACGCCCCCCCCTCGGCCTGCCCTATCGGCGCAGTCCTCCGGACACCCATGCGGATATGGCATCCCCGGCGGTACCTATCTGGCCAGGGCCAAAGGGCCTGGATGCGCCGGTGATGGCGGCTGACTCCGGGTTCTTCCACTGCTCCTGGACCGGCGGCGGGCCGCAGGGCTGAGGCTGCGTTGCGAACTGCGCATCCGCCACGGGTCACCGGTAGCTGCCGTGGTCGGGAACGGCGAACTGAGGACCGAACCGCCATCCACCCTGCCCGTCGATTGTCACGCCTCGGCGGACCCCGTCACCTTCCTGCCTCAGGACTGTCTAGCAGCCACGGCGGCCGGTGGGCGTGCTGCCTCTTCCGGCCTGGCAAGCTGGGCGGTGATGCCAGCGCCCTGACGCCCGGTCAAGGCGCCGGACTCATAGGCACTCTCCGCGTGCTCCGCCTCGTCGATCCCGTCCCATTCCGCCTCGGCACTCACCCGGAGCCCCACCGTCTTGTGGATGATCCAGGCGATCACGAAGGTCAGGATCGCCGAGTAGGCGATGGTTGCCAGCGCCGCGACCGCCTGCCGCCACAGCTGGTCCAGGCCTCCGCCATAGAACAGGCCGTTGGCGCCATGCGCGTTCACCCCGGTAGTCGCGAACAGGCCGGCCAGGAGCAGCCCGGTCAGGCCCCCGATTCCGTGCACTGCGACAACGTCCAGCGAATCGTCGTACCCCAGCCGGTACTTCAGCCCGATCGCCACCGCCGTGACCAGGCCGCTCCGGGTCCTGTTCGGCGCCACCGGGGAGCAGGGTCACTTCGAGTGCCTCCTGCTCCGACGCGACGATCTCCCCGTCGATGGATACCAGAGCCACCTTGACGGTGTAGGTGCCGACGTCGATGGCCAGGACGTGGTGTGCCACGCCTATAACCTCGAGGAGCAGGACCGCGATGTGGCCGGGGTCACCGTGATGGACGGCCGCCGGCGCGAAGCCCTGCCGCCGTTCCAGGTCAGCTATCGGGTCGCTGGTGTCAGTCACCTACTCCCCCTTGGTTGCCGTGCCAGCTTCCCGCGGGCCCGCCGAGCCCCCGCTGCCGTCCGCGTTCCCCGGGCCGCCCGGGTTCCCCGCGCCCGCACTTGTCCGGGCGGGAAGCCTGGTGGCCAGCGCCAGCCCCAGCAGGCCCATCACCGAGAGGACACCGAGTGAGAGGTACGGGTTCCCGATCAGGCCCTGGATGATCAGCACCAGGATCACCCCGCCGAGGTTCCCGGCGAGCAGCAGGAACCCGGCTGCCGCACCTGCCCGCTCGGGTCCGGCGTGGAGTTCCGACCAGTCCAGCACCACCGGCAGCCCGGCCAGCAGGAAGAAACCAGCGACGAACAGGGCGGCGCCGTCCGAAACCGGGTTGTGCACGCCGGCCATCAGGGCGAATGCCACCGCTGTCACCACTACCGCGATCTCCAGCATTCCCCGCCGCTGGTCACGCCGCGCGACGATGCCCGGCAGCAGGGCTCCACCGGCAATCCCGCCCACGGTCATGACCGCGATCAGGTAGCCGCTGGCGCCGCCATGCCCGAAGTGCGTGAGGATGGCGTCGAGCCAGGTCGCGACCGCGTTGAACACGCCCATGCCGATGAACAGCAGGCCGGCCAGTACCCACATGAAGCGGTCCCCGCGCAGCCAGCGCAGGGACACCGCGACCGACGGGTCGCCCGTGAAGGCAGCAGGCGTCCGGACCGCGGCCAGCACCCACACGGCGGCGAGTGCCGCCACCGCGGCCTGGACCCAGAGCAGGAGCGTCAGGCCCCCGGCGTGAAGCAGTGGCCCGCCTGAGAGCACGGCGGCGAGAATGCCAGCGAACAAGGCGACGCTGCCGATGGAGATCGCTGCCGTCCGCTCCCGGGTCGGGAAGTACCGCGCGGCGACCTTGGTGATCGAGTTGAGCACGAGCGGCTGGCCCGCCGCGATCATGACCTGGCCGGCCATGGCCCAGCCGTACGACGACGGGCCCGCCAGCCGCACCAGGCCGCCGGCGCCGGTCAGGGCCGCCCCCAGACCGAGCGCCTGCCCGAACCTGGCATCGAGCCAGCGGCCGGCGGGCAGCGCCAGGATGACGTACACGAGCGGGAAGATCCCGGCGAGATCACCCACCGCCCCCTCGGACACCCGCATGATCTGGTGGGTCTGTGTCGTGATCGGCGCGTACGCCAGCCACAGCAACTGGGTGCACGCCGTGAGCAGGGCAAAGCCGGCCAGGATCACCCACCGGTTCACCCGCACCGGGACAGCAGTGTGCGCGGCCATGCCCTGCTCCCTCCTGGCCACACCTGCCCCCGAGGCGGCCGTCGGCCCACCTGTTGTGACCAGTTTCCTACCCCAGGCGGCTGGCGGGAGGCACCGGACCACCCGCTGGGGTATTCAGGGCAGGATCGCCGGAGTCAGCCGGCCGTGCTCCCGGAGGCCGGACGGCCGACATTCGCGTCCAGCCAGGCGGTCAGCGGCCGGGTGGCCCGCAGGAAGTCTGCGATGCGGTCCTTGGTGGCCACGGTTTCCAGCCAGGGCTCCACCGGCCACTGCTTCCAGGCAACGATGCCCTTGTACCGCAGCAGCCCGATCCGCGGATGGTCTGCCGGATAACCACGCGGCGCCGCCTTCAGCACGTCGCGGCCCTGCACGGCAATGTCATGCCGTTCGACCGCCGTGATCGCGTCCACGAGTGCGCTGCCGCTGCGATCGCTGGCGACCGCTTCCCGGTAGCGGGCGAGCTGATCGGGCGCCATGACGTACATGCCCTCGCCAGCCGCGAGGCCATCGGCGGACAACTGCACGTATCCGCTGCCGACCATCGCCCCGATGTGCGTTTTGTAGGGGGTCTTGTCCTTGCTGAACCGCACATCGCGGTACGGGCGGAAGATCTTCGTCTGGCCGAACTCGGGTGCCAGTTCCTCGATCAGCTCAGACATCGGGCGCAGCACCTTGCCGTCGTAGATGTCCTTGTGCGCGGTCCAGTAGGTCTTTGAGTTGTCGGCCACCAGCCCGTCATAGAAGTCGAGGGCTTCCTCTGGCCATCCGCTGAATGACATCTGCTGCGGGCACCTCCGCCTGTGCCGCGGGCGCCCGGCCCGCGCGGCTGCGTTGGGTCACACGGTAGTCCTGGGGTCTGACCGTCCCAGTCCAGCCCCAGCACGTCCAGCTGGCCGGCGGCCGGCCGGGCGTCATGGCCAGCAGAACCCGCCCCTCCGCGGTGAGCGCCCGGAGATGCTCATCGCCGTCCGGCACGGCTACCCCATGCTTCTCACGGATGGCACGGAAGCGGGGCAGCTCGGCGGATCCCGGCGACGACGACATTACCCGGCTCGGCGAGGAACGCCTCGATCTTGCTGGTTGATGCCATCGGATAACGCTACCGGGCGTCTGCGTGCAGCCCGGCCTAACCCCGTAAGCAGCGTCTCAGCAGGAACCGCCGCCTCATCCGCCTGCGGATCATCCGACGCCGCCAGAAGACCATGAAGACTCCTCGGGTACCTGTTCCGGCCCGGAACGGAAACGGGACTGCCGTGAGCGTGGACCCGGTACCTGGGAGATCCTGGGAACGTGCTGCCCTGGCGCACTGGCACATCGCCATAACCTGGCGGGGGGCAGCAACCGGCCCTTGGCCAGCCCCGGGCGCTTCCCTAGCGTTATCGGATTTCTGGATCGCCTGCCCGCGGGCAGGGCCACAGTGCGGGCACCGGGTGCGCCTTCGGTGCCGGAAGGTGAGAGTGCATGGCCAGCGAGCAAGGCCGGGATGTGGCCCGCGGGCCAGCAGCGGAATCCGGCAGCCAGGTGCCGCCGCTGACGGTGGCGGTGCTCGGGCTCGGTGAGGCGGGGGGCGAGATCGCGCGGGACCTGGCCACAGCCGGGGTGAGGGTGCGGGGCTTCGACCCCGTCAAGCCTGCGCCCCCGGGTGTGGTGGCCGCCGCCGGGGACGCGGCCGCATGCCACGGTGCTGACCTGGTGCTCAGCCTCACCACCGCGGCCGAAGCCGAGGGTGCCCTGCGGGAGGCGCTTGCCGGGCTGGGCCCGTCGGTGGTGTACGCGGACGCCAACACCTCGGCGGCCGGCCTGAAGCACCGGCTGGCCGCGCTGGCTGAGAAGGCCGGTGTGCCCTTCGCGGACATCGCCATCATGGCGCCCGTCCCCGGCCGTGGGCTGCGCGTGCCGATGGTGTCTTCCGGTCCGGCCGCGCAGGCCGTCTCCCGGATACTCGGCGCATGCGGCGCCACCGTGGACGTGATGGACGGGCCCGCTGGCACCGCGGCCACCAGGAAACTCCTGCGCAGCGTGTTCTACAAGGGGATGGCCGCGGCGGTCATCGAGGCGCTGGCCGCGGCCCGGGCCGCCGGCTGCGAGGACTGGCTGCGTGAGCACATCGCCGCCGAACTCAGCGCCGCCGACCACTCCACGCTCGCCCGGATGGAGGAGGGGAGCCACCGCCACGCCCTGCGCCGCTCCCATGAGATGGCGGCGGCCAGCGAGCTTCTGGCCGAACTCGACGTGCCCAGCAGGGTGGCGCGGGCCAGCCAGTTGTGGCTCGAAGACCTGGCCGCGGGCCGGTGAGCCCAGGCGGGCAGCCCGAGTGCTTCGGCTGCCTGCGTGAGCGCGGCCAGGTGGCCGCCGACCGGGCCGAGGCCGGCCCCCATCGTGTTGACCGGCACGTGCGTGGCGCCGGCCTCGCGCCACCTTCCAGCGAGGTGAACGCGGCCAGGAAGCCGAAGAGCACCATCGGCTCGTGGAAGGTCGTGCGCACGTCATAGGGCCGGTCCCGGGGCGCGTGAACGCTGGGGCCGGCGCCGAGGACATGGCCGTAGGCGAGCACATGCGTGAACCCGAGCCCGGCCACCGTCTCAGCGTAGGCGCGCAACGCACCCGGGTCCGCGCCGATCTCGGTCTGGCGGAACACCACGCCGATGCGCATGACCTTTGTTATGCCGGCTGCCTCGCGCGGCAGCCCACTGTCACTGCTCCAGCGTCACCGCGGCCAGTTCGATCTGCGTGCCCGCCAGTGCCTTGCTGACCGGGCAGTTCTCCTTCGCCTCGGCGGCCGCGGCAGCGAACTCGGCCTCGGTGATGCCGGGGACGGTGGCGCGCACGGACAGCCGGATCCCGGTGATGCCCGCCGGCAGGGCGAACGATACGTCCGCGGAGGTGGTGATGGCTGTCGGCGGATGCCCGGCCTGGGTCAGCCCGAACGCCAGCGCCATCGAGAAGCAGCAGGAGTGGGCAGCGGCAATGAGTTCTTCCGGGCTGGTGCGCCCGTTGGGATCCTCTGCCCGTGATGGCCAGGTCAGCTCATAGCTGCCCAGCCCGGAGGACTCAAGGGCGACCGATCCTTTTCCGCTGTCGAGCGGGCCTTCCCAGCGGGTGGTCGCGGTGCGGACAGTAGCCACGACGTCGTCTCCCTTCACGGCCGTGATCGGATGCGGTGATGCAGTGATACTGAGCGTTGCGCACATCGCCTGCGGGTACAACCACCGGCGGCGCACCGCGGGCGGCCTGCGCCGGGGCGGCCGGCCCGGCCATGGCGGCTGAGCCCGCCAGGAGCGCCGTTCTAGGAGCCGCCGTAGCCGCGTGCGACCGTGCGGGCGAGAATACCCAGGGTGGCCCGCAGCGCCCCGGCTGAGTCGCCGGGTCGGCCGGGATCGTCCGCTGTACCTCCAGCCGGCCGCTGGCCATCTCCCCATCCTGCCGTCGCGCCGCCGGGATACAACCGCTGAACGATCCGCGGGGGCTGCCGGCAGTCCGCCGCCGCCCAGCCGTACCGGGCGGGTGCCGGGCCGGCCAGCTTCAGGCTGGTGTCTGCCGCCCGGTTATCGAGGTGGGGCGGATCCGGATCCAGAAGGGGCGGTCCACGGCGGTGACCCATGGATGCAGGCCAAGCCGGCTGAGCCGCTGGATTTCGGTGTCCTCGTACACCACTTCCGCGCGGCCATTGACCAGCACGCTCCACCCGGACCGGGTCTCCGGATCGTAGTCGTCAGCCTCGAACGCAACCAGGCCCTGCCCTTCGGCCGCCGACAGCTTGGACCCGGCGGCGGTGCGGAAGACCACGTCCTGCCCATCCACGACGTGGTTCACCGGCAGGACAACTAGCTCGCCATCGGAGTAGAAACCCATCCGTCCAACCGGGACCGAGGCCAGCAGCCGCAGGCACGCGTCCAGCGGCAACGTCTCAAGTCCTGCGTGGTCAATCGGCTGCCCTAGCATGTCAGGCTCCATGGGGCCGTGGCCCGGGCAATCCCGGGCGGACTCTCAGCGGTGAGGTCCTGTATCTCACGGTGCGTCATTGCCGTCGGTCCCCGCAGCAGGCCGAGGTCCCTGGTAACCGGGTCTTTCGGCTCTCCGCGTCACGCCAGCAACAACCGGCACAGGCAGATGAGGGTGATCCTGGTGGTATGCCGTGGGTCGGCGGTCACCGAGGCAGGGCGGGAGCAGGGGTCTGCCTGCCGGTGACAGTCCCGTCAGATGCGGATCGCCCCGCTGTCAGCCCCAGCGGCGGCCCGCCGGGCGAGGCATGCCGATCGGGTCATATCCACCTGCGACCATGGACCGATGTGCGCTACCCGGCTTGTCACGCTTGACGACGTCCCGGTCCTGGCAGAACTGCTCCGCGCCAACCGCGACTTCCTCGCTCCGTGGGACCCGATCCGGGGCGAGGATTACTTCACAGCTGAGGGCCAGCGCGTCGTCATCCAGGACGCGCTCGCGCAGTACCAGCAAGGAGCAGTCCTTCCGCACGTCATCCTCAACGAGTCCGGCCGGGTGGCCGGCCGGATCACGCTCAGCGGCATCGTGCGTGGCCCGTTCCAGTCGTGCCATCTGGGTTACTGGCTCAACGCCGCGGACAACGGGCGCGGCCTGGCCACCGCGGCCGTGCGCGACATCATCGATGTGGCCTTCGGGGAGCTGGAACTGCACCGGATCCAGGCAGGAACCCTGCCGCACAACATCAGGTCGCAGCGCGTACTGGAACGCAACGGGTTCGTCCGCTTCGGCCTGGCGCCGGCCTACCTCAACATTGCCGGCAGGTGGCAGGACCACGTCCTGTACCAGGTGGTGAAGGGTGACTGAACGTGGCGCCGCTGCGCTGCGTGTCATCTGCCGGGAATGACCGCCGGTTCGCCGTGATGGGGGTGGTGAGGACGTGCACCTGGCAGGCAGCGAACCAGCGCTGACCCTGGGCGTCGCCCTGCTGTGGATTCCCGGCCTGTTCTGCATGGGGGCTGCTGGCTGTGGGCTCGGTGATCATATAGTGACTGCCATGCCTGCCTCACCCGTGCCGATCACCTCGGTTGCCCAGGTGATTGGCGGCCGCTTGTCGGGCAGCGGGCCGCACCGGGGATCGAGCCGGTCCAGTTCGCGCTCGCAGGCATGAATGCCCACATCAACCATGACCTGCCGGTGGCGATGGTCCGGCGGCCCGCAGTTCTGGCGCGATTTCGGCCGGGCCACCGAGTGCGGCAGCGTTGATGCCGCCTGCGCTGCCACCTGGCCGGCCAGGTCCTTGTCCATGGCACACCTTGCCCCCGGCACTGCGGCCGGCTGACCGGCCGCCGGCGCCCTGGCCGCCGCGTCCCGGGCCAAGGTATCCCGCCGGCCCGCTGCGGGCCAGGCCCCTCACAACGCCAGGCCACCGTCGACCGGGATGGTGGCGCCGGTCATGCCGCTGGCCCCGTCGCCAGCCAGGAAGGCGAGGACCGCGGCCACTTCCCCGGGCCGCAGCAGCCGGCCATGTGGCTGCTGGCTGGCGAAGTCTGCCGCAGCAGGCAGGCTGTAGAGCCGGGCGCTCTCGTCCAGGATCGGCGTGGCCGTGGAGCCAGGGCTGACGGCGTTCGCGGTGACGCCGGTGCCGCCCAGCTCGGCCGCCAGGGCGCGGATGAACCCGGCGACACCTGCCTTGGCCGCGCAGTAGGCGGCCAGCATTGGCAGCCCCCGGGTGGCGGCCGCCGAGGCTACCGCGATGAACCGCCCGCGCCGGGGGACGGGCCGCCGCAGCAAGGCAGGCACCGCCACCCGGGCCAGGTTCAGCACACCGCTGAGATTGGTGTCGAGCACTGCCTGTTCCTGCTCCGCCGGGACCTGCCAGGCAGGGACGCCACCGGCGATGACGCCGGCCACGGCGATCGCCGCGTCGAGGCCACCCCAGCGCCGTTCCGCTTCGGCGGCGGCTGCTGCCAGCGCCCGCGGGTCCCGCACGTCGGCCTCGGCGGTCACGACCTCGCCTCCGGCCGCCTGGGCGGCCTTGGCCACCCGGGCGAGTTCTGCGCGGGTGCCCAGCGGATAGGGCAGTGCGGGATCGTCAGCGCAGCGATCCGTCGCCACGACACACCAGCCGCCTGCGGCCAGGGCGGCAACCGTCGCGGCGCCGATGCCCCGTGCTGCCCCGGTGACGATCGCGACCCGGTGCGCTGGCGGGCTGGTGTCCGGTTCCATGGCGCTGCTGTCCCCGCTTTCGGATCGGCTGCTGTGCTGCCACTGCCCCTGCCCGGAGCCCTACGGCGGGGACCTGGCAGTCCAGGCGTCGACCCGCTCCAGCAGGCTCGTGAGCAGGTGATCGAGCAGCATGGCACCTTCCGCGGCGGATGCGCCGGCCGGATCGCCGAGCACCCCGTTGGGGCTCACCGCGTGTACGGACGAGGCCCGCAGCACCGGCATGAGTTCGGCGATCGGGCGGGTGTTCCCGGGCTCGGCCCGCTCCATGCGCACCCGCCCCGGTGCCAGCGCCAGCTGCAGCGACGTCTCGGTCCGCCCGGCATGGGCGTCGCCTGACCAGCTCGGCAGCCAGGCCAGCACCCGGCGGGATTCCGAGCGCAGGCGCTGCTCGGCCCGCCGCACCGGCTCGCTGTTCCCGCCATGAGTGCAGACGAGCAGGACCCTCGGAAACGTCACCGCCGCCGACCTGCAGAGCTCCACCAGCAGCAGTTCCAGCGCGTCCCGGCCGATGGAAAGCGTCCCCGCGAAGGCCTGGTGTTCACCGCTGGAGCCGTAGGCGACCGGTGGCGCCACGAGCACGCCGGGCCGGGACTGAGCCAGCGCGGCGCAGAGCGCGACG
>OFHK01000193.1_pt1 | contig 19701 bp, 20 predicted proteins | sample 1521951 | NCBI WGS metagenome assembly OFHK01 (sample SAMEA2468436, study PRJEB22500) | soil metagenome | biome: Glassland; feature: Farmland; material: Clay | place: Australia | collected 2013-01-31 | depth 0.55 m
CATCTCTTCCCCCGTGCCGACCCCAGGACATCGGCGACGCCCCGGACCAGGTCGGTAAAGGAGTCTAGGACGCCGATCTCGCAGACTCAGGGGAACGACACGGACACTCGCTGTGGCGGTCGGTAAATCGGTCTGGCAACGGCGCCAGCTGGGGGAATACGCCCCGGGCTGGGATCCCGATGGCAGCCACAGCCCCAACTCGCTGTTCGCGGCCTCGTTCGCCCAGGCCGGGTTTGCGATGCAGATCCCGTCCCCGGACCTGTTTTATGAGCTGCTGCCGGCTCATTACGTCAGCCGTATCTCCCGGCGCGGGGTGAAGATCCGCGGGCTGTGGTATGACGGCCCGGCTCTGGAGGGCTACCACGGCACCGCCTCGGCGCGGGGCGGCCGGCACAAGGGCCAGTGGGTCATCCGCCGCGACCCCCGGGACCGGCGCAGCGTGTTCTTCCAGGACCCCGTCACGCACGCCTGGCACGAGCTGCCCTGGACGGGCCTGCCGCCCGGCGGGCAGGCACCCGCGTTCGGCGACGCCCGGGTCCGCGACCTGCTGACGAAGGCCAGCGCGTGCGGGCTGAAGCCACGGTCGGATGCCGAGCTGCTGCCCGTCATGCTGGACCTGATCGGGGCACGCATCCCGGTCAGCCGGTGGCCGGCCCAGATGGCAAAGGCCGAGCGCACCGGGCACGCCCGGGAAGTCACCCAGGCGCAGGCGGCGCAGGCCGACCGGCCCGCGCCGCCGTCCGGGCCCGCTGCTGAGGCCCCGGCCGTGACGCCGGGCGAGGCGGGTGTTACCCCACTGCGCCGCGAGCCGGACTGGCCCCAGCGGGCCAGGCAGGCCCGCGACGACCTTGATGCCGAGCGCCGCCGCAGGCGGGAGGCGGCCGTCCCGCTCACCCCGAAGCCGCCTCCCCGCCTGGGCGCGAGCTTCCGGGACCACAACGTGTTCGTGCTGCCCGGCGACGATGAGGAGGACCCGCGAGCGTGACCGGCCAGGCAGCGGCGGGCGAGAGCCCGGTCGTCCCGTTCCTGCGGGCCGGCCCGCCCCCCGACCGGACCCGGTGGGAGGGCTGGCAGCAGTGGCGGGCGGGCCGCGGGTCCTTCATCCCGGCCCCGCGGCTGTCGCTGGCCGAATACCAGGCCCTCAGCCCCCGCGGGCGGGCGCTGCACGACCTGCACCGCACCGCCACCCACGTCAACCTCCGGCTGCAGGAGACCCCGATGAGCGGGAAGGTCTCCGGCCTGATGCGCGGCCGGCTGCAGAACAACGCGGTGAAGCTCGCCCCCGGCACCCGCGACGGGCTGATGATCAGCGGCGGCGGGTTCCAGGGCAAGACCGAAACCGCATGCTGGGCTGCCGCCGAGTTCGAAGACCTGTGGCGCGGCATCCACCGCCAGCTCACACCCGGCCCGGTCCCCGGGACCCGGGACCTGTTCGTGCCCGTCGCCTACTGCCGGCTCCCGGTCCGGGCAACCCCCAAGGCACTGTGCAAGACCATCCTCGACGTCTACGGCGACCCGCACCCCGCCACCCTGCACGACCTCGTCCGGTCCGTACGTGACGCGGTCCGCGACCACGCCACGACCGCGCTGCTGATCGACGACGTCACCAGGCTCCGGCTGCACCGCGGCGATGACCAGGACACCCTGGACCTGATCCGCGAGCTGATGGATCTCAACGTCACCCTCGTGCTGACCGGCGTCGGCATCCCCGGCTCCGGGCTGCTGCGCGGCGCCCACGCCGACCCGCGCACCAGACAGTGGACCTACCCCTTCGGCGGCAGCCACCACGACGCGGCCGCCGCCCAGACCGGCCGGCGGTTCGACCTGGTCGACCTCGACCCGTTCGACTACTCCACACCCGCCGGGATCACCGCATTCCTCGAGCACCTGGCCGGGATCGAGGACCAGCTGCGGCTCCTGCGGGCCACCGGGGGAATGCTCACCACCAGCGAGATGCCGGAGTACCTGTTCCGCCGCACCCACGGCGTCGTCGGCCTGCTGCGGCGCCTCATCGAGGACGGCTGCGCGCAGGCGATCGCCACCGGCGAGGAACGGCTCACCACTGACCTACTGGCCGGCACCGCCATCCGCCTGGGAAACCTCGCCGACCTTGACCCCGGCGCGGGCGAGGTCCCCGACATCCCCGAGGACGTCACCCCGCCGCAGCAGCCCGGCAAGACGAGGAAGAGCAGCAAGACGAGGAAGAGCAGCAGGCCCCGGAACACAGTCTTCGATGACCACGGCGCCATGCCGGCCGCCGGTGGATGACGCCCCCGGGCCCGCACGGGCGCGGCCCCTCGCGCGCAGCCTGGACCCGCTCGCCGGTGAGTCCCTGCAGGGCTTCCTGCTGCGCCTGTCCTACCGGCTGCGCATCGCCCCGCTCCAGCTTGCCCGGCTGACCGGATGCGCCGCCGGGACCTCCCCGGCGATCACCCGCCAGGCCATCCTCGGCCTCGACACCGGCGCCTTCGCCCGGGCCACGCGGCTAACCGTGAGCGAGGCCGCCGCCCTCACCCTCGTCCCCTGGGCAGGCCGCTACCCCCCGATCGGCCGGTTCCTGTCCCGGTCCAGCCCGGAACGGCTGGCGATCCGCGATGCCTGGCTGTTCAGCCCCGGCCTGCGCTACTGCCCGGCCTGCCTGCGCGGCGACGGCACCCCCACCCAGGAACAGTACGGCGGCCCGTGGCAGAAATACTGGCTCCTCCCGGTCTCTTTCGCCTGCCCGCGGCACCGCATGCTCCTCAGGGATGACTGCCCGCAGGGGCACTCTGCCGCCGGGGCGGGGAACTGGCAGCTCATCCACCATGCCTGCGACAGCACGCTGCACCCGGCGCAATGCCGCCGGCCCGCGTACTCTGCTGGCCGGGGCCCCAAGAGCCCGTCCTGCGGCACCCGCCTGGACCAGGCCAGCCCGGGGGACGGCGAGCCGGTTCCCCCGGGCCAGGACATCCTGAACGCCCAGCAGCGGCTGCTCGGCCTGCTCGGCGACCGGCACCCAGCCGAGGCCGCTGGCCGCGCCTTCACCGACATCAAGGTCGTCACCGCGCTGCTATGCGACTCCTGGCCCCTCGGCCAGGACCTCATGGACTCCCGCCTGGCCGCAGCAGCTGGCAGGCACGTCCGCCAGCTCAATGCCGGCTCCTACCGGGCCCTCGGCAAGCCGCCACGCGACATCCTCGCCACCGCCGGGCTGGTCACCGCGGCCATCACGATCCTGGACAGCCCGGACCTGGCAGGCACCGTGGCCCGGCACGTCCAGGCCGGCAAGCCGGGCAGCCCCAGCAATTCCCCCTGGGCACGGATCCTCGGCCGGCACCATTCCGCATGCTCGCCGGCACTGCGCGAGGCGGCCGAGCCGGCCACACGCGCCTACCGGCGGATCGCCGGGCCGAACAGCCCCAGGGCCCCGGCCCGGGCTGGCGGCTACCACCCCGAGCACATCCCCGCCCTCCTGCCGCAGGACTGGTATGACGAGCACCTCGCCCGCCTCGGCTACCGGGTTGCCAAATCGATGCGCCGGGCTGCAGCCGTCACGCTCGTGCACTGGGCCTCCGGCGGATCCATGGGCAATGCCGCGAGTTACCTCGGCATCCGCGCCCCCAGGTCCTCCCACCAGTTCGCACCCGACCTGACCCAGTGGCTCCGCGAGCACGGCACCGGCGACTTCACCGCAGCCCTGCGCAGCCTCGCCGCGCAACTGGACACCACCCCCGGCCTCATCAACTACCAGCGCCGCCGCCAGGCCATGCGCGCCTGGTGCCTGGACCTGGGCACCTGGCAAGAACTCACCACCCGCCTACCGCCCGTCCCAGGGCCGGTCCAGCCGATCCTGGACGACCGCAAGCGGCAAGAAGCATCCGCCTTCACCTGGGCTCACGTCACCCAGGGTGAACCCCGGTTCGCCCCCCACCCGATCCAGGCGCACCAGCCTGCGCCAGTCCGCAAGGACTGGGCCAGACTCCGCGGCAGCACATGGTCCCTGCTCGCCCACCCCCGCCGGTTCATCCACTACGCCGAGCTACGCAAGCTCCTCATCGAGCACGGCGACCACCTCGCAACAAACATCGACAGGACAGGAAAAGTCCCACCACCACGGCACTAGCCTGCCCGGCAACCCCCGCGGCACACCCGAAAGACCAGACGATGGTGGGCCTATCGATCACGACGGGCAGGAACTGCCCCCGGGCACACGGCTGAGCGGCCTTCATGATCATGTTGGCAACTATCGCGAGCAAGTTGCAACTATCGCGATCAGGCTCACTCAACCTGGTGGCAGCGCTCCGCCCAATACCTCCGGGGCGCTGGCAATACCTCAAGTTCTATGGCACAGGACACGACCAGCGGGCAGGGTCGCGGGAGGCCTGGTGATCTGCCGGGGCGCACCCGGCCACGAGCCCGGCGATCACGCAAATCAGGCCGGTGGCCCGCCGGTACATACACCTCATTGAACCTCTGGGCCTAGCAGGCCGCCAGCTGTCCCATCTCGATCGATCTGAGCCATGGCTAGGTCGGCGGCCTGCGGGTGGCTCAGTTGGCGTGAGACGTCACGCGGTGCTTGTCTCACCGGATATGAGCTGTTTCAGCTCGCCGCTGTGATCCAGGCCCGGCGGCAGCCGCCAGGCCGATCCCGGCTGCGTCGGGGAACTGCCTGGCAGCGCCACGGAGCGGGGATGGTCTGCAAGGTGCGGATCAGCGCAGAGCAACCCGGCGCAGACCGTGCAGGTGCGGCTGCGTGGCCCGGTCAGCGGCTGGGTGGGACGAATTCGGGCTGGTCGAGCACGCGCAGCCAGCTTCCGTCCGGCTGCCTCCGGGCCACCTGCGCGCGGGCGCCGGCCCCGTCCTTGGGCGGTGTCGAGGTGAGCGCGAGGTCGCCGCTGATCAGGGTCGGCAGCGGCGTTTCCGGCTCGAAGTGGGGACGGCTGGCCAGCACCTTCTCCCACAGTTCGCGGATCGCCTCCTGGCCTGCCGTCTGCTGGCCCGGCGGGTAGGCCAGCACCGCGTTCTCCTCGTAGAGCGCGGCGACACCGGCGGCGTCACCGGCGTTGGACCGCTCCACGAACAGGCGGGTGATGTCTTCCGGGCGCATCGCCTTCTCGTGCTCTGGCATGGGGGTTCCTCCTGACTCGGCTGCTCCCTCTGTCATCCTGGCCAGCCTGGGTACCAGAAGTCCAACGCATAGTTCTGCTGATAGCTAGAATCTGTAGTCATGGAAATGCGTCAGCTCGAGTACTTCGTCGCGGTCGCCGAGGAGCGGAACTTCACCCGGGCGGCTGAGCAGGTGCACATCAGCCAGTCCGGTGTGAGTGCCCAGATCCGGCAGCTGGAACGGGAACTCGGGGCCGAGCTGTTCGACCGGTCTGCCCGCACCGCCACCCTCACCGTGGCGGGCAAGGCCGCACTCGGGCACGCCCGCGCCGCGCTCGCCGCCGCCGCCGCGGTGAGCGAGGCGGTGAGCGCGGTGACCGGGCTGATGGGCGGCCAGGTCACGGTCGGCATGGTGAACGGCTGCACCATGGACCCGCTGTTCAACGCGCTCGCCGCGTTCCGGGACGCACACCCCGGGGTGGTGGTCCGCCTGCTAGAGGACAGCTCGGCCCGGCTCACCGACGCGGTCCGTGCCGGCACCGTCGACCTGGCGCTGGTGGGGACGGCCGCCGTCCCGGCCGGGCTGGAGGCGCTGACGATCGTCAGCGAGCGGCTGGTGGCTGCCGTCCTGCCGGATCACCCGCTGGCGCGGCAGAACCGGGTCACCTTGCGTGACCTGGCCGGTTGCCCGGTCATCTGCATGCCGCCCGGCACCGGTCTGCGCGCCGTGCTCGACCAGGCCTGCGCCGCCCGCCAGCAGCGGCTCCCGATCGCCCTGGAGGCCAGTGCGGCCGACGCCATCGCCGGCCTGGCCGCCCGCGGGCTCGGCGTGGGCATCCTCAGCGAGTCAATGGCCGCCCGCTACCGCAGCCAGCTCACCGCACACCGGATCAACGACGTCACCGCTCCCGCCCTGCTGGCGCTCATCTGGCGACCCAATCCCAGCCCGGCGGTGCGGGCGCTGGCCGCATACGGCCGGCAGGCCTTCGGTGAGCCCGCCGGACAGGCAGCCCAGGCGGCCCAAGGGATTAGGCCAGCGTCGAAGCAGCGGCCGGCTGGCGCCAGGCTCCAACTGCACTAGGCTGACGATGATCGCGGCGCTCTCTCGACGGTCTGGCCGTGTGAACCGGACTCTGCCGTGTTGATCTGCACACCGGGGAACGCCGTCCGGTCCTGATGTTCCGCCGGGCCCCTGACGGCACCGACGACCAGCCGTGACCGTGGAGGGCGCCGACGGCGCGCAAGACAGGCGCCGCTGGTGTTGTAGCGATTCGCAACCCAACCCTGACATCGCAACCTTCACCCGGACCGGACAGTCAAGGCCGCCGCGCCACCCAGCGGCCTTACTGAGATCGGAACAGCCAATAGCCCAGGAAACCACACTTAGGCATTACTAATGATCACGGAACGGCGCGGGGCCGCCGGGGAGGACGCCGATGGCGGGAATCCTCACCATCTCCCCTGGCCACGACGCGTCCTACCCGTGGCGGCAGATCGGCACCACTCAGGCTAGCGACGACGCCTCACCGCTCGGCTACTACCTGACCCCGGCAGCCAAGGGAGGAGAGCCACCAGGCCGCTGGACCGGCCGGGGCGCGCAACGACCTGGGGGCGGCCGGGTACTGGGAACAGGCCGCAGCCGAGGTGTGGGAGTGCATCGCCATCGGCAACCAGGCGGCGCTGGAGTACCTGCAGGATGAGGCCAGGCCCTCGGCCTAGTCGTCCTCGTGCACGAGTGTGGTTCTTCCACAAAGTAAAGGCTACTAGGTTAATGTGACATACTCCAAATGACCGCGAGCAGTGCGCGGCCCCACGGTCTTCGACAGCCGCTTATGAGCTGAAGGGGCTATTTCATGATCAGCGCGACATGCCGGGATCAACCCACATATCGCGCCTATGGGAGCAGGTTCAGGACGTTCACGTGCTTTGGGCGGACGACGGTGAAGTGGCGCCGGTCCAGGCTGGCCACGTCGGTCAGCTTCAGCCTCTCCGCCACCGCGACCACCGAGGCATCCACCGCGCCGAGCGGCAGGTCGGCATAGGTGCGGACGAGTTCAGCTATCCGCGCCAGGTCGGCGGCGGTGATAGTGACGTGTTTGAACTCACCCGACACGACGGACTCCAGGAAAGCGCCCTCAACGTCGGGGCGTTCCTCCACCAGCCAGCACACCTCGACGATGACCGTGGTCGGGATCAGGAGCGGGCCATCGCGGGACTTCAGGAGGGCGGCGCAGCGGGCGCGGTGTTTGTCGGATCGGTCGATGGCCGCGACGAGTGGGCCGGTGTCGAACAGCGTCGTCACGCGGGGCGCTTCAACCGCTCGCGAATGATCTCGTCGTGCCGCCGCTCGGAGAGATCGCCACGGCCGGACTCCCAGATCCCGATGATCGACAACCGCCGTCGCGGTGCCGGCTCGCCCTCCGGTTCGGTGGCGGATGCGAGTTCGGGGTCGGCCGCGACGAGCACGCGCAACCGCTCCGCCTGGCGCGGGGTGAGCCTGTCGACCAGGTGGTGGAGGTCGTCATAGTCATGGGCCGCTGTCACGGTGAAAGTCTACGGCGTTCGGTGCCCGGCTGCAGGGAGCAGCTACGGGCGGGTGAGGCACCGGGCTGGGCCTCCCGCGGCGGCCCAACACACCGGGGGCGGACAGCTCGATCGCTGGGTGCGGGCACTCCCCGGGTGGCCCAGCACCGTGGGTGGCGCCTCGGTGAGCCGCTGTCCCGTGACAGCGGAGATTCCGTGACCCATGCGTCTGACCTGCGAAGAGGAATCTTCGTTGACAGCCCGCGACGCCAACGGTGTCCGGTTTGCCGGTTCCCCTGACGGCGAAGTGGCCGCTCGTGACAACGAAGATTGCCCGCCCGGAGCCCGGCCAACGGCTCCTGCGCGCTCTCAGGCTGCAGCAACGTGCGGGGCGACGGCTGGATAGGCCGTGGGCCGAGGAAAGTTGAGTGGCAGGCGGCACCGGGCGAGGACGATTAATTGGCAAGAAGGAAAGTTCGTTGACAGAGGACAGCCGCCAACGATCGGCCGCACGTCACGCGAGCAATCCCGATTGTCCTGTCTCAATCGACCCGAGCCACGGCTAGGTCGTGACCTGCGGTGGCTCGGATGGCGTAAGACGTGATCGCGGCGCTTGTCTCACCGGATATGAGCCATTCCATCTCGTCACGTAGGGCGCACTATCTGGGACCGTCGGCTTGGCAGCCTCCCCGTATCTGAGACATTGAAGAGGGCACCTGGTGCGGAAGAGGGCACCTGGTGCGAGGCGGCAGCAGCTACGTCATGGGGTGTGCGAAGAAATGAAGATGACCGACGACACGTTCTGCGTGACGTTCCGGGGCAAGCGGAGGCACTCGGCCTGACTCCCGAAACTGTGAGCGATGAGATCCCTGCGCAGGTCCTTCGCATCCGCGACAACGTCCGCAGGGCCCAGCAGAAGATCGACTGCTACCGCGGCACCCCCGAGTTCGCCGACGATGACGAGGTCGCATACCTCGGGCCCGCGTGGGGAGTCCTCGCCCGCCGCGGCCGCGACGCTATCCTCCAGCCTCCCAAACCCGCCGTGGTCCCAGCCAGTGAGATCGCGCGGCGGATGGGAGACCGCTCGGCGGCCCGGGAACCCGGGCATGCATAACGGTTTCCACCGTGGCACCCCGCCGCTCACGTGAGCAAGCAGGGGGTGCCGGCGCTCCTGATTCACTCCGCACCAGGGTGCAGCGTCGGTGGGTGACGCGGTGGGAACCCCCGGCGTTATCGTGCGAGCTGTGGGCATCGTGGAGCTGCTTAGCCAGTTGCCGGAGGCGATCATGCAGCCTCCCGGGCGGGTATGGAACGTCTTCGCCCGCAGCCTCGGCGAGCAGGGGGCGGACGGCCGGACCGCGCTGGCGTGGCGCTGGGCGCTGACCGGGGCGTACCCATCCCCGGTGACGCTGGCCCCGCTCGGGAGACCACCGGACCACGGTGAACTGATCGCCGAGGCCGAGGCCCGCGCCGAACTCGCGGGGTGCAGGGATGACCCTGGCGGCCAGGTCATGCACGCGAGGTACGTGCTGTTGCGGCTGGCCGGGCGGCTTGAGGCCCTGCCACTTGTGGAACGCGGGGCCGGCCTGGCCGCAGGTCACCAAAGGAGCGGAGCATGCGCGCCCGCCTGCCGAGATTGAGGAGGTCTACTTCTGGGCGGTGCTGGCACGCGACCGGCACCCCTGGCCGGGTGATGCCGCACCGGCTGGCGCGTGGCTGGCCTGCGGCTGGGCCTACGGCGTGGTACAGCTTCTGAACTGGGTCTGCGGGGTGACCGGGGTGGGCCCGCTGACCGGCGTGCGGGCCACCGGGCGCCCGGCCCTCTACCAGGTCTCGCTCGATGCCCGCGGGGCGATGACCGGGGCAAGGCAGGCACGGGAGGCCGGCCAGCCCGTCGTGGCCGGGCGCATGGAAGCGATGATGGAGACCTTCCTGTGGCTGGCTGGCTGGAACCCGCTCCCGCCAGTGGACCGGCACGGGCACGTGGCGTTCGAGGATTGCCCGGAACGCGACGCGGCGTGCGGCTGTGGCGCGGTGGGCCGGTGCCTTGGGGGCGAATGCTTGGCATGCGTGCGCATCGCCTGCGCCGAAGCGTTCGGTGCGGAAGGCTTCCCTCTGTCAGCGCTGGGCCCGGGGGCTGACAATCTTATTCAGGGCGGGCCCAGCGGCCAGTAGGCCACGGTGGCGTCATCGTGTGGCTTGGCGCGTGGCCAGCGGCTGCCATCGGGGTCGCTGTCCTCGGCCGCGCGTGTGCGCCGGATGACTTCCGCAGGACCGTGCGCGGCGAGCAGGGCAGCGATGATGGGCCAGCCGGCCAGGCCGAAGCGGTCGGCCAGCCGGGCCGCGCCGTCGCTGAGCAGTGCGACGGCCGACAGTTCGCTCACGGGGATCGTTCCGGTTAGTGCCTCGGCGGCGGCGCGCGGGTCGGTGGAGGCGACCCAGAACCCGCCGGGCCGGTTCCGGTGCGCCGCCAGAGCTTCAGCTAGTTCGCGGTAGGCACCGCTGTGTTCTGGGCTCCCGGCCGGGAGAGCGTGCAGGGCTGCGCGCGCACCCTGCACGCTCTTGTCCTGGACGATCGTGCCGAGCCGGTCATCGCTCACCGCGAGGGGGCCCACCCGGTGCCGGTCCAGCAGGACGGTGCAGTCGCCAAGGACCAGATGCTCCATGACGCCTGCCTGGATACGCGCGGCGGCCACGGTTGCCGAGGGGGTGCCGGGGTGGCTCAGGTCGCAGGTTCCCCGGTGCAGCGTGGTGACGTTATCGATGGCCTCGGCCAGCGCGCCGGTGAGCGGGTGGCTGGGGGAGATGGCGGCCAGGAACAGGCTGCCGAGGGTGCGCGCGTACCACGCGGCGCCGTGTCGGCATCCTGTCGGCTGGCCGGCCGGGGTGGTGGCACCGTCGAGGACGACCATGGCATCCGTCGTGGCGGCGGTGAAGTCCTCGTTTGGCTGGCCCGGCTCGGCCGCTTCCGTGACCAGGCGCGGTTCCACCGGGTCAGGCCAGGTCGTGCCGGTAGATGGGAGTGAGCAGGCTGGTGCTGACGGGTTCCCCGCTTCCGGCGTCGTAGTCGGTTCCGATCACCGTGGAGAACTGGCTGCCGCCGAGTTGCCCCCACAAGGTGGAGATCTCGTTGGTGAGGAAGTGGACGGCGCCGAGGGAGCCGTTGGGGTGGATGCCGGCGATGGCGAGGAACGAGCCCTGGCCGTCCGGCCGGGGCAGCCGCGCCAGATAGGCCGCGTCGGCAGGCCGTGGCGGATGCTCCCAGGTGCCCGGCCGGAAGACCTGCCCGGTACGGGTGTCGCGGAGCACCCAGCCTTCGCCGTCGCGGTCCCACTGGATCACTGGGTCCTGCGCGTACGCATCCCGCACCGCCTCTGACATGCGGGGACCGCAGATGACAAGGAGCCCTGGGCGGTTGAGATCGACCTGGCCGTCGGGGCTCACGTTGTCGGTGGCGACATCGAGGCCGAATGCCCGGGCCAGATCTTCCAGCCGTTTGCCTGCCCGCAGGTCATCCAGTGCGACCACGGAACGGCCGGTGACCTCGTCGAACCGCAGCGGCGTCACCACGGTGACCGCGCCAGTGCCAAGGAATGCCCCCTCGGGCGCTGGGCCGGTGTGCCGGATCTGGTGGATACGGCCACGGCTGAGCCCTGCGGCGTCCGCGATCTGGGCGTAGGACATGCCCTGAGCGTGCAGTTCCTGGATGAGCCGCCGTCGCAGCCGCGCGAGTTCCGTAACCTCGCGCTGGGCTTCTGCGAGCCGTTCCGTGCTGGCACGAAGCATCTCGATCGGATCTTTGATCCGCCCGATCCGCTCCAGCTCGCCGTGCACGCCCTCTCCCGCGCCCAGAAGTGAGTCTGGGACCCTAGACAGGGTGCCGGAAAGCTCACGTCCGGTCAATGCGCTCACCGCGGTAAGGCGGCGCCGCCGGCGGGGGGTCGGCGGGGCCCCCCCCCACGGGGGGCGCCCGGCCCCCCCCCCCCACCACCCCCCCCCCCCCCCGGGGGGTCTCCTCCCCCACCGCTTCCCCCCGCCAGCCCCGCGGTACCGGCCCCCCCCCCTTCTCCCCGCGGGTCCCCCCCCCCCACCCCAGGGGGAACGCCGCGCCCCCGGGCGCCCCGCCCGGCCCCCCCCCGCCCGCCCGGCACGCCCCCTCCCCGCCCCCGAAGTGGATTGTGGGCCCTTGCACAGGGGGCGGGAAAGCTCACTTCCGTTCAACGCGCTCACCGGGAGAGGGGGGCGCCGGCGGGGGGGGAGGGGCGGCCCGCTCACAGCGGGGCGTCGTGGGCCAGCTCCGCCCAGCCCCGCCGCCCACCGCCGGTGAGTTCCCAGTCCCACTGCTTCGCCAGGCAGGCCACGGTGTACAGGCCTCGCCCGTTTTCGCGCGCGGTTCCACCGGCCTCACCGAAGGGGACCACGCGCGTTCGGTCGGCCCACCCAGGTCGACTACCGCCACCCGGACCACGCCAGGCTCTGCCGCCAGGGCTGATTCGCTGGCGCCTGCGGACCGGCGCGCGGCATGCAGGGCGGCTCCGGCCACAGTCCCCACGGGTCCGAGATGACGGTGGGTCTCGGTTGGCTCGCCCGCGCGGTGATCGTGCGGGCCAGTCGGCATCGTGGCATTCATTTTCTGTTCCTCCAGTGCGGAAGTGTCGCGGGCCGTGTGGTGGCTGGGGAGGGGAGGGCAGGTCATTCATCTGGGTGTTCACCCTGGTGCTTTCGGGGTGCGTCAGCTCTCCGCACGTAGAGTCCTGTGAGCCGGCGGGCGGCGGCTGCGGGTCTCGTGGGCGGCTGGTCGGCGAGCGTCCCCTCACGGCCTTCAAGGCCGCTACCAAGGCACACGAGCACCAGAGCGGTGATCACCCCGCCGGCCACGAATACGGCGATTAAGATGGTAATGGCGATCATTTCTTCACCCCGCGTCCTGGCCGCCGGGGAGGAGCTTTTACCGCAAGCGTTGACTGCGATGGGCTGCTTATTAGCCAGCGGCGTCGGTGAGCGAGCGCACCGGTTTCCGCGCCGGGCAGCGCGCATTCACCAGCCACGATTCTGCGTTCCTCTGGATTCACATCCACCTTCAGCTCGTTATGCAATGCGAGCCTAGGGAGGACCGGAGGGAACGCTTATGACAGCTTGTCCTGCTCTTGTAGCCGTTTAGGACTTGCAGTCATAAACACAGATCGCCCGCTCCCGGTAGTTTTCTGCTGCCGGGGTGAGCTGGTGGCCGGGCACGCCGTGCTGTATCGGGCATCCTGCCGGCCGGCGCGCGTGCCCTGCTACGCGAGCAGGTGTGCCTTGTGATCCCAGGCCAGTTCGAGGACCGCTGCGCCAGCAGCTTGCATCGGCTCGGTGCCGCCAATGAACCTGGCCACGGTGCCGCGGGTGAACGGGACGCCAGCGTTGCCGGGCTCGCTGATCACGCGTCCTTCGGCGTTGACTGCGGCGCGGCCGTCAAAGGCGGTATCAAAGACGTCGCTGTCAAACACGGCCACGGTCAGGATGTCCACGGCGAACGTCAGCGGATCCACGCCAACACCCAGGCAGTAAACACCCAGCTTGCCTGCCGTGCGCGCACTGGAGAGCTGCCGGTGAAAAGCCCACTGGCCGTAATCGAGCGGGGTGCCGAGGCTGCGATAGTCCTCGGAAGCGCCCAGCACCTCCTCGCTGAATTCGCGGACCATACACCGCCACAGGCTGAAATCGTTCCGCTCGTCAGCCGGTGTATCACCGGCGGGCTGGAAAACACCAACAGGCAAAACCTGGTACAGGCCGCCCCCGTGGGTGACCTTGGCCGGGTCACGCCAGTGGAGCAAGAACGACGCCTCGCCTGACGGGAGGCGCCGCAGGGTCAGCGTGGTGATCGCGGGCATGGCGCTGCGGCGCGGCAGATCGCACGGATCTCCCACGGCACGGCGAAAGGGCAACCGGTCCAGAGCCAGTTCCGCCGGGTCATCGCGCCAGGCAGCTGCCAGTTCGTGGGCCACCGCTTCGCCGACGTTCACGCCATCGAAGTACCGGCCGCGGGCCAGGCTCATACGTGGTTTCTCGCCGGTCAGGTCAGCGGTCAGCAGGCGGTACGCTGGCCGGTTCTCAAACACCGCAGGCGGGTCAAGGGCACCGAGCGCATTCGCGTATGCCCGGTAGCGTTCCGCGTCAGTGCGGAAGGGCAGCACACCCTCAGCCACCGCCTCCGTGCCGACCACGGACGGTGCCGGAGCATCCTCCACCCAGCCCAGCATCACCCGGTCCAGTTCTACTGGCGCACCAGGAACCCACTGCGGGCGGCAAAGCAGCGGGCTGGCAGCGACCCGGCCAGCGCCGGGGTAAAGGTAGCTGGCTGCCCCGGCTAGCTCGTGGCGGTGCCGGTTCAGCAGCTGGCGGACATCTCGCCAGTGCTCCGGGGTGTCCACGGTGTGGCGCACGGCGCGGGGCATAGCCCAGGTCCCTTCTGCGGATTACCGGTCTCAGCCGGTCCTGGCCACACTAACTGGCTACCTGGACAGCAGCGCGATCCGGTGACGCCAGGCCAGGGCCAGGCATGCCGCCCCCGGCGATGCCATCGGCTCGCGCTCCAGCAGCCGGGTGACGTTCTGCCCGGTAAACGCGATCCCGTGGCCGCTGTCGTGGCCCTGCTCGTCAAACACCGTGATGCCCTCCGCATTGACCTGAACGGCGTCGCGGGACACTTCGTCGAACATGTCATCGTCGATGATGACCACGGTCAGGATCGTCGCCGCAAGCGTGAGCGCGTCGAGCCCAGCGCTAACGCAGGCCGCTTTCAGCTTGCCCTCGCTCCGGGCATGGCCAAGCGCGCGGTAGAACGGCCAGCCGTCATAGTCGATCGGTGTGCTGCGGGAGCCGTCGTGCTCCGGTTCACCGAGTAACTCCTCGCTGAACTCGCGGACGATGTTGCGCCAGATGTCGAAGTCGTTGACCAGGTCATGTGGTGCAATGCTGGACGGCTGGAACTCACCGGCCGGAATCACGTCATAGACACCAGCGGCCGTTGCGACCTTGCGCGGGTCACGCCAGTGCAGCAAAAAGCTCGCGGTGCCGCGACTGCGCCGCAGCGTCAGCGTAGTCACCGCGGGCAGCACAGCCCGCCGCTGAAGATCGAACGGGTCACTGATCAGCGACCGGAACGGCAGGTCGCTGGCGCTGATCTCGCCGTTTGTGCCGACCCGGGCGCGGGCAAGCTCATGGCCCACCGCCTCGCTGATGTCGAGCTTGTCGAAATAGGTCGCCAGGCCGAACCGCATAGCACCCGTTCCCCCGGTCCATGCCAGGCCGAGCAACCGGTAACTTGGCCGGTTCTCGAACAGCGACGGTGGGTCCAGATACCGGATCGCGGTCGTGTACCGCCCGAACTGGTGCCCGGCACGCGCAGCGGGCGGACCGGCTGGGTCTCCGGCTCCGCTCCGGTCACACGCAGAGCCGGAGCGTCATTCACCCACGCCATCTCGATGTCGGCCAGATCGACGGGTCCGGCTGGAAGCCACGACGGCGGGCAGATAAGCGGCGTCCGCTTGATCCGGAACTCCGCGGGGTAAAGGCCGGCGGCCAACCGGGCGAGATCGCTGCGGTGGTGATTCAGGTAGCGCCGGATCGCACGCCACTCACCCTGGCTGGACTCCACTGACGCATGAGCCCCCGCAGGCTGCTGCTGGCCGCCCGTCTTCCGCGCCGGCCCCCACCCGGCAGCCTCACCCGCGCCCAGCAGCTCATTCGACAGCCCCAGATCGGCGGGCGGTATCCGCAGCAGACGCGAAACCCGCAGCAGGAAGCCGACATCGCGGATCTGGCGGCGCCCACGTTCGATCATGGACACATACGTCTGGTCCACCTGGAGCAGCTCGGCCAGCGCAGCCTGAGTCAGCTGGTTCGCCGTCCGGTACTCGCGTAACACCTCGCCCAGGCGTGGCAAGACGGCCGCGCTGTCATCTTCGGCTCCCGGCCACAGCCACGGCCTCATCCCCTCTGTCATGAGATCCCCGGCCACACGACCGACGGCTGGGTTCCGGGCACCGCCACGCAGTCTTGCTCCATCTTCGCTGTCACGCGCCGTACCTTCTTCCGCGGGGAGAGACAGCCCGCGCCCGGCTGCACCTGCGACCAGTGTCCACCACGCGGCCACACCCTAACCACATGCAAGCCAGATCAGGTCGTTCTGCGCCCGGGCGAGCCGCCGCGCGCTTCCGGGGCGACCGCACATGCCGAATAGCGGACGCTGGGTTTCGCACGTGCTTAACTTCGGCTTGTGCGGCATTCCAGCGCGTCCGTGGTGCCCGGCACGATTGCCCGGAAGCCTGAGCGGGTGACTGTGTGGCTGGCCGTGCTGGTTTCCTGCTGGCTGCTGAGCGGAGCGGTTGGGGCTGGCTGGCTTTTCGTGCTGTCAACTTCTCCACCCGGCCAGGCGGGTGTCGCCGACCCGTTCGCTGGCTTTCCAGATCCACCCGCCTGGACGGGGATCAGCCCTGATGCTGGTTCCTTGATCAATTTCGCGGGCACACTGGCGTTCTTGCCCTGGCTTGGGATGCCGATTCCGGTACTACTTCTCGGGCTGCGCCGCCTGTCCCGGGTGTCCGGGTCGGCGATCTGGTGGAAAGTCGCCTGGACCTGCGCAGTGGGTGCGGGCGTCGTCCTGGCCGTTCTTTTCGTCACCTCATACCATTTCCCGCCGCCTTACATCAGCTTCGTGCCGGTAGTGAGCTGGGGCGAACTCGCCGTCGCGCTAGGGTTCCTCCTGCTCGGGGCCATTATGTGGCTCATGATGTGGTACCTCATGATCAAGCGCCCACTTAGCACGACTCGAACACCCGAGTCGGGGGGATAGATCCGCCGACGGATCGGGGCCGCCCCAGGAGCCGGACTACGCGTATCCCGCGATGGTCGGCGGCACCTCCAGCTGTGACGTCACCCGGCCACGGGCATCGCACATCGCTGCGGTGTGCGTATCCAGGTGAGTATCGACCCCGATGATCAGGTCGGCCTCCTCCGCAACACGCATGCTCTGTCCTCCTCAGCGTCATCCTGGAAAGGCGGCACCGGCCTGGAGGGAAACTCCCGCGGCAATCCTGTGATGAGTCACGGCCAGGAGCCGGACAAGCTCCTGATCAGGCCAACGAGGGTGGCCAGGCCGGTGCTGGCAGCACCGGGGACATGTCATTAGCAGGACACGCAACCCGGCGGTCAGGCATGCAAGAGTCACCCGGCGCCACCAGCACCAACCCTGGCCGGCCTGACGGCGACGCAGGAGGGCCGCATGCCGGGGCTGGACAGCCTGCGGCCGGATTACATCCAGGTGGCGGCGATCATCCCCGAGGCCAGCTTGGATGGTCTCTTCCCGTTCTCCGACACGTACAGGTCACTGCCCGCGAGGTAGAGCAGGAACCGGCCGGTCGCGCTGGCTGCCAGGCTTACGTGCTCCAAGTCCGGATAGCCGATCGCCACCTGGTGAACGAAGGCGCCGCTTGGCGTGACTTCCCACATCAGCCGGGACGTGTTGTGTATGGGGACCCCGCCGCAACAGGCGCGGCTGATGAACAGGTTCCCGTTGGGAAGGAAGATGCCCTCGCGGATATAGCTGCCCTGAGCGTCCGGCGACCCGGTGACAGAGACGGCGGTCACGCCGGGTCCGGGCCGCACGTAGTAAGGCGCGGCCGACGTGTCGACGATGCTCAGGGCCCAGCCCTCGTTGTCCTGGACCGCCGTGGTGGAGACCGCGAGCCGTACGTTGTCCGCCTCCCATGACAGGTGGGAGATTGGCGCGAAGAGCCCGCTCGATTGCACCTGAGGCGACACCGAAAGCACTGTTTCTGATCCGGCGGGCAGGGTGTGTATCACGACCTTGAAGAGGCTGGCCAGATTGGGCTGATTCGGGAGGCAGCCGGGCGTGAGCAGAGGCTGCCGCGCGAAAGCCAGCTTGGCGCCATCGGGGCTGATTGCGGGAAGTTGGCCGGGCGCGATCGATGTCGGGGTCCCGCCGCCTGTGCTGATGGACTTGATCTCGGCGTCGCAGCCAGACCGCTGAGCGTAGTAAACGGTCGAATGATCCGGGCTGACCGATATCTCATCGCCGAGGACGCGGGAGGCGACCAGCGTCTGCCGGATGCTCCCCGTCGTCGGGTCGATCCGCACCAGCGCGCCGGTCTTGGTGACCGCCAGGATTCCCGGTCGGCCAGTCGCATGCGGCGCGCTGCTCGAGGCTCCCGCTGGGGCCGTTCTCGCAGGCGCCGTGCGGGTCGCGCTCGGATGGGCCGGCCCCGCGGCCGTAACCGTCGGCCGAGCAGCACCACCACCACCGCATGCTCCAAGCATTGACAGGATCGCCGTCGCGCATGGCGCCAACCACAAGAAGCGCCGCGTGGCGGCGCCGGACATTGCCATCATTCACCCTCGATATCGAGCCCGCCAGGGACAGCTGCGTCGAAAGACCGCTGTCCAGGCGCTTTGGCGTTCAGGCGACGATCGTCGCAGTGCCGGAGGGACGCCGGCAAGCCCCAACCTGCGCGACTTGGTGAGGACTCTCACCGCCAGGGCCCGAGGCCCAGGAATCACCGAACTCAGTTCGGACGCGGTGGTGGTCTTGCCGCAGCCGAAAGCGCCGTTCAGCCAGATGGTCACCCGGTCATGCCACGAGCACACTCACTCACATGCCGCGCCTGGCGTGGGTTGGCGGGCTTCACGGCGAGAAGGGGGAGGCGCAGCGTCTGGGCATGATGAACATCACCGAGCTGGCCTCAGTCCCCTCCGATCATCTGGTTCCGTTCACTGATCAGCTGCGGCTGGCGGTGGCGCTTACCTGGCCCGGTTCAAGGGCTCCTCCCGCTATCACACCGACTCCGATCTGCGCTGCTACCTGGCGTGGTGCGGCGAGCGCGGCCTGGATCCGCTGGCCGCACGGCGTCCGCACCTGGAGCTGTACATCCGCTGGATGCAGGAGATCCGCCGGTTCAAGCCCTCCACTGTCTCCCGGCGGTTCTCGGTAGCGACGGGGTTCTACCGGACCTGCGTCATCGACGGCCTCCTGAAACACTCACCTGCCGAGCACGTCCGGCGGCCGACGGTGCCCGCCGAGTCACCAACCCTGGGATTCACCCACCTGCAGTTCGAGGCCCTGCTGACCGCCGCCCGCCAGTCACCCAACCCGTGCGACTTCGCGCTGGTGGCCATGCTCGGCCTGCTCGGGTTGCGGATCTTCGAAGCCACCAGCGCGAACATCGCCGACCTGGGGGAAGAGCATGGCCACCGGGTACTGCGGGTGTGCGGCAAAGGCGCCAAGGTCGTCCTGGTCCCGCTGCCGCCAGCGGTCGGCCGGGCCATCGACCGGTCCATAGGCACCCGTACCAGCGGGCCGATCCTGCTCAACAGCCGCGGCGCCCGGATGGACCGCCACGCCGCCACCCGGCGCCTACGATGCCTCGCCGAGGCCGCCGGAGTGCCGATCACCAGGCCGCACCCCCACATGCTCAGGCACATTCTCTCTGCTTTGTTTCCGTGTGGCATTGGGGCATGCGAGAACGCGGACCTACGGACCGGCACTGTCTGCCCACCTTCTCCTCGTTGCTGCTCTTTACGTCGCCTGAGACAGGCCCTCACCTCGTTTGAACACCGCCGCTCCTGGCGGGCATCGAAACGACACACGGCGGCTACGCCGGCGCCACTGGGGCCACCGTCCTTCGCGGAGAATCGCCACACGAACACGACTGCACACGGTGAGTGCGGACAGAAGGCACACCTACGCCACCGCCCTCGTCAACTCGGGGGTGTCGCTGCAAGCGCTGATGGTGCTGCCCGGACACGTCTCCGCCGCGATGAGCCTGCGCTACGGCCGGCTGTTCGATGCCACCGTCCGCGAAGAATACGAACGCGCCCTCACCCTGGCCAAGCAGCGACTCGGCCCCGTCCTGCCCGGCCAGCGGACACCCCTGCCGCTGGTCGGCGTCACCGCCAGCGGCCGGTGCCAGAACACGCCACTAAGGGCTCGCAGATGATTAACACGCTGTCTTGGTCTGTGTTGCCGGCTCGGCGTCCTCGGCTGCGAGGAAGGCGATCAGGTCTGCCGGTGCGGGGAACCGGGCGGTCGCGGGT
>OFHK01000195.1_pt1 | contig 19596 bp, 22 predicted proteins | sample 1521951 | NCBI WGS metagenome assembly OFHK01 (sample SAMEA2468436, study PRJEB22500) | soil metagenome | biome: Glassland; feature: Farmland; material: Clay | place: Australia | collected 2013-01-31 | depth 0.55 m
GGGGGGTCGTCTCCTGCGGGGAGACACTGCGGCACACTGCCACCAGGGGCTGGGCTGCTGGGGGTTGCGGTGACACTCGGGGCGGGAGGTCCGGGTGCCCACCGGCAGCGGGGACTGGGTGGGTGCGTTCCTGGTGTGGTTCCGGCTGCCGCATCCGGCCATCGACTGGAACGGCAGCCAGGTCACCAGCGAAATCGCCTACGACGCGGCCGGCCACGTTATCGCCCGGCACGGCCCATTGGGGCTGACCAGGATGGAATCGCCGGGCTGTGATACCAGCGTCCTGCTTCGCCATTCGGGTGCTGATCAGGCAACGGGGGCCCCTCAGTGCTCGGAGGGGCCCCCGCTTGAGTTCTGATCGACGGTCAGCCTGAGCTGGGTGCTACGGCGATTTGCCCGTAGCGGTCATATTCTGCCGAAACTATCGAATTCTCCGTTTCGCACTCCGCCGAGAAATGCGTGCCATTCGCCCGGTGTAAATCGGAGAACCGGGCCCTCAGTGTCCTTGCTGTCGCGGACACCGATCCCGCCATCGGGCAGGCTTGCCACTTCGACGCAGTTGCTGTTGGAGAAACTGAGGGAGCTCTTGGTCCAGTGCGTACCTGAACCCGGGCCTCCCGGGCGCCGCCCGTTCGTTAGTCTTTCCACGTCCTTACCTCGCAGAATGTCGTGCCATTTATGGCTTAGAGTGTGACTACGTGGAGTACTCTATCAACTACACAGCGTACCTGGTGTGTGAAACTAGCGGATACCGTTGACATCTGGGGTCTCTGATCCTAGAGCAACTGAGGAGGAACTGGGCAAGGACGCGGCGGATCTCCCCGGGCGCCGTTTTCGCGCAGGTAGCAGCGCTGCGGCCGCACAGCGGGAGTGGTCAGGGAAGCCGCAGGCCAGTGCTGCGGATCGACGGTCTATGTCGGTTGCAGGTCAGCGTGGTCGGTTGCAGACCAGCGTGGTCCGTTGCAGGTCAGCATGGTCCGTTGCAGGTCAGCGTGGTCGGTTGCAGGTCAGCGTGCCTGCTGGGCACCTGACCAATGCGACCCTGCCGTCTCAAGGATGAGCGCTTTGGACGACGCTGGGTCGAGCGACGCGCCGACGAGCATCTGAAACGCGATCCTATGCAAGTAGGTCTCTTTCTCGCCTTCCAGGGAGAAGTCGTTTCTCAAATGCTCAGTGCTAACCACATCTTGCAGCATAGCGTCGTTATCTGGCCCAAAACGGAATATAACAAATGATTCCCCGAAGACCGTGTGCTGCGCGTCTAGGGGGAGGATCTGCAAGGTCAGGTTTGGCCGGTCGGCCAACTGCGCGAGCCGGCGAAGCTGCTCACGCATCACCAGTTCATCGCCCACCCGGCGCTTCAGGACCGACTCATCGAGCACGACCGACAGCTGAACCGCTGGTTCGCGATTCAGGACCTCCTGGCGCTGCATCCGGACCCTGACCAGTCGCCCGATCATGCCTGGTGTGATCGGCTCGACCTTGCTGTAGCTGCTGATTATGTGCCTGGCATAAGCTTCTGTCTGTAATAGGCCAGGTACAACATCAACGTGCCATATCGAGATCGAACTGGCCTCGTGCTCCAGGCCTATGAACTGCTGATAGTCGGCGGAAAGGCCACCTGCGTATTCCTCCCACCAGCCCTTCTGGGTCGCATCCTCGGCGAGCGCGAGCAGGAGTGCGCGGCGGGATCCAGTGACCTGGTAGAAGTCGAGCAGTCTCTCGACTTCCCGCGGCTGCAGGCCGGTCCTGGCCCGTTCGTATCTGCTGATCTTGGAAGGCGACCACTTCAGGGCGGCGGCGACGGCATCCCCGCTCTTGCCCTTGCTTTCCCTGATCTCGCGCAGTTCGGCAGCAAGTCGGCGGCGCCGTACCGTGGGGCTTCCTGGCACGGTCATCCCGCGTCCCTCCTCCTCGGTGCCGCGTGAGCGGGATCGGTGTGACGTCAGATAGATCTTTACGTAGAATCCATAATGAAAGTTTCATTACACCTCACGCGAAGATCCAGCGCAAACCAAGCCCCGGCTCGCCAGACATGGACGAAACGCGGGGGGAGGCGGTTCCGCGTCCGCCGCCACTCCCGCGGCAAGCCGATCATCAAGCCGCACACGCGGTAGTGAAGTGATTCCCGAAACGGCTGCGCCAAAAGATGCGGGAAGTGCAGGGCTGCGACGCCACCCCAGTGATCTCGCAGTTCAACCGGGCGCTGGGGGTCGTCTTCTACGACCGGACGGTGGTGTCCAGGCACAGGTTCGCCATGATCGGCGGCAGTTATCTGTGATGGCTGAGGTTGAAGTTGGTGATGCGGTCTGCCGGGACAAGCTGAAACCATTGGTGCTACTGCTAAGGCATTGCAGCAGACAGTACACGCGCAACGAATCCAGCCGCGCCCCGATAACCGTGCGATCGACCCACCACGGGATTAGATAGACCTGTGCCACCGTTAGTGGTGCGTCATGTTAGTTCACGCGTGATACAAAATGTCGGGTGTAGCAGGAGCGGCAACTGCCAGCACATGGGTGCTGGGCGCGTGCCCAGCCGCTGCGGCCATTACTGAGCCAGGCAGGGCCGATCCGGCCACGCCGAGCGCTAGGATAGCGGGAATAATGATAGTTCGCCCGATGCGCATGGCTCCTCCATGGCGACTGCTCAGGCCAGCAGCCCGTTATGGGACGCTGCCGTCCTGTATTGCTTGTCTATGTCATGTGGAGCTATTTCCATCTTCAGGCCATTTTATGCGTCGTAGGCGACGATTAAAATCGGCGCCGATAATTGCCGTTCTAGATTACCGGCAATGTTCATTTCCTCATGCGGGAGAATTTTAATACTGCCTTGCACTGCAAGGTCCTGTGCAACTTTCACCGCGTGTCGCCGGAACACTTATGACATCATTATTACCAGAAGACGCGGATGAGTGGCGCCACTTATATCCGAAAAGCACTGCTTGTTCCATAAATGTTCTGGTAGTAAAGTTCGCTCCGTGCCCACCGCGACCACGGCCGGTGCGCTGATCGGCCGCGACAGTGAGATGGCGATGCTGGCCGGGCTCGTGCGGGACGTGGCGGCGGGACGGGGCAGTTCGGTGTTGATCGAGGGCGAGCCGGGAATCGGCAAGTCCGCACTGGTGCGGGCGGCTCTGGCAGAGGCAGCCGATGTCGGCTGTCAGGTGTTCTGGGGCGCCGGTGACGAACTGGGACAGCCGCTACCGCTGCTGCCGCTGCTAGAAGGATTACGGGTACGCGAGCCCTCCGCAAATCCGCGACGAGACACGATCATCCGGCTCCTGCGCGGCGAGGTCACAGCTGATCCCGGCACGGATGTGTCAACCGCGCTGACAGAGCAGTTGCTGGCACTCATCGCTGAGCAGTGCGCCGTGCAGCCGACAATCCTGGTCGTCGACGATCTCCAATGGGCAGATCAGGCAAGCATCACGCTGTGGGGACGGCTGACAAGATCGGTGCGGCAAGTGCCACTGCTGCTGGTGGGGATGATGCGCCCGGTGCCGCAGCGGCATGACTTGCTGGCGCTGCGGCGGGCGGTGGGCGAGGCAGCACGACTCCAGCTCACCGGGCTTGCCAAGGCGGCGGTAGCCGAACTGGTAGCAGCCCTGGTCGGCGGCAAACCCGACGACAAGCTGCTGCGGCTCGCTGACGGTGCGGCGGGCAACCCGCTCTACGTCACTGAGCTGGTCGCTGCGCTGGCTCGCAGTTCCAGTGTGACCATTACCGACACAGGTGCCGCCGAGCTGACGAGCGGGCATGCCCCAAGCTCACTGTCGGCGGCCATAGCGGACCGCCTCGGCTTTGTCTCCGGGCCGGTGCGTGAGGTACTTCGGGCGGCGGCACTGCTCGGGGTGGATTTTGCGGTGCCGGACCTGGCGATCGTGCTGGGTCGTGGCGTGGCTGACCTGATCCCGGCCGTCGACGAGGCACGCGCCGCCGGCGTGCTGGCCGAGTCCGGTTACGGTCTCGGATTCCGGCATCCCCTGATCCGTGCGGCGCTGTACGAGGAGATGCCGGCGCCGGTGCGCGCCGCCTGGCACCGCGATGCAGGGCGCGCCCTCGCGGACGCCGGTGCGCCGGCGGACCGCGTTGCCCGGCAACTGCTGTGGGCAGTCGGCGGATCTGGCGGTAGGACCGAGCCGATGGATGAGTGGATACTGAGCTGGCTGGCCCGCACCGCCGAGTTACTGGTCGGCCAGGCACCCCAGGTGGCGGCCGAACTTCTCCGCCGGGCAGTCGCGAGCTCCCCGCCGGGCTCGGCCCAGCATGACTGTCTCGTGGGTCGGCTCGCTGACGCTCTCTACCGTGTCGGCGATGTGGCCGAGGCCGAGCAGGTGGCCAACCGGGCATTGGCGTATGCCGCCGACCCCGATCTCCTCGTTGACCTGCACTGGACGCTGGCGCAGTGCCGCATACGGGTCGGCCGGTCCGCGGAGTCCCTGGCCACGCTGGACCGGGCACTGGCTTCCCCCGGGATCTCGGCCCGGCACCGCACGCGGCTGCGCGTGCTCGCGGCACGGACCCACAGCAACCTTGGCGAGGTCGAGAAGGCCGGCCGGGTCGCCGCCACCGCGCTCGCGGAAGCATCGGAGACAGGTGACAACTGGGCGATCGGCTGGGCATTGCACGTGCTGACCATCGTGACCACGGTGCAGGGGCAGATGACCGACGCGCTGCCGCTGTTCGACCGGGCGCTGACCGTGACCCAGGCCGATCCGGCACTGACCGACCTGCGGCTGCTGCTCCAGATCAACAAGGCCGTGACACTGGGCTGCCTCGACAAGTACGAGGAGGCCTTGGCCGCAGCCCGGCAGGCACGGCACCTCGCAGACCAAGTCGGCACGGTGATCCGGCTGGCCCAGGCGCATGGCGCCCTGGGCCAGCTGCTCTTCGATACGGGGCGCTGGGACGATGCGCTGGCTGAGGTGGAGGTCCTGCATGAGGACCTGAAGGAGCCCGCCGCGGCATGCAACGATCTCGGCATCGCCGCCGTGATCTGTTTCCATCGCGGCGAGCCCGCCACGGCGCGCCGTCACCTTGCTGCCGCCGTTCCGCATGCCAAGCGGATCGGAAACCGGGTTGTCGGCCCGCTGGCACTCGCCCGCAGCCTGGACCGCGAAAATGCCGACGCGCTGCCAGCGGCGCTGGCCGTGCTGACAGCCGGGTTCGCCGGCGACACCGAAGAACTTGAGGAGATCGAGGATCTGCTCGCCGATGCCGTCCGCCTCGCCATGAAGACTGGCGACCTACCCACCGCGCGGGCACTTGCGGGCCACGCCGCGGCCCTTGCCGCCGACTCGGAGATCCCCCATCGGCAGGCGAACGCGCTCTATTGCCGGGGCCTGCTGGATCACGATCCCACCCGGCTGCTCGCCGCCGCCGAGCGCTATGACGACGCCAGCCGGCCGCTACTCAGCGCAAAGGCGCTGGAGGCGGCCGCTGAAGAATTCGTCAGCTCAGGCGACCGCAGCCAGGCACGGGCCGCTTTCACCCGCGCCGTGGAGATCTATGCCTCGCTTGGTGCCGCCGCGGATGCAGCCCGGCTGCAGGCCAGGTTCCGCGCTCATGGCATCCGCCGCGGCCCGCACGCGAAACACCGGCAGGCGCGGAGCGGCTGGGACAGCCTCACGCCGACCGAGACCAAGATCGCCGCACTCGTGCAGGGGGGATTGTCCAACCCAGAGATCGCCGCCAAGCTGCTGCTCTCCCGGCGGACCGTCGCGACCCACGTCTCCCACATCCTGAAGAAACTCGACGTCCATTCGCGGACAGATATCGCCCGCGAGGCAGCCCTGCGCACCATCGCGTCGAGGTGATCGCGGCGCGGGGACGAGGTGAGCGCGGCGCGGGGACGAGGTGAGCGCGGCACGGGAGCGGATTGTCGCAGGGCGCGTCCGGTGGAATCGCCGGGGGGCTAGCGATTCACCGGACACGCCCTGCGAGCTTCGGTCGCCGTCCTCGTCAGGGATCGGCGTGGAACGCGAGCGTGAAGTACACGGCCTTGCCCACACGGGTCCGGTAGCAGCCCCAGTCGGTCGAGAGGCTGGCGACCAGCATCAGACCCCTTCCGGTCTCCGCGTCGGCTGGCGCATCCACCACTACCGGCATGGAGCGGGACGTGTCGAGCACATCGACGCGTAAGAGACCACAGTCGCAGGTGATGACAAGGACGATCTTCCCGCCGGCCTCGTGCCTTATGGCGTTGGTCACCAGTTCGCTGGTGAGCAGGATCGCGACGGACGCGTCGACCGGGACATCCCAGGCATAGACGGCCGCCCGGACCTGGTTGCGGGCTGCCGCCGCCGCGGCCGGCCCTGCGGATAGCGGGATGCGCCGCTCGCGTTGCAAGGTCGGGCGGATCGGCGCGATCGTGTCCATCATGTTTCCTTACCAGGCCGGTTTGAGCCGGACCGGGAGAGCGCCAGTCACTCTGCGCGGCCAGCCGGGGGGATCCGATCAAACTGTTGACGCTGGTTGCAGGACAAATACTGCTGCAACTTGCAGACAGAGACATCGGTCAGCTGACCGATATTTGAAACCGCAGCCGTGACCAGCCAGCCTGCGCGGGCCTGACGGCACCCCGGCCCGCAGATCGAGTCCGGTGCAGAGGGGGACCCGTGGCGGCATAACCTTGCGCAGGCGACCAAGGTGAGGCCGCGAGGGCAGGTGGCTGGGAGCAGGGCACGCCGCCGATACAGGGCTAGTGAGGGAGACGCGAGTATGAGCATCGGCAAACCTGAGGTCGACTTTCCCGGCGGGGAGCCACCGGCCGAGCTGGAGGTCACCGACCTGTGGGAAGGCGATGGCCCGGTTGCGACCGCCGGCGACACGGTCAAGGTCCACTATGTCGGGGTCGCGTTCTCTACCGGTGAGGAGTTCGACGCCAGCTGGGGCCGGGGCGCTCCGCTGGAGTTCCGGCTCGGCGCCGGGCAGGTCATCGCCGGCTGGGACCAGGGCGTGCAGGGCATGAAGGTCGGTGGCCGCCGCCAGCTGATCATTCCACCAGGGCTCGCCTACGGAGACCGCGGCGCCGGGAATGTGATCGCGCCGGGCGAGACCCTGATCTTCGTGTGTGACCTGGTTTCGGTCTGAGGAACTCACCCATGCCGGGCCTGGCCGGTACCGGACCGCTGGGCGCGGGTTCTGGCGAGCGAGCCGGATACGCGGCGTTGCGACGGAAGGCGGATGCACGCTGTGCAGGACAGCCACTTTGATCCGTTCGGCACCGCGGAACTGCGCCGTCGTGTCCTGGACAGCTGGGCGGCGTCACCCGCGCGCTTCCGTGAGGACGCCAACGCGGAGGAGGACTACGCGCTCGGTGGCTACCGGGACCGCGTCGTGGTGGAACTGGCACAGAACGCGGCGGATGCTGCGGTGCGCGGGGGAGTGGCAGGTCGGCTGCGGCTGACATTGCGCGCCGGAACGCTGGTGGCCGCGAACGTAGGAGCGCCGCTGGATGCCGCGGGCGTGGCGGCGCTGTCCACGCTCCGCGCGTCCAGCAAGCGAGGGCACGCTGCGCACGAGATGGCGGTGGGCAGGTTCGGTGTGGGTTTCGCCGCAGCCGTCGCGGTGAGTGACGAGCCGCGCATTTCCTCGCTCACCGGTGCGGTGAGCTGGTCGCGCACCGCCGCCAGCGACCTGGTCCGGCAGATTCCGGAGCTGGCCGGCGAACTCACCGCGCGGTCAGGTCACCTGCCCGTGCTGCGGCTGCCGTTCCCCACGGACAGCGAGCCCCCCGAAGGCTTCACGACCGCAGTCACGCTGCCGCTGCGAGACGAGGCCACCCACCAGCTCGTCGAACGGCTGCTCGCAGAGACGGGACCCGCGCTGCTGCTCGCGCTGCCTGCCCTGACCACCATCGAGATCGAGGTGGACGGCACGGCACGGGTGCTCACCGCCGCACACGACGGCGACGTCGTCACCACCACCGTTGACGGCACGATCGGGAGGTGGCGCACTGCGGCCGCGGGCGGCCAGGCAGATCCCGGGCTGCTCGCCGACCGCCCAGCCGAGGAGCGTGCGCACCCGTCGTGGTCGGTGCGCTGGGCGATCCCGGTCACGCCCGGCGGCGAGGACGGCGACGCGCCGGCCGGCCGTCTGCCAGCGGGGGTGAACGCTGTCGTGCACGCGCCCACCCCGACCGACGAACCGTTCGGCCTCCCGGCGCTGCTGCTCGCCTCGTTCCCGCTCAGTCCCGACCGCCGCCACGTCGCGCCGGGCCCGCTCACCGATTTCCTTATCGAGCAGGCCGCCGATGTCTATGCACGCCTGCTGCCCAGCCTCGCGGCAGGCGCCGGGCTGCTCGATCTGGTCCCCGGCCCGCTCGGGCGGGGTGAGCTGGATGCGCAGTTGCGCCGCGGGATCCTGGCGCGACTGCAGGACACCGCGTTCCTTCCCGCCGCACAGCAGCCTGCGCCGCGCATCCGGCCTCGTGACGCGATCATCCTGGACGCGGACCTCCCAGACCTCACCGGCTACCTCGCGCCAGTGCTGGACGGCCTGATCGCGGGCCCGGCGCGGCATCCCGCCTACGGCGTACTGGGCGTCCAGCGGCTCGGGCTGGCCGGGCTGGCCGACACACTTGCCTCGCTTGACCGCGATCCTGCCTGGTGGCGGCGGCTGTATGAGGCGCTGGCCGGGGCAGAGACAGGCGAGCTGGGTGCGCTGCCGGTGCCGCTGGCCGACGGGCGGCTGGTGCGGGGCCCCCGCGGGCTGCTGCTGCCCGGGCCGGGCCTCGATCACCCCGGGCAGCTGTCGCTACTGGGCCTGCGCGTCGTGCATCCCGGCGCAGTGCACCCGTTGCTTGCCCGGCTGGGCGCGACCAAGGCAACACCGCGCGGCGTCCTCGCCGACCCGGCCGTGCGCGCCCTGGTCGCGGACTCCTACGACTCGCAGGATCCTGGTCCCATCGCCGACGCGGTGCTCAGCCTCGTCGCGGCTGCGCACCTGCGGCCGGGTGAGCTGCCCTGGCTTGCTGATCTCGCCCTGCCGGGCGACGACGGCGAGTGGTACCCGGCCGGTGAGTTGCTGATCCCCGACGGGCCCCTGGCCGAGGTGGTCGCGGCGGACGCGCCATTTGGCACCGTGTCCCCGGAGATACTCGAGGGCTACGGTGCCGCGACGCTGGAGGCAGCCGGCGTGCTGTCATCGTTCGGCCTGCTGGCCGCGCAGGACGTTGCCCTTGATGCTCCCGACCTCGACCTGGACGGCGCGGAAGAGTGGGCGGCCGGCATATGTGCGCGGGTGCCCGCCGGTGGCGTGCCGCCGGTGGCGGCCGAAATCCTGGCTGTCCGCGACCTGGAGCTTGTCGACCCGGCGCGGTGGCCACGCGCACTGGAACTGCTCGCCGCGCCGTCATTGCGGGCGGCGCTTGTCGAGCCCACCCGGGTCCTGCTCGCCGACGGCCGCCACGCCGATGTACCGTCCTACACGTCCTGGTGGCTGCGCCGCCATCCGGTCCTGGGCGGCCGCCGGCCCACCGACCTGCGCGCCGCCGGCACCGACCCGCTGCTTGCGGGCCTGTACGAGGAGGCCCCGCTGCCAGCGGACCCGGCTGCCGCCCGCGCGCTTGGCGTACGCACCTCGCTCGCGGACCTGCTCGCCGAGCCCGGTGGCGCGGATGAGCTGCTGGACCGGCTGGCCGACTCCGGACGGCCGGTGACGCGGGCACAGTTGCGGGCACTGTGGACGGCACTCGCGGACGTCGCCGAGGCCGCACCGCCGGACCGCGTGCGCGTGATATGCGGGGACGAGATTGCCGTCGCCGACGCCGAGGACGCGCTGGTGCTGGACGCCGCGGACCTGTGGCCGCTGGTGGCCGCCCAGCCGCTGGTACTGGCGCCGCACGACCGTGCCCCGCGGCTCGCTGACATGCTGGACCTTCCGCTGGTCTCCGAGCAGGTCGCTGGCCTGGTGGAGTCCTCACCGCAGCGCCGCCCGGTCCCCGCGATCGTGACCGCGGTGCTGCCCGATGCACCCGCGACCTACTACGCACATGACCCGCTGATCGTGGACGGCGTCTCCGTGCCATGGCGCTACACCCACGGCGCCGTGCACGCCGCCGGGCCCGGCGGCCTCGCCTGCGGGCTGGCCTGGGCATCGGGCATGTGGTCGGCGCGGCACCTGCTCGCCGCCCTGCTGGGTGACCCCGGCGCGTCCGCCCGCCTGCTCGCGGAGGCCGACCTGGACCGCGATCCGCCGCCCGGTCTCATCAGCGCGCCCGCAGCCCTTTGACGAGGCCTGCCACCTCAGCAGAGCTCGTGGCCCGGGTCATTCATCACCCGGCGGCCTACCAGCGGCCGCGGTGCACAACCTCGCCGAACGGCCGCCGCCTGGGATTGCGGATCGGTGCCAGCGGCCTGTCCACCGGGTAGCCGAGCGAGATGAGCAGGGCCCAGGTGCGGTCATCGGGAAAGCCAAGCAGCTCGCGGGCGAGCTGGGTGTCGGTGACGCCCGCGTGGCAGCTGCCGATGCCAAGGTCGGTGGCCGCCAGCAGCATGGCCATCGTCGCCTGGCCCAGATCGAGCTGGGCCCGGCCGAACTCGTTATCGGCCGGGGGGCCGATGACGACGATTGCCGCCGCTGCCCCAGCCACGTGACTGGCACCCCGCCAGACCTTCGCTAGTTCACGCAGCTGCTCACGGTCGGTGACGAGGATGAAGTCCCACGGCTGCCAGTTCTGTGAGGACGGGGACCGGCGCCCGGCCTCGAGGATCTGGTCCAGATCCGCCGCCGGGATCGGGCGGTCAGCAAAGGACCGGACGTTGCGGCGTGAGGTAATCGCCTCCCATGTCTGCATGCCGGTCCCAACGCCGGCAACGCCCTGTTCATTCTCGGCATCCATCCACCTGCGGGGCAGGCCGGGGACGCCCGGCCGCCGGTCCGCGCAGGTAGTCCGGGGACGTAAGGCCCGCTGGTCCGGGCTGATCGGCTCCTTCCTTTCCGGCCACATCGGGGCAACGTCGGTTTCAGGTCCCTCGCTGCTGGGACCCGGCGCAGGCCAATCGCCCCGGCCGGTGGAGGGACCGGGTGGAAGGAGGAGCCATGCCCAGGGTCGGCGAGCGCGAGATGAAGGCCAGCGTCGGTGAGATCCTCAACCGCTGGCCCGCCGTCGGCCTGGCGGTGGGAGTGGTCCGCAACGGGCGCCTTGAGTTCTTCCACGGACACGGCGTCGCAGACATTGCGTCGGGCACACCGATCACTCAGGACACGGTCTTCCGGATCGCCTCCATCACCAAGACCTTCACGGCGATAGCTGTGATGCAGCTGTGGGAGCAAGGGCTGGTCGACCTCGACGCTCCCGCCAACGACTACCTGCGCGCCTACCGGCTGATCCTTGCCAAGGCCAGCTTCCGGCCCGCGACAGTGCGGCATCTGCTGACCCACACCGCCGGGATCCGCGAGGTTCTGCACCCTTCCGGCCTGCTGCGGCCGATCTTCGGCGAGGTCGTGAAGCTGGGACGGCAGGTGCCGTCCCTCGCCGAGTACTACCAGGGGGGTCTGCTCGTCCAGGCCGAGCCGGGCACCAGGTTCATCTACACCGACCACGGGTTCGCCACGCTCGGCCAGATCGTCGAGGACGTGAGCGGGCAGTCTCTGGACCACTACCTTCGCGGGCACATTTTCGAGCCGCTCGGCATGGCCGACACCGGCCTGGTCCGATCCGAACGGGTTCGGTCGCTTCTCGCCACGGGATACGACCTGCGTTCCGGTGGCGCCAAAGCGGTCACCGGCTATGACGTGGTGACGGTGGGAGGCGGCGGCGCCTACTCCACACCAAGGGACATGGCCCGCTACCTCGCGGCGCTCCTCGGTGGCGGCACCAACGAGCACGGCTCGATACTCAAGCCGGCGACGCTGGCGAGCATGTTCGAGGCCCACTACCAGCCCGATCCCCGGGTGCCGGGGGCCGGGCTGGCGTTCTCCCGGTTCAACCTCGGCGGGCATCTCGCAGTCGAGCACGGGGGGATACTTCCCGGCTTCAACTCCCAGATCTCCGCCGCTCCCGACGATGGAGTCGGGGTGATGGCCTTCACCAACGGGGCCAGGCTCGCGATGCTGTGGCTGCCGGGTGAGGTCGCCGGGCTGCTCAGGCAACTGCTCGGCGTACAAGACGACGTGATCCGCACCGATGTTCCGCAGCGCCCTGAGATATGGGGCGACATCTGCGGCTGGTACCAGCTTTCCGCCCGGCTCACCGACGCGCGGACGCGCGCCATGATCGGCGCTGGAGCGGAGGTCTTCGTCCGGCGCGGTCAGCTCATGCTCCGGGGCCTGAGCCCGATACCCGCGCTGTACCGGGGTTTCCCGCTCCATCCTGACGAAGACAAGGACCCCTACGTCTTCCGGATCGACTTCTCCGAGTTCGGAATGGGCACAGGCCGGGTGGTGTTCAGCCGCGAACCTGGAGAGGGGGCGACCGCAGTCCATCTCGATCTGTATCCGCTGTCGCTCCAGAAACAACCCGCCACGAAGAATCCGAGGTCGTGGGCTACCGGCGCGCTTGCCGTCATCACCACGGCGATCGCCGTCCGCCGCGCGGCCCGGCGCCGGCACCGCATGACCTGAACAGGGGCAAGGGTGGCGCCATGGAAGATCCGGTTCTCGCGCAGGAAAGCTCGATCCTGGCGCAGATGCGGCGCTTCTCGGCCGGGTACGGGAAAGACCTCACGGTGGCCGGCACACGCTGGCGTTACTACCGGCTGGGCGCCGGCCCGGTGGTTGTCTGGCTGACAGGTGGCCTACGAAGGGCGGCACTCGGTTTCGGGTTTATGGAGTTGCTGGCCAGCCGCTACACCGTGCTGGCGCCGGACTATCAGCATGGGGCAGGCAGGCCACATCGCCTGCCTGGTCAACCCGCAGCAGTACGTGACCTGGCTCGAACAGGCACTGGCGTGAACCAGGCACTGGCGTGAACGGGGCTCATACCTGCTTCGGGACGTTGCCGGTACGGGTGAACCAGAACCGCATGATCTTGTGCCCGGGATCGGCGGTGGGGTTGAACATCAGCGGGCAGCCTCCGTCGATCACTGTGATCCCATGCTGCCGGCCGTATTCGGTGGCCGCGGCGGAGACGCTGCCCGTTCCGTACAGCCGGTGCATCCACACGTGCCTGATGCCCAGATCGGCGCATTCACGCATGGTGGCTTCGGCGGTCTCTGGCCTGGTCCCGATCACCACCGCCTCGACACCGCCGGGGACCGACCCCAGGTCGTGGTAGCAGCGGTCGCCTTCGACCTGGTCGGCGTTCGGGTTGACCGCGAACACCTCGTAGCCACGAGCGCGCAGCCGCTGGTACACGACGTTGCTGCCGTGCCCCTGTGGGGTGCGGGATACCCCCGTCACCGCGATCCGCTTGTGGGCCAGGAACTGCGATGCGGCTTGTTTCATCTCGACCACGGCTGCCTCCTGTGCGCTGGACAGGTGCGGCGGGGGCGTTCCGCACTCCTTGCGCTCCAGGCTTGCCCCCGCCCGGTCCAGCCGCCAGGGGCGAACGTCCCCGCCCGGTCAGCGTTCTGGCGCATACCGGGACAGAAACGCTGGCGTTACCCCGCTGTCCGCAGCCGCTGGGCGAACGCGCGGGCAGCGGCGGCAGGATCATCGGCTTCGGTGATGGCCCGGACCACCACCACCCGGGTGGCCCCGGCGGCGAGAACGTCGCCGAGCCGGCCGAGACTGATACCGCCGATCGCGAACCAGGGGCGGGCCGGCCGCTGGCTGGCAACATGCGCCAGCAGGTCAAGGCCGGCCGCCGGGCGTCCCGGCTTGGTCGGTGTCACCCACACCGGTCCCGCGCAGAAATAGTCGGTCCCGGGCTCGCCCGCCGCCGCGTCAGCCTGGGCGGGACTGTGGCTGCTGCGGCCGATCAGCGGGTGCGGGCCGAGAATGCGCCGCGCGACCGGCACCGGGAGATCGTCCTGCCCCAGGTGGAGTACGTCGGCGCCCGCCGCGAGAGCCACATCGGCGCGATCGTTCACCGCGAGCAGGCGGCCGTGCCGCCGGCAGGCGTCGGCGAAAACCTCCAGCAGGCCGAGTTCCTCCCGCGCTTCGAGTCCTTTCTCCCGCAGTTGCACGATGTCGACCCCGGCGCCCAGCACCGCGTCGAGGAACTGTTCCAGGTCACCCTGTGACCGGCGGGCGTCGGTGCAGAGGTAGAGCCGGGCGTCCATCAGGCGTGCCCGCAGGTCCGCTGTCAGCGGCGCGGTTGCCGTCCCCGGCTGGTGCCCCGGGGCAGCCCCGGTCGGCTGGTTCGTCACCGCGCTATCAAATCACCGCCAGGGAAACGGGTCTGCGGTGGCCTTAGAATGGGCCCGCCGGCATGTGCCGGCCACGGGAGTCCCAGGCAGGGGCTGAGAGGGAGGCTGAAACGCCTCCGACCGTTGAACCTGATCCGGGTAATGCCGGCGAAGGGAGCCCACCTTGGCTGTTACCGCAGACATCGTCGTGGCCGGTGGCGGTGTCATCGGGACCGCGATCGCCTGGCGTGCCGCAGGTGCCGGGCTCGATGTGATCGTCGTGGATCCCGAGTCTGGTGACGCCGCGTCGCAGGTCGCCGCGGGAATGCTGGCGCCGGTGTCGGAGAGCCTGTTCGGCGAGGACGCGCTGCTCGCGCTCAACCTGCTGGCCGTCAGGCGGTTTGGACCGTTCGCGGCCGAACTCGAAGCGGCGACAGGCCGGGACGTCGGCCTGCGCCGCGAAGGCACGCTGGCCGTGGCCTACGATCCCGGTGACCATGCCGCGCTGGTGAGGCTGACAGCGTTCCGCCGGTCGCTGGGGCTCGACGCGGAGGAACTGGACAGCCGGGAATGCCGCAGGCTGGAGCCGTTCCTGGCGCCGGATGTGCGAGGCGGCTTCCTGTTCGCAGGTGACTGGTCGGTCGACAACCGGCGGTATGCCGGCGCGCTGCGCCAGGCGATGCAGGCCGCCGGGGTGCGGACCGTCCACGACCGGGTGACGGAAGTGCGCATCCACGGCGGGAAGGTGTGCGGTGTGCGGCTCGCCGGGGCCGGCGCGGACGGTCCCGGGGTCGGCGCGGACGGTGCCGCCAGCAGCGCGGACGGCGGTATCGACTGTGCCACTGTCGTGATCGCCGCCGGATACGCCTCGGGCCAGATCGCGGGGCTGCCCGGGCCGCTGCGCGGCGTGGTCCGGCCGGTCAAGGGCCAGTTGCTCCGCCTGCGCCACCCTACGGGGATGCCACCTGTGCTCAGCCACACGGTGCGGGCAGTGGTACGCGGGACCGACGTCTACCTCGTGCCACGGGCTGACGGCGAGATGATCGTGGGTGCCACGTCGGAGGAGCGTGGTCCCGACCGGACGGTGACCGCGGGGGCCGTGCACGACCTGCTGCGCGACGCCATGAGCGTGCTCCCTGTCACCAGCGAGCTGGCCCTTGCCGAGACCTGCGCGGGGCTGCGGCCCGGAACCCCCGACAACGGGCCGGTCGTGGGCGCCACCGGTATCGGCGGGCTGCTGATGGCGACCGGGCACTACCGCAACGGCATCCTGCTGTCCGCGGTGACCGCGGACGCTGCCGTCGCCTTTCTCACCGGCCAGCGGCCGGCCCTGGAATGGGAACCGTTCTCACCGCGGCGATTCATGGTCCAGGCGGGGTCAACATGAGCGTTCAGGTGATCGTCAATGGCGAGCCGCATGAGGTGCCGGCCGGCACCACTGTGCAGCAGATGGTCGCCACCGTCACCGAACTCGTGAGCGGTGTCGCGGCAGCCGTCAACGGCGAGGTCGTGCCCCGCCGCGCCTGGGGCGGGACGCTGCTCTCGGACGGGGACAGGGTTGAGGTCGTCACGGCCGTGCAGGGAGGATGACATGACCGGCACAGAGTTGCAGAACGATACCGCGGCCGGACTGCCCGCAGCGCCAGCCGGCGGGCTGGTGGCCGGGGAGCCCTGGGTGCTGGCCGGCCGGACCCTGAGTTCCCGGCTCATCGTGGGGACCGGTGGAGTGCCCAGCCTGGAGGTGCTGAAGCGGGTCCTCGGTGCCTCCGGGACCGCGCTCACGACCGTCGCCATGCGCCGTGTCGCGCCCGGCGGAGCGGGCTCGCTGCTCGGCACGCTGCAGCAGGCGGGCGTCCAGGTCCTGCCCAACACCGCGGGCTGCCACACCGCCAGCGAAGCGCTGTTCACCGCCCGGCTCGGGCGGGAGGCGCTCGGCACCGACTGGGTGAAGCTGGAGGTGGTGGCCGACGACACCACCTTGCTGCCCGACCCGGTGGAGCTGCTGGAAGCTGCGCGGCTGCTGGTCGGCGACGGGTTCACAGTCCTGCCGTACACCAGCGACGACCCTGTCCTGGCCGGGCAGCTCGAGCGGGCGGGCTGCGCGGCGGTCATGCCGCTCGGCGCCCCGATCGGGTCCGGCCTCGGCATACGCAACCCGCACAACATCGCGATGATCGTGGAGCAGGCAGGCGTCCCGGTCATCCTCGATGCCGGGATCGGCACGGCCAGCGACGCGGCGTTCGCCATGGAACTCGGCTGTGACGCCGTCCTGATCGCCTCGGCCATCACCCGCGCGGCCGACCCCGAACGCATGGCACACGCCATGCGGCTGGCGGTGGCAGCCCGGCACGCCGCGCGGACATCCGGGCGCATCCCCCGCCGCTGGCATGCCACCGCGTCGAGCCCGGCGGCCGGGCTCCCGGAGCCCCCCGCATGAGCGTGCCACGCGTCCTCACCGTCGCCTCATCCGACTCGGGTGGCGGTGCCGGTATCCAGGCTGATCTCAAGGCGTTCGCCCGCTGCGGCGCTCACGGCATGTCGGCGATCGTCGCCCTGACCGCGCAGAACACGGTGGGTGTCACCGCCGTCCATGAACTGCCACCGGAGTTCGTGCGGGCCCAGATCGACGCGGTGCTCGACGACATCGGGGCGGACGCCGCCAAGACAGGCATGCTGTTCTCCGCCCCGCTGATCGAGGCCGTCGCGCAGGCCCTGGCGCCGCGCCGCCTGCCGCTGGTCGTCGACCCCGTCATGGTCGCCAGTTCCGGGAGCCGGCTGCTGCGCGAGGACGCCGTCGACACCCTGATAGCGCTGCTCTTCCCCCTGGCCACCGTGGTGACGCCCAACCTGGTGGAGGCGCAGGCCCTCACCCAGCAGGCGACCGAAGACCGGGCCGTGCTCGCTGAGCGCCTGGTCGCGATGGGTGCCCCCGCCGCTCTGGTCACCGGCGGCCACGGCACCGAGCCGGTCGACCATCTCTTCGACGGCTCGCGGCATGTAACCATCCCGGTCGCCCGCCACCCCGTCGCCGCGACCCATGGGGCCGGCTGCACGCACTCGGCGGCGCTGGCAGCCGGGCTGGCAGCCGGGCTGCCGCTGATCGAGGCGGCCCGGCGGGCGGCCGCCGTCGCCGGCGACGCGGTGGCTCATGGCCTTGCCGGGCTCGGCCGCGGCGACGGCCCGGTCCACGTCCTGCACCAGGGAGCAACGTGATGAGTGACAGCTTCACCGGCCAGTTGTGGGAAAGTATCAGCGGGATCTACGATGCCATCCTGGCCCACCCGTTCCTGACCGGGCTGACCGACGGCAGCCTGCCGCCGGACTTTTTCGCGTTCTATGTCGTACAGGATGCGCTCTACCTGCGCAAATACGCCGAGGCGCTGGCCGCCGTCGGCACCCGCGCGCCAGATGCCGCCGGGAGCGAGATGTTCGCACGCCACGCAGCGGACGCGATAGCGGTCGAGCAGGCGCTGCACGGGTCGCTGCTGGCCGAGCTCGGCATCGACCCGGCCACGGTGGCCGCGGCCGAACCGGCGCCCACCACGCATGCGTACACCAGCCATCTCCTCGCCACCGTCAGCGGCGGGTCATACGCCGAGGGGGTCAGCGCGGTGCTGCCCTGCTACTGGATCTACTGGGAGGTCGGCAAGGAACTGCTGCGGCGCGGCTCACCCGACCCGCGCTACCAGCGGTGGATCGACACCTACGGCGGTGAGGAGTTCGGCGGCGTCGTCCGGGAAGTGCTCGCCGTCACCGACGGGCTCGGCCACGCTCTCCCGCCACCCGAACGCGCCCGTGCGCACCAGCACTTCCGCACCTCAAGCCGTTACGAATGGATGTTCTGGGACATGGGTTACCGGAAAGAGCGCTGGCCGGTCTGACGGACAGCCTGACAGCGGCGCTATGGTCACCCTCACTGGAGGGCGACGCGGCCGGCTGGCAGGGGGAGCGCAGTGACGACAGGTAACTTCCTTGCTGCCGCGGACTGGTATGCCCAGCTTCCGTCGGTCTTCACCGCCGCTGGCGCGTTCATCACCGCCCCCGATGGGCGGGTGCTGCTGGTCAAGCCCAACTACCGGGACTACTGGGGGCTGCCCGGCGGGATATGCGAGCACGCGGAGCCTCCCCATCTGGCCTGTGCCCGGGAGGTCCGGGAGGAACTCGGGCTCGACCTGGCCATCGGCGCCCTGCTGGTGATCGACTGGGTGGCGCCCGACGGTGACCGGCCCGATCCGATCATCTACCTGCTCTTCGACGGCGGCGTCCTTGGCGACCCGGCCGGCATCCGGCTCCAGCACGAGGAACTGGACGGCTATGAGTTCGTTGACCCCGCCGAGGTAGCCGGGTACCTGCCGCCGTTCGCGGCGCCCCGCGTGCCCGCCGCGCTGGCGGCACGGGCATCGGGCTCGGCCATCTACCTGCCGGCGCCGGCTTGAAGCATCCCAACCCGTCGGCCGCCTGGGCTAGCGCGTTTCCGGGGTGGTCACGTCAGCAGCGCCGCCGCCGTCCAGTTGACCCTGCCCGGCGAGCGGACCTGGGATTCGGGGATGTAGCGCCAGGTGCAGACGGCAGCCAGGACCATGGCCGGCAGCGGAATCCAGAACAGCCAGTGCCAGTTCAGGTGCTCGTCGATGAGGCCACCGACGACCAGCCCGAGGCCGCCCCCGACGCCAAGGATGGCGGACATCAGCCCGCCGCTCCCCGCGACCCGGTGGGCGGGAACTCGTCCCGGGCGATGGAGAGCGAGAGCGGGAAGATGCCGCCCGCCACTCCCTGGATGATGCGGGCCGCGATCAGCGCCGGCAGCGAACCGGATACGGCGGCGAGCAGGGTCCCACTGGCGAGTGCCAGCAGGGTCCACACCAGCAGCCGCTGCTTGCCGTACATGTCACCGAGCTGGACGCGCTGAACTTCGCGCGGTCCCGGCAGCATTCAGTCACTGTAACGGGGAACGGCCATTCCGGGCGGCTGCCCGGTGACGCTGAGAGTACGGGGCATGGTCTTGCCCTGACCTGGTCCGCGGGGGACTATGCGGGCAGAGGGCTGCTGGGAAGGTCAGGTATCTGGGCATGGAGCTGGCTGTCTTGCTCGCGCTGGCTGGGAGCGCCTCCTACGCCGTTGCCGCGGTGACCCAGCAGCGGGCTGCCGCGCGCCTGCCCAAGGGGCGGGCGTTCGACCTGGCGGCGCTTGTGGGGCTGGCCCGCCGGGCGGGCCGGCTGGGGGGCGTGGGCGGGGGCAGGCGCGGGGTTCGGCCGCGCGCCCCCGCGCCTGGGGCTTGGCGCCTGGCGGCGGCTTAGGCCGGGCGTGCCCGTGGGCTGCCGGTCTGGCTGTCGCCTGGCGCCTTGCAGCATCCGGACGCG
>OFHK01000196.1_pt1 | contig 19548 bp, 18 predicted proteins | sample 1521951 | NCBI WGS metagenome assembly OFHK01 (sample SAMEA2468436, study PRJEB22500) | soil metagenome | biome: Glassland; feature: Farmland; material: Clay | place: Australia | collected 2013-01-31 | depth 0.55 m
CGCTCGGGAGGTCGAGTAGTTCGTGCGGCCCTGTTCGTTTGGGGCACTGCACCACGGGCATTCGATCGGATCCATTCGGCAGTCCCTTTCTGGTGAAGCCCCCCGGCCGCCGCGGCGGGGGGGACGGGGAGGCGTCCGCGGGGCGGGGCCCGGCCGGGGCGCTCCCGTATGAAGACACGGGCGCGGGCGCGGGCCGCTCCCGCCGCGGCGACGGCGGGCCGGCCGGGCGCCGGCCGGGTGGCTTAAGAGGACGGGGAGCTGGCCGGCGTGCCGCACTCGGCGCAGAACTTCGCCGTGGCGCTGAGGTCGGCATTGCAGTTGGTGCAGTGCTTCGAGGTGGGCGTGCCACACGAGTCGCAGAACTTCGCTCCCACCCGGACCTGGTTGTGGCAGTTGCCGCATTCCATGGTCGCGGCCGGGGCGGCCGCTGCCGGGGCGGCGGCGGGCACCGCGTCGGCCACCGGTGCCGGTGCCGGCGGGGGTGGCGGCGCCTGCTGGGCGTAGCCCTGCTGGCCGCCGCCTGCGAAGGCGCCGGGCGGCGGCGGGGCGGCGCCCGGCATCGGCTGCATCATCTGATTCCCCATGCCGAAGCCGGCGGCCATGAACATCGGGCTCACCGCGCCGCCGCCCTCGGCCATCCCCTGGCCGGCCCCCTGCAGCGCCTCGGCCTGGGCCGCCTGCAGGAACCCGCCAGCCAGCCGGCTGTAGGCGGTGTCGCCGGCCAGCTTCTTCAGCCGGGCGTTGTCCTCGTCGTCGAGGTTGACGTCGAGGTTCCCGAAGCGGGTGATGGAAAGCCCGTAGTCAGCAAGCTGCTCGTTAGTGGCCGGCCCGGCGGCGGCTTCGATGTCGGGGCTGTGCATGGACAGGCCGAGGATCGGCCAGGCGCCCGACATGAGCTGGGTGGTGACGGCGGTGCGGGTGCACTTGAGCAGCTGCTGTGCGACCCAGCCGGTGATGGCCTCATTGTCGGTGACATCAACGGTGCCGACCAGGTTGAGGATCAGCTTCTGCGGGTCCACCACCCGCAAGGCGTATTCGCCGAACGCCCGCAAGGTGACGATCAGGCCCGACACCGGGTCCTGCACTTCGTCCAGGCGGCCACCGAAGCGGCAGTTGGGAAACTCCCGTGCGCCGACGAAGTAGATCTCGGCCTTGAAGGCGTTGCTGTTGGTGCCCCAGTCGATGATCATCCCGAGGAACGGGAGCTCCGAGGCGTCCAGGGTGTGCTGGCCGGGGGGAAGCACCCCCATGACCTGCCCCTGGTTCATGAAGACCGCCACGGCGTCGGGCTCGACGACGGCCCGCGCGAACTTGCGGATGTTCTGATCGGGCCATTTGTATACGATCTGGCCCTTGGAACTGTCAGGTGCTGCGATGAACTCGCGGCGGGCCTCGTTGAGAATGCCCATCAGATCGCTCCCCTTGTCAGTGCGACCCCGCGCTCTGGCCCCGGCCGCGTTTTTCACCCGGATCATACTTCGGCAGGACGGTTCTCGCGCTCTCTATCAAGTCTCACCTTTGGAGCTCAGAACCCGAGCACACCGAGTAGCGCCCCAACCTGAGCATGGGCCGGCGCAGCACCCCGGTCAATGGGGGAAGACCGTGCTGGTGCAGCCCCCTGGCGGTGCGCCGGGACTCACCTGATGCGGGCGGCGGTGGGCGCGGGGCCCTGTCGGTGGCCGGGACTAACGTGCGGAAAGAACGTGGGCAGTCCGCAACGTGCTCTCCCCTTCCCGCGTGGCCGGTCTCGTCTGTCCCGAGGTCAACGAAGAACTCTTTCGTGCTAGAATGCAAATATTCTGAGAGGTCCTCGTGTACCAACTTCTGATGGTCGCGGAGGTACGTGAGTGGCTGCATCGGCTTCGCCGCGAAGACAGGGCAACTCTGCTGGCTGTCTCAGATGCGCTCACCGTCCTTCGCGTTGTGGGGCCCGGGCTCGGAAGGCCTTTAGTCGACAGGGTGAGCCAGTCGTCACTGCACCACCTCAAGGAACTACGCCCTGGATCGGCTGGGTCGGCGGAGGTCCGCATCCTGTTCGCCTTCGACCCGTTCCGGCGGGCGGTGTTACTGGTAGCAGGTGATAAGGCGGGCCGCTGGAACCGCTGGTACGACGAGGCGATTCCACTGGCAGAGCAACGTTATGCGGAGTACATGGCGGAGGTGACCCGGTGACCAGCTATCACAGCTGGGACGATGTCCAGCGCGAACTGCTCGCGCCGGAAGAGATCGCCGAAAGTGAGCAGCGGGCGCAGCGACTCCTGGCACAGGTGTACGCGTACCGGCTTGCCGAAATCCGCAAACGGCGAGGGCTGACACAAACGGAAGTGGCGCGGCAGATGGGCGTGAGCCAGCGCCGGGTGTCCGCGATCGAGCACGGGGAAGAACAGGCCACCCGTACGACTTTGGCCGCATACGTCGCTGCGCTCGGGGGGCGCCTTCGGCTGATCGCCGAGTTCGAGGACGAGAGCCTCGCCCTCGGCTGACGGCTCACGTCGAGCAGACGGGTGGTCCTCGCCCGGGCGCAGGATGTGGGCGACGCGGCGCAGTGGCGGCATGGGGGGATGCCGCTGGCCAGTTCCTGGCGGAGGTCTTCCAGATAGCCGGCGGGCCGCCTGGCTGGGGGCAGGACATGGGCGCGGCTCCTCGTTAAGCGGGAATGTTGCGCCGTAAGGAGCAGGGTGACCAGGTAAGGAGCCCGCCATGGCCCGTGACAGTCAGGTGAGCGCGCTGGCGCTGTTCTGACGTGGCCTACCTCGACAACGCACTGGCCGGGCAGGTGGTCGAGCGGTCACAGGATGTGGCTCGGATAGCCCTGCTGTACGACATACTGAAAGCGGAGGCGCTGACCCCGCGCGTCTCCGTCGATCTTGTGAGGAAGGCGATCGAGAGATGGACCTGACCGGCGCCACCTGGCTCAAGTCCTCCTTCAGCGGCGGGAACGGCGGCGCCTGCGTGGAGATCGCGTTCGTTCCCGGATCGAAGGAAGGCAGCGATCAGATCATCGCCATGCGCGACAGCAAGGACCCCGACGGCCCCGTGCTGATCTTCACCCCGGCCGAGTGGGAAGCCTTCACCCTCGGCGTCCAGGACGGCGAATTCGACCTGGACTGACATGGGCCCAGGCACGACGCGGCCGGCACGCGCATCACCGTGTTCCGGCCGGCTGGCGGCGGTACCGGGGGATCCTGCGGTGACATCGGCAGCGTCGCGTGAGATGTCCCCAAAGACCTTTGTGCGTCGTCCGCGCGGAACGTGTTTGATTTCGGCTGCTTACATCACGACCTGAATCGGCCACGGCCGCGGGACGTCAGCCCACTGCGGGACGAACCGTGGTCAGGAAGGGCCGTGATCACAGCCCAAAATGCCCACGGCCCGCGGGTCCCAGTTCGCCGTGTGGACGCGTCAGGCTGCTGCCAACCCAAAATGACCACGTCCGGGCCCCGCGCCACGCCGTTGACGACGCCCAGCGCAGTGGGACTAAGGTCAGCGAGACCTGTCATCGCAGCCGTGACTGCTTGCGAAGCGGAACCGCGGGACCGGGCATGGGGTTGGACGCGGATCCAGCTCGCCTACTTCCAGCCCGCCGCCCGTGGGCTGCCTGAGCGGGCAGTGGTCAGGATGGCCATGATCGCTGCCCACTAGGCTGTTGACAGGCCGGAGGGAGGCGCGGATGGCCAGGACTACCGCAACGGCGGGGGCAGGCTGGCGGGCGGTGGGCACCCGGTGAGCAGCCGGCTTGCCCGGCGGCCGGTGGGGCCGGCCCGGCTGCGGGCGCTGCTGGATTCGGGCCAGACGATCGTGGCGCCCGGGGCGTTCTCCCCGCTGGCGGCCCGGCTGGTCGAGGAAGCCGGCTTCCCGGCGGTGTACATGACCGGGTTCGGGACGTCGGCATCGCTGATCGGGCGGCCCGACGTGGGCCTGCTGACCATGACCGAGATGGCCGGCAATGCCGGGCGGATAGCCGACTGCGTGGACATCCCGGTGATCGCCGACGCCGACACCGGCTACGGCAACCCGCTGAACGTGATCCGCACCGTCGGGGCCTTCGAGGCCGCCGGGGTCGCCGGGATCCACATCGAGGACCAGGTCGCCCCCAAGAAGTGCGGTCACATGGAGGGCAAGCACGTCATCCCGGCCGAGGAGATGGCGGCGAAGATCCGGGCCGCGGTCGACGCCCGTGCCCAGCCCGAGTTCCTGATCATCGCCCGGACCGACGCGCGGGCAGTGGAGGGCCTGGAGCGGGCACTGGACCGCGCCCGGATGTACCTGCAGGCCGGTGCGGATGCGCTGTTCATCGAGGCGGTTGTCAATGAGCAGGAAGCCCAGGAGGTGGTCCGCGCCTTCCCCGGTGTGCCGCTGCTGTTCAACTGGGCAGAGGGCGGCAAGACCCCGCCGCTCAGCCTGGCCCGGCTGACCGGGCTGGGCTACCGGATCGTCATCTTCCCGATCAGCACCCTGCTGGCGGCGACGGCCGGCATGCGGGCGGTGCTGGCGGAGATCGCCCGGGCCGGGACCCCGGCGGCGGCACTGCCGGGCCTGCCCGCGTTCGGCGAGTTCGTGGACTTCATCGGCCTGCCCGAGGTGCGGGAGGCCGAGCAGCGCTACGCCACCTGACCCGCCAGCGCTGGCTCAGGCCGGGCCGACCTGCCCGTCCTGGGGGATGAGCTCGCCCTTCTCCCGCAGCACATCGAGAACCACGCTGCCGTCAACTGTCTCTTTCTCGACCAGCCGCACCGCCAGCCAGTCCAGCGCGTCGCGGTGGTCGCGCAGCAGCGCCACCGCCCGCTGCTCGGCCTCCCGCAGCAGCCGGCCGACCTCCTTGTCCACCACCCGCTGGGTTTCTTCGGAGTAGGGCCGCCGCAGCCCGTCCTCGATCGGGCCACCGAGGTATTTGGGACCTTCCGGCGTGTAGCCGACCGGCCCGAGTGCCTCGGACAGGCCGAACTCCCGCACCATCCGGATGGCCAGCTGGGTGGCATCGGCCAGGTCGTTGGCCGCGCCGGTGGAGCCGTGCCCGAATACGACCAGTTCGGCGGCCCGCCCGCCGAGGCGCACCGTGAGCGCGTCGTGCAGGTATGCCTCGCTGTAGAGGTGGCGTTCTGCCTCGGGTAGCTGGTGGGTGGCGCCCAGTGCCATTCCCGCCGGCAGGATGGTCACCTTGGCCACCGGGTCCGCATGCTCGCACAGCGCTGCCACCAGCGCATGCCCGGACTCGTGCACGGCCACCGACTGCTTCTCCTCGGGCAGCAGCACGTTCGAGGACTCCCGCCGTCCCAGCAGCACCCGGTCCCTGGCCGTGTCGAGGTCGAGCGCCGTGACGGTGGTCCGGCCGTCCCGGACGGCGTTGATCGCCGCCTCGTTCACCAGGTTGGCCAGGTCAGCGCCGGAGAACCCGGGCGTGGCCCGGGCCGTGATCGTCAGGTCCACGTCCGGCCCGAGTTTCTTGCCGCGGGAATGCACGGCCAGGATCGCGGCCCGCTCGGTCTGGTTGGGCAGCGGCACGATCACCTGCCGGTCGAACCGCCCCGGCCGCAGCAGGGCAGGATCGAGCGACTCCGGCCGGTTGGTGGCGGCGAGCACGACTATGCCAGCGGTCTGGTCGAAGCCGTCCATCTCCGACAGCAGCTGGTTGAGCGTCTGCTCGCGCTCCGATTCACCGCCGAGCATGGGCCCGCCGCGGCGGCCGCCGATGGCGTCGATCTCGTCGATGAAGATGATGGAGGGCGCGCGCCTGCGCGCGTCGGCGAACAGGTCCCGCACCCGGGACGCGCCGACGCCGACGAACATCTCCACGAAGGCGGATCCGGTCACCGACAGGAAGGGCACCTGCGCCTCACCGGCGACCGCGCGGCCGATCAGGGTCTTGCCGCTGCCGGGTGGGCCGATCATGATCACCCCGCGTGGGCCCTGCGCTCCGGCTGCCATATACCGCATCGGGTCGCGCAGGAAATCGACGACCTCGCTGACCTCCTGCTTGACCCCCTCATAGCCGGCCACATCGGTGAACCGCGTGGTTGGCCGCTCGGCCTCGATGACCCGGGCCCGCGACCTGCCGAAACCGCCGAGCCCGCCGCCGGCCAGCGACCGCTGGGCCGCCCGGCCCGTCCACCAGAACAGGCCGATGATGAGCGCCAGCCAGATGAGGCTGGGCAGCCAGTTGACCAGCCAGGAGCCGCCGGACGTGGTCCCGGTGACCTTGACGTTCGCGGCCTCGAGCTCAGCGGTGATCGGCGCTCTGTTGAGTGCCATCGGGATCTGGCTGGTGAAGTTCTTGCCGCTGGTCAGGACCCCGCTCACCGCGCCGTTCTGATCGATCGAGACCGACTTCACCCAGCCGCTGGTCACCTTGCTCTGGAAGGTGGTGAACGAGTACGTGTACGCGGGCGTACCGCGCAGCAGGCTCGGCCCGAACAGCAGCAGCATCAGGACGAGCAGCCCGATCGGCAGCAGCCAGCGACGCCAGGTCGGCGGCGGCGGGGGGGTGGGCGGCGTCGGTTCCTTGGGCGGCCCTGGGTCGACCGAGCGCGACATGGGGTGCCAAAGGTCCAGCCGGGTTCGCGTGATCATCGTGTCTGTACTCCTCGCCGCCGCGCGTCCTCATTGCCGCCGGCACCTGGGAACCGCCACTGCCAGTCTGCGCCCCAAGAACCAGTGCTGGGTACCAGCGCGCCGCACGGAGGGTCTCTCACGCGGCCCGGGGCTCCCAGCTGAAGTAGCGGATCGCCACCAGCAGCCCGGCCAGCCCCCAGACGGCCACGATCAGCACGTCGGTCCAGTTGAAGGCGGTGCCGAGGAAGCCGGCCTGCATGGCGAGAGCGAAGTGCCTGACCGGGAAGACCCGGGCGATCCACAAGATCCACTGCGGGGTGTTGTCGCCGAACGCGATGAAGATCCCGGACAGGAACAGCAGTGGCAGGATCACGGCGTTGACGATCACCGCCGAGGCGTCGGCGTTCGGGATGACCGCGGTGATCGCGAACCCGAGTGCGCAGAACGCGGACGCCCCGATGACCAGCATGATCAGGAACCGCAGCAGGGTGAACCCGGTGGGGATGTCCGCGCTGTAGAACGCGCGCCCGAACGCCGCGGTGATCGCCACGAGCAGCACCGAGACCAGCAGCGCGTGCACTATCCGGGCACCCAGGAACGCCGCGCTGGGCAGGGGCGTGCCGTTGGTCCGCTTGAGGATCCCGGCCTCGCGCTGGAACGTCAGCGCCACCGCGATGTTGTTGAAACAGGCGGTGATCACAGCGAAGGTGGCCATGGACGCCACGTAGTAGGTGGAACTGTTGATGGTCCGCCCCCCGCCCAGCGGGATCTTGAAGTGGCCCAGCAGGGATGTGAAGATCACCAGGAACATGAGCGGGAACGCGAAGGTGAAGAACGCCGACGCCGGGTTCCGCCAGAACGCCTTATTCACGTAACGGATCTGCCGCGCGGTCAGCACCACCCCGTTCATGCCTTCCTCCCGTGAGCTTTCCTGGCCGGTTCGGGCTGGCCGCCGCCGTCGTCGCCGGAAGCCGCGCCGGTGAGGGAGAGGTAGACGTCCTCCAGCGAGGGCCGGATGACCTCCAGCCCATCGAGGCTGACCCCGGTGTCGATGGCCCAGCCGGTGAGCCGGTGCAACGACTGGGTGACGTCTTCTGAGGTGAACTCGGTGAATCCGTCCGGCTGCACCGGCCCGGCCAGGTCGCCCGGCGGCGCTGCGTGGCCGGGCAGGCGGTACCGTACCCGCGCCCTGGCCAGTTCCCGGTTGCCCAGGGTGGCGGGGGTGCCCTCGGCGACGATGCGGCCGGCGGCGATGACCGCGACCCGGTCGGCGAGGTACTGCGCCTCGTCCATGTAGTGGGTGGTGAGCAGGACCGTCTTGCCGAGTGCCGCCAGGTTCTTGATCACATCCCACGCCTCATGGCGGGCAGACGGGTCAAAGCCGGTGGTCGGCTCGTCGAGGAAGAGCAGTTCCGGGTTGCCGACCAGGGCGATGGCCACGTCGAGCCGCCGTTTCTGCCCACCGGACAGCTTGATCACCCGGGAGCCGCTCTTGTCCTCCAGGCCGACCAGCCCGATCACCTCATCCACCGGCCGCGGCTGCGGGAAGTAGCCGGCATACATCGTGATCGTTTCCCGCACCGTGAGGTACTGCTCCACCCCGACCGATTGCAGCACGATGCCGACCCGGTTCTTGACCCGCGCCCGCTGCCGGGCCGGGTCGAACCCGAGCACGGTCACCTCGCCACTGTCGCGTGAGCGGTAGCCCTCCAGGATCTCGACCGTCGTGGTCTTGCCGGCTCCGTTCGGCCCGAGCAGGGCGAAGATCTCCCCGCGGCGGATGTCCAGGTCGATGCCGTTCACGGCCTGCACACCGGAGTACGTCTTCACCAGGCCGCGCACGTGCACGGCGGACGGTCCCTCACCCTCCGGCTGAGCGTCCCCTCCAGCCGGTCCGGCCGTTCCCGGCGCCCTGGCTTCGTCCGCGGTCCCGCCTGGCAACGCGTTCATGCCGACTCCTCCGGTGCGGCTCCCCTGGCCGGCCGTGCCCGTGCCGCTAGATCCATTATGGCCGCGCATACACCCGGTGACCGTGTGTGGGGACGGGCGTTGACACCCCCGGATCGTTCTGCCTGCAACTTGTGCACCAGGTGGAGCAGGCGCTGCGGCTCGGCCACCTCACCCGGGGCGACCAGCTGCCGACCGTCAGGGACGTCGTGGAGGCGCTGGCCATCAATCCCAGCACCGTGCTGAAGGTCTGCCGCGAACTTGAGCACCGCGCCGCGGCCACGATCTGGCTGGTCCGCCGCCGGGTGGCCTGATCGCGGTCGATAGAGCCCGCTGCTTGACCTCGCCAGATTCGGCGTGCGGCCTACTCGCGATGCCATTACTTAGTGCATCTGGATGGGTACTACGGGTAATGACTTGGGGGGAGTCTGCGGTGAAGAGCCGGGGGGAACGATGAAGCTTCGCACGATGCTGGTCCTGACGGCCGGCACAGTTCTGGTAGTGGGCACGGTGTCCGGCTTCGCCCCGGAGGTACCGGCCCGCAGCGGGCCGGTACCCGCAGCAGCCGGGGCGCTGGCCGGGCAGTCATCATCCAGCGATGTGTGCTCGGCGGCCTACTACCTCCAGGGCGATGGGCGCCTCGGCCCGAATACGCTGCCGACCACCGGCGTGCTTGCTGGCATCCTGCACGGATACCGCCGTCTTGGCGGCATGACGGTGGCCGCCTTCCTGTCCCAGTACTGGCAGGCCAGCGGAGCCACCGGCGGCTGGATCTACCCGCCGTTCCAGGGCTTCGCGATCGGTAAGAACGGCCGGCCGCAGAAGTCGGTCCTGCCGCTGCAGCCGGGACAGGACATCGACCGCTTCGGCGGTGAGCACGGCACCTTCCTGAGCCCGCAGGGAGTCCCGTTCGCCCGCCGGGCGCTCCCGCCGCAGAGCCTCGACGGGACTCCGCCTCAGGCCTGCGACTACCACGACTACGCGGTCATCAAGAGATTCCGGGTCGAAGCCGGGCCGGCCGCAGCCTGGTTCGCCCAGCCCGGCCACGGTGTCCAGTATGAACTGGATCCCACCCTGATCCCCGGCGCGCCACGAACGCTCGACATCACCTGGCTCATGAATCACGGTTACCTGGCACCCGTCAGCCCCTTCGCCCCGGCCAGGAGCGTGACCCGCTGAGGGACACAGACGGCAGCCCGTGTCCTCAGCCCGGCGGGGTTAGGAGTCGGCTCCTGCGCAGGTCAGCGGGGGTGGCGAAGGTTTGGCCGCGTAGCATGTGGTCTAGGGGCCGGTTTCCCCAGACGGGGCTGAGGATCTCTGAGCCGAAGTGCGCGGGCCGGCCTTGGCGTTTGGCAGGGGGATTGAGAGCGCCGCTATGACCCGGCAGCCGGTGAACGGCATCACGCTCCATGCCGCCGAATACCGGCAACTGGTTGATCAGCTGCCGGACCTTGTCCTGATTGTGGCAGACCGGGATCTGCGCATCGTGCTGGCGGGCGGCCAGGCGCTGGAACGTGCGGGCTGGCGGGCTGATGAGCTGGTGGGGCATCGCCCCCGGGAGCTAATCCCCACGTCCCTGGCCAGGACGATCGAGGAGCAGATGGCGGCTGCCCTGCGGGGCGAGAACACCGCTATATCCGTTCTGCCCGGTATTCGAACCGATTCGGTCTGGGAGGCGCGGTTCGGGCCGCTGCGCAGCCAGGACGGCGCGGTCACCGGAGTGATCTTTCTCCTGCGGGACGTGACCGCCCAGCACCGCCTCAGTGTGAGGGCACACGACTCGGAGGAACGGTTCCACTCCACGGTCGATGCGCTGCTGGATGCCTTCGCCCTGCTGTCGGCGGTGCGGGACGACTCGGGACGGATCGTGGACCTGCGCGCGGAGTACCTCAACCCGGTCGGCTGCGCCATGTTCCAGCGCTCGCTGGAGGAGGCGGTAGGGCAGCGGCTGCTCGATGTCCTGCCGTCGATGCTGCCGCTGGGGACGTTCGCGAAGCTCGTGGGCACCATCGAGACCGGTGAGCCGACCGAGTATCAGCTGCCCTGGTTCGAGGAGGACGTTCTTGCCGGGGCTTTCGAGGTCCGCGGGGCGAAGCTGGGCGATGGAATCGTGGTCACGTTCCGTGATGTCACCACCCGGGTGAAGGCTGAACAGCGGTTGCGGGCGTCGGAGGAGCGCTACCGGGTGACGCTGGAAAGCGCGGCTTCCGGGTTTGCGAACGTGGGCCTGGACGGCCGGTACCTGCGGGTCAACCGCCGGTTTTGCGAGATCACCGGGTATTCGGAGGAGGAGATGCTGGCCCGGACGTACCGGGACATCACCCACCCCGACGATATGGAACTCCACGTCGCCCAGGCACAGCGGGTTCTTTCCGGGGAGATTCCCTGGTACTCGGTGGAGAAGCGCTACATCCGCAAGGACGGCTCGGTGGTGTGGGTGGGGATAACCGTTGGGGCGCTGCGCGACGATAGGGGCAGGGTTTACGAGTACGTTGACACCATCACCGACATCACCGCGCAAAAGCACGCCCAGGATGAGGTGGCCCGGCTGAACGCCGAGCTGGAAGACCGCGTGCGGCAGCGGACGGCTGAACTGCAGGCGGCCAACCGCAATCTGGAAGCGTTCACCTACACCGTCTCGCATGACCTGCGGGCTCCGCTGACGGCACTGTCCGGGTTCACCGAGATGCTCGCCGAGGAGTACGGTGACCGGCTCGACCGCCCCGGGCTGGATTACATCGCCCGCATCCGGGCTGCCAGTGCGCGTATGGACGGCCTGATCGCCGACCTGCTAGCGCTGTCCCAGGCGAGCCGGGCCGAGATCCACACAACCCCCGTCGACCTGAGCGAACTCGCCCGCGCCACGATTGCCGGGCTCCGCCGCCGCGATCCGGGCCGGCAGGTGCAGGCCAGTGTTGAGGAGGGCGTGCAGGTCCTGGGTGATGAGCAGTTGCTGCGCACGGCGATGGAGAACCTGCTCGGCAACGCCTGGAAGTTCACCTCGAAAACCGCCGGGGCGGTCATCGAGTTCGGGACCATCCCGGCGGGGAACGCCATGGTGCACTGCTATGTCCGCGACAACGGTGCCGGGTTCGACCCCTCCAGCGTTGGCAAGCTGTTCCGCCCGTTCTCCCGCCTCCATCCCAGCGAGGACTTCCCGGGAACAGGGGTCGGGCTGGCCAGCGTGCAGCGCATCGTGGAGCGTCACCATGGCCGATGCTGGGCCGAGGGGCGGCCAGGCCGCGGGGCGGTTTTCCACTTCACGCTTCCCGCTGAGTCAGCCGGGAAGCGGTGAGCACGGCGGCGCGGCGGCCACTGCGATGGTGAGCAGGCGGCGTGGAAGCAGGCGTCCGCGATTACCCCGGGGTGGGCTGGCCGCGGTCTATGACAGGCGGAGTGCCGGGGCCCGGCGGTCCAGGATGCCGGTGACGGTGTGAGCGGTGCTCGCGCCGATGATGGCGCCGATGACCGTGTCGCCCGGGTAGTGGACGCCGGTGTGGATCCGCGAGTAGGCCACCGCGCCGGCCAGCAGGTGCAGTCCCAGCGCCAGCAACGGCAGGTCACGGCCGATCGCGCCGGCGAAGGCGAACGCTGATGCCGAATGCCCGGACGGGAACGACGCTGACGAGGGCATGGTGACATGCCGCTTGCCCGGCACCCCGGCCCCGGCCCGGTCGGGCCGGCGCCGGGCCCAGACCGACTTCACGCCCACGTTGACCAGCGCCGACGTGGTTCCCAGGGCCAGCAGCCCGCGGACCGCCGCCCGCCGTCCGGCAGGGCCCCCGGTGAGCGCGATGCCGCCCGCGATGCCCAGCCAGAGCACGGAATGATCCGCCACATGGGACAGGCGCCGCACTGGGGAGTCGAGTGCGGGGGTGTTGACGGAGGCGATCGCCTCATAGACGGCGCGGTCGACCTCACCTATCTGGTGCAGTCCCGCGGCAAGCCGCCGCCATGGGCCGCGCGCGGCGGACAGTCGGCCGGCCAGCCAGTCCCCGACCGCCCCGGCGTGCGCTGGATGCGGCTCGGCGCCGCCTGTGGCCACGGCCGTATGCTAACACTGAGGGTGGTTGGCGAGCGGGGGCGGCCGTGCCGGAACGAACGGTTCGGGTACCGGGGCAGGCGCACCCGCCTACTGCGGGCGAACGTGCAGCCGCCCTGCTCGCGCTGGCCGGCGTGACAGCCGCCGCCGTCTTGACCCTCTGGGGTGTTGCCGTTCATCTGCGCACCACTGCCCTAGCCCTCATCGGTGTGCTGGTGTGCGCCATCGCCTGCTGGTACACGGTGTCGCGGCGCGGGCTGATCCGGGTCGTGGCCCTGCTCGTGGCGCTGGCGGCAGTGGCAGCCATCGCGGTTGGCCTGTTCTTCGCCAACATCACCATCTGGCGCGTGATCGTCATTGCCGTCCCGCTGGCCGGCTCAGTCGCCGCGGGCCGGCACGCACTGCGCAAGAGCCCCAAGGCGCTGCGTTCGGCGGCGGCCCACCATGGGGAAGTGCGCCCACCCCGGCACCCCGTTCTGATCATGAACCTGAAGTCAGGGGGCGGGAAGGTGGAGCGCTTCCACCTTGCCGACGAATGCCGGGACCGCGGGATCGAGACCATCATCCTGCGGCCCGGTGATGACCTCTGGCAGCTGGCTGGGAACGCCATCGCGCGCGGGGCGGGGGTGATCGGCATGGCGGGCGGGGACGGATCGCAGGCGCTGGCCGCGGCCGTCGCCGCCGAACGTGGCATCCCGTACGTCTGCGTGCCGGCCGGTACGCGCAACCATTTCGCGCTGGACCTGGGCCTGGACCGATCGGATGTGGTCGGGGCGCTGGACGCGTTCACCGACGGGGTGGAGCACCGGGTAGACCTCGCCGCGGTCAACGGCCGCACGTTCGTCAACAACGCGTCGCTCGGGGTCTACGCCAAGGTGGTCCAGGCGCCGGAGTACCGGGACGCCAAGCTGCGGACCGCGATGAACATGCTCCCTGACCTGCTCGGCCCCAACGGTGGCCCGATGGACATGAGCTTCGCCGGGCCCGACGGACAGCAGCACCCGGCAGCGCAGATGATCCTGGTCTCCAACAACCCCTACCAGCTCGCCCACACCGGTGGCCGGGGGACCCGTGAGCGGATGGATCGTGGCCTGCTCGGGATCGTCGCGATCAGAGTCGCGGACGCCTCCGATGCCGGGCGGCTGGTGGCCCTGGAACTCGCGGGCCAGCTGAACCATTTTCCCGGCTGGCTGGAATGGACCGCGCCGCGGTTCGAGGTCGGGGCTGCCGGGCCACTCGAGGTCGGCGTGGACGGCGAGGCCCTGATCATGGATCCGCCGGTGGTGTTCGAGTCACGCCCGGGTGCGTTGCGCGTCCTGCTTCCACGCCACGCGCTCCGGCGTTCGCCGGCCGCCCGGGCGGTCCGGCTGATGTCCCGCTCGACCGCTGTCGACCTGGGCCGGGTGGCGGTGGGCTTGTCCGCGGTGCACAGCTGACCCGCCTGCGCCGGATCTCCTGGTCGTGCGTGGCGGGCCCGGCGGGGTGGGCGATCACAGGACGCGGATGCGGGCCCGGATCGCTCGGTGGTCCGACCCGGCAGGTGGCAGCACTTCCCCGTCCAGGGCACGGACCTCCCGGCTTGTCAGCATGTGATCGAGCTGGACGAGGGGCCGGCGGGCGGGGAAGGTCCGTCCGTTGACCGCGGGGGAGTAGCCGACTGCGAGACCGGAGACCGGCCCGGGCATGTTGAGGTCCCCGGCGATCACGGTCGGGACCTCCTCAGCCGCCAGCCGTCGCGTCAGCCGGACCAGCTGCACCGGGCTGAAGAACCGGTGCGTCAGGTGGGTGTTGACGATCCGCAGGCTCGCTCCGCGTAGCGTCGCGACCGTGATCAGCTGTGCCGCCCGGCTGGCCGAGTCGCCAGGGAACCGGCCCAGGTCCGTCAGCTCGTAGCCGATCACCGGGAGCGTGGTGAGGACGGCGAGGCCCCACCGGCCCGGGGTGGTGTCGCCGGCGATCCCGATCTGCTGCAGATCGGTGTCCTGCAGCAGATCGGCGCGGATCATCTGGGCGCCGAGTTCCTGTGCCACCTCCGCGACCGGGTCGGGCTGCCCGTCGTTGTACCAGGCCTCCTGCAGCACGATCACGTCGGCTTTCAGCTGCCGGCACACCGCCCTGACGTCGAACGGACTGCCGTCGGCCCCGCGTCCCCCGTGCACGTTCATGCTGGCCAGGACCAGGTCGGGGGCGGCACTCAGGCCGGTACCGCGCTGGTCAGCCGTGCGCCGGTCAGCCGTGCGCCAGTCAGCCCAGCGCTTGCTGGCCCAGCGCCGGGGCCATCCGCCTCTGGTCACCCACAGCATCCCCACCATCACTGTCCATCCTCCTGGTCCGCATGCGGCTATCTCGCTCCTGTCCTGCGCCGGCGAGCCACGTCGTGGGGCTGCCAGGCAGGGGAACAGGGTCTGGCTGTCCGGCAACTGGAACGTCCCCTGCCGGCGGGCAGACAGTACCGGCCGGCATGGGCGGTGATGAACATGAGGCCCACCAGTGCCGAAAGGACTGCTTATGTGTAAGCCCGGATCAGCCTGCTGCGGTTGCGGTGTCGGTTCCAGCGGGATCGGCATGGCCGTCGCCGCCGTCGCCGCCGTCAGTGCCGCGAGCATGGCCGCCACATTCATCAGTGACATCCTTACCGCAATGCTTGTCGGCGTGCTCAGCATCGCCGCCGGCGGCAGCATCATGCTCGCAGTCATCCTCCGCCGGACACGGGGAGTGGCGACCTGGCGGCCGGGACGGGCCCGGCCGGTGGGTGCAGGGGCACCGCCGGTCCGGGCATGGACCCGCCCGGTCCGGGTTCTGGTCAGCCAGCCCGCCAGAGCGGCCGTGACGGCGCGGCGGCGCCAGGCCATCGAGGCACCGGCACCTGTGCCGGTGCGGTCAGCGCCTGTGCCAGTGCGGTCGGTACCCGCGCTGCGGATCGCGGCCCCTCCCGGATCTCCCGGGCTGGCCCCTCCCGGGTCTCCCGGGCTGGCCCGGCCCGGGGAGCCATCGCCTGTGCGCGAGACCGAGCCGGAGGGCACAGCGCCGGCGGTTCTTCTCGGCCAGCGCTGACGCCGGCCCTGCCCGGCCGGCAGCGGCTCGCCGCGCAGCGCACTGGGTCCCGGGCGGGGAACGCCCGGGACCCAGATGCTGCAGGTGACTGCTAAACCTGCCGGAGCCGGAGAGACCCGGCCGGTCTAGATGTCGAAGTACAGCTCGAACTCGTGCGGGTGCGGGCGCAGCCGGACCGGGTCAAGCTCGTTGGTCCGCTTGTAGTCGATCCAGGTCTCGATCAGGTCGGGGGTGAACACCCCGCCGTCGAGCAGGTAGTCGTGGTCGGCTTCCAGCGTGTCCAGCACCTTGTCGAGCGAGCCGGGCACCTGCGGGATCGACAGTGCCTCGTCCGGCGGCAGTTCGTACAGGTCCTTGTCCACCGGCTCCGGCGGCTCGACCTTGTTCCGGATACCGTCGACGCCGGCCATCATCATCGCCGCGAACGCGAGGTACGGGTTGGCCGACGGGTCGGGCACCCGGAACTCCAGCCGCTTGGCCTTCGGGTTGGAGCCGGTGATCGGGATCCGGACACAGGCGGACCGGTTGCGCTGCGAGTACACCAGGTTGACCGGCGCCTCGAAGCCGGGCACCAGGCGGTGGTAGGAGTTCACCGTCGGGTTGGTGAAGGCAAGCAGCGAGGGGGCGTGCTTGAGCAGGCCGCCGACGTAGTACCGGCCGATGTCGGACAGCCCGGCGTAGCCGACCTCGTCGTAGAAGAGCGGCGACCCGTCCTTCCACAGGCTCTGGTGGCAGTGCATGCCGGAGCCGTTGTCGCCGAACAGCGGCTTGGGCATGAAGGTCACGGTCTTGCCGGCCGCCCGGGCCACGCTCTTGACGATGTACTTGTAGTTCATCAGGTTGTCGGCCATGTGCAGCAGCGTGGAGAAGCGGATGTCGATTTCCGCCTGCCCGGCCGTGCCGACCTCGTGGTGCTGCATCTCCACCGGGATGCCGCAATTGATGAGCACGCGGACCATCTCCGAGCGCAGGTCGGTGTAGTGGTCCATCGGCGGCACGGGGAAATAGCCGCCCTTGTACCTGGGCTTGTAAGCGAGGTTGCCGCCCTCTTCGTCGCGGCCGGTGTTCCAGGCGCCCTCGATCGAGTCCAGGTGGTAGTAGCCCTCGTTCGACCCGGTGTGGAAGCGCGCGGAGTCGAAAATGTAGAACTCGGCCTCCGGGCCGAAGAAGACCTGGTCCGCGATCCCGGTGCCGCGCAGGTAGTCCTCCGCCTTGCGGGCGATGTTGCGCGGGTCACGCGTGTATGGCTCGCCGGTCAGCGGGTCGTTGACGAAGAACGTGATGTTCAGCGTCGGGTGCTGCCGGAACGGGTCGAGCATGGCCGTGGTCGGGTCGGGCATGAGAAGCATGTCGGACTCGTGGATCTGCTGGAACCCGCGGATCGAGGAGCCGTCGAACATGAGCCCGTCAGTGAAGACGCTCTCACTGAAGTTCTCAACCGGCACGGTGAAGTGCTGCACCGTCCCTGGGAGGTCGCAGAACCTCACATCGACGAACTCCACCTCGTTATCGCCGATGAACTTCAGTACCTCGTCGGCGTTCGTGAACATCAACCCTCCCTGGGCGGTACGGCCCTGTCCCTTTCGCACGGGGGTGTGCCTGCCGCAGGACCGCATCGGACGTTAAGCGCTCGCGGTTTCGCACCCGTGTCCCAAGTGTTTCACGCGTGTTACGGAGTATCTCGCCCGTCCCCACCTGCGGCTTGCCAGGATCGGCGGCTGGCACTGCTAGCCATATAACCATGTCTCTACCTGTGCAGTGATCACGCCAGCGGCGTGTCGGTCATCACATCAGCACGCCGGGTCACCTGTATCCAGGCCCAGGCGTAGTTGGCTGACCGGGGCCAACTGCCTGGCCGCAGCCAGGGTGACTGGAAACCCGGGCAGGTCGGCCAGGTGGGTGCTGGCCCTGGTCACATCTGTGTGCGCGGCCGGGATACCGTAATGACGTGACAGAACGGCGCTGGACGGGATCCTGGCTGACCGGCACGCCGGCCACCGGCGAGGCAGGCAACCATCCGGGCGAGCGGTTTGGCCTGCCCGCCGAAGGTGCGGGCTCGGTGGCCAGCATGGGGCGGCGGCTGCTGGCCCTCCTGGTCGACTGGCTGCTGTGCATGGTGATCGCGGTGGCGAGCCTGCACTCCCAGCGCTGGACGCTGCCGATCTTTGCGGCCGAGACCTATCTGCTGACGGCCCTTACCGGATTCACGGTGGGCAAGCGACTGCTGGGCATCCAGGTCGTGCGCGTGGACGGCCGTCCGGTGGGGTTCGTGTGGGCGCTGGTGCGCACCATCCTCCTGCTCGCCGTCGTCCCGCCGCTGATCACCGATGGCGACGTGCGCGGCTTGCACGACCGCGCGGCCAACACCATCGTTGTCAGGACCAAGTGACTACGCTGACGGGGCATTCCGCCCGTATCTCTCCAGTCCGGTTCGCGAGGCGGCGCTGCGGGCCGCGCGGGAACGGTTGCTCTGGGTGAGGTCGTCACCGTGATCGGGCCCAACGGTGCCGGGAAGAGCACCCTGCCGAAGACGGTGCTCGGTATCCTGCGGCCCAGCCGGGGGACGATCACCCTCGACGGCAAGGTCCGGCTCTCGGACGAGGCCGCCCCCCTGGCCCAGCGCCCCGACCTCGGCGGCGTCTTCCTCGGCCTGGCGGCCAGCGCCGACCCGTGAGCACTCCGCACTGCGAGGCTCCGCCCTGGCACCGCTCCCAGCCATGGCGGGGGGATCTTCCCTGGCCTTGCTGGCCTGGACGATCACCCCGGGTGTCCCCCGCTTACCGGTATTGACGCTTCTGGCCGCGGGCGAGAGATTAGTTCCGCTTCAGGAGAAGGGGAACAAGATGAGCACACCGTACGGCCAGGGGCCGGATCCTTTGCTCACCGGGCAGTCTTGGGCGCCACCAGAGGTCCAGGCAGCTGCTGGTGATGCCAATCCAGATCCTGGCCGGGGGTACGGATTGTGGCCGCAGGACCCGGGCGGGAGCCAGCCGCCGTCTTCGTCATATGGCATGGTTCCCCGGCCGCCAGCCAGGCGCCGCCGTGGCCTGGCCATCGGCCTGAGCATCGGCGCTGCGGTCATGATCGTCGCCGTGGGCGTGCTGTCGGCCACAATGGCCCGGAACGCCGGAAACACTCCCCGGGGGACCAGTGCGAGCCCTACTCCCTCATATGCATCGCACACACTCACGGCCCCGGTGTCGGTGGCCGGATACACCCAGCTGTCCGGGAGCGTCGCGACCCGGCTCGTCAGCGAGATAAGGCAAGGGGCTGAGAAGTCGGCGGCGACGGTGAGCCCGGCCTGGGGGAAGGCTTACAGCACCGCGAAAATCAGCCTGTACACCAGGCCAGGCAGCGCGGCGCGGCTGGTCTTCCTCGGGTTCTCGGTGACCGACACGCCACAGGTCGCCCCCATCCTGCGGTCCCAGTCACCGTCCGCGGGGCTCGGCTCCTTCATGCTGGGCGCAGGAGTCACCAATACCCATGATTACCCGGCAGGCCCGCTGGGCGGTGTGCTCCGCTGCGGCGGCAAGACTGTGTCAGGTATCCGGGTGATCATCTGCGCATGGGCAGACGGGTCGGTCCTGGCGATGCTCTCGGAAGCCGGGGTGCCGGAGGCCACGCTCGCACACGTCACGCTTGAGTTCCGTGGCGCTGCCGAGCACTGAGAGCTAGCGCGCCGCAGGGGGCAGCAGGGTGGGGGCTGACCGGCCGCGGGGCGGGGGAGCGCGGGGCTTACCGGGTCGTCACGGCGGGCTGGCGGGCCGGCTGGCCGAGGCGGTCGCCGACCGCCGGGTCCGGGCCTTCCGCGCCGACCTGCCGGCGGCGGTCAGGCGGCGGCCGGGTGCCGGCCGCCGCGGCCGTGCGGGTGCGGGCCCGAAGCGCGGGGCGGCGCCCCGGGGCAACCACCACCGCAGGCCGCCGGCCCAGCGGGCTGGGGAGGCTCGCCCCGCGGG
>OFHK01000198.1_pt1 | contig 19484 bp, 14 predicted proteins | sample 1521951 | NCBI WGS metagenome assembly OFHK01 (sample SAMEA2468436, study PRJEB22500) | soil metagenome | biome: Glassland; feature: Farmland; material: Clay | place: Australia | collected 2013-01-31 | depth 0.55 m
CGAGGGCAGGGGGGGGGGCGTGCGGGTCAGGTGAGCACCTCGCGGTACAGGCGGGCACCGGGACCGGGAAATCGCTGGCCTATCTTGTCCCAGGGGTGGCCCATGCGGTCGGCGAGGGTGGCGGCGTGGTGGTGGTGGCGACGGCGACGATCGCGCTCCAGCGCCAGCTGATCGACCGTGACCTGCCGCGGCTGGCTGATGCGCTGGAACCCTTGCTCACCCGGCCGCTGACGTTCGCGATCCTCAAGGGCCGCCGCAACTACCTGTGCCTGCACCGGCTGCGGACCGGCCCGCCCGACGAACCCGGCGAGACCCTCTTCGATCCCGCCGCTGTCTCCGCCGTTGGCCAGCAGGTGCAGCGGCTCACCGGATGGGCAGGTAGCACCACCACCGGTGACCGCGATGAGCTGGTGCCGGGGGTGGAGGAGCGGGCCTGGCGCCAGGTGTCGGTGAGCGCCAGGGAATGCCTGGGTGCCCAGCGCTGCCCGTTCGGCTCCTCCTGTTTCGCCGAGCGGGCGCGGGAGGCCGCCGGCCGCGCGGACATCGTCGTCACCAACCACGCCCTGCTCGCCATCGACGCGCTGGAGGAATTCGAGGTCTTGCCCGAGCACGATGTAGTGATCATCGATGAGGCGCATGACCTGGTGAACCGGGTCACCTCGGCGGCCGCCGCCGAGGTGTCGGCGGCGGCGGTGGAGACGGCGGCGCGTCGTAGTGCCCGGCTGCTCTCTGGTGATGAGGCCGGCCGGCTGCGGGAGGCGGGGGAGGCCGCCGCCCGGGTCCTGGCGGACGTTCCGGGCGGCCGGATCGACGTGCTGGCCGAGCCACTGGCCATCGCACTCGCCTCGGTCCGTGACGCCGCGGCCGCGTGCGCCGCCAAGGTGCGCGCCGGTTCCGGGGAAAACGCACAAGAGGCCGAACGCCTCGCGGCGGCCCGCGCCACCCTGGCAGCTCTCGACGAGATCAGTGCGACAGCCGGCCGGATCCTCGCCGGGTTCGGCCCGGATATCGCGGCCCGGCCCGATGTGGTGTGGATGGACCGCCCGCAGGCGGAGGACACGCGCCGCCCACCGACACTGCGGGTGGCGCCGCTGGATGTCGGCCCGCTGCTGGCGGGACGCCTGTTCGGCCGCCGGACGGTCGTGCTGACATCTGCCACGCTGGCGCTGGGCGGCTCATTCGAGCCGCTGGCACGGCAGTGGGGCCTGCCAGCGCCGGGGCCGGACAGGAATGGGCCGGAGCGCGGCGCGGTGCCCGCCGACGGCGGCCTGCCCGCGCGCAGCGGCTCCGGTGCGCCCGCCGGGCTGGCCTGGTCCGGGCTGGACGTTGGCTCGCCCTTCGACCACCGGCGCAGCGGCATCCTGTATGTCGCCCGCCACCTGCCACCTCCTGGCCGGGACGGCCTGCCCGAGTCCTACCTCACGGAACTGGCCGGGCTCATCGACGCGGCCGGCGGCCGCACGCTCGGCCTGTTCTCGTCCATGCGGGCCGCCAGGCAGGCGGCCGAGCAGTTGCGCGGGACGATTGCCCAGCCACTGATGTGCCAGGGCGAGGACGCGACCGCCGAACTGGTCAGGCGTTTTGCCGCGGACGAGGCGAGCTGCCTGTTCGGCACCCTGTCCTTGTGGCAGGGCGTCGATGTGCCGGGCCGGACCCTGCAGCTGGTGGTGATCGACCGGATTCCGTTCCCGCGTCCCGATGACCCGCTTGCCTCGGCGCGGCAGCGGGCGGTGGCCGCACGGGGCGGCAACGGGTTTATGACGGTAGCGGCGGCTCACGCAGCTCTCCTGCTCGCCCAGGGCGCTGGCAGGCTGCTGCGCGCCATGGACGACAAGGGGGTGGTAGCGATCCTGGATCCACGCCTGATCACCGCCCGCTACGGCGGCTTCCTCCGGGCGTCGCTGCCGCCCTTCTGGACCACCACAGACCCGGCGGTCGCCCGCGCCGCGCTCCGCCGCCTCGCCGCCCAGCCCGGCTAACAGACCGCTGCCTCGTGAGAAGACGTGGTCAGTTCGGGCTGTAGACGACCCGCATCGACCACGTCATGGGCGAGGCCCGGGTGAGTGTGTTCAGCTTGGGCCGCTATCACGGCCCGAATTCGCCACGTTCGTGCGGGGCCGATCCACCGCTGGACCAGCAGTGGTCAGAACGGGCCGCTATCACGACCCGGATTGACCACGGCTGCTGGGAAGTCCGGCGGGGCGCAGAGAAGCTGACCTGCACGCCGCACCGAAGCGCAGCCCGGGTGCGCAGCAGCCGGACTTACCGGACGTCGTGGCCGGGGTGGGGCTCCTCGGGGATGGTGCTTTGCGCGGGGATCGAGCCCAGCCGGCCCGCCTGGTAGTCCTCGAACGCCTTGACGAGCTCATCCCTGGTGTTCATCACGAAGGGGCCATAGGCGGCGACCGGCTCGCGGATAGGCTGGCCGCCGAGCAGGAGCACGTCGAATTCCTGGCCGGGACCGCCCTGGCGCTGGGCCGCGCCGAAGGTGATCACGTCACCTGGGCCGAACACGGTCAGCTGGCCGGTGCGCACCGGGCGGTGCTCGGTGCCGACGGTGCCGGAGCCGGCCAGCACGTAGGCGAGTGCGTTGAAGTCCCGCCGCCACGGCAGCCGGACCTGGGCGCCGGCGGCGACGGTTGCGTGGACCAGGGTGATCGGGGTGTGGGTGATCCCCGGGCCGCTGTGGCCGGCCAGGTCGCCGGCGATGACCCGCAGCAGGGCGCCGCCGTCGGGCGAGGAGAGCAGCGCGACCTGCCCGGCGCGGATGTCCTGGTATCGCGGGTTGGTCATCTTCAGCCGCCGGGGCAGGTTGACCCACAGCTGGAAGCCGTGGAACAGCCCACCGCCGGCGACGAGGTCCTCGGGAGGCTCTTCGATATGCAGGATGCCGCCGCCCGCGGTCATCCACTGCGTGTCGCCGTTGGTGATCAGCCCACCGCCGCCGTTGGAGTCCTGGTGGCGGAAGACACCGTCAATGATGTAGGTGACGGTCTCGAACCCGCGGTGCGGATGCCATGCGGTTCCCTTGGGCTCGCCCGGGGCGTAGTTGACCTCGCCCATCTGGTCCATGTGGATGAACGGGTCAAGCCGGGCCAGGTCCACCCCGGCGAAGGCACGGCGGACCGGGAATCCCTCGCCCTCGAAGCCGGACGGCGCGGTCGTCACCGACGCCACCGGGCGATCGGCCGCGACGGTGGGGTCTGGCTCCTGGACGCGCGGCAGGACCAGGATGTCCTCGACGGTGACCGCGGGCATGACATCGCTCCTTCGTGCTGGCGGTGAGCTGGCGGGCCGGGGGCGGGGCAGCCGTCCGCCGGCCTTGCCGGGGAGAACGATAGTTGATCGCGCAACATTCCCGCCTGCGGACCACTGGGACCCGCAGGCCAGCCGGCATGAGCCGTGTCAGGGCAGTTTCCAGTCGATGGGCTGGCAGCCCTGCTGTTCCAGCAGCAGATTGGCCCGGGAGAACGGCCGCGAGCCGAAGAATCCCCGGTCGGCGGAGTAGGGGCTGGGGTGAGCGGACTCGATCAGCGGGACGTGTCCGAGCAGCGGCGCGAGGCTGCGGGCATCCCGGCCCCACAAGATCGCCACGAGCGGGGCCTGACGGGCGGCGAGGGCGCGGAGTGCCTGCTCGGTCACTTCCTCCCAGCCCCGGCCGCGATGGGAGCCGGGCTTGCCTGGCTGGACGGTGAGAATCCGGTTCAGCAGCAGGACCCCGCGTTCGCTCCAGGGCACCAGGTCGCCGCTGGACGGCGCGGGGTGGCCGAGATCGGCGGCGTACTCGCGGAAGATGTTGACCAGGCTTGGCGGCAAGGGGCGCACTCCCGGCGGGACCGAGAAGCTCAGCCCCACCGCATGGCCCGGCGTGGGGTAGGGGTCCTGGCCCATGATCAGCACCCGCACCTCGCCGAACGGCTGCTGGAAGGCACGGAGCACGTGCTCGCCGGCGGGCAGGTACCGGCGCCCGGCGGCGATCTCCGCCCGCAGGAAGTCCCCCATCGCGGTGATGCGGTCAGCGACAGGTTCGAGCGCGGCCGCCCAGCCTGCCTCGACCACGTGCTTGAGGTCCCGCTCCGCCACGGGGAGCACTTTAGCGTTACTCACCCCGGCGGGGGGAGATGAATCTACGTCGGCAGGTGGCCGGGCTCACGCCCGGGAGCCGGTGGAAGCGCCGGGGTGGCGGCGCACGATGTGCAGGCAGGCGTCGATTCCGGCGGCCGTCCGGCCGGCCGGTCAGGGAAGATGATCGGTGGTTCCGGGTACTGTGCCCGGGAAGGGCATCCGGTGACGGGCACCGCTGTGGTCAGTACGTCATAGGATCTGTGCCAACGGGTGCCGGGAACGGCCGCCGCAGACCACCAGGAGGCGGGCGAATGCAGTCGGCCATCGACACGACCAAGCCACATACAGCCCGGATGTATGACTATTACCTGGGCGGCAAAGACCATTTCGCGGTGGACCGCGAGACTGCCGAGAAGGCCATGGCGAGCTGGCGCAGTGTCCGCACTGCTGTCCGTGAGAACCGGGCGTTCCTGGGCCGGGCGGTGCGGTACCTGGTGGCCGAGGCGGGCATCCGCCAGTTCCTGGACATCGGGACCGGCCTGCCGAGTGCGAACAACGTGCATGAGGTGGCGCAGTCCATCGCGTCTGACTGCCGGGTGGTCTACGTCGACAACGACCCGATTGTGCTGGCGCATGCCCGGGTCCTGCTCACCGGGTCCCCGCAGGGACGCACCGCCTATATCCAGGAGGACCTGCGGGAACCGGAGCAGATCCTGGCCAGCGCGACCGTCCGGCAGACCCTCGACTTCAGCCAGCCGGTCGCCGTGATGCTGGTGGCCATCCTGCACTTCCTGACTGACGAGGAGGATCCGGCGGGCATCATCTCGGCCCTGCTCGGTGCCCTGCCGCCGGGCAGCTACCTGGTGGCCTCCCATGTCACGCCCGAACTCGACCCGGAAGGGGTGGGCGGGCTGGTGGAGGCGTACCGTGCCGGCGGCCTGACGGGTCAGGCACGGCCGGTGGACGACTTCACCGAACTCGCCTTTGAGGGCCTGGCCATGGTTGATCCAGGAGTCGTGCTGGTCTCGGAATGGCGGCCCGAAGGCAGCGGGCCCAGGCCGCTACCTGCGGAGGTCAGCTGGTACGGCGGGATCGGCCGCAAGCCGTAGCCCGCTGCCGCACGCGCCGAATGGCCGGCCTGGCTCAGTTGGGATGGCCGGCTCCGGGCGGCACTGCGATCCACCCCGCGAGCAAGCTCGCCGCGCAGGCCGCGGCCGGTGGCCGCGGCGGTCTCGCCGCGTTGCGCACCGCGCTGAGGGAGCGACCGTCCACTGGCACATGCCCGACGCCGGAAACTGCGGGGCCCTGTTCGTCGTCACGGTCCCGGTAGCGGCCAGCCGCCCAGGCAAGCCCGCGCGGACGTAGAATCTCATCCCAGAAATGCTGATAACGGGGTCTGCTTCGCAAAACGGAAGGGGTGACGGTGCAGGCGAGGATCGACACGACTAAGCCGCACCCGGCGCGCGTCTACGACTACCTCCTCGGCGGCAAGGACAATTTCGCCATTGACCGGGAAACGGCCGAGAAGGTCATGCGGACCTGGGGCACGGTACGTGCCTCGGCCAGGGAGAACCGGGCGTTCCTGGGCCGGGCGGTGCGGTACCTGGCGGCCGAGGCGGGGATCCGCCAGTTCCTGGACATCGGGACCGGCCTGCCGAGCGCGAACAACGTGCATGAGGTGGCGCAGTCCATCGCGCCTGAATGCCGGGTCGTCTATGTCGACAATGACCCGATCGTGCTGGCGCACGCGCGGGCAATGCTGGCCAGTTCGCCGCAGGGCAGGACCGCCTATGTCAATGCGGACGCGCGTGAGCCGGCGAAGATCCTGGCTGACCCGCTCACCCAGGAAACGCTCGACTTCAGCCAGCCGATCGCGCTCATGCTGGTGGCCATCCTGCATTTCCTGCCCGACGAGCAGAACCCGGCCGCGATGATAGCCACGCTGCTCGACGCGCTGCCCTCGGGCAGTTACCTGGCCGCCACCCACGTCACCCCCGAATATGACCCCGAGATGCTGTACAGGGCCGGGCAGGTTTACACCGAGCGCGGGCTGGCGGGCGCGCTCAGGACCGCGGACGAGTTCGCCGAACTGGCGTTCACTGGCCTGGAGATCGTGGAGCCGGGGATCGTGCCGGTGTCGGAGTGGCGGCCCGAAGGCAGCGGCCCGCACCCGCTGCGCGCCGAGGTGAACGCTAACGGGGGAGTCGGCCGCAAGCCGTGAGGCCGCCTGTCAGCCGGTACCGGTCCCGGCTAGCACAGCCCTGACCTGGCCCGCGATCTCGATGTCCTCCCTGGCGGCGATAACGAACGTGCGGACCGGTGCGCCGTGCCGCCCGATCTCGCGGTCAGCCCCCGTGGCGCCGTCCGGCCCGGCTGGAGCCGGGACACTGCCGTGCCCGGCCGGGGGGCTGGTGGCGGGTGCGGTGTTGAGCGCGGCGTCGATGCCGACGCCAAGGAAGGCGAGGCCATCCGCCGCTTCCGCCCGCACCCGCGGCGAGTTCTCGCCCACGCCGCCGGTGAAGACCAGCACATCGAGCCCACCGAGGGCGGCGGCCATGGCCGCGATACCGGCCCGCAGCCGGTGGGTGTAGACGTCGAGCGCGAGCCGCGCGTCCTGGTCCCCCTCGGCGACGGCAGCCTCCACGGCACGCATATCCGCGGTCCCGGCAAGACCCAGCAAGCCAGAACGGTGCTCCAGGGTCGCGGCCAGTTCGGCCGGCGGGGTGCCCGCGTGCTCGGCCAGCCACAGCACCAGGCCGGGATCGACCGATCCGGACCGGGTGGCCATCACCAGCCCTTCCAGCGGGGTGAAGCCCATCGTGGTGTCCACCGACACGCCGTCGCGCACGGCGGCCAGGGAGGCGCCGGCACCGAGGTGGCAGGTGACGACCCGGCCTGCGGCCTGGCCGGCCAGTTCCGCCGCCCGTCGCGAGCAGTACGCGTGGGACAGCCCATGGAAGCCGTAGCGTCGCAGGTCCCAGCGCTGCCGCCATTCGCGGGGCAGCGCGTAGGTGGCTGCCGCGGCCGGGATAGACGCGTGGAACGCGGTGTCGAAGCAGGCCACCCCGGGCAGTCCGGGCAGTGCCCGCTGCACGGCCGCCACCGCGGCCAGCGATTTCGGCTGGTGCAGCGGTGCCAGGTCGGTGAGGGCGCGCAGGCGCGCCAGCACGCCGCCGCCGATCCTGACCGGCGCGGTGAACCGCGTCCCGCCGTGGACGATCCGGTAACCGGCCGCGTCCACCTCACCCAGCGACGCGAGTGCCGGCTCCATCGCCGCGGCGTCCGCCGCGCCGCCGTTTACCGGCAGGTCAGCCGAGCCGGTCACCCGGTCAGCTTCGTCCAGGACCCGCAGCTTCAGGCTGCTGGATCCGGCGTTGACCACTAGGACGCGCACCGGCCCCTCCTGAGCGTTCGCGGCCTCAGTAGGGCCAGGCCCACTCCTGGATCTCCGGTGCGTCCTCGCCGTGGCTGCGGGTGTAGGCCCGGCACCTGATCCGTGCGTCGGTCATGAGCTGGCGGATGTGCCCCGCCTGGGAGGCCAGCCCCGGCACCCGGTCGATCACGTCGATGACCAGGTGGAACCGGTCGAGGTCGTTCAGCATGACCATGTCGAACGGCGTGGTGGTGGTGCCTTCTTCCTTGTACCCGCGGACATGCAGGTGATGGTGGCCGTGACGGCGGTAGGTGAGCCGGTGGATCAGCCACGGGTAGCCGTGGTAGGCGAAGACCACCGGCCGGCCGGTGGTGAACAGTGAGTCGTACTCGGCGTCGGGCATGCCGTGCGGGTGCTCGGTCTCCGGCTGCAGGCGCATCAGGTCGACCACGTTCACTACCCGGACCTTCAGGTCAGGCAGGTGCTGGCGGAGCAGGTCCGCCGCGGCCAGCGTTTCCAGGGTGGGAATGTCGCCGCAGCAGGCCAGGACGGCGTCCGGCTCACCGCCCTGGTCGTTGCTGGCCCACTCCCAGATACCTGCGCCCCGGGTGCAGTGGATGATCGCCTCGTCCATCGGCAGCCAGTCGGGCTGGGGCTGCTTGCCCGCCACGATGACGTTGACGTACTGGCGGCTGCGCAGGCAGTGGTCGGCGACCGACAGCAGGCAGTTGGCGTCCGGTGGCAGGTAGACGCGGATGATTTCGGCCTTCTTGTTGACCACGTGGTCGATGAAGCCGGGGTCCTGGTGCGAGAAGCCGTTGTGGTCCTGTCGCCAGACCAGGCTGGACAGCAGGTAGTTCAGTGAGGCGATCGGGCGCCGCCATCCGATGCCGCGGCTGACCTTCAGCCATTTCGCGTGCTGGTTGAACATCGAGTCGACGATATGGATGAACGCCTCGTAGCAGTTGAAGAGCCCGTGCCGGCCGGTGAGCAGGTAGCCCTCCAGCCAGCCCTCGCACATGTGCTCCGAGAGCACTTCCATCACCTGGCCGTCCGGCGCCAGATGGTCGTCCCCGGGCACGATCTCGCCGTCGAAGGCGCGGTCGGTCACCTCGAACACCGCGGCCAGCCGGTTGGAGGCCGTCTCATCCGGGCCGAACAGCCGGAATGTGCCGGAGTTGCGGGCGATCACATCCCGCAGCCAGGTCCCGAGCACAGCGGTCGCCCCGGTCGCGCCGGTACCGGGGCGGCTGACCGGCACGGCGTACTCACGGAAGTCAGGCAGGTCGAGATCGCGCAGCAGCAGGCCGCCGTTGGCGTGCGGGTTGTCGCTCATCCGGCGGTGGCCGTGCGGGGCGAGGTCGGCGAGGTCGGCCACCAGTGCCCCGTTGGCGTCGAACAGTTCCTCCGGCCGGTAGCTGCGCAGCCACTCTTCCAGTGCGGCCAGGTGGGCGGGGTTGGTGCGGGCCTGCGGGATCGGCACCTGATGCGCGCGGAAGGTCCCTTCGACCGGCTGGCCGTCCACGGTCTTCGGGCCGGTCCAGCCTTTCGGGGTCTTCAGCACGATCATCGGCCAGCGCGGCCGGGTCAGGTCCCCGTCCTGCCTGGCCCGCCGCTGGATGGCCTGGATCTGCGTCACCGTCTCGTCGAGGACGGCGGCCAGCCGCTGGTGCACAGCATCCGGGTCGTCCCCGGCCACCAGGTGAACCCGGTGACCGTAGCCCTCCAGCAGGGTCGTGAGCTCGTCGTCGGCCAGCCTGGCGAGCACCGCCGGATTCGCGATCTTGTACCCGTTGAGGTGCAGGATCGGCAGCACCGCGCCGTCACGGGCCGGGTTGAGGAACTTGTTCGAGTGCCAGCTGGTCGCCAGCGGGCCGGTCTCGGCTTCCCCGTCGCCGACTACGCAGGCGGCGATGAGGCCGGGGTTGTCAAACACCGCGCCGTAGGCGTGTGCCAGCGAATAGCCCAGCTCACCACCTTCGTGGATGGATCCGGGGGTCTCCGGCGCGACATGGCTGGGGATCCCGCCCGGGAAGGAGAACTGCCGGAACAGCCGTGCCAGGCCGGTGGCGTCGCGGGTGATGCTCGGGTAACGCTCGGTGTAGGTGCCCTCCAGGTAGGCATTGGCGACCAGGCCGGGACCCCCGTGACCGGGACCGGCGATGTAGATCATGTCCAGATCCCAGTTCCGGATCACCCGGTTCAGGTGAGCGTAGATGAGGTTGAGGCCCGGTGTCGTGCCCCAGTGCCCGAGCAGCCGTGGCTTGATGTCTTCGGGCCGCAGTGGCTGCCGCAGCAGCGGGTTGGCCATCAGGTAGATCTGGCCGACGGACAGGTAGTTGGCCGCCCGCCAGTAGCCGTTCAGCGTCCGCAGCTCGGGCTCGGTCAGCCCCGGCCTGGTCACAGTGGTCATCGTCGCGAGCTTCCCCCGTTCGGTGTTGGGTCCGGCGATGCGGCAGGCGGCGGGACCCGCAGCTGGCGCAGGAACGGGTCGGCCGCCCCGTGGCTGGTGACCCTGATCCGCGCGTCCACCGCGAACACTCCGTCCGGGCGGGCGATGACCGGGTTCAGGTCAAGCTCGGTCACCTGCGGCAGGTCGTCGGCCAGCCGGGAGATGCGCAGCAGTGCGTCGCGCAGCGCGCCGATGTCGGCGGCGGGCTGGCCGCGGTGGCCGAGCAGCAGCGGGGCCGCGCGGATCGAGTGGATGAGGTCGTCGGCGTCGGTGTCGGTCAGCGGGGCGAGCCGGGCCGCATGGTCGCCGAGCACCTCGGTGGCCACACCGCCCAGGCCGAAGACGACCAGCGGCCCGAACACCGGTTCCTGCACAACCCCGATGATGACTTCCGTACCCCCGCTGATCATGGGCTGGACGAGTACTCCCGACAGACGGCCGGCGAACCTTTTCTCCAGCCGCCTCATCGCGCGGCGCACCTCGGCCGCACCACGCAGGTCGAGTTCCACCGCGCCCGCGTCGCTCTTGTGCACCAGCCCGGGGACGTCGGCCTTGAGAGCCACGTGGCCGCCGAGCGCGGCAGCGGCCGCGAGCACCCCTTCGGTGTCATGGGCGAAACGGCTTTCCACCACCGGCAGCCCGTAGCAGCGCAGCAGCTTATCCGCCTCCTCGGGGGAGAGCCAGCCGCCACCTGGCACGCGGCCGAGGAACGAGCCGACCAGTCCGCGTGCGTGGCCGGACCTGCATTCGGCGAGCTCAGGAACGGTGCCGGCCGGCCGGGATCGCCAGGCGCTGTAACGGGCCGCCCGGCCAAGCGCCCGGGCGGCCGCCTCCGGGTAGGCGTAGGCCGGGACGGCCGGGCCGCCGTGGGTGGTGGGGAGCATCTTGGTGGCTTCCGGCTGGTTGAGGATGACCGCCGCCAGCGGGACCGGCAGCCGGGCCTCCTGCAGGGCCGGGACCATGTTGCCGGCCGCGGTCGGGACGACCAGTGCGAGCACCGCGTCGGGTGGGCCTTCTCCGCCGCCGTGCCCCGGCGGGTGCTCACCGTCAGCGCGCGCACCGTCCGGGCCGGAGCCGTCCAGGACCGGAGCACCCGGGCCGGTGCCGCCAGCTTCCGCGACCACCCGCAGGCACTCGCCGAACTGCTGTGCGGTCACCCCCGCGGTGGTGTCCACCGGCCCGGCCACGGCGGCGCCCTTCGGCAGCAGCCGGCGCAGCCGCGTCTGGGTTCGCGGGCTGACCACAGCGACGCTCAGGCCCGCCTCCACGCACGCATCGGCGGCCAGGACCCCTGCCCCGCCGGCGTTGGTCACGATGGCGACCCGCCGCCCGGCCGGCACCGGCTGGTTCGCCAGCAGCGCTGCCGCGTCCAGCAGTTCGCCCAGGCTGGTGGTAGCGATGACCCCCGCCTGCTCGAACAGCGCCTGGCGGGTGATCAGCGGCGCGGCCGCGGCCGCGGTGTGCGAGGCAGCGGCCCGCTGCCCCGGCGCGGACCGGCCGGCGTGCACGGTGAGCACGGGAATGCGCGCACTGACCCGGCGCGCGGTACGGGCGAACTTGCGGGGGTTACCGAACGATTCCAGGTACAGCACGGCGAGCTTAGTGGCGGCGTCCTGCTCCCACCACATCAGCAGGTCGTTGCCGGACACATCCATTTTGTCGCCGACCGAGGCGAAGGAGGAGATCCCGATGCCGAGCCGGGAGAAGTGCTCCAGCATGGCGATGCCCACCCCGCCGGACTGCACCACCAGCCCCGCGATGCCGGCGGCCGGGTGCTGGGCGGCGAAGGTGGCGTCCAGGCCTATCCCCGGCACGGCGATGCCGAAGCAGTTCGGGCCGACCAGCCTCATCCCGTACTTGCGGCAGGTCTGCAGCAGGCGGTGATCCCCGCTGATGCCGAGGCCCGCCGTGATCACCACCAGCGACCGGACCTCATGCTTCCCGCACTCCCGGGCGACCTTGAGGACGGCCGGGGGCGGGACCGCGATCACCACCATGTCCGGGGCCTCGGGCAGTGCGGAGACCGACGGCAGGCACGGCACACCCGCGATGTTGTCGGCGTGCGGGTTCACCGCGTACAGGGTGCCCGCGAAGCCGGCGTCCCGGATGTTGAGCAGGATGGTCCGCCCGATGGATCCCGGATGCCGGCTGGCCCCCACCACGGCCACCGAGCGCGGCGCCAGCAGCGGGGCCAGGCTCGCTACCCCTGCCCGCTGCTCGCGGCCCGCCACCGCGTCCAGGTAGGCGCTGTCAGCACCCAGCGCTCCGTCCCGGGGGATGGGCATGGTCAGCTCGATCACGTCTTCCACCAGCCGGCGGCGGACCGACAGGCCGGCGTCGGCGAACACCCGCAGCATGGCGGTGTTCTCAGGCAGGGTTGTCGCGGTGAACGCCTGCACCTGCCGGGCCTGGCCGAGCGAGACCAGATGCTCCAGCAGCAGGGTGGCGATCCCGCGTCCGTGCATGTCGTCGGCGACGGCGAAGGCGACCTCGGCCACCCCTGGCGTGGCCGTGGGCTCGTAACTGGCCAGGCCGACCACATGCTCCCCGAGCAGGGCGAGCAGGGCTGCATGGTCGGCACCGGCCGGCCGGCAGACCCGGCGGGCCTCCTGCTCGGCAGCCCGCTTGCTCATGCTGAAGAACCGCAGGTAGAGGTTGTCGGGTGACATCGCCTCGTGGAAGCGCAGCACGGCCTCGTGGTCATCGGGGCCGGCTGGGCGGATCTCCACGGTGCTCCCGTCGGCGAGCAGCGCATACGAGTGTCCAGCTGCCGCCAATGCGGTCACGCAATCGCCCCCTGTCGCCGTAACGGGTTTTCGTGAAGTGCTTTCCCGCGTGGCCCCCGGACAAGCCTTGCGTACGGCCCGGGAAAGAGCAAGGTGATGTGACCGTCGCGCAGCCAGCGGACGACGTAGGGAGGGGAGCCATCGGCGTGGTTCAGCCGGATGATCTCGCAGACGCGCTGGCTGTCAGCGCCGTCTGCGACCAACTGGTCGCCCACGTGGGCCCTCATGGTGAAGCCTCCCTCAGTTGCCGTCCCCCGTGCCCGGAGAGCGCGCTCCTGCCTCTGCTGCCATCGTCGGTCGTCAGCGTGGTCCAGACCAGCGGGCTGAGGTCCCCGGCTGGCAGGTCGTAGGGCCTCCGGCACCACATCCCGGGGCACACCGCATCCGGGCAGGTCCGCGCCCTGCGCTGGTGCTCGCCCAGGCGGGGCTGCTGGCCCGCTGCCTGGCTGGAGCTGCCGTGGCTGCGGGCTGGCTGCGTTCTGGCCGGCCCTGGCGTCCCTGGCCCCGCCCTGGTCGCGGTCGAGGTCGGCCTGCGGGGCCGGCGGCCTGCCACTCACTTCAGTGCGAACTTCACGGACATGACGGCGGCCGCCCCCGGCCTGCATGCGTTCGGCGCGTGCGGATTCGCGCTCAGCCGACGCCGGGAACCAGCCGGAAGCCGTCCACGAGATCGGCCTGGATGGCGATGATGTCGTCGGGCGAGTCGGCCGCCCATGGCGGCAGGACCTGCCGGTAACGGGTGCCCGCCTCGGCGTCTGAAAGGTGCCGGGCGCGCCCGATCACGATCACGCTCCAGCCGAGATGATCGTTGGGGTCGATCGCGTCGGCCTCGTAGGCGACGACGGTTCCCCCCGCTGGGCCATCGATGGCGGCGATCGTCGCGCCGAGATGAGCACGGATGACGATCCGGTCGCCTTCGACCAGGTGAAAGACCGGCCGGATGGCGGGAAGCGCGAGGTGAGTGAAGACCACCCGCCCGATGGTCACGCTGGAAAGCAGGTGCAGGGACTCCTCCCGCGTCAGCGTTTCCATCCGCCGGATGTCAGACATCCTCAACTCCTCCTGCGAGCCCGGCGTCCCTGCCGCGCGGCTGGAGCCCAACTCTTCCTGTCTGCCCCCGGGCAGTGCTAGAGGCCAAGGTCCCACTCTTTCCTGGTCCGGGCATAGGAAATCGCCGGTTATATGCCGGCCATGGTGAGGCGGGGGGGCGCCGGGAAGTTTCTGGCGGCCGGTACCGGGTGCCGCACTGGCTGGCCACGGTGCAGTTCCCGCTCCACCAGGGCGGTGTTGAGGCCGAGGAAGGTGACCGGCTCAAGGGCGCCCTCGTCCGCGTCAGCCAGCGCCTCCCGCAGCGAGGCAACGGAGACCTGCCTGCCGCCCAGGCCGGCTATCACCGTTGACACCGGTACCGGGACCTGCCGCAGCGCGGACTGGATATCGCTGGCCAGGACGCCACCGATGCCGGGGGCGAGCGCGCGTTCCACCACCACCAGCTGCCGGGCGCCGGCCAGGTGCTGGCGGACGGCGAGGAGCGGGAACGGCCGGTAGGACGTAATCCCGAGCGCACCGATCCGCATGCCGTGCGCCCGTAGCCCGTCGACCGCCTCCTTGATCGTGCCCAGGGCCGAGCTGAGTGCGACCACGATGGTCCGGGCACCGTCCAGCCGGTATGGCCGGACCAGCCCGCCGGATTCGCGGCCGAAGACCTCCCGGAATTCCGCTGCCACCCCGGGGATCAGGCCGAGCGCGCGGAGCTGGCGGGCATGGGTGAGGTAGCGCACCTCGGTGAATGCTTCCGGGTCGCTGGCGCGGCCCAGTGGGACCGGGCCGGCGGCACCCGGCACCCGTCTGGGCAGGAAGGCATCCACCCGGTCCTGGTCAGCGATACCGGCGGGCCCGGTGGCCCCGGTCAGCAGGGAGCCGTTGACACACACCATGACCGGCACCGACAGTGCCTCGGCAATCCTGAACGCCTGGATGTGCAGGTCCGCCGCTTCCTGGATGGTCTCGGCGTAGAGCTGAACCCAGCCCGAGTCGCGCTGTGACATCGCATCGCTGTGATCGTCCCAGCTGCTGGCCCCGGTTGCGTCCGGCTGGGTCACTGCCGTCATCACGACGGGAAGCCCGAGCCCGGCGGCGTTGAAGACCGCTTCCGACGCCTGGAGCAGGCCCTGGCTGGCGGCTGCGGTGTAGGCGCGGGCGCCCGATCCCGCCGCCCGCAGCGCTGCCGCGATGGCGGCAGCCTCCGAGTCAGTGTCGACGATGCCGTATCGGGCCAGTGCGCCACGGCGCGTCTGGCCGGCCAGCGCGGCCATGATGCTGCCCGGGACAGTGCCCTGGCAGCCACAAATCAGGTCAGGCCGGCAGGATGCGACCGCCTTCGCCACCGCCCGCGAACCCTCGATCTGCCCGGCCACGGTGTGCCTCCTTTCGCCTGGCCCCGATCCCACTCCTGTCGCAGGTGGCCCGGCCAGGGACTAACGGCCCTGCTGGGGTGGACCTCCGCCTTGCACAGGGACCAAGGTCCGCTCCCGGCACCCTGATCGGCCCTGCCGCCGGCGCGGGGAGCGTGACGATGCTGAATGCGGGAAAGAGGTGAACCACCCGCCGGGTGGGCGGGCCATGGGCGCCGCGCCACCATGGCGGCCGGGGTAAGCACCTTCAGCGGTCACGGGGGACTCCTGGGAGAGCAGGTGGGACCAATGGGCGCTACCCGTCACGGCGGGACGGACCTGGGCAGGCGGATACGCGAGCACCGGCAGCACGCCGGGCTGAGCCCAGAGGAAGTCGCGGGGCGTGCCGGGATGGCCGTCACCTATCTCACCTATCTCGAGGGCGATCCCGACGCCACGCCAACACCGGCCACCATGGCCCGCCTCGCGGCGGCGCTCGGGACCAGCAGCCGTGAACTCGCGGGGGCAGGCCTCGATCTCCCACCGGGGCAGACCCGGCCGGACACCCGCCCCGCCCTGGAGACCCTGAGCCCTGCGGAATGCCGGGCCTATCTGGGCGGGCAAGGAATCGGGCGGTTCGTGTTCGTCGACACCCGGGGGCCGGTCGCCGTCCCGGTGAACTACAAGATGCTGGGCGATGACATCGTGTTCCGCACGCACGCGTGGACCACCATCGCCACCCGCGCGGAGCAGCGGCGGGTGTCCATCGAGGTGGACCACATCGACGAAGTGCTCGGTGAGGGATGGAGCGTGCTGGCCAGCGGCCGGGCCCACCGGGTGACCGCGGCTGCCGAACTGGAGCAGGTCAAGGCGCTGGGCGTCCGCCCATGGGCGGCGGGGGAGCGGGACACCTACATCAGGCTCGTCCCCACCGACGTCACCGGCCGCCGGCTCCGGAGCACCGGTCTGTGAGAACTGTGGAGGGAAGTGACGGCATGACCGATGTCGTGGCACCGGCCCTCGCCGGTCATCAGTTCTTCCGCGGCATGCCCGTGCATCACCTGGCCTACCTGGCCGATGTGACCTCGCTGGCCACCGTCCCGGCCCGGCACAGGTTCTTCGAGGCGGGCGGCGTTGCCCAGCACTTCTGGCTGATCCGGGCCGGGCAGGTCGCGCTCGACCTGCGGGTGCCCGGCGCCGGCCGAGTTGTGGTGGAGACCATCGGCCGGGGCGAGATGGTGGGCGTGTCCTGGTTCTTCCCGCCGTACCAGTGGCAGTTCGGAGCCGTCGCCGTCCAGCCGACCGAGGTATTCCAGCTGGACGCCGGGGCCGTCCGCCAGCACTGCGAGACCGATCCCGAGTTCGGGTACCAGTTCACCCAGCGCATGATCGCGGTGGTGGCGCGGCGCCTGCAGGCCACCCGGATCAGGCTGCTGGACGTGTGCACCGGCCGGGATCTGCCCGGCGCCTAGCTAGCGGTTCCTCAGCTGCCCGGGTGGGCGGATGTGGCCGGCGCGACGGTGAGCTTGTCGGCCACCGCCAGCACCCCGTCGACACCCGATGCCAGCCGGACCGCCACCGGGGCAAGCTCAGGCCGGTCGATCTGGCCGGCCAGGGTGACCAGCCCGTCGTGAGCCGAGACCGTCACCACGGCCGGGTCGAGGAACAGCACATCGGCGAGCACGCCGCTGACCTCCTCCGCGATGTCGGAGTCCGGGCGGAGGTAGACCCTGAGCAGGTCACGGCGGCTGATGACGCCGATCAGTTCCCCCGCATCGTCCACCACCGGCAGCAGGGTGAGGTGCTGATCCGTCATCCGCCTGGCCGCTGCCGCCAGCGGCGCGTCCGGGTGGATCGTGATCGCCGGTGAGGTCATCAGGTGCCCGGCGGTGTGCGCCGCGTGGCCGGGGGTGGTGCGCGGGCGGCGGTGCAGCAGCCCGTCGCGTCCACCGGCAGCCGGCCGCTGCTGGGCCTGGAGCAGGTCCGCCTCGGAGACCACACCGGCAACCTTCCGCACGCCGGTCAGCACCGGCACCGCGTTGATGTGGTGCTCGGCCAGCAGCCGGGCAATCGCCGCTCCGCTGGTCCGCTTGTCGACCGTGATGACCTCAGTGGTCATCACGTCCCTGACCCGCCACTTTCCCGTCTTGGCCAGGTGCCTGCCGGGCGCGGGCCGGCGGTCCGGCTGCGCCGCCGAGCCCCGCTGGCGGGCGGATTCCCGCTCGACCGAGTCGACCGCGGCGGCGACATCCGACGGCGTGGCCTCGCCTTTCAGCGTCTGGTAATAGGTAGCGCCCAGGTGCTTGAGCATCGCATCGAAATGATCATCCCGGCGGGTCATGGCTCGCTCCTCGCTGGTGACACCCGGGAACTCATTGCCACCCGGGCTCACTTCGATGGCATCAGCTGACGGTCCGCTGGTGGCAGGGCCGGAGGTGGCCCGTCACCGGGACTTTTGTCCTGGCCAGGGCGCGGGCTCTGGTGCACGCCGGCCAGCGGGATGACCCTGAGTACCTGGCCGACCGGGCGGCGCGGAGTGGCCCGGGCCGGCCGCCCATAGCCGAGCCGCAAGATCATTGCCGGGTATTCGCCATCCAGGAAGGCATCTGTGCGCAGCGTCGCCTCCTGCTCGTCCAGCACCGGGGTCAGCGGGGCGGCCTGCAGGCCCCGGTGGGCCGCCAGCAGCAGTACCCGCTGCGCGGCCTGGCCGGCCCGCAGCCAGCTCGCGCGGTCGTCGGCGATGGTCGAGATGACTGCCAGCTGGGAGGCGGTCTCCATGGCCGCCGGTGGCGACGGGCGGCCGTCAGGCCGGACCGGGAAGTCCCGCATGACCAGGCGCCCGGCCGGGTGGCCGTTGCCGTGGGCCCGTCCCGGGCCCGGCTGGACATCGTGTGGCCGGTGGCTGGTCCGCAGGCCGCCGGTCCAGGCTGCAAGTTCTGCCAGGTATCCCGGGTCGGAGCGCAGCCCGGGGTCGGCCGCGGCACTCCTGCGCAGGATGCGCAGCGCATCGGTGTGGTCGAGCAGGCGCAAGGTGGCGCCTTCGAGGGTCGCCGCCTCCATCAGGCCTGCCAGCAAGCCCCGCGGCAGCGGATGACTGGTGGCCGACCTGTGGCTGGCGTGCCGGCGCCCGATCGCCTCGAACAGGTCCCGCTCGGCCGGCTGTGGCCGGTAGGGGCCCCCGAGCCGGACCGAGGCGAGCAGCAGCGGGTTCCGTGGGCTGGGCAGCAGCCGGGCCACCGGCGCGGAGCCGGCCTGGGCGACGGCCAGGCGCAAGTTGAACAGTGCCGAGCCACAGGCGATGTGCACGCCCCGGCCGTGCGGATCGCCCCGGCGCAGGGTCCGGGCGGGGTCGGCGTAGATCTCCATGACGCGGTCGGCTAGCCGGGCGACGAACCGCCATGGCTGGCTGTTGTGCATGGACGGCGCCGCGATGGCCGCCTCGATGAGCCGTTCCGCGGTCTGGCGGGACAGTGCGCCTTCTGTCATCAGATGCTCCCTTGCCACAGCCGGCGGCGGTTGGCCGGATCCGGGCTCCAGCGTCGTTGATGGGCGCCCGGCCGGGGCAGGGGCTTTGGTCCCACTCCCGCGTCGTTGGTCCTGATCCGTGTCTTCTGGCGCCCTTCGTGCCACCGGGGGCCGCGGCCGCCGGGGGGATCCCACTGGCAGCCGCGGCGGGCGTCCGTAGGCTGAGAACATGCTCGGTATCCCGGACCGGATGCGAGCGTGCCTGTTCGATCTCGACGGTGTGCTGACGCAGACCGCGCAGCTTCACGCAGCGGCATGGAAGGCCATGTTCGACGATTATCTGCGGCGGCGGGCAGAGCGGACGGGAGCACCGTTCGTTCCGTTCGACCTTCACGCCGACTACGACACCTATGTGGACGGCAAGCCGCGGGCAGACGGGACCGCATCCTTCCTCGCCTCGCGGCAGATAACCCTCCCGCTGGGCCATAGCGGGGACACGCCCGGCACCGAAACGGTCCATGGCCTGGGAAATGCGAAGAACCTGATAGTGCTCCGCATGATCGCCGACGAGGGGGTGGGCCTCATCCCCGGCTCGCTCCGCTATCTGCAGGCGGTCAGGGACGCCGGCCTGGCCAGCGCTGTCGTGTCGTCCAGCAACAACTGCCAGGCGGTGCTGGCCGCGGCAGGAATCGACATGATGGTCGACGTGGTCATCGACGGGCTGGCCGCCGCCCGGGAGCAGCTGCCGGGAAAGCCTGCGCCCGACACCTACCTGGCCACCAGCCGGGCCCTGGGGGTGCCGGCCAGCCAGTCGGCGGGGTTCGAGGATGCGCTGGCCGGGGTGACGGCGGGCCGGGCGGGCGGGTCTGGGCCGGTGGGGAGGGGTGCCCGGGGGAGGGCGGGCGTGTGCGCCAGGGGACGCGGCGCGGTGGGCGTGTGGTGGCGGCCGG
>OFHK01000199.1_pt1 | contig 19484 bp, 15 predicted proteins | sample 1521951 | NCBI WGS metagenome assembly OFHK01 (sample SAMEA2468436, study PRJEB22500) | soil metagenome | biome: Glassland; feature: Farmland; material: Clay | place: Australia | collected 2013-01-31 | depth 0.55 m
GGGTCCACCAGTCGCTTGTTGTCGTTCTCATCGCGTTCGGCCCGGATGCGGCGGGGGTGGGGTGTGGACGGGGGCCGGGTCTCCCTTCGTCTCCTCCGTCGACGGCTGGGGGGTTCCGGGGGCGATGGGGTCCGCCTCCGTCCCGTCCGTGGAGGGGGCCCGCCCCGCCTCCAGGTCCGGTCGTGTGACGCGGACCACGGGCAGCCCCTTCGTCCGCGCGCGCCGCCACTCGGGGGTGACGCGTTCGACGTGGAACATCCCCACGCTCCCCGAGGACGCGACCGCAGCGCCGAGCCACTTCAGGTCCTCCTCGGTCGCCGAGACGCCGCGGAAGTACGGCACCCCGTCGCCGGTCGCCTTGCCGGCCAGGAGTCCCAGGAGCGAGAAGCCGATGCCTTCGATCTTCGTGCGGACGTCGAAGACGAGGGTGGGCCGGCGGCCCTCGTCTTCATGCAGGCCGTAGTCCGGCGTGGCGCCGACGATCGCGGCGGCGAGCGCGGAGGGCCCGCCCTCGCGGTTCGTGCGCGCGCCCAGCACGGAGTTGGCGAACGCGACCGCGTTCGACTCGGACCAGGCCACGTGCTCGCCGAGCTTCGGTCGCACGCCCAGGAGGTACGGCGTGCAGGAGTAGACGGGGTTCGCGCCCATGGCCTCGTAGGCTCGGGCGATGCGCGCCTGCTTCGCGGCGAACGCCTCCGGGACGCCGAGGTCCCGCCACTGCCGCAGGTCCGTGCCGAGCGGGTTGACCGTCGTGGGCACGGCCACCTTCGCGTCCCGGGCGAAGTCCTCCAGGAACTCCAGCCCCGGGTCGCCGATGAGCTTGTACGAGGCGCCGGAGACGTGGGCCGACGTCACCCGCACGAGACGCTCCGCGCCGGCCAGGTCACCGAGGGCGATCAGGAGCCGCATGGACGTCCGTTGGGCGTCCGTCCCCTCCTTCGCGAGCCGCCTCTGCGCCGGCGTGAGCCGCGTTCAGACCGCCTCCGGGACGAGGCCGCGGGCGACCTTGCGGATCTCCTCGGGCTTGGCGGGATAGGCCTTCAGCTTCACCTGGACGTCAATCGCATCGCCCTCGCGGAGGAGGACGAGCTCGCCGCCCGCGGCCCGCTGCTTGTCGAGGCGGAAGTGGAGCACGCCGTCGTCGTCCAGCCGCGCGTCGAGGTCCGGCTGCAACGCCTCCGGCAGCCGGGCGCCCGTCCACCGGCGCCACGTGGACCGGATGTCCGGGGCGGCCTCGAGGAGGCGGGCGAGGACCACCACCGGATTGCCGAACTGGCCGACGAGGTCCTCCCGCGACGCCGGCCCTCCGGCGACCGCGGCGTCCAGGGCGGCCGCCACCTTGGCCTCGTCCTCGGTGGCCTGGCAGTGGGTCCTCGCGTGCACCCAATGGATCGGGAGGCTAGGCATCGAGTTCCCTCAGGGCCTTGCGCACGGCCGAGTAGAATTCGTCGAGCGTGCCCTCGTTGACGATCGTGACGTCCGCGGCGGCGACGACCTCCTCGAGGCCCCACCCGCGCTCTCGGGCGTCCCTCCGGAGGAACTCCTCCCAGTTTTTGGCATCGTCCTCGCGCCGGCGGCGCTGGACGCGCTCCCAACGCATCTCCGCCGGGGCGGTCACGGCGAACACGACGAGCCCGTGGCCGAAGGCCTTGCGGAAGGTCGCGAGCTCCGCGGGGCTCCGGAGGCCGTCGATGCACACCCGTTCCGCGCGCACGTGCGGGATCGTCCGCTCCGCCCACACGGCGACGCCGTGCTTCTGCCGTTCCTCGTGGGCCATGCCGCCCACCGCGGCGTCCGTGATCGGGAGCCCGCGGCGCCGGGCCTCCTCGCGCACCACGTCCCCCATCCGGACGATGACATAGCCCTCCTCCGCGGCGACCTTCTGGAACTCCTCCTTGCCCGCGGCGGGCATGCCGGTGACGCAGATGACCCTCAACGCGGGTGCGGAACCTCCGCGAGGCCATAAGCGTTTGCGGCGGGCAAGCCGGTGCAGCGAGACCCCGGAGGGGCCACTCGATGCTCCGCAGTCTTGATCCAGAGCCGTGCCGGGGACCGTCCTGCAAGCGTACGGGCACCCATCCCGGATTGAACCAAGTTGGCCGCCCCAAGTCCGATTTGAGGTATGCCGGTCATCCCGGGTGCGGAACCCTCTGGCATCCGCCTTCGGCTGCAAGCGATGCGACCTACCTGCCTCCTTGGATCCTTGGGGGACTGAATCGGGAAGAGGGCCCTCTCGTGGCGGGCTGTTGCCAAGGCGTTTCTCGGCTGACGCTTGGCACCTCGTAGTCAACCCGAATTAGTATGGGCAGGCACCACTGTTGTGGTACCAGACGTGATTCTCCAGTCCGTTCGCATAGAGTACGTAGCACTTATTCTGGTTGTCAAAGTTTCTGATTGTCGTGGAGACCGACTGGCTCTGGCCCGTTGCAACGCCCATGTGGACTTTCAGCTTCACGCCGAAGGCCTCAACTGAGAATTCTACGTCGATGGTGACCTTTGTGGTTAGGGTCTTCGTGTACGTCGCGTTGTGAAGAGCGGCAATCCAGACGAAGGGGTAGGTGCTGTTTTGCACCATGCGCGTCTCGGCAGTTTCCATGCCAATCTTTTCCGTCGTGCTCTCACTTGAGAACTGGGCCGAATGCCACTGGTCGACCCACACCATGTGGCGGCCGGAGGTGTCAGTGATGCGGTATGCCGTTCCTGTCGGTAGGAAATCCCGCCAAGGAGCATAGCCACTTGAGGAATAACCGGTGTCTATCGTGATGTCCGTTCCGACCTGACCAACAAAGTTGGTTCCGAGGAATCCGGTCGAGAAGCCTACGTCGAAGCTGGCGTCGATACTAACCATGACACTAGTGGCAGTGCTGTATGCGATTTCTGTGTTAGGGCTGTTCGGAAACTCATACGTTACCGGGACCTTCAGAGTCTGACGCTCTATCGACAGTGCGTAGCTACTTATGTAGGGGATATTGCTCACACTCTTCACCAAGGGTCCGTTGATTTCAGACTTCCAGTAGAAGTAGCCATTGTACGGGCAGTCAGGAAGGACTAGGCTCCAGTGTCCTGACGAATCGCTGACGGCGGTTCCCTCGTACTGTTCGTACCGCGGGGGAGTCCTCAAATTTACGGCTACATACTGCAAGGCGTTGTTCGCTGTGTCGTATACATGCCCCTGAAACGTTACGTTACTCCCACCGCAGGGGATGTACATCGGTTTCAGTTGGGCCGAAACAGGAAGCCCGACCAGAACGATCGCAAGTGCGAGCAAGACAACGGTCACCGCAATGCACTTCACTCCTATCCCTCCCTGATGTTGTGATATTCCGAATCACGGTGGACTGAGTAGTAGTTTGCTTCTGATTTCTGGAATCTGGAATGCCCACAAGGAAACGGAGGGGGCCGTTCTGCGGCCGCCTCGATTTATCGAGGATAGCCGGGGCTTGGCTTCAGGCTGTAGAAACCCTTTCCAGTTGAGAAGCACGAACTGTCATGTCTTCTGGATGGACGTGAGTGCTCACTCGAGCCACCGACTCGTGCCCACGGTTGGCTGGACGACGTTCATGCTCCGGTGGCTTCCAAGTCGCCGATCACCTACGGGCCTCATACGGTGGGCACGCCTCCCGCGGCGGACGCCGTGAGGCCTTCATTCTGTGGCGATTCCAGGCCCATGCGCCTGCATCCTCATGGGGAGGGAGAAGAAACACTCGAGCTTCGGTGAAGGCCAAACTGAACGATTCCTGCCTCGTGCTCGGGGTCTTCCACTCGCAAGGACTCTATGATCGGTGGTCCCTTTGGAGTCGTATGCCTGCAGCCTGACCCCCAGCGTCCTCCCGACCCCCTTCGTAGGTCTGCCTGCCGGAGTCCGCGTTACTATCGGTCGTTTGCCTCCTTCGGCGACGCTTGAAGAGTGGCCATCCATGGACGCTTGTGGTGGCTATGATAATGGTCGTAATGAGGATGGATTGGAGACCTGGGAAATCTCCGTTAGACGAGACTCCTCCGGCGGGCAACACCTGAAACGCTTCTGCGGTCAGATTGATAACTCTGGCGCGAGGGTCATGTTCGCGGGCGTACATTGTCCCGATGATGGCCCAGAACATCCCGTACTCGGGCCCGACGACCACGGTGACGACTTGGTCCACCGGGTCGTCGTTCACGGGCTGCCACGTCACGAAGGCGGTGGCTGCCGCATGGTCGTCGATGGTGGCATTCCGGATAGGCGAAAGGAACCGGAAGCCCGCCTCCTGGGTAAGGCTGTCCGTGTCCTCTCGGAGGATGCGCTGGGCCTCGTCGTACGTTCCGTTGAGCCGGCGGCTCTCCGAGTACACGATGATGTTCGCCTGCACGTCCGAGCGATACATATAGAGGTCCACGGGAACCCCGTCCTTGATGGGGCTCCCGAGGGCCTCCCACCGATAGGGGATGGGAATGCGGAAGTGCCTGTCGAGGTTGCTGAACCAGTCGAGCCAGGGGTTAAACGCGATGACCCAAGTCCAGGTGGCTCGATTTCCTGCGTAGTCCTCCGCCACGACGACGATGGTGTTGTTGCCCTGGGTCAGGTTCACGTCCACCGTGAAGGAACCGTCGATGCCCATGGCCCAATATGGGACGACTTGGCCATTCACGCTCACCGTGAGGGGGATGGCATCCGACGCGTTCCCACGGACCGTAACGACAGGGTCCGTTACCAGAGCGGGAAGGGGAATCACGTTCAGGACGGGAGGGACGAGATGCACCATGAAGCCCCAGTCTATGGCGGCCAGACTTCCGGGCCACGAGACCTCAACACGCACCCCGTAGTTCACGTCCGTGAGCAGGGGCGTGGAAACCTCTGCAGCGAGTTCCCGCGAGGCTGGGTCATACGTCGCACCAGGGAGGGGGACTCGGTTGAGGGTGAAGTTGAATGTGAGGGCTGACGGCGGTGCAAAGGTCGCCACAACCTGGGATAGCAGCGGCGTCGTGTCGTTCGTGTAGGCGGAGGGACTGAACGCACCCCAAGCGGTGGTCGGAGCTATCTCGATGTCTTGGGTGGCCCAACCCGCAGTGACGACGAACCACAGCCCGTCGGGAGTCGCACGTATTCTCTTGGCCGGTCCGCTGATGCCCACGGCTGCGAGCCTGTCTCCCGACGAGGTGTACAACGAAATCTCTGGTGAGTTGGACGATATGGCGACCGTCTCCCCCATAAACGAGACTGCCAGTGTCGCGGACACGTTCGAATCCCCGATTCGGCCGACCACGGCGAGGCTTCCGGTGGCAATCCGGAGCACCGGCGTCGTCGCAGTGGCGAGGTACAGGTACTGGTTGTCCGGAGAAACGGCCGCGTCCTTCGCGTACGCCCCCACGTCGGCAGCACTCCCCTCAGGCAACTTCCCGACGTAGGACCACGCGGTCTGCTCGGTCCCGCGCGTGAAGGAGAGGATCCCCACCGGAGCGAGGAGCGTGTCCACGAGGAAGAGATGCCCGCGGTCGGGGCTGAGCACCGGCAAGACGTCTTGGTACACCGGGTTGCCAACGTCATCTGAGAGGCGTTGAATGACCCGCCCGTCCGTGGTGTTCACGACGTAGGGATACTGACCGCTCCATCCGTCATCGTGCGTAGTGGCCACGAGGCTGTCGTCCGTCGGCGCGACGAGGCCGAAGACGAGGAACGGCAGGTCCAGCACCCTTCGAATGGTAAGAGTTGCGAGGTCGATGACGAGAATCGACCGGTTGCCTGCGTGGCCTACATAGAGAAGGCTTGCGGAGGGGTCGATCGCGAGCGCGATGGGACTGGCCCGGACAAGGAGACTCGTTGCGATCGAGGAGTTCATCATGTCGAGCACGAGGACCCGGTCGTTCGCCTCGTCTGCCACGTAGGCCCTGGCCCGAATAGGATCAATCGCTACGTCCGCCAACATGGAGTTGATGGGCACAATCGAAGCTGTGGGCACGGGATCGCGTCCACTCGTAGTCCCAACGAGGAGGCCACGGGGCGGTGTTGAAGTGGGCCAGTCCTCGGCCGAGATATCGCTGCGCCACTGGGCCGACCGCCCTGGTGGACCAATGAGCGGCTCCGCGAGGAGGATAAGGACAACGAGCGCGACAAGAAGGCCGTTCGGACGCACGGTTACACATCCCTCCGAGGAGACTCATTCGGGCGCGGAAGTAAGTAGGTTTTGGCAGTACTACACATAGCGCGGGTGCAACGACGATCACGGAGCTGCGTTTTGTCGCAAGGTAGCCGCAGATCTCCGGCCAAGTTTCGGCGCCTCGCGTCAGCCTGCGGATGTCCTCCACTTTCTTGTTGTGTTGTCTCCTTAGTGCGTCCGGAGTCAGGTTCGGCCAAAGAGCAGAGGGCAACTCCACTCCTCATCGAGTCACACTCCGAGACTTCTCAGGAGGCGGTATGAGGGCCATTGCACGACTGATGTCTTGAACCAAGGCACCTACCTGATGACCCGGGACAGTCAGGCGATAGCGCTTCACGATGGGGCGCTTCCGGGTGTCCAGATCAACCCCGATTAGCCCAGACGCCACACACGACCGAAGTGCGGCGTAGGACGTAGCATGGCAAAGACCGGAGCGGTCAAGAACCTGCGCGATGGTTAGCCCTTCGCCAGGGCCGTCAGCCAACAGACCCAGAAGCACGAGCACACCGCTTTGCTCCAACCATCTGAGAGTCCGATATCCCTTTGAGACGGTGATTGGCACGCTAGCCCGGTTGCTCCTTAGGGTGGCCGATGACACCCGGCCATTGGCATCCTCAACAATGTCTCCACGCACTTCAGCATCCGACGTGGGAGCAGTGGCCTGGTTGTGAAGGTTGCTGACCCGCAGTTGCGAGGACCCACTCTCCCGAATTCTTAGAGAGGCGACGCCATTTAAGACCCGGAACCGAGCATCCTCCGACTTCCCGTTTGAGTGTGAATTCCTCTTAGTGATAGGGCTACTTTTCCCCCCGCTGGCGGGGTTGTGGTCAGCGCTAGGCCACGCTGCCAAGTTCGAGTTGGATCGGGATGGGGTAGTAGGCGGGAGGGGAGCAATCCGTCGCGCATAGACTAGGAATTGCCGCGCGGTGGCGGGAGGGCCAGTACGCCAGTGGGGCGGCACTCCAGTGCACATGCAATCGCCAAGGAGCCCCACACGTGGCAACCGATGCGCAAGCACGCAAGACGACGCAGATTGGCCGAGGAGAACCGCCGAGTTCGCTTCTGGGGGCACTGCTCGATGCCACATAGCCGGCATGGAAAACGGATATCTTAGGGCGCTCGCTACCAGGACGAGCAGCAACGCACCGGCAATCGTCGCTCCAGCTCCGACCATCCCCCTTCCGCGAACAGCAACGCATGCGCGGTTAACCTACATCAAAGCGCGGACACAATGTTCTGTCTTGGTTCTCGACTACGGCGACGAACACCCTGTGGCCCACGGCCCCGCACGAGAGAATCCGGCTCACGTTTAAGGCGCTACCGGTCGATTCCGGGATGTGGGCCACGGATACCGTCGTCTCCGGTTTTACTCCACCCGGTCACGAATCCTTGTGCATCTCTCGTCAATTCCGCCCTCGTCGCCCACCTCCTCGCCGGTCCGCACACAGGAAGGAATCGCGGAGTCCATCCTTTCCGGCCGGAGCACGGTGACGAAGTGGCTCCAGCGTCTCGAGGCGTCGGGGACGATTGCCTCCACTCGTGAGCATGTCCCAGGTAGGCCGCTGCGAAAGACCGTGTATCACCTCACGGATTCGGGCTGGAAGGACGCCTTGCGCCTTCGAGCGCAGCTCGAGGCCGACATCGTCGAAGTCCGAGCCGCGGAAGAACAGACTCTTCCGATACGAGTCGCCCAGATCCCCGAGGTGTTTCCTTCCGTCAATCTGGTCAACGCAGTGGCCTCAATTCAGCGCGGCTTTATCGATCTCAGCCGAACCCGCGCCGAATCATCCGATCAACAGCGGACCACCGTCTGGGGAACCCTCTTGCGGCGGCCAGATTGCTTTGTTGGCCGCAACCAGGAGCTTGCCACGCTCGAGAAATGGGTCCTTTCCCCTTCGAGAGTCCTCGCGGTCGTCGGCCTACCCGGGACCGGAAAGAGCACCTTGGTTTCCGCATGGCTCCACCGACGCCAGACCGCCACGCCGGTTTTCTGGGCTAGCCTCTCTCCCAGCACGACGGAGAGCAGACTCCTCGCCGATCTCGCCAGGTTCCTCTCCAGATTCGGGCACAGGAACCTCACGATTCCTGTCGGGGACGGCGGTCCCGCCGATCTCGGGCTTGTATCCAGAGTCCTTGCGGATGCCTTGAACGACTCCCCATGCATCCTCATTGTCGACAACCTGCAGCAGGCTCTGCCCGAAGTGGAAACGCTGTTGTCGGAAGCAATCCTGCCGCTCGCTCGGGCAAGACGCACCCGGATCGTGCTCATCTCACGGTCCATACCGGCGTTCCTTCGGCCGCACCTGAGGCGGCACGACATTGGTGGGGAGATCCTTCGCGTCGGAGGCCTGGACCCCGTCGCTTCCCGGGCTCTGCTTGCCGCGAAAGGGTTCAGAGGCGATTCGGCCCTCGCGGCGCAGCTGATTGCGGGCACGCGGGGACATCCGCTCCTCCTCGCGGTCCTAGCCGCCCGTCCCTCTGTGAGCCACCGAGGCATCCGTCAATATCTTGACCATGAGGTCTTCCGCGACCTCACGCCCCGGGAAATCTCCGTGCTGGAGTTCGCGTCCGTCTTCCGAAGGGCTGCGCCCGTTCCCGCCCTCCTGGGCTTTGACAAGGAGACGGACGGAGTCCTTCGGAGCCTCGAGGCCCGCACGCTCCTTGAGACCACGGTCTCTGGCGGCTACTTCGTCCACGACATGCTTCGCGAATACCTCTTGAAGCGTATGCGAAGGGGCCGGAGAGAACGGTTCCACTTGAAGGCAGCCGCCCACTTCTTAGGGCTTCCGACCCCCAGGGACCGCGTCGAGGCCATATACCACCTCGCGGCGGTGAATCGGTGGGCACAGGCTGCGGACTTCTTGGCCAAGGAAGGACCCGCCCTGCTTGACTCCGTGTCTGCGTCGGAGGTGGTGCAGACCCTGCATGGCTTCCCGACCAAGGGCCTGGACGGGAAGACTGCCTCCGTGCTGTGGGAGACGCTGGGAGACAGCCTCCGGATTCTGGGTCATCTCGCCCCTGCGAAGCTCGAATACCGCCACGCTTTGCAGCAGGCCCAGAACGCCGGTCTCCAAGACGGAGTCCCGCGGCTCCTGCGCAAGCTCGCCTTCCTCGACCGTTGCCGCGGCAATCTCTCAGTGGCACTCGGAAGACTGGTGGAGGCCCGGGCCCTGCTCTTCTCGGGTGCGAATCCGTCAGAAACCGCAGAGGTTCTCAGGGAGATGGCCCTTGTGGAGGAGGCCGGGGGGCACTTGGACGCCGCGACCGGTTATGAGAACGAGGCGGTGGACAGGGCCACCGAGTCCTCGGACCCTGGAGTCTTGGCGCGTTGCCTGTCCGTGCTCGGGACCCTGCTGACTCAGAAGGGGGCCGTCGAAGAAGGTCTCCAGCACAAGTTGGAGAGCCTACGCATCGCGGAACGTGCCGGCAACCTGGCCGAGATGAGCCGGTCGAACATCACGGTCGGCACCTCGTACCACGAACTCAGGCGCTTTGACGACGCCCTGCTCTACTATCGGAAGGGACTTGAGCTCGCTCGGCTCCTCGGCAATCTCCGCCTTACGGCCGTTGCCGCCCTCGACTGCGGGGTGGCTCTGCTGGACCTTCACCGCTACTCGGAGGCAGGGGAACCGATCGAAGAGGCAAGGCACCTCTTCGAGGTGTTGGAGGAACCGACGATGCTCGCGGTCCTCGACATCAACGAGGGCCAGCGCCAGGCGGGGCTGGGACGTTGGTCCCTCGCGACAAGGAAATGGGAGAAGGGGCTCCGAGCCCTCCGAGGCGACGGGGACTCGTACGAGCTGCTCCGCTCTCTTGACGACGTCGCGGGACAGTACCGCGCGCATGGGGACGCACAGGTCGCGCGGGACTTGTGGGCGGAAGCGCGAGTGCTGGCCCGCGGTCTCGGGAATCCATCCAAGATCGCGGCCATCGAGAACGCACTCGCGGAAGCCGGTTTCCCGCCCAGCCCGCGACTTAGGCCGCCTGGAGACAGAGGGAGCTAGTGAGGCTCCACCGGCACTCCATCGGGTCCGACGACAATGGGTCCGATCGGGATGTACACTCCTGCACCTCCGGCGGTGCCGGGGGACGCCGGGGCCATCAACGCGCTCAAGAATTGTTCTGTTCTGGGTGTCCGACGCGAGGGACGAGCACCTCCGCTTGGTCATGCTGGGCGCGTTTGTCATGGGAGACTGCGGCCATACCCCGGAGGACTCCCGATGAATGCGCCGCCATCCGCATTCCTCCTCATGTAGGAGACGCTCCGGAGTCGCGAAGCGGGGGCAGGGTGCCCGCTTGCGACCGCGCGCTTCCTGCCGCCGTCCATCCAAGAAAGAACATTCCTGCGCAGTTGCTAAGGCGGCGACGCGCCACGTCGGAGCCGGAGGCGATGTTGAGTATGGGGGAGGATTCGGAACCGCACGGATTGGGCTGGTTGCGCGACAACCCGGACTTTCGGGATTACACGCCGGAGCATGAGGCCCTCGCGCCCTTGCTGGGAAAGCTGAAACTCGTGGGTGCAGGAGGCGGGAGGGGGCCACCTCCGAAGCTCGCCCCCTCCGTGGACCTCCAGGCATGGTGCTCGCCCATCGAGGACCAAGCGAGCCTCGGCTCGTGCACTGCCAACGCCGGCGTCGGCCTGATTGAGTACTTCGAGCGGAGGGCCTTTGGGAGGCACCTGAACGCCTCGCGGCTCTTCCTGTACAAAGCCACGAGGGACCTGATGCGCGTGACCGGGGACACCGGGGCCTACCTCCGGACGACGATGGGCGCCATGGTCCTGTTCGGGGTCCCGCCGGAGGCCTACTGGCCGTACGTGATTCCGCAGTTCGACGTGGAGCCTCCTGCCTTCGACTACGCCTACGCGCAGAACTACCAGGCCATCAAGTACTACCGCTTGGACCCTGCGGGAGTCACCCCGGACGATCTCCTGGTCCGGATCAAACGCTTCCTCGTGCAAGGGTTGCCTTCCATGTTCGGATTCACGGTGTACAGCTCGATCTCCCAGGCAGGTTCGACCGGCCAGATCCCGTTCCCCGTATCTGGAGAACGGGTGCTGGGCGGGCATGCCGTGGATGCCATGGGCTACGACGACGGCCTGCGCATCGCGAACGCGGACGCACCGAAGGCCGAGACCCGCGGGGCGTTCCTCATCCGGAATTCCTGGGGCACCGGATGGGGCGACCACGGATACGGGTGGCTGCCGTACGAGCACGTCCGCCGCGGACCGGCAGTGGACTGGTGGTCGCTGATCCGGAGCGAGTACCTGGACTCGGGGGCCTTCGCTCCTTGAGGCGCCTCGGGGTCCGTCTTGCCCGTGCCGCGAGGAAGCGCACCATGCCGTTCCGGAGGCGCGATGCGCCCTACGACCGTTGGCGAGCTTGCGCGAGAGCGTGGTGATGTGACCTCGGGGGGCAGCGGTGCTTCGACGAGCGACGACAGGCATATGGACGAGTGGAAGGAGGCGCGCGCCACGCTCAGCGCCTTCGATGACCGGGTGCACGATCTCCGCAAGTACGGATTCACGTTCATCACCGCGCTGCTGACCGCGGACTCGATTCTGATTCCGGCTGCCGCAGCAGGTTCCGCGACCGTTCCGACCGTCATCAAGCTCGCGGTCTTTGTGGTCACCCTTATCCTCATCCTCGCGGTCCGGCTCATCCACAGGAACTACCAACTCTTCCTGGAGGCCGCGGCGTTGAGGGCGAAGATCCTGGAACGGGTCCTCAACCTGGAGCTGACGGAGACCATCAGCATGCGGCACCGGGCGGAGCACGCCCATGCGTACGAGTCGAGTCTGTACCTCTGTTTCGCGCTTTCTGCCGGCGTCCTTGGCGGGACCATCCTTCACCCGGAACTCTGGGCCGTCTTGCTGCTCGGCGTGGTCACCGCCGGGACGATGTTCGCGATCTACAGGATCGAGCAGATCGAGCTCTCCTTCGAACACCGGAAGGTGGACTGGATTGTCGACCCGATCGAGTGCTCACCAGGCGGCGGAGTGAGCATCACGTTGACCAACCTGGACCAGGAGGAATCGCTGCCCGTACCGACCGGAGTCGCTTGGGAAGTGAAGACCCAGACAGGCACGCTGGTCTATCAGGAGAAGGTCACCGAGCCCCGTTCGATCGCCCCAGGGGACAGTTACACATAGGTGTGGGACACCGGCGCGGTGAAGCCGGACATCTATCGCCTCTTCTCGGGGGGTTGGGAACGCGCCCTGTACCGGAAGATCACGATTGCGGCGGGAGGGCCCTAGGCGTATGGAATCGGGAGACACGGACCAAACGGCACCCGGGGTTACCCTTCGCGCCGTACAGACTCGTCCCAGGGCGAGGAGCCCATTCCCCCCCTTCACGCTTGGGCTCGCGCCTTTCGCGGTGGCGTCGATGCACGCTGCCAAACTGGACGGCCCTGAACAACTCCGCGAACTTCACGCCGGGTCGCCGCCCAAGGGCGATGGGGAGGTGAGGGATTGCCTTACCGAGTCCTATCGTGGAACGTGGAGCACTTCAGTGGCCGAAAATCGGATGGAAAGAAGGTGGCGGAGCACATCCGGACTCGGGCGCCGGATATCTTCGGGCTGTACGAGGTCGAGGACCGTCGAATCTACGATTTCATGAAGACTGAGTTCCCGGACTATGGGATCTCCATCACAGGCGGCGCCGAGACTCAGGAGATCCTCGTCGGGGTTCGCAGCGGGACGTTCGATCACACGTGGTTCGAGCAAAGACTCGAGTTCAAGGAGGGGAACGAGTACCTGCGACCCGGAGCGATGCTGACCGTCAGCCAGGGAAGCAGGACCGACACCTTGCTCTTCCTGCATACCGACAGCGGCCCGGAGGCGAGCGCGTTCGGGAACCGGGCGAGGATGCTGCGCCGCGCCTTCGGCCTCAAGGTCCGGCTCGACGAGATTGCGGGAGGAAAGGCGAATTTCATTGTCCTAGGTGACCTCAACACGATGGGGCTCGAGTACCCTGAGCAGCGCAGTCCGTTCATTCGCGTACGCGGGGACGAGGAGGTTGCCGGCTTGTCGGAGTGGGCCCAGTCGTACGAGAAGGGCAAGCGCAAAGCCGACATGGTGCTTCTCAGGAAGGACAAGCTCTCGACTTGGACGGATGGACATACTCGTTCCAACTTGGACCACGTTCTGGCCAGCGCCCAGATGCAGTTCGAGGAGATGAGCACGGATTCGAAAGGAAACCCGGCTCAGCTTCGCGTAGAAGGATGGTGGGGGTTGAAGGGCAAAGTTCTCCAGGACTTTGTCAAGCGGGTCTCCGACCACTGCTCCCTTTTCTTCGGCGTGACCGACTAGTCTGGCTAGGCTTCAGCATATGCAGGGGAGGTCCTTTGCGGTCCGAAGAGTTCTCTTCTCGGACTACATGCAGACTTGAGGCACTTTTCCCCATGAAGTGACGGTGGGGAGCGTATTTCTGGCACACGTCGCATGCACGGGAAGTAAAGCTTCTCCTCGCATCCGTACCGCCAGATTGTGGGTCTCAGAGAGATGGAGGGCCGGCGGCGACAAGGGCGAAGACCAATATCAGGTACGGGCTCGAGAGTTCGAAGAGCTTCCAGGAGGTACCCTGAGAAGCGCTCGAGACGAGAACCCCCGGGGCATCGTCTGAATCGGAGCTTTCCGCCGGTGATAAGGGGCTTCAGCATCTCGAAGGAGGGTCCTCGCGGAAGGCGTACCGGGAACATCAGAACCCTCCAAGGGAGGAGCCGACCAAGATGCATCGGCGCCTCCCCATCGGGACTTGCAGGCCTCGGTGGGATCTTCGGTTTGCAGGCGAGTTCATGTGAAATGAAGAGGAGGCCGGGCCGAGGGCCTCAGCTCGCTTGGACTCCCGGCGGCGCGTCATGGTTGGGCGCGCAGCTAGTCCGCAGCTGGGTTTCCCCGGACGAGGACCCGGACGCATGTCACGATTGCGGGTGGCGTCACACACTTCTTCCGCTCGCAGAGGGACCCGCTTGGTGCCTGCCCCAGGAGCTCGAGTGCCCCTAGGTCGTGGTTTCCTCTTCGTCGACCTCCGGGGGGGTCAGTGCATGTAGATATTGAGCCAGGTCGTGAGGCACCTCACATCGTGGCTGTCCGCGGTGACGTACCAGAGCTCGGGGGTCACCCGTAGCAATCCGTGGAAGTCGACACCCGTACCATCGACACCAGTGTTGACGGTGTACCATGGGTTGTACGTGCTTGGATTCCAGCTGAAGTACGACATTGGACTGGTCGCCACATTGTCAATGGCGGAGGCCAGGTTGGCTGCCCGCTGGGCGGTGCCCGGTGGAACAGCACCCACTACAGCCAGGCCAACGTCGATGAAATAGGCAGAGGACACGGCATGAGAGAGGTGATTGATCGGATCTACAATGCTCGTGGTCTTGGGGTGGGCAAGCAAGACGGTCGCAATCAGCTGCTTCGAGGAGTACCAGCTGCTGGACGCCGGCTGGAGCTCCAGGGCATAGGCGCCCAGCCATGCCTGCCAGCTTACCGTCCCGTCCGTTGCCATTCGGGTGAACTCAAAGCTGAAGATGTTCGTGTAGCCGTCGTTGAAGTCGGCCCATGCCGTACTCCCATCGGGTAGCTTGTACGGCCAGTCGAGCCACGACTGGGAGTACTGGACGACCACCGAGTCGACCTTGCAGTCCTGATTCACGTCTTTGTTGTAGGCGACATGGTCCCAGGCGTGGGACAGGGTCACGGGGTTCATCACGATGCAGGACATGGTGAATTGCCCCGTCGTAGAAGCGTAGTAGTAGTCAAAATCTGCGCGGTCCCAGCCCGTCGCATAGTACATCGTCAACGTGTGCGTCCCCGGGCCGAAGGAAAACGGACCGTACGTCTTGGTAGTTCCTCCATTGGGGCCATATCCGGAGTAGAAACTCTGGCCGTCTACTAGGCACATGCCTGTGGGAATCCCATACGCGTCGCTCTTATAGTACGCGCTGTACCCACATATTAACTGGACGCTCTCGTATCCGTAATACGAGGCTTTGCCTGCGTAGATTGAGCCGCTATAGGCAGCCACAGGCTGGACAATCGCAGTCGTCACGCCCACAAAAGCCAATGCGACCAACGAGAACGTGATTGCTATGGCAACAACTTCGCGTCTCTCCACGATGCATCCTCCAAGGCCTGAGGAATCGCTGGGTTCTGCAAGACACTTTCGTCTATACCGTCATTGGGCCCCTGTTCGGAGCCGCTGACCATGTTGGCACCGAGGGCCTCCGCTCGCCGGGCTGTGCACCCCTGGGCACGTAAACCTCGCTCAAGGGTGCCACATGCCCACCCCATCAGCTCGGCCGCATGGAGAAAACCAGACGAGATTGGTCCTGCGTCTGAAAAGAGGACTTGTGCAATGCTTCCGGTAACGAGTACAGGCAAGGCCGTCTCAATACCCGGGCTTTTCGGACGTCGGGGGAAGTAGGAACAATCGGACCGGCATTCATAAATACCTTGCACCGAGTGTTAAGGTGCTGTATCTCCAGCGAATGGGGCTGGAGAGCCCGCGATACACATCTGTGGAGGGTCCTCGATGGCCGTGCACGCGACAAGACGTCAACGGATTCAGATCTATGCTGATGTTCTGCGTTCGTTACACAGGAGCCAGAGGGCCAGCGAGCCGTTCCATCTATACACCATTGAGCGTGCCACCGGACTGACGTATCCGCGACTGAAGGGGTGTCTCAACGAGTTGCGGGACGCGGGCCTCATCGGGGTCTCTATGGAGGTCACGAATCAGGGATATGCCTTTCTCGAGGAGGTCTCCACCCGAGTCGCACCGCTTATGACGAAGTACGGGCTCTGGAAGGATCACGTCTAGCTTCCAAGAGTATTGGAGTGCGCGCGGCGAGTCTGAGAGCAGAGGCCAAGGTCTATTGCCCAATGCTCGGCGAACGAGTGCGCTTCGTTGGTGCCCTTCGCAGGTGCATCCGGTCCCTGTTCGACCATGTAGCCGGGGGCCGATGCCTTTGCTCGGGGATGATTCCGCGGAGGAGCGCCCACACAATGAGCGTGTCAACTCGCTTGGTGGCCTATTCCGAGGACGCAGGGCGATCGTCCTCCTGTGCCTCGCCGGATCTCTCGCGCTGGTCATTGCTGCCATGCCGCCCGTTCAGACCATCGGCGCGCCTCCTGTTCTCGCGGGGCATCTGCAAACCGAGAAGAGAGGTGGTGGCGGGGGAGCCTCTTTCGGGGTGACGGGATCCCTGAAGAGCGTGCCGATGTTCTACACGGGCACGGGAAGCGGCCCTACGCCGCCGACCTACGCGAACTTGCGCCCGCTCGTAGGGTACGTCTCCCATGCAAACACCACCCTGGGCGGGTGGATGTACGACGGGATCCTGTTCTACGCCTTCAGTCTGCCCACGCAGCTAAGCCAGACAGCGTGCGACGCGTGGACAAACAGCTTGTTCGCCGTGGGTGGCTGGCTGGACACCTTGAACACGGTCGTCGGGGACTTGGGAGCTCAGCTCGGTGACAGCACCCACATCTTGAACGTGTTCCTCACCACGTGCTACGTGTCCGGGCAGCCGAACGGGAACACGGCTCAGAACGACTACCGCATGATCAGCAACTGGAGGAACAGGAGCTATGCCCACCTGAGCCTCGCTGGATTCTACTGGATGTTCGAGGCCCCCTCCCAGAACGGCTGCGATGCGAAGTACATTAACAGCTACCTCCACAGTCAGGGCTTGGGCCTGACGACGGTCTGGATTCCCTGGTACCTCGCCTGGGAAGACACCTCCGGATATTGCAGCGGGACAAACTGGGAGCAGTGGGGCTTCGACTACGTCACCGCCCAGCCGAACTATGCGTTCCGCTGCGATCTGCGCGGGACGAGCCCTACGAATCCGAACAACGCCTTCGGGGTCATCAGCCGCGATCTAAAGAGTTATCCGCTCTCCGGCGTCCACTTCGAGATTGCCTACACGCGGAACGACAACAACTACGGGGGCTGTCCTTCGGCACCGAGCATCGAACAAAACGCGAACGCGTACCTCGATGCCGGCTTCTACTACAGCTGGTTCAACAACGTGCTCAACACGTTCTACTATGCACCTGACTATCTCTCTAACTACGCGACTGGCGCGGGTCAGGCACCTGCAGGGTGTCAAACCGCAAACAGCGACACGTGTCAGCCCACGTCGGTCGACCGCGCCATCCACGATCGCGTTTGGGAGTTCATCGACGGTTACACGACCGCGACCATCAACCCGTCCGCAGACTCGTGGGTCAATACGTACTACCCGAACACCAACTATGGCACGGACACCCGCCTCTTCCTCGGCACGAACGCGATCAACGTCATGCGCACGTACACGAAATGGAATCTCCAGAGCTCCGTGCCTCTTGCCGCCTACGTCGTAAAGGCGACGATGAGCCTGTACCTGCAGGCGTGGTCCTACGGCTCCTCGATCACGGACGGCCAGCTGTACTTCGTCCCCAGCGCATGGACCGAAACGGGAATCACCTGGAACAACCAGCCCTCATCCTCCAGCTGGTCCCTCCGACGGGGTGGGATCACCTTCTCACCCCTCGGGTGGTACACCTTCGACGTGACGTCGGACGTGCAGAACGCGGTGAACAGCGGCAACTGGAATGTCTCCTTTATGCTGAAGCGGCAGACCGAGAACTACGTCGAGCAGGAGTTCTACTTCAACTCTAAGGAGTACTCGAACGCCGCCTACCGCCCCCAGCTGACGGTGCAATTCGTGAGGTCGACGACGGTCCGTCAGACCGTGACCCAGGACTCCTGGGTCGACATCTATTACCCCACCCAGAACAACGGGGGCGACACCCGGCTCGTTCTCGGCACCAACGCAATCAACCTCATCCGCCCCTACGTCATGGTCAACCTCGCGGCGTACGAAGGATCGCGGGTCATCTATCAGGGGCAGCTCGTGCTCCACCTGCTCGGGGTGTACTATGGCACGAGCATCTCCGACGCGCAGCTCTACTTCGTCTCCACAAACGCCTGGAGCGAGAACGGGATCACCTGGAACAACCAGCCCTGGTCGTCGTATTGGCAGCTCCGGCAGAGCAGCATCTACATCTCGGGGTCCACGGTAAACTACAGCCTCGCGGTCAACTCGGACCTCGTGAACCAGTGGAGCGCCGGGAACGCTAGCTTCATGATGAAGCGAGCATCGGAAGACTACACTCTTCACGAATGCGGATTCGGATCGAATGACTATACCACCAACCTGTCCATGCAGGCGGAGGTGTGGATCCTACTGAAACCGTATTAGTCGATGGGGAATGGATCCTCTTCTCCACGCTGTGGACAAGGGCTACGTCCCGCATCGCGAGAAGTCTCGGTGGGTCGCAACTCAAATGACATCCGGTGCGCAAGGGGCAGTGGTGTTCGTTCAGGGAGACCTCTATCTGGACAGGGGCGACGAACGGGTCACTCGCCTCCCGGTGAAGAGTCCAGGCCCGCAGGGCATTGGGCACACCTGGCAGGAGAGCCCGTAGGCCGACCAAGACCCGGATCTCCATATGGCGCCGGCCAGCCGGCGCAAGGGTCCGCGGTAGTCGATGGCATGAAGCTGCAAAACCGGGAGAGCGAGCCTCTCCTGGGGCCGACCGTGGCCGTGAAAAACTAGAAATACCCACGTCCCGTAAGTCCGGACGGGAGTGGGTTCATGCCTCTCGACCTCGACCTGTCCAAGCTCCGGTTCGGCACGGAGCTCCTGAAGCGCGGCTTCGCGAAGATGCAGAAGGGCGGCGTCATCATGGACGTGACGAACGCCGAGCAGGCCGCGATCGCCGAGGAGGCCGGCGCCGTCGCGGTCATGGCGCTCGAACGCGTCCCCGCGGACATCCGCGCCGCGGGCGGCGTCGCGCGCATGGCCGATCCCACGAAGATCCAGGAGATCATGGACGCGGTCACGGTTCCCGTAATGGCGAAGTGCCGCATCGGCCACGTGGCCGAGGCGCGGGCCCTCGAGGCCCTCGGGGTCGACATGATCGACGAGTCCGAGGTGCTGACCCCCGCGGACCCGTTCTTCCACGTCAACAAGCGCGAGTTCAGCGTGCCCTTCGTCTGCGGCTGCCGCAACCTGGGCGAGGCCGTCCGGCGCATCTACGAGGGCGCCGCGATGATGCGCACGAAGGGCGAGGCCGGGACCGGCGACGTCGTCGAGGCGACGCGGCACGTCTGGATGGTCAACGAGGCCATCGCGGAGCTCCAGGACCGCGACAAGGAGCAGCTCTACTCGATTGCGACGAAGTTCTCCGAGAACTACGGGCGGCTCCTCAAGGAGGTCCGCACCATCGCGGGCGAGGACCTCGAGGTCAAGGAGGCCGACATCGTCTTCGCGGGCAAGAACCTCGACGAGGTCACGGAG
>OFHK01000200.1_pt1 | contig 19476 bp, 21 predicted proteins | sample 1521951 | NCBI WGS metagenome assembly OFHK01 (sample SAMEA2468436, study PRJEB22500) | soil metagenome | biome: Glassland; feature: Farmland; material: Clay | place: Australia | collected 2013-01-31 | depth 0.55 m
CGCACGGCGTGAGTATCCACCAGCGCACCCCACATCACCATGCGGGCCGGCGCAACTCAGATAACCGCCACTCCTGCTGATCCACTACCAGGAAGGACTCAAGCGCTGGCCTTTCAAGCTCTGTAGCGTGCTCATCGGCAGTAGAAGTGACCTCAAGGAGGAGTGCCACTTGATGCAGCGCTGTCTCCTGCTCCTTTCCCGATGGGAGGGAGGAGGCTTCCCCGAATAATCGTGCTGCCGTTTCCTGGCTTATCATGGCCAGAGTGATGGCCACCTACTCCATGATCGTCGGTTCGAGCAGCATCTTCCGGATAGTGTTGACGTTAGCGGCCCTTTTGAGCAGCAGGGGCAAGGATTTCAACTCCGGTCATGGAACTCGTGTTTCCGAGTTTTTCGGTGAGGCGGCTGAGCGCCGGAAGGGTTGCGGCCGGAGTGACTGGCGGGGCGAGACGGCTGCCGCGGGCCTGATTTTGCTGGTTATGGGGCGGTAGGGCAGCATCGGCGGTGCTATCACCACCGATGACCTGAGGGTGCCGAAAACCTGTGCCACCTGGGCAATGCCTTGCGGATCGAGGACGCCCGGACGCGGGTGAGGTTCGTGATCCATGATCTGCGATGCCCTCATCTACCCATGCCGTGACCTGAACGGGAACTTCACGGTGCGCCATCAAGAGCCCCTTACCTTCCAGGTACAGGGCTATGCAGCAGCCTGAACGGCCGCCTGGTCACGGCGACGGCAAGCCGGACCAGGATGGTCAAATCGACGTGCTCCCGGACGAACGCCGACACGCCGCGGGCCGCGAGCGCCACGCCGAGCACGACCACGGGCCGCCGACGGTGAGCACGGCCGCCAGCCACGAGCGTGTGCCTCGACGCGGGCCAGCGCCGGGCCGACGCCTGCAGCGCTGCTCCTGGACGCGCGCCAGCTGCGTGAGCACGAGCACCAGGCTGAGTACCTGGCCGCGCATTGAGGAGCGGCGCGGGTCCCGGGCTGCGCCGCGAGGCAATTTTGGCGGGAACAGTCTTGAAGACTGGCGCGCTGATCCACCAGTGCTGCCCGGGGTACTCGTAGCGGGACCACCGGCCATCTACCCGCCAGGCCGGTCCCCGCACGGGGCGGCAGAGCCGACGCGCACCGGCGCGGCCACGGCACCGACGAGCACGGGGCCGGCCCAGTACCGCAATGCACTCATCGAGCCCGCCCGCGAGCATGCCCGCCCGGAGGTGGTCACTGGTCATGATGCTCGGCGTTCGGTGAGCTGGCGGCGGAGCCGGGCCACGTCCCGGGACAGCGCCTCCACTGTCTGCTCCACAGAGCCCTCCCGCTCAGCCGCGAGACCCTGGAGCACCCAGCCGCGCACCAGCCCAGCGGCAGGCATGTCCGCAGCGTCGGCGATGCGCTGGATCTCCTCGGTTTGCTCCGGGGTCAGCCGGATCGAGTAGACCACTGACCGGGTTGGGCGCTTGCGGGCCGCCCGGCCCGACAGCGGCTCATCGCGGGTCCGCTCCGATTCCTCAGCCTCCTCAGCGATGAGCTGTTCCAGTTCCGCGCGGTTCATTTCCTGTTCTCTCCGTTCCTGTTCCTTCACATTCACGGCCTGCCTTCCCAGTAGCGGCGCGCCTGGGTCGGGTTGGCCTTCCACGCGTTCACACCGATCAAGCCCTCACGCAGGTAGATCACGACGATCACCATGTGGGCCGCCGGCGAGTAGCCGGCCAGCCGGTCGGTCTCGCCGGACTTCGACGCCGGGTCGGGCGAGTCGACCAGCGCGTCGTCGTCGGCGAACGCCTCATCAGCCCACGCTGGGTCGATATCGGTGTCGCCAGGGCGGCGCACTGACCGGGTGCGGATGTAATCGCCCCGGTACTGCCAGTCGAGCTGTCCCGCGCGTGCCATGGCCTAATTGTACTACGCATGTATGACAGATGACGACCCCCGCCGTAGGCCGGCCGAACAGTCCGATCAGGAGGCTGTTATGCCGGAAACGACCCTCACCTGTGGGGTTCCAGAACGCGGCCATGTGTCTTGATCTGGGCTTCTACACTGCTCGCTCGTATTCGTCGATGAGGCCGCCGAGGATGGGCTGGCGCTTGATCCGCTGCTGGGTGAGGTCGCCGATGGGGTGGTCGGGCCGGGGCGGGCGGAGCCCGCGGCTGCGATGGGGGCGCCGCCCGTTGTAGTGCCGGGCATACTCGGCTAGGACCAGCCGCAGATGTCGCTCGCCGGTGACCAGCATCCGGCCGGTGATCTCCGTCCGGGCGGTCAGCACGAACCTTTCCGCGTAGGCGTTCGTGCGCGGGCTTCGCGGCGGGATCTTCACGGACTCAATGCCGGCGCCGGCCAGGGCCGCATCGAACGACGCGGTGTATTGCCCGGCCCGGCCGCGGACCAGGAACCGGAAGCCCGCGGCCCGATCACCGGGATCCATCAGCAGATTGCGGAACTGCTGCACCGTCCACGGCCCGTCCGGGTGCGCGGTGACCCCGGGGATGTGCACGTAACGGGAGCCGACCTCCATGACGAACAGGCAGTACAGGCGCCGGAGTGTTACCGCGCAGTCCACATGGAAGAAGCCCGCGGCGAGTATCGTCGCGGCTTGCGCGTGCAGGAACTGCCGCCATGTCGTGTCAGTGCGCCGCGCCGGCGTCGGCGGGATCCGCAACGCCTTGAGGACCCGGCGGATGGTGGACGCACCGACTGGGTGCCCGAGCTTGAGCAACTCACCCTGGGTCCGCTGATACCCTCAGCCGTGGTTCTCGGTGGCGAGCCGCCCGGTGAGCGCGGCGATCTCGGCGCTGACCGGCGGCCGGCCTGTCCGGTTCGGGTAGGTCCATTTGCGGGTGACCAGGCGGCGGTGCCATCGCAGGGCGGTGCCTGGGGTGACCAGCCGGTGCGCCCGCAGCTTTCCCGGCAGGAGCCGGATCAGCGCGGCCATGACCGCTCGGCCGGCCCAGTCCAGCCGGGGCCGGGGACGGGTGCGGCGCAGCACGGCGATCTCATGCCGCAGCACCAGCAGCTCCGCGTCCTTGGACGCCGTCGAACGACCGAGCAGGACCAGCCAGCCACAGACCCGGATGAAGATCAGATAGAGCAGGCGAAGGGGCACGGCCGACCATCATGGCCTACCGCTGACCTGGGTGCATCGCTGCAGCTCATAGGACAGGCAGACTTCTGGCACCCCACAGGCTGGTGGCGCAGCACTGCGCGCCGGGCTTGCGCCAGCTGCGACTGGCTCAGTGTTCTGGCGCGAGCGCTTGCGCCGCGGCGCGATTCGGCGCAACCCGCGGCGTGCCGGCGCCGCGCCAGGCGCGGGCCAAGCGCACACGGCGCGCCGGGCTGGCCTAGGCAATACCGCGGCGAACAGACTGGCTGGCAAGCGGCCAGCAGCAGGCAGATCGCATTGGCTACCGGCAGTGAGCACATCGGTCGCGCGCCAGGCCTTCGGCGGCGACAGATCCCCGGCGGTGGCCATTGGCGCTCACGACGCAGCCTGTAGCGCCCCGAGCGCCCAGTTATGGCCGGTCACAGTCGCGAGCCAGGAGCGCTACAGAATCAACTGGCGTAGCAACCATTCAGGTTTATGTCGATGACGCGCCGGAACTGGTCAGGCTGCTCACGGGTGGCCGGCACGGTGGTGCCTATCCCCGCATTGTTGACGAGGATGTCGACGTGGCCGAAGGTATTGATCGCCGTCTTGACCAGAGGGCCGCGGTCGCCGGGATCCGATACATCGGTGCCAACGGCGAGGGCACGGCGCCCGGTGGCCTCGACGGCGGCTTTCGTATTCTCAACCGGTCAATCCGGCGGGCCGCCAGGACCACGTCGGCTCCGGCCTCAGCGAGCGCGCTGGCAAAGGCGACGCCCGGTCCTGACGAGGCTCCGGTGACTGTTGCTGAGCGGCCATCCAGGCGGAAGGGATCGAGAATCGGCATTGCGTCAGTATGACTTAGGCAGCCCGAGGACGTGCTGGCCGATCTGGTTCAGCACCATCTCGTTGTTGATGGGAGCGAACCGCATCAGGCGCGTCGTTCGCCAGAGCGGGATGAGGTCGTACTCATCCGTGATGCCATTCCCACCATGGACCTGGATGGCATGATCCGCTGCGCGGTTCGCCGCCTCGCTGGCCAGCCACTTGGCGGCGTTCGCCAGGCCAGCCCCTCGCGGGTCGCTTCGTTCGACGGCGCTTATCGCGTCGCGGTTGAGTGCGCGGGCCGCGGTCAGCTCAGCCCAGCAGGCGGCCAGCGGATGCTGCACGGCCTGATAGCCGCCGATTGGGGCGCCGAATGGCGCGCGTTCCCGCGCGTAGTCAACCGCTCGGGAGATGCAGTGAACTCCGACGCCGTACGCGAAGGCGGCAATCAGCACCCGCTCTGTGTTCAGCGACGCGAACAGTGCCGCCGCGCCGTCCGCCTCGGCACCGACAAGGTTCTCGGTCGGCACCCGTACGTTGTCGAAGATGACGTCATACTGCCGTTCGGGGGTCCCCGCGTCGGCTGAGAGCACCTCGGTTGAGATGCCCGGTGAACGCATATCGACCATGAGGATGGTGATCGGCCGCCTGCCTTCGCGGCGCGAGGGCTCGCCGTCGGTGCATACGAGGAACAGATCGTCCGCGTCACCCGCTGACGAGATCCAGCGCTTCCGCCCGGAGACGATGTACTCCGGGCCGGAGCGGATCGCCGTAGTCCGCATCGCGAAGGAGTTGGTGCCCGCGTCGGGCTCGGTGATCGCGAACGCCAGCCTGCGATCGCCGGTGATGATCGGCGGAAGCAGCCGGGCCGCTGTCTCGGGAAGCGCGTTGCGGGCCAGCACCGGGAGGCACAGCTCGGTCATGATAAAGGAGAGCAGCGGCATTCCTGCCAGCGCCAGCTCCTCCCCGACCGCGATCACCGTCTCCAGCGAGCTTCCGGCGCCGCCCAGGTGCTCGGGCACCCCGGCACCGACGTAGCCGGCCTTGCACAGGTCATGCCAGAGCGCCTCCGGCTCCCGACCCTTTCGGTAACAGTCCAGGAAGTAACTGCGCCCGTACCTGCGCAGCAGCGAGCGGACAGCCTCGCGCACCAGGTGGTCGGATTCGCCCCAGGGGGCCACATCGGTGATCATCAGCGCTCAGCCGACCCGCCGCGCCTGATCCGACCAGTGCTTCTCCCGCAGGGCGCGGCGGAACAGCTTGCCGACGGCGGTCTTCGGGATCTCCTCGACCAGTTCCAGGTGGATGGGCTTCTTGTAGCTCGCTAGGCCAGCCTCGCGGCAGTGCCGCTGGATCTCCTCGAGTTCCGGATTAGCGCCGGGGACGGGCGCGACGCAGGCCATTACCGCCTCGCCCCACTTCTCATCGGGCACGCCGATAACCGCTACCTCTCGCACCGCCGGATGCGACGCGATGGCGTCCTCGACCTCACGCGGGTAGACGTTCAGCCCGCCGCTCACGATCATGTCGTTCTTTCGATCCACGATCGTGATGTAGCCCTCGGAGTCGCGGACCGCCAGATCGCCCATCTTGAACCAGCCGTTCTCGTACGCGAGCGCAGTCGCCTCGGGCTGATTCCAGTAGCGGACCGACGCGGCGTCGCCGCGCACCCATACCTCGCCCATCTTGCCGACCGGCGCCTCCTGGCCTTTCTCATCGGCGATGCGGACATCGAAGAACGGCACCGGCCTGCCGCAGGAGGCCAGCCGGTCGGGGTTGTGCTCGAGGGCTTGGACGTGCTCGTCCGGGTAGAGGATCGTGTTATAGACGGTGCCGCCCTCGGTTGAGCCGTAGCCCTGCAGGAAGATCGGCCCGAAGACCTCCATCGCCTTGCGGAGCACCGTCGGCGAGATCGGCGAGCCGGAGTAGTAGATGGTCTTGAGGCTGGACAGGTCCGCCGTGGCCGCCGCTGGGTGATTCGCCAGCATGTTGATGATCGCCGGGGCGAGGATCGTGCAGGTGATCCGCTCCCGGGCGACGACATCGAAGAACGACTCGGGGTCGAAGTGCTCCATCATGACCGACCTCGCGCCCTGGTACAGGGCTGGGGCGGTGAGGATGCCGGACTGATGTGACAGCGGGCCGACATGCAGTAGCGCGTCGGTGTGGTCGAGCCCGCCCATGATCAGCGCGAGGATGTTCCGGTAGGTGTTGAACCAGTTGCTGTGCAGGTAGACAGCGCCTTTGTAACGCCCGGTGGTCCCTGAGGTGTGGAAGATGAGGTAAATGTCGTCTTCTCTGACCTCGACGGGCTCGATCGCGGCCGACCGCCCGATCAGGTCCTCGTAGGACTCGCCCGTCCCGAGGGTGAGCAGTTCGAAGTCGGCGACTTTGCCCGCGGCCCGGATACGCTCCAGTACCTGCGTGAACTCAGGTCCGCTTACCACTACCTTTGGCTCAAGATCCTCAAGGGTGATAGTCCACTCGCGCTCGCCGTCGCGGCTGTTGAGCCGGCCCCGGACGGCCCCGATCATCGAGACCGCGATGTCGGTCTCCACCCACTCGTTGCGGTTGTTCATTACCGCGACGACGCGATCGCCTTTCTCTACGCCCCGCGACTGAAGGCCGCTCGCCAGCCGCGCCGAGCGGTCCCACAGCTCGTTATAGCTGAGCGTGCCACGGGCGTCGACAAGGGCGGGACGGCCGCCGTGACGGATCACGGCCCTGCGCATGAAATCGTGGACGAGCATGGGCATGGCCGGTCCCCTTGTCTTTCATCCGGCTGTCGTGGCCTGGCCGGCTGATGCCAGCCGGCTCAGCAAGGCGGCGGCCTCGGCCGCCATAGTTGGCACCAGCTGGGCGACACGCGCGATGTCGCGGATACCGCAGGCGACCTGTCCGGCCGGCAGGATGCCAGAGTCGAGGTCGCCCTCCTCTTCCGCCCGGATCATGGCAGCGTCTTTGTACTCGAGCAGTTCGGCCGCAGTCGCGCCCTGCCGCGTCAGGTCCATGAGGTGAGCGAGACCCGCGCTCTTCAGGCCGCGGGCGGGGCTGTATACACCGGGGAAGATGGTGTCGTCTCCCTCGCCCGCCTCGACGATCCGACGGGCGGTCGCCGGATGCCAGTCCGCGTTGTCCTCGCTGGCGATGAAACGCGTGCCCATGGCTACGCCCGCGGCGCCGAGACAGAGCGCCGCGGCCAGCGTCCGGCCGTCGCGGGCACCTCCGGACAGCAGCACTGGGACCGAGACCGCCTCGGTCACATTGGGCACGAGGACGAATGTGTGCATCGGCACCGCGTGGGTGTGGCCGCCCATTTCATAGCCAGATGCGATCACCACATCGACGCCGAGATGCTCTGCCTTGATGGCCTGGCGGGTTGAGCCAACCTTATGAATATGGATGAGCCCGGAGTCCGCGATCAGCGGCCGGAACTCGCCGGGGAAGCCGGCGGATGTGGTGAGCACGGTCAGCTGGCGCTCGATGCCGGCATCCGCCCGCCGAGCCTCGATGACCGCCCGGATATAGGCCTCCGAGATCGGCAGGATCTGGCCGTCCTCGGCCCTTCCTACCGGGACGTTGACCGCGAAGGGCTTCGGGGTGAGCGAGGAGGTCTCTTCGATGTGCTCGCGCATGACCCTCGCCAGCGCGGCCGGATCGCCGGACATGCCAGGAATGCTCACCGTGCCCAGGCCGCCGGCCTCGCTGACCGCGGCGGCCAGCTTCGCGGTCTTGAAGGGGCCCATGCCGTCCTGGACGACGGGATGCTCGATGCCGGTGAGCTCGGTGAACCGGGTGGATAGGGCGCTCATGCCGCCACCAGCACCATGGCCGACCCGTCTACGAGCGCGCCTGAGGTGACCACCCCTACCTCATGACGCGGAACCTGGCGGTCACCACACCGGCCCTGGATCTGGAGGACCGCCTCGGCCACCGTATTCATGCCGTGCAGGTAGCCTTCGGCGAGCAGGCCGCCGTTCGTGTTGACTGGGAGCGCCCCGTTGATCGCCGTCGCTCCCGACCGCACGAATTCGATCGCCTCGCCGCGATCGCAGAAACCGAGGCCCTCCAGCCCGAACACGACGGTGCTTGAGAAGCAGTCGTAGATCTCGGCGAACTGGACGTCCTTCGGCCCGATCCCGGCCCGACCGTACAGTTCGGCCCGCAGCAGCGACGTGAAATTGCGGGTGTAGTCCTCGTACAGCAAGTGATCTCCGATGTCGAGCCCGGGTCTCGCGCCCGCCCGGTAGGCGGCCGAGGCGATGAGCGCTGGCCGGTGGCGCAGATCGCGCGCGCGGTCGAGGCTGGTGACGATGACGGCGCAGGCGCCGTCTACCTCGCTCGTGCAATCCGCGACGCGGAACGGGTCCACCACGCGGGGCGAGGCCAGATAGGTCTCCTGGTCAAGCGGCTTGCGCTGGACGGCGCGATCGTTGCGCTCGGCGTACCAGCGCTGGGCGATCGGAATGGCGCCCAGGTCATCGGGCTCATGGCCGGTCTCGATCAGATAGCGCCGTGCCCACATCGCTATGTACTGCATGTAGGTGTCGTAGCCGATGGGATAACGGAACTGGCCCGCGCCGCCCTGGAAGGCGGAGCTGCCGACCCGGACTCCGCTCCGGCCGTTGAGGGCGCGGAACACGACGACGTTCTCGGCGTAGCCCTGGCTGACCGCCATCGCCGCGTTGGCGACAACCCACGCGGGTGACTGGCCGCCCTGCTGGAAGTCCATGGCGTAACGGATGCCCGGCAGCGCCAAGGCGGTGGCGACCGCCTCGCTCGGGACGGAATCGCCGAGCACCATAAAGCTGCCGACTCCGTCAATGTCGGTCACCTTCAGCCCAGCGTCATCAACCGCCGCGAGGCACGCCTCCGTGGCCAGGTCCAGCACGCTGCGGCCAGAGTTCTTGCTGAGCGCGGTGAAGCCAGTCCCGGCTATTGCCGCTGCGCGATACGCCACGAATGAGAGGCTACACAGTCATGCGAGGTACGTCAACCAACGGGTTGATAATCATTGCTTGCGTCGATAATCGACTTATGAGTAGAGTACTGACGTGCTGATCGAGCGGCAGTGGCGGGTGACGATGGCCGACGTGGACGCGGCCGGGATCCTCTACTACGCCAGTCCTCTCCGCTGGACGGAGGCACTGCTCGGCGACTGGCTCGATCGGTCAGGGAGAAGCATCAGCTCGATGCTCGCCGCGAACGAAGCGACGCCGGCCGTCGGGGTGCAGGTCCGCTATCTCGCGCCCCTTGGCCTTGATGATCACTGTCGGCTCTGCCTGTCGGCACAGCGGATCGGCAAGACGTCCTTTACGATCCGCTGCACCGCGTGGGCCCCCGGCGACGAGCGGGTAGCGGTCGAGGTCGAGGTCACGCACGCGTTCGTTAGTTACGTGCGGCAGCCCGGAGGCGGCGTGGCACTGGCGAAACAGGCGCTGCCGCCCTGGCTGAGGCAAGCTCTCGAATGTGACAGCCAGGCACTCAGGAAAGGCTGATCGGCGATGGCAAGAGGGGTGACAAGTGAGCACTGAGCCGTCCTCCGTGACCGTAGACCGGGTAGACGTCGATGGCTCACCGGCGCTTGGCCTGGTAACTCTCAACCGGCCAGACGAGATGAATCCCCTCGACTGGGAAACCGTGCGCGAACTCGGCCGGGTCCTGGACGCCCTGGCGGACGAGCCCACGATCCGGGTCATCGCGATCACCGGCGCGGGCCGGGCGTTCAGCGCGGGCGGGGACATGAAGAAGTACAGGACCCTGCAACGCGACGCCCAGCATTTCCCGCAGTTCCTGTCCGACATCCACGAGATCTTCGGGCGCATATCGCAGTACCCGAAGCCCGTGGTCGCGCTGGTGAACGGCATCGCGGTCGCCGGCGGCATCGAGCTCGTGCTGTTCTGCGACTTCGCTTTCATGGCCGAATCAGCCAGGATCGGCGACGCGCACCTTCCCTTCGGGCAGATGGGCGGCGGCGGGGTGCTGACCATGCTGCCCCGTGTGGTCGGGCCGGCCCGCGCCCGGGAGCTGATCGTCACCGGCCGCCTGCTGAAAGCCGACGAGGCCCTGGCCTGGGGGCTGGTGTCACGGGTCGTCCCCGACGGTGACCTGGTCACCGCTGCGGTGGAGCTCACCAGGGAGGTGGTGAAGAAATCACCGCTCGCCCTCGGCAACGCGAAACGGACGCTAAACGCTGCGTTCTTCGGGGGGACAGACGTGGACGCCGGGCTCCGGTTCGAGCGTGAGGTGACGGCCCGCTATTGCCTGACAAGCGCCGACGCGCCGGAGGGTCTCGAGGCCTTCGCCGCCAAGCGCGCTCCCCGGTGGAGCGGGAAATGACGGCGCCCGCGCCCGAACCCGTTCCGCCCGTCCCCGACGCCGACTCCCGGTTCTACTGGGAAGGCCTCGCCAGCGAGCGGCTGCTGGTCCAGGCGTGCGGCCGGTGCGGCCGGAGACGCTTCCCGCCCATGCCCTCCTGCCCGTATTGCGCCGCCGTCGGCGCCGTCATCCGGGAGGCGGCGGCCGGAACCGTATACTCGTGGGTCACAGTCCGGCGGGCCTTTCAGGCCGCGTTCGAGGCAGAAGTGCCCTACACCATCGCGACCGTGGACCTTGACGGCGGCGGCCGCATCGTTGCACGACTTGAGCCGGGAGAAGCTGCCAGCCCCGGGCTGCGGGTTCGACCGCGCTTCGTCCATCACCCGGGCTGGACGGAGCTTCGCTTCCATCCGGAGTGACACTGTGACCTCTCAGCTGCCTGCCGAGCCTGATACCGTCAGCCGGGCAGACCGGCGGCGGGCGAAGCGGATCGAGGACATCCTGCGAATCGCGACCAGCCTGCTCGCGGAGCGCGGATACGCGGCCACCAACCTGGACGAGATCGCCGAGGTGCTCGATCTCTCCAAGGCCTCGCTGTACCACTATTTCCCGAGTAAAGAGCACCTCATCCTGGCCTGCCTAGACCGCATCGGTGACAGCACCAACCGGCAACTGCGGGCCGTCGCGGCCAGCGCCGCGCCTCCCCGCGATCGCCTCCACGAGGCGATCCGTGCCCAGGTACTGGTCCTGACCCGCGACGAGCCCGCAGGTTCGGCGATCTTCATTCACGACCTGGGACTGCCTGAGGCCGCCAGGAACCGCCTGCGGGAGCTGACGGAGCAGCACGACCGGCTCTTCCGCTCGATCATCGACGAGGGAATACGGGCCGGGGAGCTGCACGTGCCCGATCCGGCCATAGCCCGGCTGCTGATGCACGGCGCCATCAACTTCATCCCATCCTGGTACCACCGCAGTGCCCGGATGTCGCCCGAGCAGCTAGGCGATGTCGTGGCCGACGAACTGCTGCGGCTGTTCGAGGGAGGCAAGACGTGAAGCTCGGCCTCTATCTCTTCGGCGACGGCATGAGGCTGGGCCAGATCGGCGAGCTCGCCGCGGCCGCCGAGGCCGCGGGACTGGAGTCGGTCTGGACCGGCGAGTACTGGCACAGCGGTTTCCAGGTAGCCGCGGCCATCGCCCGTGCGACCACAAGCGTCCGGATCGGCACCGGTATCGTCCAGGCGTTTCCGCGCACGCCGCTGATGACCGCGCTCGAGGCCATGGACGTCGACGACCTCGCTGACGGCCGCCTGATCCTCGGTCTCGGCCCGCAGGTCCGGCGGTACAACGAACGGCTGCACGGCATCGAATACGGCAGGCCCGTGCAGCGCATGCGCGAGTATGTCCAGGCCCTAAGGTCTCTGGGGGCGCTGGCCGAGGGGCGATCTCCCACGATGCCGCCGGGGGAGTACTACGGTTTCGACCTCACCGGGTTCACCCGCCCCGTCCCAGCGGTGCGCCAGGCGATACCGATCTACCTCTCCGCCGTCCGTCCGGCCATGACCAGGCTGGCCGGCGAGTGCGCGGATGGGCTCGTAGGCCATCCCATGTCATCGCAGAAAGACTTCGACTCATACGCGGAATGGCTCGCCGAGGGCGCGGCGAGAAGCGGACGCGACGTGTCGGAAATCGAGCACGTGCAGTTCATCATCTGCTCGGTAGCGGCGGATGAGGCACAGGCGCGGCGCGAGGCCGCGCAGCAGATCGCCCTGTACGCGGCTACCCAGACGTACGCCTACCGGCTTGAGCAGCTCGGATTTGGCGACGAACGTTCGGCTATTCGGTACGCGTACCAGGCGCGTGACCTCACGTCGATGGCCAGAGCCGTAAGTGACCCGGTAATTGACGCGTTCGCTGTAGCCGGCACACCCGATCAGGTGCGCACGGATCTGCTCGATCGAGCCCGGCCATCTCACACGGTGATCCTGGCGCCCCCCACCTACGGCCTGACCGCGGACCGGGTCACCGAGCTGACCCGCGACCTGATTGGGGCCTTTGATCAGCGCTGAGATCGTATCGGGCCGATTCCCGCTGCGGCTTCACAACTGCCAGCCTGGACCGGTACCTCACGCCGCGGGCGCGGAATTCTCTGAGGGCGCGTCTGCCAGCGCGTCCTGATGGCGCCGTCCTAGCGGATGCTCAAGCTGTCCTGGCCAATGGGACGCGATCCTTCGCCGGAGCCGGGCAAAGACATGATCGGCCGTGCGCCACGCGGCGCAGAACGCCCGGATCTGCATGAGACTCTTCTTGATCAACACCAGAAGGCAGCCCGCGCCGGCCGGCGGGTCGGCGCGCGTACTGACAGTGCCTGTGACCCCACGTTCGGTCATCAAGCTGGCTGTCTCCGCCAGCTGGCTGTCTCCGCCAGCTGGCTGCGGCCGTCCAGGGGCGGCCCGGAATTTGTGTCGCGGACAGTGGCGCAGCGAAGGGGGGTAGCGCGACGATGCCTTGCGCGATTTGGGACGTTGGCCTCTTGTCCTGTCCGCCGGCTGCGTCAGCGTGGAGTTGGGGCGAGGTCGCGCCTCGGTTCTCGGCCGTCCGGCCAGACGGGAGGCATTATGCGTACACGGCTTACTGATGTGCTGGGCATCGAGCACCCCGTCATGCTGGCGGGGATGGCCGGTGTCGCCATCGCCGATCTCGTCGTGGCCGTCTGCGAGGCAGGTGGCTTCGGCTGCCTGGGCGCGGCGACCATGACCACGGACCAGATGGTGCAGGAGATCCGCGCAATCAAGGCCCGGACCGGCCGGCCGTTCGGCGTCGACCTGCTCACTGCCATGCCCGGTGACCTCGCCGGGCAGGTCGGGCAAGTCATCGCCGAGGGCGCCAGGGTATTCGTTGCTGGGCTGGGGATTCCGGGTGCCGTCGTTGATATGTGTCACCGGCACGGCGTACTCGTCGCCAGCATGTGCGGCAAGGTCACTCACGCGCGGCGCGCCGTGGACGCCGGCTGCGATCTGGTCGTCGCGCAGGGCACGGAGGCAGGTGGGCACACCGGGCGGGTAGCCACGCTCGCGCTTGTCCCTGCTGTCATTGATGCGGTGGGTGACATCGTGCCCGTGGTCGCCGCCGGCGGCATCGTGGATGGGCGAGGGCTGGCCGCCGCGCTGTGCCTGGGCGCAGACGGCGTGTGGGTCGGGACGCGCTTTGTTGCCACGCCCGAAGCGCAGACGGTCCGGGGCTATAAGGAAGCGCTCATCCATGCGGCCGAAGACGCGACCACGGTCACCCGCGCGTACTCGGGCAAGACCATGCGGGTTCTGGCGAACGCCTATACGGCGTGGTGGGACGAGCACCCGGACGAGCTAGAGCCGTTCCCGGCGCAAGTCGTCCGTTCGATGAACGACGGAGCCTTCCACCTGGGCGGAGACGAAGCCACTGCGGGGGTCGATCCCGACCGGGAGTGCTATCCGGGAGGCCAGGGTGCCGGCACCATTAGTGCCGTCGTCCCTGCCGGTGACATCGTACGGACCATGGTCGCCGAAGCCGAAGCCGTGCTCCGCCGCCTTGGCCGGCAATTGCCGGCGCCCGCCTGAGCACTCAGGGCCAAGCGGCCCCTAGCCGCTGGCTGTACATGGGGCTCCAAGCCGCTCAGAAATGCCAGCCCGGAACTGAGCTGAAGCTTGCATGCAGATGCCGAACTGCCGCCCATATCGGCGGCGGTGCGCGTCCGACCAGATCGCATAGCGATCACGTAGCCGCGCGGCGGTGCTACTGGCCGATGCGCCCGTCGATGCGCTCGCGGAACAGGTCGGCGTGCCCGTTGTGGCAGGCGTACTCCTCGATCATGTGCACGAGCAGTTCGCGCAGCGAGATCGCCTCACCCTGGGAGCCGCGGCCCATTCCGCGATCGCAGTGAACGAGCGCGCCCCGGCCACCACAGCGCACAACGCCAGCCCCAAGATCACCGCCAGCCGGTGGCGCACACCCCGGCGACGCCGCGGATCAGCCACCTTGGCCAGCACTCCCAGTAAGCCCGGCTGATCCTCCGCCGCACCAGCGGCGAACTCAACCAGGTGGCCGATAGCAGGATCGATCAGTGATGATGGCGGCGCGGGCATGGTCCCTCTGCGATGAACCTGGCTGGCGTAGGAACCGCCATGATCACCACAAGGGCCGTGCCCGCGCTGCTACCCGCCCATCACCGGCGTGTCGCCCCCGAGGCCTCCATCAAAATGATTTTGCCGACCCCCTGGAGGGGGACCGAGGGGGACCGAGGGCCAGGCTCAAAGCTCTTCGAGGATCGTTCCGTAATCGAGTGTCACATCCATGCCTGCCGGCTTGCTAAGGGTGTGCTTGCACACCGCGTGCCGGAAGTAACCGGCCCAGCCGCGCATGATCTGGCCAAGCCGCTACCCCAACCGCAAGCTGCTGATCAAGCCGTCCGAGGCGGCGATAAGGCGGCTCCGGGAACGGCTGCCGAGATGTGCACCCGGCGCGGCGGCAACGCGATGGCGGTCATCACCACGCTCAATCCCGTCATCCGGGGCTGGGCGGCCTACAAGCGCTCGAGTTTTGTCTAGCCGCAGGTGGATCACTGCGGGCGGGCGTCACCGACGCGGAGATGGTGTCGTCGAACAGGCTGATCGCCTCTGCTGATAGCCCCGAGCCTTCAGCCGATCAGGAAGGCGCTGGTCGCGGGCCACAACAGGGGCAGCCCAAGGTCAGCATCACCGGTCTGCCGGCAGGGATCTGCATCTAGTGCCTGCTGACGGCGAATGCCTGGTAGCCGCTCTGGTCGGTTTCGGAGGTCCCGCCGGCAGCGCAGTTTCCCGCCGATGCGCACGACACCGCACTGACGCCGGAGTCTTCGTTGGTGAACAGCGGCGGGGTCCCGGTGATCTGGATAGCGTCGTGCCAGGTGCCATGGATCTCATCGGCGACAAACACCCGGGTGCCCTCGCCGGCGTCGTTGTCACCGACGGCGGCGCAGTACCCGGCCGAGGCGCATGACACCGCTGTGACATAACCGCCGCCGAGGGAGTCCAGGCCGGGCACCGGCTGCGCGTGGCCCCAGGTGCCGCCGGACTTGCTGACAACGAACCCGCCGCCGCTGCTGACCGAGCCACCGGCGGCGCAGGTGCCCGCCCTGGCGCACGACAGCGAGGTGATGGCGGCCTGGTTTCCCAGCGACGGGGTTCCGGGGACCTGCTGCGCATTGCCCCAGGTGCCGTTCACCTCATCGGCGATGAACGCCTGCTGGCGGTTGGAAGAGCCGGTGTAGGACCCGCCCGCCGAGCAGGTGCCGGGCGTGGCGCAGGAAACGGAGACGACCGTGGCCTGGCCGCCGCTGTTGAGAGCCGCCAGGCCGGGGATCTGCTGTGCGGGCTGCCAGCTGCCGTTGACCTGGCTGGCCACAAAGGCCTGGACGTGGCCGGCGGCGTCGGTGTAGGACCCGCCCGCCGAGCAGGTACCCGCCGAACGGCACGACACCGACGACGGCGCAGCCGGGCCGCCGGCGTCCAGGGCGCCCAGGCCTGGCAGCGGGTGGGCGCGGTGCCAGGTGCCGCGGGTCTCGCTGGCCGCGAACACCTGCAGGTGGCCCGCACCATCGGTATAAGCGCCGACGGCGGTGCAGTAGCCCGTCCGCGCACATGACAGGGAGGCGACGGCGGCCCTGCGCCCGGCGTTCAGGACCGCTGTGCCGGGAACCTGGCGGGCGTTGCGCCAGGTGCCGTTCACCTGGCTGACGATGAACGCCTGGGAGTGGCCCAGGCTGCTGTAATACCCGCCGGCGGCGCAGTTTCCCGCTGACGGGCACGAGATCGAGGCCACCCCGGCGAACCCCACCGTGTTGAGGGCGGCCATCCCGGGCACCTCGACTGCCTGGCCCCACTGCCCGTTCACCGCGCTGGCCACGAAAGCACCGCCACGCTGGGGGCCGCTACTGTAGGACCCGCCGGCCGCGCAGTAACCCTTCGGCGCGCACGACACCGCTGCCACGCCCGCATCCCCATAAGTGTTCAGCGCAGCGAGCCCAGGGATCTCCACTGCCGTGCGCCACGTGCTGCCCCCGGGGCTGGCCGCGGGCCCGGCCAGAGCTGGTCCTCCCGCAAAGGCCAGCAGCATCCCGGCAGCGGCCGGCGCCGCGATCACGGTGGTCACAACCTGGGACCAGCGCCTCATAGTGGCATCCCTCCTGCTCATGCCACCCAAGACAGCAGCATGGCAACCATGTGATCGCAAAACGGCGTGACCGGGTGACCTCCGGCGATGTGTGCCACGCGGATCAGTGCTCAGGTTCCCGCATGCCAGCAATGCAGTCACGATCAGTAATTCTTTAGAAGCATAGTGTTACTGAATGGCTACGTGCGGCACCCCGGTACTGCCCGGGCGTGCCGGGTGGTTGCCCGCCGGCGCCGCGCACGTTCCCGGGGCACGATGGCGACCATCAGGCCTGGAGTCGAGGTAGACGATCAGGCGCCCCCGCTGTCGAGACTGGTCCCAGCCAAGGACGCGGCAGCACCCGGCGGGCATTGACCGCCCACAACGGTCAATAAGGCGCGGCATCGACATCAGGCAGCAGCTCGTGATCACCGCGCCGATCGGCGGGTCGGGCGTGCCTCTCGCCGCTGTCCCGGTTATGGAGCGCATCTGAGTCGCGGGTTTGGCCAGTGCTGCTTGCTGCAACGCCGGCCGCTGAATGGGCTGATACGGCCATCTGGCGCTGGACAATTGGTGCGGTGAGTCCGCGAAGCCGAGGGCGTCCAGCAGCAGCGTGAACCATAGCGCTGCGCGTTGCGGTGTGCCTGGGCAAGGCCCTCATGCGGGGCCCGCCAAGATCATGCCCTGATGATCGCCCGCCACGCCGATATACTCCCCGGCTGCGACACAGGCGGAGGTGGAGGGGCAGGCCACACCTTCGAGGTTGACCCCTGGGCTGGTAGCACCACCGGGCGGGAAGGGTGCTTGCGCAGCTGTCCAGGTTGAGCGGTGGCCGGTTAGCAGCAGGCCGTTGAGAGGCTGATATGGAAAGCCAGGGATGTCGGCAGGATATGTGCCGACAGCGAGGCAGTTCGCGGCGGTCGGGCAGGCCACACTCGGCCCAGGGTAGGGCAGCGGGCCCGGTCCTGCGCCGGGCGGGACCGGTGCCTTGATATCTGTCCAGGACTTTCCGTACCCGGTCAGCAGCAGAACGTTCATGGTCGAGGGGGATTGGTACGTGCCGACAGCCACGCAGCTGAGCGCCGACCGGCAGGCGACGCCGTCGAGTTCGGGCTCGGTGTAGCGGTATGTGTCCGCCCGCGTCGGAAGGGGCGCCCTGACCGCCGTCCACGAGGCGCGGTGCCCGGTCACCATCAGTAGGTGGGGGTAGGGGCTGTCCTCCCAGTTGCGGTAACTGCCGGTGATGGCGCACGTGGAAGCGGACCAGCAGGCGATGGCCTGCAGGTAGGGGGTGTAGCTGGTGGGGGCGACGGCGGGGCGGGGTGTCGTGGTAGCCGTCCACGAGGATCCGTGCCCGGTCAGTACCACTCCCTGCGGGCGGCCTGCCGTCGTCACATAGTTGCCGACCGCCTCACACACGGAGGCAGTCGGGCAGGCGACACCGTTGAGATCGGCACCGGGCGCGGCTCCCGCTGGCAGCGGTGCTTTGGCGGCTGTCCATGAGGCACCGTCCCAGCTCAGCAGCAGTCCTTGATCATCGCCGCGCGTGTCGGAGTACCAGCCCACGGCGACGCACTTGGAGGCGGAGGGGCAAGCAACGCCATCGAGGTAGACCTGCGGGTGGGCGTCGGCGCCGGGCGGGAACGGCGCGCTCGCGGCTGTCCAGGAGATCCCGTGCCCGGTCAGCAGCAGCCCGTGCCCATTGCCCTGGGTGTCGGTGTAGTAGCCCACCGCCGCGCACACGGCGGCGGGTGCGCAGGCGACGGACAGAATAGCCGCCCCGGCATGGGGGGCGGCGCCGGGTGGCAGCGGCGCCCGGGCGGCCGTCCAGGATGACCCGTGCCCAGTCACCAGGAGCACCTCGGCGTTGCCCGATGAGTCGCGATACTGGCCGCCGGCCACGCAGGCCGCTGCGGACGCGCAGGCCACACCGATCAGGCTGACCTCCGGATCGGTGGCAGCATCGGCGGGCACCGGCGCCGTAACAGCTGTCCATGATCGCTGCCCGGCTGGCAGCCCCTGCGCAGTGCCGGATGCAGGCTTTCCGCCAGCGGCCGCCTGCGCCCGCCCGGTGGGCGCCACTGCCGCCAGCAAAATGCCCACTGCCGCGAGGAAAATCCCGGCTCCAGCCAGCCTCGGACGTGCCGTCCGGTCCATACCGCTGCCCCCCCGGAACGATCTCAAGTGAATGAACTGGTCAATGCCGCAGCGTTATCGGTGGATCGCCATCTCCCCCCCGCAGCCGGTCAGCGCGGTAACAGGACGAGTAGCGAGCGCGCAATCTGAGACCAGGGCCGCGGAAAGCGCGGCAGCGAAAGCTGCCCGGGCCGGGGCGCCGGTAAGCAATGTCGTTGGCAGGCTCAGCGCGGAGGGCGGGCACTGGCCCGGCCCACGGTTGCCCGCACGTCCACACGGCTGCGTCAGCCTATGGTGACAGACAAGGTCTTACACGGCGCCTGGATTTGAGTGGCTTCATTGTGGAGGCACACCCGGACTGACGCTTTGCCCGATACACCCCTGACATGTGCTGTGATTACCATTGAGGCGGACTGCCCACGTGCTATGAGCCCTGGTTCGCATGCGGGATAGTCCGGATCGAAAGCAGAACCGTCCGGTGACACGCATGCCGGGTAACCGCTGACGCGGGCATTGGTGACCTTAGTAATGTTGAGATCCTCGTAGGCCGACCCCGGTCCCTTCCCAGTCTCGGTGAAAACGAACGTGAGGGCCAGCTCGGGACCAATAGATTTGACTCCCCCTGCGACGCTGCCCCGCAGCGCGAACACCGGGACCGCCGCCGGCGCGGGTGCCCGCAGCGTAGCCGCGGAAGCGCTGGTCACCGTGACGGCCAGCAGGCCTGCGCCTGCCACCGAGCCGAGGGCTGGGATGAACCGCTTCATGCGCTTGCCGAGAACATGCATTTACTCGCCCCCTTAGCATCGCTTGCTATCTATCGTGGAGGGTTATTCAGGCGAGCATGTAGAAGTGCAAGGCTATAACGGTTGAGATGGTTTCTGTGAATGTTGCGATGGGCCTCCGGTAGTCGGTGTGCATGATCCGCCAGGTCTTGAAGTTGGCGATTACC
>OFHK01000201.1_pt1 | contig 19429 bp, 11 predicted proteins | sample 1521951 | NCBI WGS metagenome assembly OFHK01 (sample SAMEA2468436, study PRJEB22500) | soil metagenome | biome: Glassland; feature: Farmland; material: Clay | place: Australia | collected 2013-01-31 | depth 0.55 m
TTGATGTGGCGTAAGTCCTGGTGGACGTATTTGAGGTTGTTGTAGGCGGTGACCACGGCGGGGCCGTCCAGTTCGGCGGCGGGGATCGGGGTGCGCAGCACGTAGAACCCGTCCAGGGCGGCTTCGGCGTCGATCTGATCCTGCCTGCGGGTCACGGTGAGGCTGTCATCGGTGATGGTCACCTGGAAGTGCTTGCCGGTCTTGTACTTGCTGATCACCTTGCCTACCTCGACGCCGATCTCGCCGGCGCCCCGGAGCCTTCCCGCCCGGGCGCGGGCGATGACGGGGGCCAGCAGCTTCTCGGTGGCGGCCAGCAGGTCCTCCCGCTTGCGGGCCCGCTCGGCGGCCAGGACCGGGTTGCGGCAGGCGGCCAGCCGCTCGCCGGGGAAGTCATCGGAGGTGATCTCGGCCAGGTCCTGCTGGTCGAACAGGGACAGCTGGAGGGGGCCGTTGTCGGCCATGAGCTTCTTGATGGCCGGGGCGCGCAGCGCGGTGATCCACCCGTAGCCGTCATCGGCCTCGCGCAGGGCGTCGATGCGGGCGGAGGTGATCATGCCCCGGTCCCCGACCATGACCATCTTGGCCAGCCCGAACTTGTCCCGCACCACCTTGACGATGGCGGTGAACGCGCCGGGGTCGCCGGTGTTGCCGGGGAAGACCCGGACCGCGACCGGGCGGCCCGCCGGGTCGGTGAGCAGCCCGTACTCGATCTGCAGCGTGCCTTTCTTGCCGTCCCGGGAGTGGCCGCGGGCGGCCAGCGGGCAGTGCGAGCCTTCCAGCCACGAGGACGACAGGTCGAACAGGGCCATCCGCGCCGGGTTGACCTGCGGTGCCAGGTGGCGGCGGGCCAGCTCGGCCTCGATCGCGTCCTGCCGGGCGGCCAGCCAGTCCATCGCCGCGTAGATGTCATCGGTGGACGCCTCAGCAACGCCGAGGTCGGCGCCCAGTGTCGTGTCGGCCCACCAGGTCAGGGTGGCAAGCTTCGAGCCCGGCCGCACCACCCGGGAGATGATCAGCGCCAGCGCCCGGTCCCGGTCCCGGTCCCGGCCGGCCGGGCCCAGAAGGGCCGGCAGGCCCAGGGTGCGCGCCATGGCGTACACGGCGGCGACGTGCCCGTGCGGCAGCGAGCGGGTGATAGTGACCGCCTCACCTGCCGGGACCAGCTGCTGGCCCTTCAGCCCGGCGTCGATCAGGTCAATGACGTGATCCGGCAGCGCGGACAGGTTGGCCACGGTCTCGTTCTTGACCTTGCCGCCGTCGCGGTAGGTGCGCCGCAGATACGCCGAGGAGTAGTCCCGGCGGCGGCCCTGCTTGTCCACGTAGCCGGTCTTGCTGACTCTGACTACGTGAACCTTACCGCTGGTTCGCGTCATAGCCCTATTTTTTGGGTTATCCCTGCTCGGAACCAGTGGCGACACGCCGATTATTCTGACTACGTTTTAAGCGCAGATTCCCTCGAAGCCGCAGTTCACGACACAACGCCTGCGGAGAGCTACGGCAACTTCGGCATAACGCGCCGACCGAGGGCCGTGTATGCGTCACGCTGGCCTGGCCGTGGCCTTCGAGGCACTGCGCGGCGATCCCGACGATGGGTCACGGGCCGGGGATACTTGGGTGTGTGCTGCCATCGGCTCGTCATCTATCGCGCGCCAAGGACCTCGCCGATGCCCGGTATTTCGAGCCGCTCACGGTGGCGGACCTCGCCCGTGCCGCTCGGCTGTCGCCCGCCCATTTCAGCCGTGAGTTCCGGCGCACTTTCGGCGAGACGCCGCACCAGTACCTTCTGACGCGTCGGCTCGAGCGCGCCGCCGCCCTGCTGCCCAATACCGATCGCCCCGTGACCGAGATCTGCTTCGCGGTCGGTCTCACCAGCCTGGGCTCGTTCACAACCAGCTTCGGCCGCGTCTATGGCACAGCCCCGAGCGCCTACCGAGCGAGTTTTCCGCCAGCGAGGCGGCACATCCGCGTCCCCGATTGCGTCGGGCGCCTCGCACAGGCAGTAGGCCTGGAAACCCAGCGCCAGCCCGCCGAGCAAGCCGACCCGCAGCTTGGAGCTCCCAAAGGGAGCCTACCGTTCCGCTGGTTCAGCGGCAGCCTCGGTCTGGCCAGTGGCTTGGGCTGTTGCCTCGGGTCAGGTCCTTCGGGTAGTAGGCAGGGTTCGCTGCCTGGGCGCGGCTACTGGGCGCGTAGGCGGCAGGGCCTTGGAGAGTGACTCGATGATGTCTCCCTTCAGCCCTGCGCCGGCCAGGCGCTGGTTCCACTCGGCCTCGATCGCCGCCATCTCTTTCAGGCCTTGGAGCCGCAGCACGAAACCCAAGTGCTCGGCTGCTGTTGGCGGTCATCGGATCCTGATGACCGCCAACAGGCTGCACGCATAAGTTTCCGCGATCGGCTGGGCCGTTAACTCGTTCACTGATTTGCTTGAATGTCTGCCGACTGGCGGTCATGGGATGGACAAATGCGGCAGCGACAGGACGCCCAGAATTGGGGTGATATGCGTCCACCACTCCGCACGGTCGCTGCAGCTCTGAGCCGCGCCGAATCGGCGTTCTGTTACCGCCTGTTGGCGGGGAGCGAACGAATCTCGTCACTCTGCGTAGGCCGCAGATCTGCAGGCTGACCGTGCCTGGCACCAGAGTCAGCCAGGGACCTCTTCCCTGAACAGGAGTACAGCTCTACGCCTTCCACCGCGCAGCAAAACGCCTGGTCACAAGTACCCGCCCCATATGGGGTGTGCCACTCAAAATGCCACTCACTCGAAGGAGGTATTTGGTTCTATATTCGAAAAAGTCTTATGACCTAGAGCCCCCTTACGGAATCGAACCGTAGACCTTCTCCTTACCCTGAATAGCCACACGGTTCCGTTGCCGCTGGTAGAGCGGCTGACCAGGCAGAGCATGAGCGCAGACCAGCGCTCACAAGCGCCGCACAGGCCCTCACGAGCGCCATTTGCCACTCAATCTGCCGCTCACTCTGATCTTGTTCCCTCCGGTTCGTCGCCGCGCAGAGGCCCTCGAAAGGGAGATCGGACGAAGGCCGATCAGGCCCAGGCAGGTTCACGGTCACCATCTCAGGCACGAGGCATTTCTTCAAACCGATGATGCGGAGGCGGGCGGAAGCCAGCAGGCTGCGCGGCGGCTTCTCCGGCAGTTCTCCTCAGCCGCGAGGGACAGCATGCGGGCGGGCTGGTAACCCCCGACAGCCTTACGAAGGCGCGGACGCGGCATGCGGACACCCCGTTCCTGCGCAAACGGCTCGTTTGCTGGGGGGTGTCCGTGAACGTTCGTATGTGCAACACCGGCCGGATCCTTGGACGAGGGTCGCCTCAAGCCCTGGCGGTGCTCGCCCACAAACGCGCCACTGTGCTCAGGCTGCGCGACGAGCGCCGCATCGACGCCACGGTCTTGCGCCGGGTGCAGACCTGGCTGGACATCGAGGAAGTCCGCCTGTCCGGCGCGAGCTGGTCGCCTGAGCCGCTAGCACGCGGCGCGCGCGTATGCGGAACCTTCCGCGGCTTGAGGTCGGCGGCCCGACCGTGCGCTGGTCAGCCTGGCTGGCTGGCGGGAGGCACCGGGGCGGGCTCGTGGGCGGCCAGGTCGAGCAGGATCATGGCGTCGTGGTCGGGCGTGGCGGGCTGCGCGTAGTAGGCATTCAGGCGCTGGCCGGGTGTGCCTTCCAGCTGCATGGACTGGAAGCCGAGGGTAAGGGTGCCGACCTCGGGGTGGTGGAAGGTTTTGCGGCCCTGGCGGTGGCCCGTCACCTCATAGCGCTCCCACAGGCGGGCGAAGTCGGGGCTTTTGAGCAGGAGCTCGCCGACGAGCTGGACCAAGTCGGGGGCGTCGGGGTCGGTGCCGGCCAGGGCACGCAGGCGGGCGACGCAGCCGCGGACCTGGTTGCCCCAGTCCTCGAACAGGTCCCGGGCCGCGGGGTGGAGGAAGACGTAGCGGGCAAGGTTGCGCTGCTTCACCGGCCAGTCCTCGATCCCCGCGTACAGCCGCAGCCCGCCGGGGTTGGCCGCCAGCACATCCATCGTGCGGCTGACGACATACGCCGGGTTGGGCCGCAGGCTCTCCAGCAGCAGCATGACGCCGGGTGACACGGACCGGCTGGGAGCAGCCGGCGGCTCGGGGGCGCGACGGGCACCGCGGGCGGCGAGGTCGTGCAGGTGCTCGTGCTCAGTTTCGTCCAGGCGGAGGACGCGGGCGAGGGCGTCGACGGCGGCGGGGCTGGGGCGGGTTTCCTTGCCGCGTTCCAGGCGGGTGTAGTAGTCGACGCTGACCCCGGCGAGGGTGGCGAGTTCCTCGCGGCGCAGCCCGGGCGTGCGGCGCAGCCCGGTCCCTGCTGTCAGCCCGGCCTCGGCCGGGGTGACCTCGGCGCGGCGGGCGCGCAGGAACCGCCCCAGCTCGCTGCCCCCGCTGCCGCTGCGCTGCTCCTGGCTCATGTTTCCAGTGTGCCAGCCGCGTGACGTGCACGGCCGTCCCGTGGGGGGCCCTGTCACACCCCGGAACGCCGCTCCCCGGCACAGCGCGGTCTGCCGCTGGGTGTAGCCGGGCGGCAGGGTGGAAGCCGTAAGGGACACCCGCCGCGTCACTTGCAGCGGCCAGTAAGGACATCTAGGCAAGGAAAACGCGTGACCTATGAGAGCTGCCATCTTTAAAGGACCTGGAGCGGTCGAGGTTGGCGAACTGCCCGACCCGGTGATCCAGGAGCCCACCGATGCCGTCGTGCAGGTCGTGCTGGGCTGTGTGTGCGGGTCGGACCTGTGGTACTACCGGGGAGAGTCGCCCCATGCGGTTGGCTCGATCGGGCATGAGTTCATCGGCATAGTCGAACAGGCTGGCGCCGATGTGCGGGGAGTCCACCAGGGTGATCTGGTGGTCGCGCCGTTCATCTTCAGCGACATGTCCTGCCCGCACTGCCTGAACGGGTCGACGATCTCCTGCGTCGCTGGCGGCAGTTTCGGCGACGGCCAGATCGGCGGCGGCCAGGGCGAAGCCGTTCGTGTCCCGCTGGCCGGCAGCACCCTCGTGCCGGTCCCGGGATCGGGGCACTCCGCTCAGACGCTGCGGTCACTGCTCGCCCTCTCCGATGTGATGCCGACCGGGCACCATGCGGCGGTCAGCGCCGGGGTGAAGAAGGGCGATGCGGTGGCGGTGGTCGGGGACGGCGGGGTTGGCCTGTGCGCCGTGCTGGCGTCCAGGCGGCTCGGCGCGGAGCGCATCATCGCCCTCAGCCGCCGCCCTGAGCGCCAGCACATCGCCCGTGAGTTCGGCGCCACCGACATCATCGAGGCACGCGGTGAGGAGGCCAGCCAGGCCGTCCTCGAGCTGACCGGCGGCATCGGAGTGGACGCCGCGCTCGAATGCGTCGGCACCGCCCAGTCCATCGCCACCGCTTTCGCCGTGGCCTGGCCCGGTTCCACGGTCGGCATCGTCGGGGTCCCGCACGGCCAGGTGCCCTTCAGCGAGCCGTTCTTCCGCAACGTCGGCTGGCGCGGTGGCCCGGCCCCGGCCCGGATCTACATCCCCGAGTTGCTCGGCGACGTGCTCGACGGTGCCATCAGCCCCGGCCGGGTCTTCGACTACGAGACCGGCCTTGACCACATCGCCGACGCCTACCGGGCCATGGATGAGCGGCGGGCCATCAAGTCACTCATCCGGGTCGGATCGCAATGAGCGGGCTGGACCGCCGAGGAGCTGCAGCGCACCGGCGGCGCGCAGGAACTGCGGCTTGCGTCCCGGCGTCAGGATGGATCACTGCGGCCCTTCACAACGATGTGGGCCGTCCGGGCCGGGAATGACCTGTATGTCCGCTCCGCAGGCGGGCCGAACCGGCCGTGGTACCGCCACGCGGTCGCCAGCCGGGCCGGCCGTGTCGAAGCCGCCGACGCCGGCGCCGCGGTCGATTTCGCGGTCGCGGCACCAGAGACGAACCAGGAAATCGACTCCGCGTACCACGCCAAGTACGACCGCTACGGCCCGGCCATCGTCGGTCACGTCACCGGGCCGGCTGCTCACGCTGTGACTATCCGCTTGGTCAAAGCCGTCCGGTTAGGAGACGCCCATGGGCGACGTCATCGTTGTCATCGGAGCTGGCCAGATCGGCCAGGCAATCGCCCGCCGGGTCAGCGCGGGCAAGCATGTCGTGCTCGCCGATCTCCACCAGGGCAACGCCGACGCGGCGGCCGGAGTACCGGCCAACGCTGGCTTTGACGTAAGCACCGCGACCGTCGATGTGTCCTCCCGGGAGTCTGCGCATGCGCTCGCCGAGGCCGCCACCGCGCTCGGCGACGTCACTGGTGTCATCCATGCGGCGGGCGTCTCACCCAGCCAGGCAACGCCCGAGGCAATCCTCGCTGTCGACCTGTACGGAACAGCACTGGTCCTCGAAGAGTTCGGGAACATCATCGCGCCGGGTGGGTCCGGTGTCGTCATCGCATCGCAGTCCGGCCACCGTCTTGGTGCCCTCACCGCCCAGCAGGACGCAGCCCTCGCCACAACACCGGCCGATGAGCTGCTGGCACTGCCAATGCTTCAGCCGGACCAGGTCACCGATTCCCTCCACGCCTATCAACTGGCCAAGCGCGGGAACTCGCTGCGGGTGATGGCCGAGGCCGTCCGCTGGGGCCAGCGCGGTGCGCGGGTGAACACCATCAGCCCTGGTATCATCATCACCCCCCTCGCCAGGGATGAACTGACCGGTCCCCGCGGCGAGGGCTACCGGCGGATGATCGAACTATGCCCGGCCGGGCGGGCCGGGACGCCGGACGAGGTGGGGACCGTTGGCGCGCTCCTCATGGGTCCCGATGGAGCGTTCATCACCGGAAGCGACTTCCTCATAGACGGTGGCGTCACAGCGTCCTACTTCTTCGGGGAACTCGCGCCCAAATGATCTCTCGCACACAGGAGACGCCTCACCGAACGCGGCGTGCAACTGCCGCCAGATCTGTGGGATTGCTGGGCCGGGCACCAGAGTCAGCCAGGACCTCTTCCCCGGCGCGGAACCGCTCTACGCGCCTCATCGCCCCGTAAGATGCCTGGTCGCATGCACCTTCTCTATAGCGTGTGCCACTCAAGATGCCACTTGCCGGAAGGCAGGTATCCAGTTCTATATTCGAAAAATCCTCATCACCTGGAGCCCTCTTACGGAATCGAACCGTAGACCTTCTCCTTACCATGGGCCGCTCTGCCGTTCCGCAGCTCCAGGTAGAGCGTCTGACCTGCCAATACACGAGCATAAACACGCACTCACAGGCGCCGGACGAGCCCTCGCGAACGTCCTTTGCCACTCAATCTGCCACTCAGATTGATCTTGCAGCGTCGCACGCACCCAGATACCTGATATCGACGATACGCTATGATAACAGCATGGAAGAGGTAACCGCGGGAGCCCTGCTCCGCCAGGCACGTAACCGGGCCGGCCTGTCCCAGGTGGACCTGGCCGCCCGGGCGGGTGTCACCCAGAGCGTGATCAGTGCGTATGAGTCCGGGCAGCGGCAGCCTTCCATCCCGGCACTCACCCGGCTGGTCGGCGCGGCTGGCTTCGAGCTGACGTTGAGCCTGCGGCGGCCGCCCGGCCGCCTGCGCCGGCTGTCCGGTCCGGTGGGCCGCCGCGTCCGCCGTCACCGCAAGGACCTGGTCGCCGCGGCCGCCGCGCACGGGGTCCGTAACTTGCGGGTGTTCGGCAGCGTGGCTCGCGGCGAAGACCACCCCGGCAGTGACGTGGACCTGCTCGCCGACTTCCCGCCTGGGCTGAGCCTGTTCGGGCTGGGCCGCCTTGAGGCTGACCTCGAAGGCATCCTCGGCACCCGCGTCGACCTGATCCCCGCCGCCGACCTCAAACCGGGCGTCCGGGAACGGGTCGAATCTGACCTGATCGCGCTATGAGTTACCGGGAACGTCAGCGGCTGGCCGATATCCAGGCTGCGATCGACGCGATCCGCGCCCACCTGCAGCGCGGCGGCCTGTCCGACGGGCTGATCTTCGACGCGGTCCGCATCCGGCTGCTGGAGATCGGCGAAGCAGTCAAAGCACTGCCCGATGACCTGCTCGCCACGCAGCCGTCGATCCCTTGGCGGCAGATTGCCCGCATGCGCGACCACCTCGCCCACCGCTACTTCGACACCGCGCACGCCATCTTGCAGGCCACCGTTGACGAAGACCTCCCCCAACTCGAACGCGCCGTCCAAGCCCTGAGTCAATCCCTCCCTGACGAAGACCCAGCCGGGAACGCTGCCGGTATATGAGCCGCTGCCCCACGTGAGGCGCGCCCGGGGCACCGAAACCTGGCTCTTACCGGTCAGCCAGGGCTTTCTCGATGGCCGAGAAGCTGATGCGTTCTTGCTCCAGGCGGACGGACGGGGCGTAGGAACCCGAGATGAGGTCGGCGTAGAGATCTGATTCGGCCGGGTCGAGGCGGTCCAGGGTCACGGCGGTCGGGGACGGCTCGGTGACCCAGCGGTCCCGGTGGCCCAGCAGGGTGACCCGGTCCATGAGCATGGAGCGCGCCTGCGGCAGATGGTGGCGCAACCGGTTGAGGATCGCGAAGCCGTGCGTGTCGATATCCCCCCAGTAGACCACGTCCAGGCCGCACAGCCAGCCGAGCAGCTCGAGCACCGGGACGGCGTAACCGCCACCCAGGATTACTATCGCCGCCGACGGGACCGGGAAGGAGAGGTAGGTGATCTCGTTCTCAAGGATGTAGGCCCGGGTGATGCCCTCCGGCGGTGCTGTGAACTCATCCGCGCGGACGGACAGCTCGGAGAATCCCCGGAAACGGCCAGCCATCCGGAATCGGACATAGCCGGGCCTGCGCAGGAAGCCATAGCGTCCGGCGAAGTCGGACACGCCTGCCGCCACCCGGGAGGGATCAACCTGTGCGTCGAGCAACTCGGCCAGCACGCCTTTGTGCCGCTCGATGAACTTGGTGTCGACGCCGGGCGCGTCGACCTGGCGCAGGTACATGCCGGGCGCCTGGTGCTGCTCGATCCACCGGACGGTGGCCAGCAGCCGGTCCCAGTCATCCGCCAGCCGCAGCGCCCGCATCGGATGGCAGGTCAGCCACGGGACCAGGCGGGTGCCGCGGGCTGCCGTGATCAGCCCGGTCAGGCGGCGGACCTCGGCGCCCACCTGCAGCAGCGCCCAGGCGTTCTCGTAGCCGTCCAGCCAGGCGCGGCCCGGGATGCTGTTCGCGCCGAAGTCCCGGCCGCCGACCTGCTTGTATTCCACGCGCAGCGGCCCGCCCGCGGCGGCGGCCCATTCGGCGGCCCACTGCCGTACCTCGGCCAGGTGCTCGCCGATCTGCCGGGCGGATGGGCCGCGGATCGGGATGCTGAGCGGGGCCCAGTCCTGCCCGGCCGCGAAACGGGTCAGCAGCGCGCCGGAGTCCCACTTCTTCCGGATCGCCGTGCGGATGTCGGCCGGGCGGGTCCACTGCCCGGGGCCGTCAGCCAGCGGGCCCGGCCGGGCCCGTGCCGTGGGCACGTCAGCTCCCAGCCGCGGGGACGAGGTCGCTGACCTCGATCTGCTGGGCGATCTGGTGCGCGGCCCGGCGGGCCTGGTACTCGTCGATGGTGAGCGTCTGCAGCCGCGAGTTGTTGCTCTGCGGGTTGTCGACGAAGCCCACCGCGGACACGTACGGCTCGATGACGTGGATCTTTTGCAGCGGGGTGACGATCAGCAACTGCAAGCCGAGCCGGCCGAACAGTTCCAGCGCGAACCGGGTCGATTCGTCGGAGCCCCGGCCGAACGCCTCGTCGATGACCGCGAACCGGAACGTCCGGGACTTCGCCGCACCCCATTCCAGCTTGAACTGGTAGGCCAGCGAGGCGGCCAGGATCGTGTAGGCGAGCTTCTCCTTCTGCCCGCCGGACTTGCCGCCGGAGTCGGCGTAATGCTCGTATTCGGTGCCGTCCTCGCGGTACCGCTCGGAGGCGGCGAACGTGTACCAGTTCCGCACGTCGGTGACGAACCTCGTCCACCGCCGGTCCGCCTCGGTCAGCCCCTCGCGGCCGCGGAACCGCTCGATGATGCGGCTCACCTGCAGGAACTTTTGCTCAGAGTAGTGATCGGAGTCCTCGCCGGAGACCGTGTCGTCGGTGCAGGCGCGCAGGTCCGCGCGAAAGTCACGGATGTCGCCGTGCGGGGACGGCAGCGGTTCCAGCCGGATGTAGCGGCCCGGGTTGTAGTCCACGCCGACCAGCGAGGTGTTGATCGTGGCGATCCGCTGCCGGATCAGCTCAGCCTGCTTGTTCAGCTGGGACTGGAAGCCGGCGATGTCCCGGATCGTGTTCTGGTTCAGGTACGTCTTGAACTGAAGCCGGAACCGGGGCAGGTCGTCGCCGGTGAGCCGGCCGTGCAGCTCGCGGTAGCCGTCGGCGGACTCCACCGAGTCGTCGAGCTCGGCCGTCTCCACCGGGTACTGCCGCCGGAACTCCCCCATCGCCGCGACGATCTTGTTAGACAGCCGGGACAGCCGGTCGCGCCGCCTTTCAGTCAGCGCGGCGACCTCGGTGCCGGCGTCCGTTTCGGCCCGGTCGCAGGCCGCGGCGGTCGCCGGGGCCGGCTGCCCGGCCTTGGCCAGCATTTCCCCGATCGCGGCGAACTGGCCCCCGGCGGGCTCGGCGGCATCCTCGGCCAGGATGCCCCGCACCTCGCGGAGCACACCCTCGGCCGCCTGCTGCCGGGTGTCCAGTCCCCCGAGACGTCCGTCAAGCGCACGTAGTTTCTCGTTGGCGCCGCTGATCTGTTCTTTGACCGTGTCGAGTTCGCGGTTGAGCCGGGCCAGTTCGGCCGACGCGGCCTCCAGCTCGCCCTGCTCGGCCCGGAGCTGCTCGGCGCGGATGACCACGGACTGCCAGTCGATCTCGGTGAAGTCGCGCGTCTGGTCCAGCCCGGCGAGCACCTGGCCGCGCTCGATCGCGGCGTCCTGCGCCTTCTCGTGCCGTTGCTGCTCGGCCGCGACCTCGCTGAGGCGGCCGGCCAGTGTCGCGGCCTGGTCCAGCAGTGCATCGAGCTTGCGCTGGTTGGACCAGCCGAGCACATACTGGCGGCGGTCGTCGATGCGGAACCGGTCGTCCTTCTCATGCCGCCCGCCACTGCCCTTGACCTGCCCGGCCTTGGTGATCGCCCGGGGCATCCGGCGGAACTCCGCCATCGTCTCGACACAGGCGTGGTCGGCGCGCCGGCTGAGCTCGTGTTCCAGCCATCCCGCGAACGGCGTGTCCTTGACCGTCAGCTTGGCGGCCAGCGTGCCCGGCCCGTGCTGGGGTAGCGCCGCCCCGGCCCGCGATGGCTCGGGTACGCGGTAGTACACCACCCGGTCTTTGAGGTGGTGGCCGTCGATCCAGTCGGACACGGCGGCGTAGTGCTCGTCCGGCACGAGCACCGACAGCGCGAAGCCGTGCAGCAGCCGCTCCGCCGCGCCCTCCCAGTCGGCCTCGTCGTCCCGGACCGCGATCAGCTCCCCGGCGAACGGCAGCGAGTCTTCCCCGATCCGCAGCTCGCGGCACAGCCACCCGCGCAGCTCCAGCTGCTTCTTCGGGATGTTCGTCTTGCGCTCCCGCAGGCTGCGCAGCTCGGCGTTGACATCGGCGGCCTCGTCCTGCAGGGCTTTCGCCCGCACCCCGGTCTCCATCAGCGCGTTCTGCTGATCAGCGAGATCCTGCTTGGCGGCGTCCCGGGCCGCTGTGATCTCGCGGCGCCGCACGGCGAACTGCTCGCCGGTTTCCACCGGGCTCAGGTCCGCGTCGGCCAGCAGCGCGGCGAACTGTTCCGCCTTGCCCATCCGGGCCTGGCACGCCTGGTCACACTCGGCGAGCTGACGCTCGATCTCGGCGAGCCGCTTCCCGCCGTGGCCGGCCAACTCGACCCGCAGGTTCGTCTCGCGGTCGCGCAGCTGGGCGAGCGCGGTTTCGAGCTCTTGGCGCTGAGCGTCCAGCTTGGCCCGTTCCGTCGCGATCCCGGTCAGCTCCGCGCTCGTCAGCCCGCCCTTGAGATCGGCGAAGTAGTACCGCAGCGCGGCCCGCTGGGCGTCGAACGCGACGATCTCCGCCCGCACCGCGTCGGCCGAGTCGCAGTCCTTGAGCAGCGGGGTCAGCGCGGTCAGTTGCGCCTCGGCGCGCTGCACCGCCTCGTGGGCCTTGGTCAGGTCCTCGAAGTGGGCGACGATGCTGGCCACGGCGCCGGCCGCGTCGAACGGCTCCAGCATGTGATCGCGGACGAAGTCGGTGAGGTTGCCCACCGATTTCATCGAGACCGTCTGGTGGAACAGCTCCATGGCCTGCTCCGACTCGATTCCCAGGCGGCGGCGGAAATCCTTGCCGTAGTCGGGGAACCCTTCGTGCACCCGGACCCCGCTGGCGGCCCGCAGCCGCCGGCGCAGAGCCGACATGTCGGCACCGAAGTCCGCGAAGTCCCCAGTCACCGACAGCGCCCGGTCGGCGGTCACGTAGAACCGGTCCGGCTGGCCCGCCACATCCCCACGCAACCAGAACACCTGGGCCAGGCTCACGGTCGCGTCATAGCCGGGGTTGGTGAACACGCCGAGGAGCACGCTGTAATCCGAACTGCCCCGCAGCGCCACCGGCCTGGTAGCCCCGGTGACCTCGTTGCGCTCAGTCTTGTAGTATCCGAGCACGTAGGACCGCAGGCTCCGCTCCCGGGTGTCGGCCCCGGCCGCCTTGTTGTAGGAGATGCGCTGGGCTGGCAGCAGCAGCGTGGTCACCGCGTCCACGATGGTCGACTTCCCGGAGCCAATGTCCCCGGTGAGCAACGCGTTCTGCCCGTCCAGGCCGAGCGTCCAGACCCGGCCGCCGAACGTGCCCCAGTTGTACAGCTCCAGGCGAGCCAGCCGGAAGCCGGTCACTCCTGCTCCTCCCCCGCCAGCAGCGCGGCGTACTCGGCCAGTCTGGTGTCGAAGTCGGCCAGCCACTGGCCATCGACGAATGCCTTGAGGATGCGCCGCACCTCGTAGGTCTGCTCGGAGTTCTTCGCGGGCCGCAGGAAGCCGAGTTCGGCGGCCTTGTTGATGTGCGCGTCGATCTGGTCGGTGAGCCTAGCCTCATTGCTGGTCGCGGGAAGGAACACCCGGACCATCTCGGCTATCTGATCCCGGGTCAGCATCAGCCGGGTATCGGCGCCCTGGGCGTCGAATTCGGCCAGCTTCTTGCGCAGCAGCGCGAGCAGCAGACTGACGTGGAAGGACAGCGCCCGGCGCGGGATCAGCCGGGGCAGCGGGGCGGAATCGTCCGGGTCCCCCGGGCGCTGGCGGAGGAACGCATAGCCTTCGGCCTCGTCGATGACCACCTGCAGGCCCAGCACATCCACGTAGTCCCGGGCCTGCGGCTGCAATTCGAGCAGGCTGCGCCACGCGTGGTCGTGCGTGTCTCGGTAGACAACGCCCTTCATGAGCTGGGTGACGGCGAGCGGCAGATCCGGTTCGGCGGTCATCCGCCCCTCCTGGCGTAGGTAACCCGCGGCAGCGTCGCGGTGCGCTCCCGGCCGTCAACGGCGGACCAGGTGATCTGGTCACGGTGCTGTTCGTCGTAGACGATCGCGAACGCCTCGTCCCGCAGCGAGAGGTAGGTGACCAGCTCCGCGACGCCCTGCCGGAGCGGGTACCGCGCGACCAGCTCGGCCAGGCCGACGCGCGGCTGGCTGCGCAGCGCCTGGCGGACACCGCCGCGCAGCGGCTCCGGGTCCACGTACACCTGCTCGAACAGGGCCGCCGGGTCAGTCTCCTCGTCAGCGTCGCGGACCGTGTCGCTGGACAGGCGGGCCTTCTGCACCGGCGCGTACAGCGGGCGCTCCAGCGGCAGCCGGATGGCCGGCGAGGGCGCGTCAAGCTCCATAGCGACCGGGACGGACCCAGTTTCGCGCAGCTCCAGCGCCCGGCCCTCGATGCTGCGCAGAATGTCGATCACCCGGCGGTTCTCAAACCACACCTGGTCGTCGAGGAACCGCCGGAGCTGCTCGGAGAGCTGGCGGACCGTGGCCTGGGTGCGCTGCGCGGCGTCCAGCCAGTCGTAGTGAATGTGCCGCAGCCTGCCGTCGCGCTCGGCGATCCCGGCCAGCGCGTGCACCCGGTCCAGCAGGCTGGACAGCTCCTCCTGGCGCGCCTGCGACAGCAGGAAACTATAGAAGGCCTGGAAGGACCGGCCCTGATCCGAGCCGGCGATCGATTCCCGGCTGCCGAGCACGTCGTCCAGCAGCTCACCCTTGCCGCCGTGCCAGCCGGCGATCTTCTCCCGGAGCTGGCGGTCGAGCTTGCGGAAGTTCTCGTCCACCTCGCGGAAGTCGGCCAGCAGCTCCCGTGCGGTGCCCGCGAACTGCTGGTAGCGGTCGCGCACCGCGGTCTCGTCGAGCATCGGCAGCTCGCCCCCCTCGATCCGGGCTATCTGCCCGTCGATGGCCTCCCGCTGACGGCGCAGCTCGGCCAGCCGTTCCCCGGGATCGGGCTCGGTGCCGAACACGATCTGCCGGAGCAGCTCGACGATCACCTTCAGCCGCGACTCGGTGCCCACAAACTCGCGCTCACGCAGGCTGTCCAGCCACTGCAGCGCCTTCTCGACCGCGGGCGTGGCATCGTAGTGCGGCTCGTCGGTGCCCTCGGGATAGTACTTGCGCAGCCAGCCAGCCGCGGGCGCCGCCCAGTCGTCGAGGTAGGCCTTGGCCGGCTTAGGGAACCTGGGGGTGGCCCGTTCGCTGTCGGACTGGTTCAGCGCGTACAACTCGTCGTCCAGGCGGCTGACCAGCTCGGCCGCGGAGATGGACCGGACGTTGCCCGCGACGAACACCCGGTGCAGGAAACTCAGCACCAGCGGTGCGTTGTCCGCGCGGAGCAGCCGCCACGCCGGGCTGTTGTCCCGGAGCCACGCGATCTCGTCCACACTCGGCACGACCGACATCGTAGGACGGCACACCGACACTCTTCCGGCACGTAACACGGCGAGGCGTCGCTCTGCTCGGTTTGTCTGCCGTCCGCGTGGCGGCTCAACAGGACCGGACTTCCTCGTTAGCAAATGACACGGCAGGGTCGGGAACACAGGTATTGGCGGCGGCGTTCCTGGCGCGGAGAGCCCACTGGGAGCACTCACGCGCCGACAGTTACAGCAGTCTCACGAGCTCAACAAGCGGGTTCCGGCCGCCCGGACCTTATCCTCGAAGAGGAGACGCTCTATGCAATGTGCGCGAAGTGCCTGGTAGCGAGAGCTTCTCTATAGCGTGTGCCACTCAAAAATGCCACTCGCCGAGCTGCTGGCCCGGCGGCCGGGCTGGGGCGGCGGCAAGCCCAACGCGCTCACCTTGTCGCTGGCCCCACTGTCGGACGCCGACACCGCCCGGCTGGTCGAATCGCTGCTCGGCCCCTCGGCGCTGCAGCCGGGACAGGAGGCGGCGCTGCTGGCCCACGCCGGCGGCAACCCGCTGTATGCCGAACAGTACGCCCAGATGCTCACCGAACACCGGGCCAGTCGGCAGCTCCCGGTGCCCGAGTCGGTGCAAGGCATCATCAGCGCCCGGCTGGACGCACTGCCACCCGCCGAGAAGCGGCTGCTGCAGGACGCCGCCGTGATCGGGAAGCTTTTTTGGCCCGGCGCAGCGGCCGCGCTCGGCGCCACCCCCCTGGGCTGGAGGAGTCTCCGCATGGGCTGGAGCGCAAGCAGTTCATCCGCCGCGAGCGCCACTCCTCGCTGGCTGGTGAAACCCAGTACGCCTTCTTGCATGTGCTGCTGCGCGACGCCGCCTACGGGCAGATCCCCCGCGCTACCCGGGCCGGCAAACACCTCAAGGCGGCGGGCTGGATTGAGTCGCTGGGACGGCCCGATGATCACGCTGAGATGCTCGCCCACCATTACCTGGCCGCGCTGGAGCTGGCCCGCGCCGCCCACCAGGACACCACCGGCCTGGCGGCCCGGGCCAGGCCCGCGCTGCAACGCGCTGGCGATCACGCCCTGGCCCTCAACGCCTACCCCAGCGCCGCCCGGCTCTACCGGGCAGCGCTGGCACTATGGCCACAGGACGCGCGGGAGCAGCGGGCGGGGCTGCTCCGGCTGCTTGGGACCGTCCTATATGAGACTGGTGACCTGGAACAAGCCGAAGCGGTGCTGTTGGAAGGCTCTCATGTTGCCGCGGCGGCGGGCATGCTTGCGGTGCAGGCACGGATCCGCGTGCTGCTCGCGGAGATCCACGCGGAGCAAGACGGAAGGTATGCCGAAGCGCTCGAAGAATGCGAAGCGGCCGCCGCGCTGCTGCAATCCGAAGGCGACTCGGAGGGTTTGGCCGAGGCGTGGCTTTTGGTCGGCAAGTTGCGTTTCTGGCGTGCTGGTGACCCGTTGGGTGCCGAGGAGGCCCTCGAGCGCGCCGGCACATATGCCCGGCTAAGCGCCAACCACCGCGCGGAACTGGAGTCCAGGAGCTGGCTGGTAGCTAACCTCCAGGACCTGCCGATACCGGTCGACGTGGCGGTCGGCCGCGCCGAGCGGCTGCTCGAGGCGGCCTCCGGCGACCCATGGGCCGAGGCGGCGATACTCCACCCGCTCTCACGGCTCTACGGCTACGCCGGCCGCTTCCCCGACGCACGTGCGGCATGCACGCGCAGTCAAGCCATATACAGCCGGGCGGGGGCAAGACTCGACTGGGCCATATGCGCCTTCCAGCCCAGCCGGATCGAGATGATTGCCGGGGATCCCGCCGCGGCCGAGCGGAACCTGCGGCAGGCGTACGACGTGCTGCGCGCAATGGGCGAACGGGGATGGCGCGCAGATGCCGTAACCCTGCTCGCCGAGGCCGCCTACGCGCAGCGGCGGCTGGGGCAGGCGCTGCGGCTGACCGAGGAAGCCGAGGCGCTCGCCGGCCCTGGCGATATCTACGCCCAGGCCCGCTGGCGGGCAACCAGGGCGAAACTGCTCGCGCGGCGTGGCCAGTTCGGCGCAGCCGCCCGGCTGGCGGAGGAGGCGGTGGCGCAGATCCCCGCAACAGGCGGCGCACCGGAACTGGCCGAGATGCTGGTCGCGCAAGCGGAGGTGTCGCGGCTGGCCGGGCTGCTCGGCGACGCCGAAGCCAGCCTCCGCGGAGCGCTGCAATTCTATGAGGACCGGCGGATGCTGCCACTAGCCGAACAGACCCGCACCTTGCTCGCCAGCCTCGCAGAACAACGACCCCCACGCTGGAGCGGTGAATCGGATTTGCGGCTGCGGCACCAGGGACCCGCCCCCAAGCGGGGCCCCCACCGCCCGTGCCGCAACGGCACCGCGCAGGCGATCACCCGCTCCGTGCCAGCCCCGCAGCCTTCCGCATCCCCCGCTTCACCTTGGCCAGGTCCCTCCGCCCGGCAAACCTTGGCGTGCCGCCTGCGGCTGGGGTCTTATGGCCCGGTGATGACGGTCGGGCCGTTCAACGCGAGTTCGCCTCTCCCGCTGCCCGGTCGCTGACTGCCACCCTCAGGCAGCCCGTGTCCGCGGCATTCCTGAGGAGGACATAAGTGACAACAGCCATCCTCGAGGCCCAAGGTGATCTTGAGGGCTTGGCCGAGGCGTGGGTCCTGGCCGGGCAGCCGCGTGATTGGCACGGTGACTACGCCAGAGCAGACGCAGACTGCGGAGCGCGCCCTGGTGTATGCGCGGCAAACCGGCAACCAGCATGCACCAGCCAGCGCCCACCGCCATGCCTGCGCCACCGGGCCACCGGTCCCCATTTCGAGCTTGCTCTGGGGCGAGTACGGCTTCGACCTGGTGATGGGGCCTGACGATGGCGGCGGGCAATGGCCCGCCAAGCCGGAGGGCAGCAGACCCTGAGTCCGATGACACGTGTCCGGTCACGATGCCTACCGTAAGCCGCTCCTCCGTCACTGGTTAGCCTCGTTCCGGTTCGCCGGGCCCGGCACCAGCCTGGGCTGCCTCATACTCCTCCACGACCCGGGCGGAGGGGACCACCTCGGGCTTAGGTGGCTGCAGGACCGCTGCTCGTTCCCGCTTGGCTTGGGCTGGCCAGGCCAGCCCCGGTGACAGGTCGTCTTCCTCGGTCCCGGGCAGGGGGTTTGGCCAGTTCGTCTGGCTTGGCCTGGGCAATCTTGGCGTTGTCCCGGATCCGCAGCACCTGCTCAGGAATGTCCTCGTGCGCAGCCTCGGGGGTCAGGCCGAGCATGAGCTGGCCGGCGGCTTCGCGCTGCCTGCTGGGCGCAAGCTCGTTCTGCTGCTGGTGGGGTGTGGGGCCGGGGAGCAGGTGCGCCGGGCCGTCGAGCGTGAGCTGCACCCATACCTTCATATCTGCACCCGGTGCGGGGGCCTCCGGCCAGGCGATGCCCGCTGCTTCGGTGAGGTGTGGCCGCAACGGCGGGATCTCCCTGCCGGGGTGCCGGCGCCGTAGCTCCACGTCGGCGGCGACCGCGATCCGCCGGGTGGACTCGGTGACCGCTTCCCACTGCCGCCGGGTCTCCTGCACCGCGGCGAGCAGGTCCGCCTCCCGCGCTGCTTTGGCCTCCAGCGCCCGCCACACCCGCGCCAGCCGCCGGTGCCGCCCCGCCACCTCCCCATCGCTGGCGGCGCGCGCCTCATGCCCGGCGCGGACCGATTTGACGTGGGCGTCGCGCTGCGCGACCCGCATCAGTCGCAGCTGCTCGGCGACCTGCGGTGGCGCCCAGGCGGTCTCGCGTTCGTAGGTGCCGCGCCGCAGCCACAACTTGCCGTCGGTGGCCCCGCGCAGGTCGATGCCGTCGACCCGGCTGAGCGCGGCCAGCGCGCCATGCCAGGCGGCGCGGGCTACGGGGCTGGCCCGGCCGGGTGCGGGGCCGATCGGGTCGGCGGGGTGGGTGTGCCCGTACCGTTCCCGGTAGGCGGCCGCCACGCCCAGGCTCTCACCGTCGGCGCGGCGCAGGCAGTCCGGCACCCGCGGCCATTCCGGGGCTGAGAGCATGACCGCTTCAGTCGTGAGCGCGCGGTGCGCCAGGGCCGGGAGCAGGGTGGCCGCGCCTTGGCGGGACATGACCGGGACCTCGGCGGGCAGGCGCTCGCCGAGGTGGCGGATCAGGTCGGCTTCGGTCCACGCGGGCTGGGCAGCCTGGACCGCGGCGACCGCTTCCTGGATGAGGCGTTGCGCCTGCGCCTCGGTGAGCGGGCCGGGCGCTACCTGGGCGCGGCCCGGTGATAGGTCCGGCGCGGTCCTGGCCAGGCGCTTGCGCTGGGGGCACGGCGCCGCGCAGCACGGCGGGCGCTAACGGTTCGAGCGCGCCCGCTTCGCTGGCGCTGGCCTGCGCGGACCAGCGGCGCACCAGCGCCGCCAGGTCGAGCGGCTCGCTGTCCTTGCCGCGCCGGGTGGCGTGGCTGGCCCACTGGCGCAGGCTGGTCAGCGCCCGCGCGCCCGGACTGCGCCTCATACGCCTGCGCCAGGCGCGCCGTCAGCGGGCCGATGCTGTGGCGGCGCGAAGAGAACATGTC
>OFHK01000202.1_pt1 | contig 19408 bp, 17 predicted proteins | sample 1521951 | NCBI WGS metagenome assembly OFHK01 (sample SAMEA2468436, study PRJEB22500) | soil metagenome | biome: Glassland; feature: Farmland; material: Clay | place: Australia | collected 2013-01-31 | depth 0.55 m
CACCGACACCCGCAAACACTACTCCCCCCGTCACGACAAGGAGGACGACCGGGGCCGCCAGGGGGCCCCCCCCACCGCCAGGCCCGCCCGGGGTTCCCCCACCTCCCGCCACGACGCCGCCATCGACGCGCTGGCGCAGGAGATCACCACGGCCACCGCGCCGGAGGTCGACATCACAGCCGATACCGGCGTGCGTCACTCCCTGTGGCCGGTGTGCGACGCCGCCCATCTCGACCTGATCACCAGTACCTTCGACGCGATGCCGTGCCTCTATATCGCCGACGGTCATCACCGTTCCGCCGCCGCCTCGCGCGTCGCCGCAGCGCGCAAGGCGGTCAACGCCAACCACACCGGCGCAGAGGCCTACAACTATTTTCTCTCGGTGATCTTCCCCGACGACCAGATGCAGATCCTCGACTACAACCGCGTGGTCAAGGACCTCAACGGCCTCGCGCCGGAGGCCTTCCTCGCCGCCATCGGCGAGGCCTTTGTAGTGAAACCGCAGGCGGGGGCGTACAAACCGGCCCAGGCCGGCGAGTTCGGCATGTATCTCAAAGGGCAGTGGTACCAACTCACCATCAAGACCGAACGCATCCCGCAGGACGACCCGGTCGAGCGTCTCGACGTGAGCCTGTTGCAGGACAACCTGATCCAGCCGCTGCTGGGTATCGGCGACCCGCGCCGCGACAAACGCGTCGACTTCGTCGGCGGTATCCGCGGCCTGCAGGAACTGGAACGGCGCGTCGACAGCGGCGAGATGGCCGTCGCCTTCGCCCTGTTCCCCACCTCCATGGCACAGCTGATGGCAGTGGCCGACGCCGGCGAGGTGATGCCGCCCAAGTCCACCTGGTTCGAGCCCAAGCTTGCCGACGGCCTAGTGTCGCATTTACTGTAACAAATTCATAAAGTTACAGAACATCCTCTAACCTACCGAATGCTCAGTACCAGCGTTCTGAGTGCGCAGCCGTGGTGCCATAGCGACCGCCACCATAGCGCTCTTTCAGAATTTCCTTTCCGGCGTAGTCCATTCGTCGCCCATAACCGAAATTGCGTTTGTCTTTCATCATGCATCCTCCGTATTCGTGATAGCGTTGGGAGGCATGATGAATGCGCAGAGAGATGGAAAGATCGGAGGATGCTGCTGTTTTCGGCTGTCATCTTCCCGAATCGTCGGCGAACCTGTCGGAGCTTTATAATTTATCTATATGAATCAATCTGTTATTGCTTATCAGGGTATCCGCCGCAGAAAGCAGAATAATCTATATTGTTCCTATCTTATTGATTCATAATTGAAATTATGAATAACGATGAACGAGTAATGTTCTCCGTGGTAGCAGCCTAACACTTGAGTAGCCACTAAATTGTAACTACAATTTCGTATGCGATTTGACTGGGACGACAACAAGAACAAGGCCAATCAGGTCAAACACGGTGTCTCTTTCGAAACCGCATCTCAGGTATTTGCTGATCCTTTGGCCCTGAGTATTCAGGATCGGCATGTGGGTAGCGAAGAACGCTGGCAGACCATTGGGCAGGTTGGCGGTGTAGTAGTGCTTCTAGTCGCACACGCATACCGCACAGGCGATGAGGATGAAGTTATCCGCATCATCTCGGCACGTAAGGCCACCAAACGCGAGAGACGACACTATGAGCAATCGTTCTAAACAACAGGCCAACGAACTACACCGGCTCACCGCTCAGCGTGATGAGGATATCGACACCTCCGATATTCCCGAGATCACCGACTTCAGCCAAGCGGTACGGGGTCGGTTCTATCGTCCGGTCAAACAGCAAATCACGCTAAGAATCGATGCCGACTTGGTCGCGTGGTTCAAGGCTCACGGCAATAAGTATCAGACCCGGATCAATGAGGCGTTGCGCGAATGGGTCAACGAGCACGAACACGCAAGGAAAGCGTAACGTAAGAAGCGCTTCCTCTGAGAGAAGGGAACAGCGTGACCAAAACGTGACGTAAACGTGACTCACGCTGTCCATTCCTGTCATTTCCAGTCATTTTAGCGCGGAGCAGACTACGCTAACATGTTGATTTGCATGCCATCTATTCTAGATTTTGGGGTTCGAGCCCAAGCTGGCCGACGGCCTGGTGTCGCATCTGCTCTAACGCAATCGACACGCTGCGATGCTTCGGTAGTCCAGGAAAGGGAAGCCTAATAATCCAATCGATGCGACACCTGCAACGCCGCGCCCGGATCACAACGATGATCCGGGGCAGGCGTTGCAGACACCGCCTGCGGAAGGTTATCGCAGCAGCGAAAGCGCCAATTGCGGTTGCGTGTTGGCCTGGGCGACCATCGCGACGCCGGCCTGTTGCAGGATCTGCGCGCGGCTGAGGTTGGCGGTCTCTGCGGCGAAATCCGCGTCGCTGATACGGGAACGGGCGGCGGCCGTATTTTGCGATGCCGCCTGCAGGTTGGCGATGGTCGCCTGGAAACGCGATTGCAGCGCCCCCAGTTGCCCGCCGAGATTGCTAATTTGGCTCAAGGCGAAGTCCATCGCCTTGATCGCATTCTTGGCGCCGTCGTAGGTCAGCACGTTGGTGCTGTTCAGCGATAGCGAAGTCAGTTTACTGAAGTCGACTGTGGTGCCTACACTATCCGCCAGGCCCGCGGCTCGAAGTGTCGTCGTATCACCGCTGACCGTGATCCCATTCGTGGACCCAAGCCCCGTATAGAGTTCGATCCCTGCCGAAAATGTATCGCTGGTAGGCGTTGTTACCGTACCTAGAATTCCAATGCTCCCGGCCACACTACTACTCAGTGAGACGGTGATATCGGCACCTGAAGAATCCTTGAGGAGTAGGCTGCCTCCCGCGCCGGTCGTGGCCGTTACGCCGGTCTGCGTCGTATAGGCGTTGATCACGGCAGCGACATCGCCAGAAGTCGAGCTACTGGCAATATGCATCGCAACGCCATCGATGGTAATGGTTCCCGACGAAAGGGTGAAGGGATCTAAAAATGCAATCGTACCCTGCGTTGTATCGGCACGCTGCGCGTAAACACCGCTCTGGCTGCTGACGTTGTTGATCACCGCCACGATGTCGTTTACGGAACCGTGGGTACCGCTCAAGTCGACAGCGACGTTGTTGATTTCGATGGTACCGGTCGCAAAGCTAAGACCCGCAGTGTCAACGCTGTAGCCGTCGCCATATTGAGCCCCCAGATTCTGCCCGCGCACGTCGAGGCCGCTCGCGGTGATGGTCTGCCCGGCATTGGCGCCCACCTGGAACACCAGGTTCGACAGACTGCCGTTGAGGATCGACTGGCCGTTGAACTGGGTATCCTGGGCCGTGCTGTTGACCTGGGCAATAGACTGCTGCACCTCGGCGTTCAGCGCCTGGTGGTCCTGCGCCGAGTTGGTCGAGTTGGCCGCCTACACCGCCAGGGTGCGAATCTTCTGCAGCGCATCGTTAACGGTATTCAATACACCGTTGGCCACCTGCGCAAAGGAGATGCCGTCATTGGCGTTGCGCACCGCCTAGTTGAAACCGTTGATCTGCGCGTTCATGCGCTGGGCGATGGAATAGCCGGCGGGATCGTCGGAAGACTATTGATTCGCACACCGGACGAGAGTCTGGCCAATGCCTGATTCAATGCCCCCTGGGATTTGCCGAGATTCATCTGCGCGTTCAGTGACGCGATATTGGTATTGATGGTCAGTGCCATCTACCCCACCCATTGTTGTTTTATAAAACGTCACCGGCAGCATGCGGACCACCTTCCACGTCCGGTGAGGGGATCTCATTGCTCCCCTTGGCTCCCTTATCGACCACTGCCATCAGAACTTTAGAACCGTTCTACGGGCGGGTTCGACAAGCGCCGATGCGGCTCCGTCGTTGAAGAAAAGGCCCCGCAGGGTAATGCCGATCAGTTAAGTGAAAAGGGTGGTTGACTGAGTCGGAAATGAGATCAAAATCCGGTGATCGAAACGATCACCGGATTTTTTTATGTTCCTCAGCCAAGCCCTCGACCGCCTCCAAGGTTTTTCGCCAGAGCATTTCGGGACCCTCTCGGAAGTCCTCAGCCCGGAGTTGTTGACCGAATGCCTGCAAAAGAGCGGCGCGGTCACAGTGCGCAAGCGTCGTCTGCCGCTGGAGATGATGGTCTGGAGCGTGGTGGGGATGGCGCTCTATCGGCATCTGCCGATGAGCCACATCGTCAATCAGCTGGATATCCTGCTGCCCGGCAAGCGGCCGTTCGTGGCGCCCAGTGCCGTGGTCCAGGCCCGCCAGCGATTGGGCGAGGCGCCGGTGCGGGAAGTGTTCGAGCAGACGCAGAGCCCCTTTGGCATGGGGCGACGCCGCATCCGCACTGGCACGGCCTGCGGCTGCTGGGGGTCGATGGGGTGGTATGGCGCACGCCGGATACGCCGGAGAATAATGCCGCCTTCGCCCGTACCGCCAACAAGCAGGGGGAGGCGTCTTATCCCCAAGTGCGCATGGTCTGCCAGATGGAGTTGACCAGTCACCTGCTCACCGCCGCCGCCCTCGACAGCGTGGCCGAAAACGAGATGACCCTGGCCGCCCAGCTTATCGACGAAACCCCCGACCACTCCCTGACGCGGTTCGACAAGGGCTTCTACTCCCTGGGGTTGCTGCACCAATGGCAGGGCACAGGCACCGAGCGCCACTGGCTGCTGCCGTTGAAGAAGGGAACCCAGTACCGGGTGGTCGAAAAATTGTGTGCCGGCAATGCGTTGGTAGAGTTGACCACCTCGCCCCAGGCGCGCAAGAAGTGGCCGGGGCTACCGCACACCCTTCAGGCCCGGCTGCCGAGCAAGACCGTCAAGGGCAAACAGGTGCAGATCCTGACCTCGATGACCGACATCCGACGCTACCCGTCCGCCGATATCGTCGACCTGTATACCTACCGCTGGGAGATTGAGCTGGGCTATCGGGAGATGAAGCAGCATCCGCTGCACAACCGCCTGACCCTGCGCAGCAAGTTGCCCGGGATGGTGCGCCAGGAGCTGTGGGGCGTACTGCTGGCCTACAATCTGTTGCGCTTGCAGATGGCGCAGATGGCCTATTCCCTCAAGGGCATCGAACCCAACGAATTGAGTTTTACCCAGGCTGCCGCTTTTCTCATCAAGGAGTTAACCCTCATGCCCGCAGTCTCCCCAGGCCGCATTCCTGAGGTGATTAAACACATGACGGCGATGGCTCCGGCCTTTGTCTTGCCTCACCGGCGCGAACGCTCTTATCCCCGCGCCGTCAAACGCCGTCCACAGAAATATCCATACCTGAAATCCAAAAATGAAAATGCCAGTCAGCTTAACTGACTGGCATTACACCCTCGCGGGTGGCTTCTACTTTCCAAAAATGCAGCCGCAACTACACGCGGTAGTTGGGCGCCTCCTTGGTGATCTGCACGTCGTGCACGTGGCTCTCGCGGATGCCGGCGCCGGTGATGCGCACGAACTCGGGCTTGGTGCGCATTTCGTCGATGGTGGCGCAGCCGGTGTAGCCCATGGAGGAGCGCAGGCCGCCCATCAGCTGGTGGATGACCGGCGACAGCGGACCCTTGAACGGCACCCGGCCTTCGATGCCTTCCGGCACCAGCTTGTCGGCATCGTTGCCTTCCTGGAAGTAACGGTCGGACGAACCCTGCGACGAGGCCATGGCGCCCAGAGAACCCATGCCGCGATAGGATTTGTAGGAACGGCCCTGGAATAGCTCGACCTCGCCGGGGGCCTCTTCGGTGCCGGCGAACATACCGCCGAGCATCACCGAGTAGGCGCCGGCCACGATGGACTTGGAGAGGTCGCCGGAGTAGCGGATGCCGCCGTCGGCGATCAGTGGTATTCCGGTCCCTTCCAGCGCCTCGGCCACGTTGGCCACCGCGGTGATCTGCGGCACGCCGACGCCGGCGACGATACGGGTGGTGCAGATGGAGCCGGGGCCGATGCCGACCTTGACGCCGTCCGCACCTGCCTCGACCAGGGCCAGGGCCGCCGCGGCGGTGGCGATGTTGCCGCCGATGACCTGCAGGTCGGGGAAGTTGGTCTTGGCCCAGCGCACGCGATCGAGCACGCCCTGGGAGTGACCGTGGGCGGTGTCGACCACGACGACGTCGACTCCGGCCTCGACCAGGGCGGCGATGCGCTCGTCGGTGCCGGCACCGACGCCGACGGCGGCGCCGACGCGCAGCCGGCCGTGTTCGTCCTTGCAGGCGTTGGGTTTGTCGGTGGCCTTCTGGATGTCCTTGACGGTGATCATCCCCTTGAGGCGGAAGGCGTCGTCCACCACCAGCACCTTCTCGATGCGGTGTTCGTGCAGTACGCGCTTCACCTCGTCCTTGTCGGCGCCCTCTTTCACCGTCACCAGCTTGCTCTTCGGCGTCATGATGGTGGAGACGGGGGCGTCATGACGGGTCTCGAAGCGCAGGTCGCGATGCGTGACGATGCCGACCAGGCCGCTGGCGTCCACTACCGGCACGCCGGAGATGCCGTAGGACTTGGTCAGTTGCAGCACTTCGCTGATACTGGTGTCGGGCGTCACGGTGATCGGGTCTTTGATCACGCCGCTCTCGAACTTCTTGACCTTGCGTACTTCGGTGGCCTGCTGCTCCACGGTCATGTTCTTGTGGATGATGCCGATGCCGCCCTCCTGGGCCATGGCGATGGCGAGACGCGCCTCGGTCACCGTATCCATCGCGGCGGAGACCAGAGGGAGGTTCAGGGTAATGCCGCGGGTCAGTTTGGTCCTGAGATCCACCTCTTTCGGCAGGACGCGGGAGTGCGCCGGGACCAGCAAAACGTCGTCAAAGGTGAGGGCTTCCTGAACAATACGCATGGGCGATCCACCTTAAGGAGTGCGGGAAAGTTAAACGGGCCATTATACGTTCCATGCCGATGGCGGTAAACAGGACGCAACGGATTGTCGCCGAGATGGAACAATTGTGGGTCCCGAAAACACTATAGAATAGTAGACGTCAGCGCTTACCCCGAAGGAGGAGAGAATAATGAAGAAATCGTTACTGACCCTGTTTGCATCCACCCTGGTCGCCGTCGGCTGCGCCAGTCAGCCCCCGGCCAAGGAGGCAACCGCCAGTCAGGCGGCGGCCACCATCAGCGCCGCCGAACACAGCACAGCCCAGGCCGCCGCGGTCGGTTATGAATGGCGCGACACCGGCAAGCTGATCAAGGAGGCCAAGGCGGCGGAGAAGACCGAGGACTACGCCCAGGCCATAAAGCTCGCCGAGAAGGCGGACCAGCAGGGCCAGGTTGCCGTGGCGCAGCACGCCCACGAGGTCGAGTACTACCAAAAGACCCACGGAGAATTAAGGTAATTCCCGCGCACACAGGCCGGCCCGGTGCCGGCCTGTGTCTATCCCATTGCGGCTCGGACCCGTGCGCCCCTTGGGTATGAGCCCGGCGGTTGCGGCAACTCGGGCAGCGCTGTCGGACTGAAGTCCGCCCCACAGGCGCGTTGCCGGTTGGCGTGTAGACCCATTCAGAACTCTTTTGGTCCAATGCCCCCGGCATATCCCGCCTCTCCCGCGGTTAATTCTTTTTGTATTTTCGCGATAAGCTCTAGAATAGCCGCATGTCCGATTACACCCTGGCCACAACACCCGACAAACCGGGCCGCGACATCTTCACCGTTTCGCGCCTCAATCGCGAGGCGCGGGCAGTGCTGGAAGGCAGTTTCCCGCTGCTGTGGATCGAGGGCGAGCTATCCAATCTGGCACGCCCTGCATCGGGCCACCTCTACTTCTCACTCAAGGACCCGGCGGCGCAGGTGCGTTGCGCCATGTTCCGCCAGCGCAACATGCACCTGCCATTCCGTCCCCAGGACGGCATGCACGTATTGTTGCGGGCGCGGGTCTCGCTGTACGAAGGGCGCGGCGAATTCCAACTCATCGCCGAGCACATGGAGGAGGCCGGCGACGGCGCGCTGCGCCGCGCCTTCGATCAACTGAAGCAGCGCCTCGCCGCCGAGGGACTGTTCGACGCCGCGCGCAAACGCGAGGTGCCGGCGCTGCCGCGCTGCATCGGTGTCGTCACCTCGCCCACCGGCGCGGTGATCCGCGACATCCTAACGGTACTGAAGCGCCGCTTCCCGTCCATCCCGGTGGTGATCTACCCGGTGGCGGTCCAGGGCAGCGACGCCGCCGCACAGATCGCCGCCGCCATCCGCCGCGCCGGCGAGCGCGGCGATTGCGACGTGCTCATCGTCGGCCGCGGCGGCGGCTCATTGGAGGACCTGTGGGCGTTCAACGAGGAACCGGTGGCGCGCGCCATTTACGCGGCACCCATCCCGGTGGTCAGCGCCGTAGGGCATGAAATCGACTTCACCATCGCCGACTTCGTCGCCGATGTGCGTGCGCCGACACCATCGGCAGCCGCCGAACTGCTGAGTCCCGACCGTGAGGAGTGGCTGCTGCGCCTGGCGCGTCTGCGGCAACGGCTGCAACGGGGGATGCACAAGCAGTTGCAGCAGATGGCGCGCAACACCCAATGGCTGGCCAAGCGGCTCAAGCATCCGGGCCGTCGGCTGCAGGATATAGCGCAGCGGGTCGACGGGCTGGAGCAGCGCCTGCACCAGTCGCAGCACAACGAGCTCCGTCACGCCGCCGCTCGCCTGGCGACGCTGCGGGCGCGGCTGGAACGGCAGACGCCCGCTCATCGCCTGACACTGTTACAGGCGCGCCGCAGCGACCTGATGCGACGCCTGCAAACTGCCATGGACCATGCGTTCCATCGTTTCTATCGCCGTTTGGGCGAAGCGGCACACGCATTGGACACGGTAAGCCCGTTGGCGACGCTGGGCCGCGGTTATGCCATTATCACCGCGGCCGACGGCCGCATCCTGCGCAGTACCAGCGACACTGCGCCAAATCAGCGAATTCAGGCGCGTTTGGGCCATGGCCGCCTGTCGTGCCGAGTGGAATATCTACATGATGAATAAAGTGCTGCAAACCATCGTCGGGGGCGTGCTGTGTTGCCTGAGCGCCACTCTTTGGGCCGCCGAGCTGCCGCAAACGGAAGCGGTTCCCGGCGGTATCGCCATCGTTCCTCTGCCGCTGCACGGCGACCGGCGGCCGGTAGTCCGCTACTGGGGCAAACGCGTCATGGTGGTACGGCAGGAGGGGCAATGGCAGGCGGTGGTCGGTATTCCCCTCAGTGCCCGCAGCGGCCACTACAACCTGCACATCGACGGCGGCAAACACGATCGGATCGTCACCTTCGTGGTCCGCCCCAAGCAGTACCCGGTACAGCGCCTGACCCTGTCCAATAAATTACTGGTCAACCCCGACGCCGAGGAGCTCAAGCGCATCTTCCGCGAGCAGCGTCTGTCCAAGCGGGTCTTCACCACCTTCCGCCCGGTGGACGACGTCGCGACCCGCTTCACGTTGCCCGTGGTGGGACCCGTCTCCAGCGCCTTCGGACTCCGCCGCTTCTTTAACGGCGAACCGCGCAACCCGCACAGCGGCATCGACCTGGCCGTCCCCGCCGGTACGCCGGTGCATGCGCCGGCGGCGGGCCGCGTGGCGGCAACGGGCGATTTCTTCTTCGACGGCAACGTGGTGTTTATCGACCACGGCCAGGGCCTGGTCACCATGTACTGCCATCTCAGCAAGATCGAGGTGAAGCCGGGACAGCAGGTGAGACAGGGGCAGGTCATCGGCGAGGTGGGCATGACCGGACGGGCCACCGGACCGAATCTGCACTGGGGCGTCAGCCTCAATAACGACCGCGTCGACCCGATGCTGTTCCTGAGCCGGGAGAGCATCGCCAGCATCACCCACTGAAAATCAAAACCCAAAAAGCCAACCACGGAGGACACAGGGATATCAGGAATGCATAGGCTGTATCGCCTGCAGCTTTGACAGCAGATTCCCCTGTTCCCCGCGCCCCGCGGTTAACTTCTTCCTCTTTGGGCTATCGCCGCCCCCACCGCCTCAATCGGCCTCGCGCTCGACCGTGCAGCAGTGCGAAACCTCGGCGCCTTCCAGCACGGCGCCGGTGGTGGCGTTGGGCCGGAAGGTGGTGCATCCCTTGAGACCGCTGCGATAGGCATCCTGATAGATATCCTGAAACCGTTCGAAGGGATAGTCGGCGGGCACGTTGATGGTCTTGGAGATGGCGTTGTCCACGAACGGCTGCAACGCCGACTGCATCGCCAGGTGCTGCGCCGGTTCCAGCTGCTTTGCCGTCACGAACCACGGCGGCAACGGCTCGTCGCCCTGCAACTGGCGCCACAGGCGGTAGGCGAAGTCCTCCACTTCATACTCTGCATAGCCGCCGTCGCGTTCCAATACCCTGCGCCGATAGGTCTGTTCGAACACCGGTTCCAGGCCGCTGGAGACATTGTCGGCCAGCAGGCTGATGGTGCCGGTCGGTGCGATGGCGGTGAGGTGGCTGTTGCGGATGCCGTAGGCCGCGACGGCGTTGCGGATATCGTCCGGCAGGCGCTGCACGAAGGGGCGTTGCAGATAACGGTCGCGCTCGAAAAACGGAAACGGCCCCTTCTGCCGCGCCAGCTCCGCCGATGCCCGATAAGCGCCGTCGCGCACGGTAGCCATGATGCGCGCCGCCGTCTCTCGCCCCGCGTCGCTGCCGTAATGCAATCCGACCATCAGCAGCGCATCGGCCAACCCGGTAACACCCAGGCCAATGCGGCGCGAGCCGTGCGCCTGTTCGGCCTGTTGCGGTAACGGGAAGTGCGAAGCGTCAATGACGTTGTCCATCAGTCGCACCGCCACTTGCACCGTTTCCCGGATGCCGTCCAGATCCACGCGGGCCTGCGCCGAATACGGCTCCTGCACGAAACAGGTGAGATTGACCGATCCGAGGTTGCAGGCACCGTAAGGCGGCAAGGGTATCTCGCCGCACGGATTGGTGGCGCTTATCTGTTCACGATAGGCAAGATTGTTGCTGGCATTGATGCGGTCGACGAACAGTATCCCCGGCTCGGCATAGTCGTAAGCGGCGTGCATGATGCGCTGCCACAGTCCCCGCGCCGACACGCGCCGCATCACCCGGCACGGCACCTCGCCGTCGTGTCCCGGCCAGCGGCGCATCAGCGTCTCACCCTCATCCGGTGCCAGTGCAGCGGCGGGAAACAGCAGCGGCCACGGTGCATCCTCCTCGACCGCCTGCATGAATGCGTCGTCGGCCAGCACCGACAGATTGAAATGACGCAGTTCGTGCGCCTCGCGCTTGGCGTCGATGAAGCGCTCGATGTCGGGATGATCGCAGCGCAGGGTCGCCATCATCGCACCGCGCCGCGCGCCGGTGGAGAGCAGCGTGGCGCACATACTGTCCCAGATACGCATGAACGACACCGGACCCGAGGCGATGGTGCCAGCATGGCGCGCCACCACGCCGGCCGGCCGCAGGGTGGAAAAATCGTAACCGACCCCGCCGCCCTGTTGCATGGTCAGCGCCCCTTCCTTCAGGGCGTCGAAGATACCGTCCATCGAGTCCTCGATGGTCCCCATGACGAAGCAGTTGAACAGCGTGACGTTGCGGCCACTGCCCGCCCCGGCCAGGATGCGGCCGCCCGGCAGAAAACGGAAATTTTCCAGGATGTTGTAGAAACGCTGTTCCCACGCATGGATATCGTGGCTCTCCTGGCGCGCCAGAAACAGCGCAACGCGGCGCCAGGTGTCGATCACCGTCTGGTCGCGCTCCGTCGCACCATCGTGTAGACGGTACTTGGTGTCCCATATGTGACGCGCGATATCGGTGCTGAAATAGCTCATAGATCGCTCCCGTCCCTGTTCGCGTGGCATGCGCGGCCGCGGTTTGCAGCCCCCGCCGCCCGCAACCACGCGGGGACGGATCATCTATCGGACAAGCATAGCTGCTGTCACACTACTTTTTGATGAACCGACAATAGACGAAACGCTGCTCCTTCTGCGCCGGCGTCTGATGGGTTTCCGTCGCCGTTTCGGCCAGCACAAAACCTTCACCCAACTCGGCGCTGAGCGCCTCCGGGCTGTAGCGCCGAACCGGCAGACCGCTGCACGTGTCGGGACCGTCGGGGGCAAAGGTGGCGATGATGAGATGGCCGCCCGAACACAGGCCGGCGTCCAGCGCCTTGCGGTAAGCGCTGCGATCGGCCGGGTCGGTGAGAAAATGGAATACGGCCCGATCATGCCACAGCGCGTATTGCTGCGGCGGCGTAAAAGCGGTGGCGTCCGCCTCCAGCCAGTTAACCTGGGCCGCCCGTCCGGCAAGACGCTCGCGGCTGTGCGCCATGGCAGCCGCGGCGATGTCGAGCACGGAGACATCGCGATAGCCGGCGTCGAGCAGACTATCCACCAGCCGTGACGCGCCACCGCCGACGTCGATAACCGGATCCGCCGGCGCGATACCGCTGGCCTTGATCAAGGCGATGGAAATTTCCGCTTTGGGTTGAAACCAGCTCACCTCGTTAGGCTGCTTCTGCCGGTAGACATCTTCCCAGTGCTGCTTGCGATCCATGGACACCTCCACCTGTAGTTGCCGTAAAAAAATTTACCACGGAGGACACGGGGCGCACGGGGCGCACGGGGGGTTAAATCAGGGTGTGGAGTTTTTCGGATGATCTCTGAAACAAGTCCCCCGTGCCCCGTGGTTAGTCTTGTCTTGTCTTGTTTTGTTTTTCTATCGCTTTTGCGTCTTGCGCCGTTCCGACTTTTTGATGTGTTTGACCAGGCGCTGGCGTTTATGAATTTGACGTGGCGTCAACAAATTCTTCTTGTCGGCGTAAGGATTAACGCCGCCCTTGAATTCGACGCGTACCGGCGTTCCTTCCAGTCGCAACTGCTCGCGGAAGAAGTTGATCAAATAGCGTTGATAGCTGCCCTGGATCTCATCGGTCCGATTGCCGTGGATGACGATAATAGGCGGATTCTTGCCGCCCTGGTGGGCATAGCGCAGCTTGATGCGACGCCCACCTGCCAGCGGCGGTTGATGCGCCATCAGAGCCGACTCCAACAGACGCGTCAGCTCCGGAGTGGAAAATTTGCGCATGGCAGAGGCATAGGCGCGTTTCACCGAACCGAACAGATCACCGACGCCGGTACCGTGCAGCGCCGAGATGTAGTGCAGCTTGGCGAAATCCAGGAACGGCAACTTCAGATCCAGCTCCCGGCGCACGTTGTCGCGCTGATCCTGGGCTAGACCGTCCCATTTATTCACCGCCAGTACCAGCGCCCGGCCGGCATCGAGAACGAAACCGAGCAGGCTGGCATCCTGTTCGCTGATCCCTTCGCGTGCGTCCAACACCATGATCACCACATTCGCCTCTTCGATGGCCTGCAGTGTTTTGATCACGCTGAATTTCTCGATCGCCTCGTCGATCCGCGCACGGCGCCGCACGCCTGCCGTGTCGATCAGCGTATAGAGCTGGCTATCGCGCTCGAACGGGATAAAGATGCTGTCGCGTGTGGTGCCCGGCATGTCGAACACCACCACCCGCTCTTCACCGAGGATACGGTTGACCAGAGTTGACTTGCCGACGTTGGGCCGACCGATCACCGCCACCTTGATGCGATCATCCGCAGCCTCCGCCCCTTCGAGCTCCGCTTCCGGCTCCGGCAACAGCACCATGACCCGCTCCAGCAGCGAACGGACGCCACGGCCGTGAACGGCGGCAATCGGAGCCGGCTCTCCCAAGCCCAGGGCGAAGAACTCGGCGCTGAGCAGCGCCGGGTCGCCGGTATCGGTCTTGTTCACCACCAGCATCACGTTCTTGCCGTGCTGCCGCAGCCAACGCGCGATGGCTTCGTCGGAGGCGGTCAGGCCGTCGCGGCCGTCCACCATGAACAGCACCACGTGCGCCTCGTCCACCGCCTGCTGCACCTGACGCACCATCAGCGATTCGACGCCCTCCTCGTTGCCGGAGAGGCCGCCGGTGTCCACTACGATGTAGGGGCGATCACCGACCTTGCCGATGCCATACTGGCGATCGCGGGTCAGACCCGGCATATCCGCGACCAAGGCGTCACGGGAACGCGTGAGATAGTTGAACAGCGTGGACTTGCCGACGTTGGGCCGGCCGACCAGGGCGATGACGGGTTTCATGATGCTATTCGCTCAATGTTGCAGCGGGCTCACCCGGAACGCATTGAGCACACCCTCTTTATCCATGGCATAGACATAAGCGTCGACGACACGCGGCGCGGCCATCACGGCGCGATCACGTTGGTAACCGTTGGAGGGATATTCCGACGGCACCGGGTACCATTCCTGCCAACTCTTGACGCGCACGCGCGCCATCAAATGACCGTCCTCGCGAGCCAACCAGTGCAGATAGCCCTGGTAGTCGGCGACAATGACCGCGTCGCCCTGCAGCGCCGGCGCCGAAAGCTCGCGACCGTGCAGCGCGCCCTGCTTCCACAAGGTGCCGCCGTCGCTGCGCGCCAAGGCCCACACATTGCCGTCGGAATCGGTCACATAGAGTTCATTCTGCGACGCGGCAATGCCGGTATAGGAAGAGAAGTTGCGCGTCCATATCAGTGGGCCGCTGTCGAGCGAAAAGGCCGAAATACGGCCCTGGTAACTCACGGCATAGACCATCCCGTCGGCGACCACCAATCTTCCGTCCACGTCGTCCATGCGCTCCAGCTCGGTGCGCCCATGCGGCACGGCCAGCACCTGGTCCCAGATGACGCTGCCGTCGGTCACCGACAATGCGACCACATGACCATCGGCAAAACCGGCAACGACGATGTTGCCTTCAATCTGCGGCTCACCGACGCCGCGCAGCGACAACAGCGGCACATCCTGACTGTAGCGCCACAACTGGTGCCCATCGCCGGCATCCAGGCCATACAGCACGCCGTCCACCGTGTGCGCCACCACCACGTTGCCGCGCCGCACCGGGGCCGACAATACCTCGCTGCTCAACGGTGTGCGCCACATAATGCTGCCATCAGATTTACGCACTGCGATGACCTCGGCATTGCCCCCGAACAGCAGCAGGTCGCTGCCGTCGCCCGGACCGGCGTTGATCAGCGCATGAATGTCGCTACGCCATACGCGCTTGCCGTCGGCGGTCGCGAACGCATCGATCACACCGTGACGATCGGCGGCATAAATATACTCACGCTGCACCAGCGGCGCGAGCTTGATATATTGCCGTCCGACCCCTGCGCCGACCTGGCGCGCCCATACCTCGTCGACCTGAAGTTGCGGCTTATAGCTGGTCAGCGCAGCCGGTGCCTCAATCGTCACCAGGCTGGGATTGCCGCTGCATGCCGCCAACAACGATGCCGCGACGATGAATGTAATATGGCGTAAATAGCGCATCACTTTTTCGGGGTCCCCGCATCGGCCAGATCATCCAGTTTCATACGCAGCAACTGTTGTTTACCAGGCACTTTCGCGTAGCCGCTCAGCGCCTTGCTATAGGCGCGATAGGCATCCGCACGTTTGCCCAGCGCAAGATAGGCATCGCCTTTAACCTCTTCCACCATGGCGGCAAAGCTTGCCGCGTCGCCGTTGAGCTGTTGCAGCGCCTGTTGGGGCTTTCCCTGGGCGACCAACACCCGAGCCAGACGTACCCGCGCCAGCTCCTTGAGCTCCGGCAGTTTGCTGTGCTCCATCGCCCACTGCAACTGCGCCGCAGCGCCGTCAAGATCGGTGCGGTCCACCGCCTGCTGCGCCAAGGTCAGCGAAGTCAACACCGCATAGGTCGTGGTGGGATAGCGGCCGATAATCTCGCGGCCGATCTCCGCCACCTGTTTGGTCTCTCCGGCATTCATCTGATTCAGCAACAGCTGGTATGCCATGGATGCGCCATTGGCCTGTGAACGCTGGTGGCTGACCCAGGTGCGCCAACCAAAGGCCACCGCCACCGCCAACACCACGCCGACCACGACGGCACGGCCGTTCTCGCCCCACCATCGTCTGATGGCATCAAGCTGTTCTTCTTCGGTTTCGTAGACCACCGCAATCTCCTCTTTATGCTACTGCCGCGCCGTCACGAAATCGCGCATGAACGGCACGATTTCATCCAGCGCCACCGCCTGTTGTTCCGCCTGGTCGCGCAAGTGCTTCACGCCGACCGTACCCGCGATGGCCTCATCCTCGCCCAAGATCAAGGCCAGAGGCGCGCCGCTCTTGTCCGCTCGTTTCAACTGGTTCTTGAAACTGCCGCCGCCGTGGTGCAGTTGCAGACGCACACCCGCCACTTCGTCGCGCAACCGCTCCGCCAGCAACATCGCGTGCTGCTGCGCCATGTCGCCGACCCGCACGATATAGGCATGCGGCAGGTAACGCTGGAACGGCACGCGGCCCTCCTCCAACAACGCCGTCAACCGTTCCAGACCGATCGCAAAACCGATGGCCGGTGTCGCCTTGCCGCCGAGTTGCTCGACCAGCCCGTCGAAGCGTCCGCCGGCACACACCGTGCCCTGCGCCCCCAATTGGTCGGTTACCCATTCGAACACGGTACGTCCATAATAATCGAGGCCGCGCACCAGACAAGGATTGATCGTATAACGCACCCCCGCCGCGTCCAATTGTGCGCACAGCGCCGTAAAATGCGCGCGCGACTCGTCGTCCAGATGTTCGGTCAATTTCGGCGCAGCGGCAATCAGCTGTGCCAATGCCGGGTTCTTGCTGTCGAGAATACGCAGCGGATTGCTGAGCAGACGCCGCCGGCTGTCGTCATCGAGTTCCGTTTCGCGCTGCGTGAAATAGGCCACCAGCTTCTCGCGGTACATGGCACGCGCATAGGCCGAACCAAGGGAGTTCAACTGCAAGCTGACCGCGTCGCTCAAACCCAGTTCGCGCCACAAGCGCGCGCTCATCAGGATCAGCTCCGCATCGACATCCGGCCCTTCCAACCCGAACGCCTCGACGCCCAGTTGGTGAAACTGACGATAGCGCCCCTTCTGCGGCCGCTCGTGGCGAAACATCGGACCGATATACCACAGCTTCTGCGTCTGGTTGTGCAGCATCCCGTTTTCGATCGCGGCGCGCACACATCCCGCCGTCCCTTCCGGCCGCAACGTCAGCGAATCGCCGTTGCGATCGGCGAAGGTGTACATCTCTTTCTCGACGATGTCCGTCACCTCGCCGATGGAGCGTTTGAACAGCTCGGTCTTCTCCAGCAACGGCATGCGCATCTCGTTATAGCCGTACGCAGCCAACAGCCGCCGCAGCGTCTCCTCCAGAAACTGCCAAGTGGGGGTCTGCTCCGGCAGGATGTCGTTCATCCCGCGGATCGCCTGAATATTACCGCTCAATGCTTACTCTCCAACCAAAATAAAAATTGAACCACGGGGAACACGGGGATTTAGGGCCTCACGATTCACAACTCGTTCGCCTTGAATACTTTTCCCCGTGCCCCCTGTACCCAACGGGCATAAATGTTCCCCGTGGTTAATTGTTCTCGTTCTTCCGCCGCGCCAGTTCGGCGCGGATCTGCTTTTCCAACTCGTCCACCAGGTTGGCGTTGTCTACCTTGTGGTCCGGCTTGCCGCCGACATACATCAAATTGGGCTGACCGCCGGCCAAGCCGACATCGGCCTCGCGCGCCTCGCCGGGGCCGTTGACCACACAGCCGATCACCGCGACGTCGAGCGGCTCCAGGATATCCTCGAGCCGTTGCTCCAGTGCGTTGACGGTGGCGATGACGTCGAAGTTCTGGCGCGAGCATGACGGACAGGCCACCAGATTGATCCCCTTGCTGCGCAAATGCAGGCTCTTGAGGATATCGAAACCGACGCGGATCTCCTCCACCGGGTCCGCCGCCAGCGAGACGCGGATGGTATCGCCGATGCCGTCGGCCAGCAGCATGCCGAGGCCGATGGCCGATTTCACGGCGCCGGCGCGGAAACCGCCGGCCTCGGTGATCCCCAGGTGCAGCGGTTGGTCGATCTGGCTGGCCAGCCGGCGGTAAGCCGCCACCGTCATGAAGATCTCCGACGCCTTCAGGCTGACCTTGAAGTTGTGAAAATCCAGCTTGTCGAGGATGTCGATGTGGCGCAGCGCCGACTCCACCAGGGCGTCGGCGGTAGGTTCGCCGTATTTCTTCTGCAGTTCCTTCTCCAGTGAACCGGCATTGACGCCGATACGGATCGGGATATTGCGCTCGTGCGCCGCGTCCACCACCGCCCGCACCCGATCGTCCCGGCCGATGTTGCCGGGGTTGATGCGCAGGCAGTCGGCGCCCAACTCCGCCACCCGCAGGGCGATCTTGTAGTCGAAGTGGATATCGGTGACCAGCGGCGCCTGCACCTGCTTCTTGATCTCGCCGAACGCCTCGGCCGCCGCCATATCCGGCACCGAGACGCGCACGATATCCGCCCCGACCGCCTCCAGCGCGCGGATCTGGCGCACCGTCGCCGCCACGTCGTGGGTATCGGTGTTGGTCATGCTCTGCACCGAGATCGGCGCATCACCGCCGACGGCCACGTTGCCGACCATGATCTGCCGCGACTTGCGGCGCTGAATCGTTGAGGAGTGTTGCATCGGCTTACTCGTCAAGCACCGCGTTATCGCTCGCTTTTCCCAGATGGAAATGCGCTTTGTTGCCGTGTTCGTAGGGCGACATATCGAATGCCTTGCCCTGATAGTAAATCGTCACCCCCGGCGCATACCCGAGAAACACGTCAAACGGTGCCTTGCCGAGTACCGTACTGTTGGTGCCCCCCTTGAGCAGTTCAAAAGCCACCCGCTGGCCCGTGGCGTCGGTTATTTCGACCCAGCAATCGGCCTTCGCTTCCAGTTGAATCTCCGCCTGCGCCGACGGCGCTATCGCGGCGGGAGGGGGCCCGCCCCGCGAAGAGGGGGGACTAAGGGGTCGATATAACAGCGGCGCCAATCGCCCACTGAAGTCGCTTACGGAAAATGCTTCAAGCGTGGGCCACGCGCCGTGACCGCCACGGCGGCGACCAAGGGAAAGACGGCCATTAGACCGAAAACGGCCCGACCTACTTGAGGTGCATCAAGATAGCCTGTGAGGCCAAAGAGCCCTATCCAATACTGTCCAATACCAGCACTAACCCAAGCGGCGATCCATACCACCTCTTCCAGCCCGTAAATCCCGACAGAAACTCAGCGACGGCAACCACTGTGGCGCTCTCGCAACGCACGCAAGGTGCATTATGGCACAGGCGCCGCGGGAGCTGTTTCGCGCGCACAGGCTTCGTGGACCATGCGAAAGAAACATTAAAATTATTGACGCGCTTCCTCGCGAATGCGATTCTCGCGAAACCCCTTCCGGAAGAACTCCACGAAAAGGCCGGCCACGAAGAAGCAGGAGGGCATCATGCCAGGAAGAGAACGTCGCATCTCTCCACGAAAGGACGGTGCAGTCTCGCTCCGATTTCGCGTGATCGCGAACGGAGCCAAGCCTCACGCAGAACCGGCTGCGATCGGCGATGCGAATCGCGTGATCAAAGTCGCGGTGCCGTCCGCAACGGTGGAGGGCACAGCGTTGAAC
>OFHK01000203.1_pt1 | contig 19390 bp, 23 predicted proteins | sample 1521951 | NCBI WGS metagenome assembly OFHK01 (sample SAMEA2468436, study PRJEB22500) | soil metagenome | biome: Glassland; feature: Farmland; material: Clay | place: Australia | collected 2013-01-31 | depth 0.55 m
CGGCGCCGTGGACCGGGGCGGGGGGGGGGGGGCCCGCCGCCTCGGTGGGCCCGGGGTCCCCCCGACCGTTGAAAGGGGGGAGACAGGACCGCGGCCCCGCGGGGCGGCGCCAGGCGGGGGTTCCGGGGGCGACCCGGGGCGGTTTGGGCCCCCGGCCCCGGCCAGCGGGGCGGGGCCGCCCCGGCCCCCGCCGGTGTGGCCCGTGATCTTTCCCGGACCGCGGCGGCCGACCCGGCCTGCGCCTGGAAGGTGATCGTCGTCGGCCGATCCGGCCGCGCCCTCGCCGCCGTGAACGTGCGGCGCCCGGCCGGCGCCCGCCGCTCGGGCGGCGGGTCCATCGCCGCGTCGCAGGAAGGGAACCGTGATGCCGGGCTGGATTGGGGTGTGGTCGGCGGGGTCGCTCTCACCATCCCGGTCAGTGCCCTTAGGCCCGGAGCTTTGGGATCGCTGGAGCTGGCGGGCCTGGGCATGCTGGGCCAGATCCTCAGCGGAGCGGTCACGGCGGCCGCGAGCGAATTGGCTGCCGGGCCGCGATGGAACGAGCTGGGCACTTGTACCCATGACGCAGCGGCCCCTGGCTACCGGGTGCCGGACCGGATGCGCGCCTGGGTCGAGGCGCGTGACCAGACCTGCCGGTATCCGATCTGCCGGCGTCCAGCCGGGCGGTGCGACCAGGACCACACGATCCCGTACCGGTTAGGGGGTGCCACCTGCCCATGCAACCTGTCGGCCGACTGCACCCGTCACCACCGGCTCAAGCACTTGCCGAACTGGCGGCTGGACCAGCCTCGGCCTGGTGTGCTGACGTGGACCACGCCCGCGGGGCTGAGGCATACAGTGAACCCCGATCCCTATCCCGCCTGACATACGTCGATCCGTTCCGCGTGCGTGCGGTGAACCCGATAGCGCCCGCGTCACGTGGTGATGGCTGTGGCGGCACAGGCAGCCGCACGGGAAAGGCACGTCGATGAGACAGCTAGTGCTAGTGGTGGTAGGTGTCCTTGCGGCACTGACCGGGATCGTCTGGACGCTTCAGGGCCTGGGATACGTCAACGGCAGCTTCATGACCGGGGCGACGTTGTGGGCGGTCATCGGGCCGGTGGTTGCCCTGGCCGGGCTGGCGATGATTATCGCCGGGCTGCGCGGCCGGCGCCGGGCAGGGTAGCTGCGCCGCCGCTACTCGTCCTGGTACCGGCGCAGCCGCTTGATCTGGGAACGCCGCTGCTTGGCTGCGAGCCGCCGTTCCCGGGCCGCCCGGCTCGGCCTGGTCGGGCGCCGCGTGGCAGGCGGTGGGGCAGTCGCCGCGATCAGCAGCGCAGCGAGGCGGCTGACCGCCGCATCCCGGTTACGTAGCTGCGACCGGTGTTCGGATGCGCTGACGGTGATGACCCCATGCACCAGCCGACCGGCGAGGGCTCGCAGCGCCCGCTCCTTGAGCACAGGACCCAGTGCGCTCGATGCCGCGAGGTTGTACGAGACCTCAGCCCGGCTGTCGGTGGTGTTGACCGACTGCCCGCCTGGCCCGGAGGACCGGGAGAAACGCCACGACAACTCCTCTGGCGGGATGACCGCGCCGCGGACCTCGATCGGACCCATCACCCACCCATGATCGGGCTGCCACGGCCGTTGGGCGAAATCGCGGCCAGCGCCACCGGCCGCCACCGGGGCCGGTCAGGGGGTCCGGGCGATGATCCCGCTCATCTCCTCGGAATTGAAGGCCCGCAGGGTGGTGGTGCGGACGTCCCCGCCGGCTCCCACCTGCAGCAGGACCGCGACCCCGCTCTCGTCGTCGGGGAACTCGCTGACCGCGAGGAGATCGTAGGTGCCAACCGTCCAGAGCAGTTCCCTGACCTTGCCACCGGAACGCTCGACCAGCCCCGCGAAGGCCTGGGCCCGGTCGACTGTGTCGCGGTAATTCATGATGCCATGCTCGGTCCAGTTGACCAGCGAGACATAGGTAGGCAACTGTGACTCCCCCCGGTAGTCGTCATCGAACCCACTGTCATCGTGTCGCGGATGGCCCCCGCAGGTCAAGCGTGCCCGCGGGCGGCCGCTGTAACATCCGGTCCGCGCCTGGCGTTCCGCCATCAGCGTCGTTTCTGTCCCCGGATGCCGTTCCCCAAGAAGGAGCAGGCCATGTCGTGGCGAAGGGCCCCTCGGCTCATCAGCGTTCTGGGTCTCGCGCTCGGCGTCACCGCCGGGGCCGCTGCGGCGGGCCTTCCGGCCAGTGCTCCGCAACTGGGAGGAAGCGCAGGCCGGGTGGGCAGTTCAGCCCAGTCGGGTGCGGGGGACTGCATTGCGCATCACCCCAACACCAGCGCCCAGTACCCAATCTGGTACGCCGCCGGGTGCAGTGGGCATGACGAGCCGGAACTGGATCCTGTGTCCTCGCTACCCGGCTCCGCCCAGGACCTGACCTGGACCGCCGTCCTGCCCGCTGACGGCACCGTGCCGGTTTCAGCGGTCGGCCCCACGTTCTGGTGGGGCGGCACGGTGACCGACCCCAACCGGCATGCCCTGTTCGGCCAGGCCTTCCTTGAACTGCAGTTCTACCCGGACGCCATCGTCAAGAACTGCTCATCCGACGGCGGCTTCAACGTGAGCTATGCGCCGGACAAGTTCACCGTCTGCTCGCCGGTCTGGCAGGTGAGTTCCCAGAGTTTCGCCGAGACGGCTGCCTTCAACGCCGAACTCTATGACGGAACCAGTACCAGCCCGCTGGTCATGAGCGCGGGGGACACCATCCGCATCCACTTCTTCGTGGCCTCAGCCAACGACGGCTGGCACGTCCAGGTCACCGACCTGACTACCGGCCATTCCGGCACCATCGTGCTCGACAGCAAGTACGGCCCGATGCTCCCGGCCTTCAGCACCCAGCAGATCGGCAACGCGCTCGGCTGGGGCCTGGTGGACGACACGCCCAACTCTTTCGTCTGGGAGATCGGCCACACCTCCGACTTCACCACCCCGGCCGGCCAGTACTGCGTGCCGGGGCAGACGTTCTGCGACTCCTACGACGCCGCGCACTGGCTGGGCTTCACGCCGCTCAAGATCACGTCGGTCACCTTCGCCGACGGCTCCGGCCCGAGCAACTGGGCAGTGGTGAGCGACTTCGGCGGCACAGCCGAGGTGAACCAGTACTGCCCCAGTTACGGCGGCCGCTACTGCATCTACCCGTGGTTCACGTTCAACTCCAGCGCCTCGGCGCTCACCTATGGTGCCGATTACCCCGGCACAAAGTTCGACTACGGGCAGGCTGGCCAGTTCGCGACCACCATGCAGTGTGGCGGGCCGTTCGGCCCCGACTCCACGTACTGCGACAGGATCCTGAAGCCCCCACCGCCGGTGGGCTGACGGAAGGGCACCCGGCATCACCGGAGAGCAGGCAGCAGCTAACCAGGAGGCGTTGGCGCCACACCCGCCCAACTAGGGTGGCGTTATGGCTGGCCGGCCACGCTGCGCGGTGGGGGTCCCGAATGTGGGCGCATTCGGGGACCCGAAGCTGCTTGTCAGCATGGCCGTGGCCGCCGAAGACGCGGGCTGGGATGGTTTCTTCCTGTGGGATCACCTGCTCTGGCGTGACCAGCAGTGGCATGTCGCCGATCCGACCGTTGTAATCAGCGCAGTGGCAGCACGGACCGAACGGATCCGGATCGCGATCATGGTGAACCTGCTGGCGCGGCGGCGGGCAGCCAAGGTGGCGCGCGAGGCAGTCACCCTGGACGTGCTGTCGGGGGGACGGCTCATCGTGGGCGCGGGCCTCGGATCGTTCCCCGCCGAGTTCACCGCATTCGGAGAATCCGCAGACCCCCGGGTACGGGCCGCGCGGCTGGATGAGGCACTCCACCTGATGGACGCCCTGTGGAGCGGGCAGCCAGTGACCTTCCGCGGTGAGCACGTGACCGCGACCGACGTCACGATGCTGCCCAGGCCGGTACAGCGGCCACGGATCCCGGTCTGGTGCGGTGGGCGCTGGCCGCACAAGCCACCGTTCCGCCGTGCGGCCCGCTGGGACGGTGTCATGCCCACCCACACCGATTACGGCCTGGGCGAGACCATGCCCCCGGCGCAACTGCGGGCGGCCGTCCAGTACACACGTCAGCACCGGGCGGCGGCGGGGCCCTTCGACGTCGCGCTGGAGGGGCGCACCGACGGCACTGCTGCCGACCGCGGGGCAGGTCACGTCCAGCCCTATGTCAGCGTGGGCCTGACCTGGTGGATCGAGGCGGTCGGGTGGTGGCGGGGGACCAGTGACGACGCGATGGCCCGGATCCGCCAAGGCCCTCCGGTTCTTGGCTGACAAGGCGCCACGCACTCGCCGGCGTGCGGTAGGTTCGGGAGTTCCCGCCGCCCATCCCCCCAAGGGCTGCGCCTTCCCCGAGGTGAACGGCATAGACGAGCACTTCGGCGTGCACGGGTACCGGAGCTTCCCGCTTACCGGATCCCCCGCTGGCCGCCTGCAAGATGACAGCGCCCGGATACTCGCCGCCGGCCTGCTCCCGCACTGCCCGCATCCGGACCAGCCGGCGTTCTGGTACCTCCCGGCCGGCGTGCTAGCGTGCGCGCCCTGCACGGACCAGTTCATCGAGACAAGCGGCGAGAGCGCGGACTGCCACGCCTGCGGCGGGCCGGCCTCGGCCGTCGCTGCCTGGGTCACGGGCGGGGTCCCCTGTATCGCGGGCCTGTGCGAGCAGTGCCGCGGTACCGGTCTCGTGCCACTCGCCCCGAACTGAACCGCGGCCCTGCCCTCACCTGCGCCCGGCGCTGTGTGGTTCGCGATGGTGCCCAGCCGGGCGCGGGTGCAAGGACACCGGCGAGGAACGGCGGTGTGCCACCACGAAGGACAGGCCTCCCGCCGCGCCAAGCACCGGGCTCCCGGACGGCAGCGCCGCGATCAGCCCGAATCCGGGGCATGGCTGCCGCGGCTCTGGCCGCCGCCATCCCGGCCGCCCCGGCGCTGGCTGCCGCTCCTCCCGCAACGGCAGTCACACGCTCACCAGCGTCAGGACCGCTAGCAGGACGGCTGCCAGCACCGGGAGGCCGACCCAGGCCCCGAGCCCCACGAAGATCGCGACGAACACCGGCGCCAGCGCGGTGCCGAGGCCCAGCAGTGCGTTGAGCACCAGGACCGACCGGTCGACCGCGCCGGGGTGGAAGGCGGCGGTAAAGGTGTTGATCGCCGGCAAGGTCAGCCCGAAAGCCCGCACCCGGGCAGGCCGTGGCCGCCAGCAGCAACGGCTAGGCGGCAGCCTGGTTGGTCAGCACGAAACGGCTGGCGATCAGCAGCCCCATGGACGCAAGATCGAGGATCAGCCCGGCCAGACACACCCGCTTGCCGCCCAGCCGGCCCGACAGCCCGGCTCCGGCCAGCGAGGCTGTGATCGCGGTGATCACCTGCGGCACGAACATGGCCCCGTACTGGCTGCCGGAAAGGTGGTAGGACGCGGCTGCGGTGAAGATCGTGCTGGCGGCGGGGAAGGTGACCAGCACGTTGCCCTCGACCAGCCCGGCGGCGTAGATCGTCAGCGTCTCGGCCCGGCTGGCCGGTGAGCCTGCGCTTATCGCGCGCACGGTGGCGATGGCGCGGTCGCCTGCGGGATGCGCCAGGCGGTGGCGGCGGCGGCGACGAGTTCGGCGGTCTCCCGCATGCCGGGAGAGGCTTTGACCGGGCGATGATCGAGGAAGCGCCGGACTATCCGCAGCGCTGCCGGGTCACCGAGCAACTGGCCGTGCATGGCGGCCACCACCAGCACATTGGATGGCAGGCTGCAGGCTGGCAGGGTGACGGCGTCAGCGAGAGGCACCAATTCCAGCCACCGGAGCCGGTGCTGCCGGGCGGCCGCGGCAGCGAAGCGTGCGCCGAACTGGTTGACGGAGGAGATGAGTGTCTGCGCGCCGGACGTGCCGAACGGCGACAGGCCGCCAACGAACCAGACCACAGCCTGTAGCTCTCTGCCAGGCACCATCGCGGCCCCACCGCCGACCGGGTAGCTCACCCGGCCCGGCGCAACAATCGGGCTGAGCAGGACAATCGTGGAGACCGGCACGTCCGGATGCCTGGCCAGCATGGCGTACACGCCCAGGGTGCCCTCGCTCTCGGCGACCACGTCGACCCGCTGGCCGGTTCGTGTGTGAAGCCACCGCACCTGGGCCGCGATGCGGTCACCCAGGACCGGCAACGGCAGATTGCTGGCCGGCGGACCGTAGGGCAGCGGGTTCCCGTCAGCGTCCAGTCCCCGGTAGGAAAACTGCCGCACGAGTGTGCCCGGGAGGGCACGGGCGAGTGCCCGGCTGGGCGTGCAGCAATGGGACCCGAATCCCGGGATCTCCAGGACCGGGGGCGGCCGCCGCGCGTCGTGGCCGGATGACCCATGCGGCGCCACCTTCCCCGGCCGCGTGGGCAGGCCCGGGCCGGTCGCCACCGGCGGGCCCGCCGCCTGATCTTGCCCCGGCGTCTCGCTGGCCGGCACGCTGGCCAGGAACGCGAGCCTGGTGATCAGGGTGACCACCACGATCGCGGCCATGGTGGCCAGCGGTGCCACCGGGATCCGGCGGGCCTGCCAGGTGTTTGTCCACCAGCCGTACCGGTGGGCATTGGCATGGGAGCGATCCTGCGCCCAGGCGATCGTTACCGTCAGCCCGTACCAGGCACGCGCGTTGAACAGGCCGGCGAGCCCGGCCACCGGGACCGCGGCGGCGGCTGGCAGCCGCCCGATGGCTGTCGCCGCGGCCGAAAGGACCACGAAGTCGGCGAGCATCCAGCCCACCGCGGACAGCGGGGGCAGCATCCGCCACCACGTGCTCACCAGCCCGCCGTGGCTGAGCGGAATCGCGATCAGCAGCATGACCGGCAATGACGCCAGGAAGGGCCAGGAGAACGGCAGGATCGCCACCCCGAGGGTGAGGCTGACCAGCGGTGATATGAGCAGCCCCGCAAACAAGGTGAAGGCGATGGCGCAGCGTACAGCCGCCCATGGTGCTGGCACCGTCGCCCGGTCCGGCCATGCCAGCCGGACCAGCAGGACGATGACTGCCGATCGCGCCAGCACCAGTGCGGTCAGCAGTCCCGCGAAACCCAGCCAGGACCGCTGCGCGCTGTAGAGCCAGCGCAGGTCGTGGAAGACGGCGAGCGGAGGCAGCGCGGTCACCTGCGGTGCGAGCGCCCGCGCCGCCGGAGCGATCACGCTGAGCAGAGCCGCCTCGGCCATCGCGATCGCGGTGGCGAAAGCGATGAGGCCGCGATGGGCCAGGAATCCAGCTGCTGGTTCCGGCCTGTTGTCCATGCCACCCCGTAGGCAGGGTCGACCGCCTCCGACTAGGGACCGCTCTGTCCCGGTGAGCGAGAGGGTCTGTGGGTATCTTCTCTATTGTCCCAGTGAGCCGCCTTGGTCACGGCGTCAGGGCCGGAGAGGACGGCGGATGCGTTTTGCCGGCAGGACAATCATCGTGACCGGCGCGGCTGGCGGCCTTGGGTCGGCTATGGCGGCTGGATTTGCCCGGGAAGGCGGGACCGTCGCCGTGGTGGACCTTCCTGGTAGCCCAGGAGCAGAGGTGGCCGCGCGGATCGGCGGGTCCGCCAGCGAAGGATCCGCCTTCTTCGTGCCGTGCGACCTGGCGGACCTGGACGCTACCGCCGCCACGATGGCGGAACTCGCCGCCGGGCACGGCGCTGACATCCTGGTGAACAACGCGGCCATCTACCCGAGCAAGCCGGTCGCGGACTACTCCATCGAGGAGTGGCAACGGGTCCAGCGAACCAACGTGGACGCTGCATTCGTCTGCGTGCAGGCGGTGCTGCCCGTTATGCGGCAGGCCTCGTTCGGCCGGATCGTGAACGTCTCCAGCATCACCTTCTTCGGTGACCTGCCGCTGCTCGCGGCCTATGTCACATCCAAAGCCGCGCTGGTCGGGCTCACCAGGGCGCTGGCCCGCGAGTGCGGCCCTGATGGGGTCACCGTCAACGCGATCGCACCCGGTGCCTTCCCCACCGCCGCCGAGGCGATCCACCCTGACCCGGTCGCCTACAACACGTATGTGCTGGACCAGCAGGCGGTCAAGCGGCGCGGGCGGGCCGAGGACGTGGCCGGCGCGGTGCTGTTCCTCAGCGCGCCGGAAACGTCCTTCATCACCGGCCAGCTGCTCTGCGTGGACGGCGGCTGGGTGATGCACTGAGGATGGCGGCGGGTCAGGCAGCCGGGCCCGCGCAGTCATGTCACGGCCGGCCGGCGTCCACAGCGAGCGGGATGGTAAGGATCAGGAACAAGATGGCCGCCACCGTGAAGCTTGAGTAGTCGAGCACGGCGCTGGCGTAGATCTGCGCTGCCTGGTTCGCCTTGATCGCGCCCAGCACCCCTACCAGTGCCGTGTCCTTCCGCAGGCTGATGAAGTCGTTCAGCAGCGGCGGAATGATGTTCCGCATCGCCTGCGGCAAGATCACATAGCGCAACGCGGTCGTCTGGGAGAGGCCTAGCGACCTGGCCGCGGCCGTCCGGAGGTGGCACCCTGCGCGGCCGGCTGGGAATCGTCCATGCGTGCCGGTGCTACCCGAAGCAGGTCACGGCTGGATGGCGGGGACGCTCAGGTAGATCCGGAGATACTGCTTCTGCAGCGCCTGCAGGGTGCCGTTGCTCGTCAGCGTCGCCAGTGCCTTGCTGACGCAGCCGACGAGTGGGTTGCTCTTGCGGAACAGCAGGCCATAGTGCTCACCGGTGCTGGGGAACTGGCCCACCATGACCGAGTTCTTGATCTCCGGCGAGGAGAGTGCCCAGTTCAGCCGGTCAGTCACCGATCCGGGCCAGCCCGCGGGGGTAGCTGTGCAGCGATTCCCAGCCTGTCTCGGTGACCACCACGAGTTCGCCGGTCTGCACGCCCGCCCGCTCATCGGGCGTGATCACGTTGGGCTGGATCACCACGGTCATGCCCGCCGCGAAGGTGAAATCCGCCGCCTGGCGGGCTTCCAGGCCAGCCCGGGAGATCACTGGCGGCAGGTAACCGCCCCCGTACCCGTGCACCAGGTCGTCGTAGATCGTGTAGCCGGCGCCGAGGATCACCTCGGCGCCGGCGATGGCCAGGTCATGCGCGGTCGCGCCCGGGCGCAGCCGGGCGGTGACGGCGTCGAAGGCCGCCTCGGCCACGTCGTGCAGGTCCTGGTAGAGCGGGGCCGGCGGCGCCGCGATCGTGAAGGTGCGCAGCAACTGCCCGGGGTAGCCCTGGTAGCTGGCGCTGACCTCACAGCTCAGTGCGTCCCCGGCGGACAGGCGGCGGGCCGACGGCCACTGGGCGGGCACGCACAGGTCGGGCCGCGCCATAGAGGTGACACCCAGGTAATGGATGTGGGTGAGCCCGCCCGCGCCGATGTAGGCACTCTCCAGGCTGGCGCAGCACTGCGATTCGGTCATGCTGGGCCGCGCAGCGGCCGAGAGGGCGGCCACCGCGTCGTCGCTCATCGCCGCGCCGGTGCGCAGCCAGCCGATCTCCTCGGCCGACTTGACCAGCCGCAGCCGGACGTAATCCCGGTCGAGAAACACGATCTCGTCGGCGATCGCGGCCAGCCGGGCGCCGGCGCGGGCGGGGACCGGCCCGATGACCCCCAGCGTGGCCGGCCGCGCCGCCTGGCCAGTCCCGCCTGCCCGGCTGGCGATGGCGTCGAGTGCGGCGTCAAGAGCGGACCCGTCACCGGGCCTGACGTCGGCTTCTGGGGCGAGCCTGCGTGCGTTTGGCACATGGTTGTTGAAGCAGACGAACATCAGGTCGCGCTCACCGGGTGCGAACAGCAGCGCTGCCTCGCGGGTGACCGGCCAGCCGGTCAGCCAGCCGATGGCCGATCCTGACCGGTCGAAGCCGTAGACGAGGATCTGGCTGATCCCCCGCTCGGCCACCACGCTGGCCAGGGCATCCCGGCGGCGGCGCATTTCCGCGGCAGAGAAGACCGGGTACCCGTCTCCGGGTGCTCCGGGTGCTCCGGGTGCTCCGGGTGCTCCGGGTGCTCCGGGTGCTCCGGGTGCTCCGGGCAGCCCTGGTTCCTGTGGCCCGGCCGGGGCGCTCAGTGCTTGGCCCAGTAGTCGTCGGCGGCCATGGTGGCGGACATCTTCTCAGGCGTTTCGAAGCCGGGCGCGAGTGAGGCATCGCTGCCCGCCATCACCTCGTGATGGCCGATGTTCAGCATCCGCAGCCAGCTCTGCTGGCCGAAGGTGAGCCCGATCGCGCAGCCGAGTTCCACCAGTTCCGGCTCGGTGAAATGGCGGTGCATGCGCTCCCAGAAGGCGTCATCGGTGGGCAGTTTCCAGGCGATCGCCTCTGCGTAGGCGAGCGCGGCCTTCTCCCGCTCGCTGTAGCGGTCTGACTTTTCAAAGTTCAGCAGTTCGTCGTACTTGCCCTCGGTCAGGCCCTGGGCCGCGGCCTGGACAGAACGCTGGTTGCCGCAGTACTCGCAGTTCACCGAGCGGGAAATGTAGACCCGGCAGAGTTCCTTGATCTGGTGGTCGCACACGCCGTGACGGAAGATCTCATCCCATGACCGGGCGAAGAACCAGAAACAGGCCGGCACGTGTGCCCGGATCGCTGAGCTTTCCGGCCGCGGGGTTCCTTCGCGACTGCACCTTTCCATCTCCGCCCGCATCTGCTCGTCCATCTGGTCCAGCGGCACGTAGCTGATGCGCTGCCCATCCGCCATCGCGTCCTCCTTGCCGGTCCGCGGGAGCCGGTTGCCGGACCGCGGTCCGATGTCCTGTTGACCTGGCCGGGTATGCGCCAGGCAGGCCGAGTCTGGCAACAGGCCGCGAGTGCTGGCAAATAGCGCTTCATCAACCTGAACCGGAGCCCGGCCGGCGCGCGTGACCTGTCTATGGGACCGTACCCACCCGTTTGCGTGAGCGCCAGCGCCCTACCGGGCGGCGGTGCCCCTGCCCACTGCGGTGCGTTACCGCCGGGATTCCCAGGAACCTCCCCGGGTGGCAGCCAGTGCCTGAACCCGGTCACCACCCTGACGGCCGCACCGCCTGCACCACGGTCAGTCAGGTCCAGCGCCAGGCGGGGGCTGCCCCCCCACCCCCGCCTGGCCCGGGGGGCCGAACTGGTGGCCACAGGCAGCACAGAAGTGAGCGTCGGGTGGGTGCGGTGTGCCGCACTGCGGGCAGGTGGACGCGGTCGGTGCTGACGTGCTGTCCACCGGTGGCGGGGCTGCGGCGGGCGGTGGTGCGGCTCCGGGCGGCGGTGGTGCGGCTCCGGGCGGCGGTGGTGCGGCTCCGGGCGGCGGTGGTGCTGCGCCAGGTGGCGATCGCCGCGTCCGGCTCCGGCGGATCATCAGTGCGGCCACGATCACCACAGCGATCAGGACCAGGGCACCGGCCCCGGTGCCCACCCAGAGCCAGGGGGAGGTGCCGCTGACCTCGTTCGGGTAGTTCTGCACAGCCCTGGCCCGGTACTGCTGTGCCGTCGCCTGGCTGGGTTGCACCGCGAGCACCTTGTCGAACTCCGCCACCGCGTCGTGATAGTGCCCGGCGTAGTAATCGGTAAGCCCCGCCCGGAAGGCCTGATCGGCTGCGCTCAGCGTGGTGGGCACGCCGTTGCGCACGAGCAGTGCCCGCACGGTGCTGGTGTCGGTGATGAAGTTGAACGGCTGGGACTCCCCGCCCACGCCGAAGCTCACCGTCCCCACCACCTGGCCGTCCAGGTTCACAGTCGGGCCACCGGACATGCCGGGGCTGGCGGCGGCGGAAACCTCGATGAAGGGCACGCCGTTGACGGTCTGCGTGCTGCTGGTCGAACCTTCCTTGAAGGAGGGCAGCAGCCTGGGGTCGGTCACCTTCGCCACCGAGCCGGGATAACCGGCCGACACCACCTCGGTGCCGTTGTCCGGCGATTGCGGTGCGACCGCGAGCATGGGCATCGGGGCCGGCGACGCCACCTTGAGCAGCGCCACGTCCCCGGTGCGCAGCGAACTGAACGACAGGACGCTGGCCTGCATCGGCTCGGAAACGGGCACTCCGGATGCGGCGCGGGCCTGGTACACCGCGATCGCGCGGTCGGGCGGTGATCCCGACTGTGTGCCCTCCACCGTCCAGTTCATGTACGCATGCTGCAGCAGGGCCTGGGCCTCCTTGAGGGTCAGCCGGCCTGCGTGGACGAGTTCAGCGAGCGCCTCTTTGATGAGCAGGCCCTTTCCGCCATCGGCGGTGCGGTCATCCACGCAGTGGCCCGCGGTGACGACGTAGCCGTCGGGGCTCGCGACGAAACCCGAGCAGGTGGTGTTCACGTAGAAGGGATAGTGGGAGAGCAGGCGGCCGTTGGTGAGGCGGATCCACCCCCGCCACTTCGTGGTCACGTATACGACGCTCGGCGCGACGATCGCCTCGGCCTTGGCCTGCGAAGATACCGGCGGTGTGGCCGCCGCTCCCGTGCCTGGCCCGGCCAGGACGAACACAGCCAGTGCCGCCGCGGTCACCAGGGCTGGCCAGTGGCTGCTCGGAGGCTGCTGACGGTGCCCACAGCGCGCCATGAGGGTACTCACAATTAGTAATCTCTCATATACAAAAAGTGAGGACTTAGTCAGGCCGCCCGGCCGTGATCACCCCACATCGTGCCCGTTGTGGCCCGCCCGGAGCCGGTCAGTGCAGGGGGAAGGAGGCGCCTCGTTCGGCTTCGGGCCGCGGGCCGGAGATGCGGCGCTGCGGCTCGTCGATGGGCACGTCGTTGATGCTGGCTTCCCTGCGCCGCATCAGGCGGTCCTCGCCGGATTCCCACAACTCGTTGCAGTAACTGCGGAACCACTGGCCATCGGCGCCACGTGACTCGTACTGGAAGCGGACGGCGATCCGGTTGCCGTGGAAGGACCACAGGTCCTTGCGCGGCGCGTAGTCGAGTTTGCGGCCCCGCTTGCGGCGCAGGAACTCGGTGATCTCGGCGCGGCCCAGGACAGTATGGTGGAGAACCAGCGTTCTCAAGGCTGGCCGGGGGGTATGGCCGGCTGGGCTGGCGTGGGTGGTGCCGGCCAGCGTGGGTGGTGCCGGCCAGCGTGGGTGGTGCCGGCCAGCGTGGGTGGTGCCGGCCAGCGTGGATGGTGCCGGCCAGCGTGGATGGTGCCGGCCAGCGTGGATGGTGCCGGCCAGCGTGGATGGTGCAAGGCGGCGTGGGTGGTCAGGAGCGGCGTGGACGATCAGGAAGTGCGGGAGCGGTTGCTGGCGGCGGCTGCTGACCTGTTCTACAGCCGTGGCATCGCAGCGGTGGGCATGGACGACATCCGGACCGCGTCGGGGGTGCCGCTGAAGCGGTTGTACCAGTGTTTCCCGTCCAAGGACCGGCTGGTAGAGGCCTATCTGAGCAGGCGGGACGAGCGGTGGCTGGCAGCGCTGGCGCTGCACGTCAGCCGCAGCCGTGACCCCAGGCAGCGGGTGCTGGCCGTCTTCACCTTCCTCGCCGAGTGGTTCGCCACGCCCGATTTCCGCGGCTGCGCCTTCATCAACGCGTTCGGCGAACTCGGCGGCCGGGCCGGGGTGGCCGGCCCGGTCACCCGTATCGCCCAACTGCACAAGCAGAGATTGCGCCGTTACCTGGCAGGTCTGGCTGCCGACGCTGGGGCGGTGGCGCCTTCGGTGCTCGGGGCGCAGTTGCTGATCCTGATGGACGGGGCCATCGTCTCGGCGGCCACCGGGGCCAACGCCGGGGCCGCCGCTGACGCCAGGGCGGCGGCCCTGGCGTTGCTCGATGTGGCGTGCGAGGCGGGCACTACCGTCCGGTAGGGAATATCCTGGCCCCGGAGCGTGCTGAGGCTCGCAGTTGTTGTCGAAGTTTGCGATCGTGACTGCGCCCGCGGAGTTCTGACAGCGGGCGCTTGCCGTGTCTTGTGGGTCTTCCTCGACGGCGGGCAACCAGCAACTGATCTGCGCAAACCGCGCAGGTCTTCCCGTAGTCCTACCAAGGAGACACAGAATGGCACAGGGCACTGTGAAGTGGTTCAACCCGGACAAGGGTTATGGCTTCATCGCCCCCGATGACGGTTCCGCCGACATCTTCGTTCACTACTCGGCGATCGACTCGTCCGGCTACCGCAGCCTGGACGAGAACCAGAAGGTCGAGTACACGGCCAGCCAGGGCCCGAAGGGCCCGCAGGCTGACCAGGTCCGCCCGATCTGAATCGAGCAGCCTGAGGCGGGCCCCCGCATGGGGCCCGCCTCAGGGCTGTCCAGGCTCCCTGGCGCCGGTGGCCCGGCCGGGACGGTCCGTGCCTCTAGGACGCGGCCCGGTGACGGCGGAGCAGTTCACGGGCGGCGGCCCGGACGTCGCGGTTGAGGGAGTCGGGGTCAGCCGTGCGCAGTTCCCCGGCCTCCACGACGGGCCGGCCAGCGACGGTCAGCAATTCCAGCCGGGCGGGTGGGCCGCACACCAGTGCCCACACCGGATCGGCCATGGCTGCGTGAGCAAGATCACCCAGACGCCACAGCGCCACATCCGCCTGCTTACCGACCTCCAGTGAGCCGAGTTCGTTCTGCCTGCCCAGGCACCTGGCCCCGCCCATGGTGGCAAGCGCGAGCGCCTGCCGGGCACTGAGCGCGCCCGCCCCGAGGCGGGCACGGGCGGCCAGCAAAGACTGCCGCATCTCGGCTGCGAGCCCGCCGTTCTCGTTCGCGGCGCCGCCGTCCACGCCCAGCCCGACCGGGACGCCCGCGGCGAGCAGTTCGGGAACGGGGGCGACCCCCGAGCCCAGCCTGGCGTTAGACGTCGGGCAGTGCGCCACCGCGGTGCCGGCCCGCCCCAGCCGGGTGATGGCGCTGCGGTCGAGGTGAACGCAGTGCGCCATCCAGACGTCCTCGCCCAGCCAGCCCAGCGACTCCATGTACTCCGCCGGGGTGCACCCGAACCGCGCCAGGCAGAACTCATGCTCGTCGTCGGTCTCGGCCAGGTGGGTGTGCAGGCGTACCCCGTGGTGCCGGGCCAGTTCGGCCGACTCCCGCATGAGCGCCTGCGTCACCGTGAACGGCGCGCACGGCGCCACCGCCACCCGCACCATCGCGCCCGGGCCGGGATCATGGAACTGCTCGATCGCACGCTCGGTGGCGGCCAGAATGGCGTCGTGATCCTCCACCACGCTGTCGGGCGGCAGGCCGCCCGCTGATGCCCCGAGGTCCATGGAACCCCGGCAGGCATGCAGGCGCAGCCCGATCTGGTTCGCTGCGCCTATCCCCGCCGCCAGCAGATCTGCACTGCCGCGCGGAAACAGGTACTGGTGGTCGGCGGTGGCCGAGCAGCCCGACAGCGCCAGCGTCGCCAGCCCCGCGCGGGCGGCGGCGCCGTGCAGGTCCGCGTCCAGTTGGGCCCACAGCGGGTAGAGCGCTGCCAGCCAGCGCATCAGGGTGCTGTCCTGTGCCAGGCCACGGGTGAGGCCCTGGAACAGGTGGTGGTGGCTCCCGACCAGTCCGGGAGTGGCCAGGCAGCCGGTGCCGTCCACCACACGTGCGTCTTCCACCGTGGGCGCGGGCCCGGGCCCGACCGCGACGATCTGGCCGCCGTCGAGGATGAGATGGCCCGACTCGTACTCGGTGCCTGCCGCCGCCCCGGCAGCCACCCCGTCTGCGGTGCCGTCCACGGTGGCTACCGCACACCCCTCGATCACCAGGCTGTCCATGCTGTCCTTTCCCGGTGCGCGCTGCTGTGCTTGTGCGGTCGTCAGGCTAGTGCCAGGACGGGCCGCGGGTCCTGCGTGACTCCTGAGGATCGTGGGGTCGGTGAGGGACCTGGATACTCGTTTGTGACAAGCGCCATAGTCCCTTTCCCGCTGGTTTGGCCGATGAGGACTCGCCCGTGTTGCAGGGTGGGTAGCTCAAGCGCCCCTGTGTGCGTGATCGCCGCCAGTGACTGGCCCGGTGCCCTGCTCCGCACCATCTCGCACACCGCTGGTCCTGCCCCGTCGTCGGCGGCAGGCAGACGTTCGCGGGCGGAAGCCGAGCGCGCGCCGCGCGCCCGACCAAAGGTTCCCCTTGTCCTCGTTCAGGACTGTCCGCAACCGTAAACCCTCTCAGTTCACCCTCGCAGTCTCCGGCGTGGCGATCACGGTGGCCGCCGCCGCCACAGCCACCCCGCTGGCCGCCTCTGCCGCCTCCACCGCCCGGTCTGCTGCCCCGTTCGCGCTGCGGGCGCGCTTCACTCACGTTGATCGCGCGATCCTGAACGGTCGTGCCGTTGAGTTCCGCGATTGCCTTGTCCGCGTCCTCATCCGAGGCCATTTCTATGAAACCGAACCCCTTGGATCGCCCGGTTGCGGCATCGGTTATGATTTTGGCCGACAAAACCTCTCCCTTGGGCGCAAAGATATCCTTAAGCGCCTCTTCCGTCATCTGATATGACAGATTACCAACATACAATTTCTTGGCCATCTTACTCCTCCTGTGCGCTTGCCCCGCGTTGTCCGATATGAAAGGACGCCCTGCTCTGCACATCAGGGGACGCGGGTTTGCCTACTGTTTTACGACGTTAACCGCCTGCAGACCCTTTGGTCCCTTCTCGATGTCGAAACTGACCGAATCTCCCTCCGCGAGCGACCTGAAGCCATCACCCTGGATCGCCGAGAAGTGGACGAAAACATCGCTCCCCTCGTCGCTGGTGATGAAACCATAGCCTTTCGCGTCGTTGAACCACTTTACCGAACCGTTTGACATTCCTTGCTCCTCCTTCTTAAAGTGTGAAAACCCTCTTCGCGCCAAAAAAATAGCCGCAAATCTACGCGATGTAGTTTTTGCAGCCTGGCAATTAACAAAAACTCACGTTACACTCTTAATCCTCTGGAATCTGCTGCAATAATACTCCCTGGTGAACCGAATTGTCAACCTTTTTTTGCACGTTTTTTGATTCTCTGCAAGAGAACTGTCTCCTTCTTTAATTACAAGCGTCCCGGTTTTTTCGCTTTCTTCGCGGCTTCTTCTCTCCGTCTTTTGGCGAAAATCCTTACGGGTGTGCCGTGGAAACCGAAGGCCGCACGCAGATTGTTCTCGATGTAGCGTAAGTAGGAGAAGTGCACGCCGTCCGGGTAGTTGACGAATACCACAAAAGTCGGAGGCTTGATCGCAACCTGTGTAATATAGTAGTACTTCACGCGTCTTGCCCGGTAGAGCGACGGTTCGTGATGTGCGGCGAGTTTTTCGAAGACCCTGTTGAGTTCGGCCGTGGACACGCGCTTTTCGCGCTCATCGATCACCTTGTCGACCTCCTCAAAGACCTTCGTGATCCGCTGACGCGTGTGGGCGGAAAGGGTTATCACCGAGGCGTAGTCAACGAACTTGAGTCGCTGTTGAACGTCGGCCATGAACCGTTTGTACGCCTGCTCCTTGTCCGGTACGAGGTCCCACTTATTGAGGACCAGGATGATCCCCTTGCCCTCCTCATGGGCGAGCCCTGCGATCCGCTCATCCTGCTCGGTAATTCCTTCCGAAGCGTCGATAAGTACGAGCGCCACGTCGGCGCGGCTTAAGCTTTTCATTGCCCGCATCACGCTGTACTTTTCGATTCCCTGGCTGATCCTGCCGCGGCTCCGGATTCCCGCAGTGTCCACGAGGACATACTTCCTGCCGTAGTACTGATACATGCTGTCCACGGCGTCCCTCGTCGTGCCTGCCGCAGGACTCACGATCATCCGGTCCTGGCCGATAAGCGCGTTCACGAAGGACGACTTTCCCACGTTTGGCCGTCCGATGATGGCAATTCTCGGGACGTCTGCATGTTCTTTCTCTTCCGCCTCCGGGGTCGCCTCGGGCAGCACACCCCCGAGCTCGTCCATGCACTCGGAGAACCTGGGCCCGTGTTGAGCCGAGAGGGGAAAGAGGGTGTCGATGCCGAGACGGTAGAAGTCGGGGATGAAACCTTCGTGTTTCTCACCATCGATCTTGTTCACGGCGTAGACCACGGGTTTGCCGGAAGCGCGAAGCCGCTGCGACACCTCGATGTCCGCCGGGAGGAGCCCCTGCTTGCCGTCCATGAGAAAGATGATGAAATCCGCCTCTTCCACGGCAAGTGTGGTCTGCTCCCGCATTTTTGAGTACATGGGGTCTTCGGTCTCTGGCTCAAACCCACCGGTATCCACCAGCAGGAATGGTTTGCCTTCCCACTCGGCCTCGGCGTAGTTGCGGTCCCTCGTCACGCCGGGCGTGTCCTCGACGATGGCGAAGTTCCTGCCGATGATCCGGTTGAACAGGGTCGATTTGCCGACGTTCGGCCGGCCCACTATGGCGACGACTGGTTTAGGCACGGTTTTAAACACAATCTCTCAATTCTTCAAATATCAAAATTCTAAAAGAGCCGACGTTCACTACGGCTGAGAAATTAGAATTTAGTGCCGAGGATTTAATGTAAAGCACTATATCATGCTTGCGCGCGTCAGTTCAAGAAAAAACCTTGCGAACCCCCCGTAATTGTGTTATTTTTTATCTTCATATCATTCGTGGAGGGCAGACATGCGAATATTGACCGTTTCAGCATTGTGCATTCTGTTGTTTTCAGCATCCCCTGCGTGGGCCGATTTTTACCGCTATGTTGACAAAGACGGCACGGAGTTTTTCACCAATGACCTGAAAAAGGTGCCTCAGGAATACCGGGACCGCGCGACCGTTGTCAAGCCCGATGAGGGCCGCGTGAGCGTGGGCGAGAAGCCGGCAGCGACGAGTAAATCGTCGGTGATCGCCAGGGAGCACAGGGACAAGTACGGCAGGGGCGAGGAGTATTGGCACAAAAAGGCGGCCAATCTGCGCTTGAAGCTCCGTGACCAGCAAGACGAGTACGATCTGGTCCTGAAACAAATGAGCGACCAGGACCAGAAGCCGAAGAAGCTGACCAGTAAAAAGAAAAAAGCCCGTTCGAGCCTCGAGAAAAAGCAAATGAAGCTCGAAAAGGATATGGCAAAGACGCGACGCCAGCTCGAAGTCGATCTTCCCGAGGAGGCGCGCAAGGCCGACGCCTATCCGGGGTGGATCAGGGAGTGATAGTGCGCAATCCGGATTTTGGAATAAAAGACTATGAGGGGCAAGCCCAAAGTTTACCCCGTACATTATCTCTTCCGGGTGGCTGTCCTGAATTGGGAATTGCCAGCACCGAGATCTCCAGAGCTTTATCGTATGAAAAAAATCATTATTGCACGAAACATCATGCATGCCATCGGCGGTCACGATACCATTCTCGGGCGGGGAAGCATCACGACGTACCTTGCCCGAACCTCTGAAGAGATCCTGAATATCCACGGCGTCCGCAAGGCGGACATGATCATCACGGATGCTGATTTGCCGCTGATGGGCGGCGTCAAGCTCTGCTCGGCGATCCGGAGTGATGCGAACCTGAAGGACGTGTCGATAGTCTTGATCTGTGACGGCACCAAAGCGTCAATTGCCCAATGTCGGGACGCACAAGCCAACTC
>OFHK01000204.1_pt1 | contig 19269 bp, 18 predicted proteins | sample 1521951 | NCBI WGS metagenome assembly OFHK01 (sample SAMEA2468436, study PRJEB22500) | soil metagenome | biome: Glassland; feature: Farmland; material: Clay | place: Australia | collected 2013-01-31 | depth 0.55 m
GGGGGGGGGGGGCGCGCGGCGGGGGGTGGAGGGGGGGGGGGGGGGGGCGGGTGGGGGGGGGGGGGGCGGGGGCGGGGGGGGGGGGGGGGGGGGGGCGGGGGGGCGGGGGGGGGGGGGGGGGGGGGCACCTGCCGCGGGGGCACCCCCGCCGCATTCGCCGCCGCCGCCGTAGTGGCTGTCGCGGCGCTGGCACTCACCCACCGGCTACCGGCTGGCACCAGCACGTCCACCGCCAGCGCCACAGAAGGCGTGCCCGCCCGTACGCCGGAGTAGGAGCACGGCCGTCATGCTCCCGGCCAAACGGATCGGCGGGTACGTGCCCGTTGGCTCTGAGATGCTGGTGGCATGAGTGAAGCAGGTGCGCTGGCTGATCTTGATCGCGCGATCGCCGCCACGGAGGCGGTCGTGGCCGGCATCGGGGCCGGCCAGTGGTCGGCGCCAACGCCGTGTACCGAACTGGATGTCCGCGGAGTGCTGGACCATCTGGTGTCGGGCAACCTGCTGTTTGCCGCGATCATCCGGGGTGAGCCGCTGCCGGACCGCAGTGCGGACCACCTTGGCGCTGATCCGCTGGCAGCCTTCCAGCGGGCTGGCAGGGATCTGCGCGAGGCGTTCGCCAGGCCCGGCGTTCTGGAGCTGGTGTACACCGCCCCGTTCGGGACCGGGCCCGGCGCAGTCCTGCTTGGCGCCCGTATCGTCGAGATCCTGGTCCACGGGTGGGATCTGGCGCGGGCTACCGGGCAGCCAGCGGATTTCCCGGACGATGTTGCCGCCCGGGCACTTGCCGCGACCAGGAAGCAGCTCACGTCACGGCCGGAAGGCCCTGGCGCCCCCTTCGCCGCCGAAGTACAGGTCCCCGAGGACGCCAGGGCTGTCGATCGCCTGGCTGGCTTTCTCGGCCGGCCGGTATGAACGGCGGAACTCATAGACGATTTCCCTGGCCGGGGATGGCACCGGAACTGCAGGAGTTCACCCCTGGTACTGGTGCCGCCGCGATCGTTGCTGGAGGATAGGGGCAGAAGGGGCACAAACTGTCGCATGTAAGTTCTTCATAGACGGAAGGCTTGATGTCAACGCCGCTGCCGAAGCGCGCAAACGACCTGTTCATCAGCTACGGCCACGCTGACCGGGCAATTGCCGAGCCGGTGGTCGATTGGCTGGGCAGATCGGCAGGCCTGAGATTGTGGTATGACGCCAGCAGTGGCAGCGCGGCCCAACGGACGACAGACCTGTTAAGCCGTGGGATCGAATCAGCTCGGGGTGCCCTGTTCTTCATCTCCCCGAATTGGGGTTCTTCGACCTGGTGCAAGGATGAGCACGAAGTCGCGCTGACCCAGCGCCGCAGTAACGAGGAATTCCTTGTGGTAGCGGCCCAGATCGCCGAGGTCGAGATTCCGACGTGGTTCCAGACATCGCAGGTACTTGATCTACGGCAATTTGACCTGCTGTCCGCGTCAGCCCTGCTCCGATCATTGACACCAAATCCGCCCCTGCGAGTCGACAATGACCAGGATGTGTATTATTCGGGGCCTTGGAGTAACAGGAGCGATGCTGCAAAGAAAGCCTTGCGTATTTTGCATCAAATGGGCTGGCGTCTCGTGGGCGACTCCCAGGACCATCCACAATTTGTGGATTCAGTGCAGCGGATAACTGCTATCATCCAGTCCTCCCGGGGCCTGGTTGCCGTTCTGCCGTTCAGAGCTGGGAACGAGCCATATCACACTTCGCCTTGGGTGCTCGATGAGGTGCGCATCGCCCGGGGGCTCGACCGGCCTTACATCCTCATGGCGGAGCAGGGTGTCAGGGTACCGCAGGAGCTGGCTTCCTGCGCTTATGAGGGCCGTGTCCTGTCACTTTCAGACGACGGCCTCGACAGACATTTCCACAGCACGCTCCAGGCTTTCGACGACACGCTCGGCCACGTTCCACTCTCCACCGCAGGAACCTACTCATTTTTTGCTGCATCCCTGCTCGGGGATGCGATGGAGAGCGATGCCCTGGTATCCGTGGTTGAGGGCATTACCAATATGACCTGCGTGCAGGGGCGGGATCTGACCGGACAGCACGCCCAGGAAGCAATAGTAGAGCAGATACGTGGTGCTGCCTTCGTGATTGCCGATGTCACCGACGATAACCGCAACGCTCTCATTGAGTCGGGTGCCGCTCGCGGGGCAGGTGTGCCATTGCATCTGATATGCCGCCTGCCGGCGAACGGCAACCGCAAGACCCGGTTCATGCTTCAGGACCTGGAGATCAACTGGTATAGCAGCTCGCTTGAGCGGATCGGCACCGTTTACCGGATCGCCCGGAGGTATCGCCGGCGGGTTCTTACGCCGACGACCGATCCGTAAGGCCACGGGAGGCGCCCATGCCCACTGCCGGCTCCAGCACGCCGATCCTGTTTCTGCACGGTTACTGGCACGGAAGCTGGTGCTGGGCCGAGGTTCTTGCCCGGCTGACTGGTGCAGGTACCCGGGCCCTCGCTGTCGATCTGGCCGGGCACGGCCTGCGCGCCCGTCACCCGGCGGCCGTCACCCGGCGGCCGTTCGACGCCAGCCTGCTGGCCACCGGGGCCTCTCCGGTGGCGGACGTCGACCTCGACCAGGCCGGTGAGCTGCTCTTGTCTCAGCTGGAACAGCTCGGCGCCGGGGACCCGGTGGTCGTCGTGGCGCACAGCATGGGTGGCGTCGTCCTGACCCGGGCCGCACAGCTGGCCCCCGGGCTGGTGGCTCACGCGGTCTACCTGGCTGCGATCATGCCGGCCTCCGGCGTTCCCGCCGGGGCGTACGTCCGGATGCCGGAGAACGCGGGCGGCCTGGTGTCGCCCTCACTCGTGGCGGACCCGGCTGCCATCGGGGCGCTGCGTCTCGACGTCGCTTCCACCGAGCCCAAGTACCGGCAGCAGTTGCGCGAGGCGTTTTACGGGGATGTCGCCCCTGCGGTGGCCGACGCGGCCATCGCTCTGCTGACCCCGGACGCGCCCACGGCCATCACCCTGGGCACCACCACGCTCACCGCTGACGGCTGGGGCTCGGTGCCCCGCACCTACGTGGCATGCACCAAGGACATGGCCATCCGCCCGGATTTGCAGCAACGATTCATCGCCGCCGCCGACGCCGCCTTCCCGGGCAACCCGACCTCGGTTCACACCCTCGACTCCTCACATTCTCCGTTCCTGTCGATGCCCGGCCAGGTGGCGGCCATCGTCCTGAAGATCAGCCGCTGAACCGAGGGGACTGTCAGGGGGCGATGGCGTAGTATCCGGTCTGAAGTCATGCTCCTGGAGCGTGCGGAAAGGAGGTGCGGTCGATGTCAGGTAACCCTTCCGTGCCTCCCGTCCGGTCCTGACTTCCCCGGCGGAAGGCGCCCGCAGCGAAAGCGGAGCACGCCATGTACGCGAGCATTCTCAACGTCACCTTCGACTGCACGGATGCGAAGGCGCAGGCCATGTTCTGGGCGGCGGTGACCGGCTGGACCGCGCATGAGCGGGACGCCACCCCTGGTCACGTCGAGTACGCCGTCGTGCCGTCATCACCAGGCACGCCGACGCTGTATTTCACCACTGTCCCGGAGCCGAAGCGGGCCAAGAACAGGATCCACCTGGATCTGGTCCCGCCCGGCGACGATCAGCAGGCCGAACTGGCCAGGCTGGCCGGTCTTGGCGCCAGGGTGCTCGATAGCCAGCCGCCCGGCATGAGCTGGATCATCCTCGCCGATCCGGAAGGCAACGAGTTCTGCCTGGAGGGATGACGGGCTAGCGCCAGCCCACCGCGGTCAGCGGATGCGAAGCGGCAGCGTGCGCGGTCCGCGGATCTGGCCCGCGGACCACGTCACCGCCGCCGGGTCCGCGAGGGTGAACTCCGGGATCCGCGCCAGCCAGACTTCCAGGGCGACCCGGAGTTCCATCCGCGCCAGGTGCGACCCCACGCAACGGTGGATGCCGAGGCCGAACGCGGCGTGCCGGTTGACCTCGCGGTCGATGACGACCTCGCCGGCCCGGTCGAACTGCGCCGGGTCACGGTTGGCCGCCGGGAACGACAGCAGGATCCAGTCATCGGCCTTCATGTCTGCGCCGTGCCAGTGCATGTCCTCCTTGACCAGCCGCGCCATCGTGACCGGCGCGTAGGCCCGGAGGAACTCCTCTACCGCGGTGGGCACCAGCCCTGGATCGGTGGCGAGCCGCCCGCGGTCCGCCGGAGTCTTCGCCAGGTGCCACAGCGACGCGCCGATCGCGCTCCACGACGTGTCGATGCCGGCGATGAGCAGCAGGGCCATCGTGCCGACGACATGCGAGGGGTCGAGCCGGTGACCGTAGAGTTCCGCGTTGATCAGATAGGTGGTCAGGTCCGCACGCGGGTTGTCGAGGTGGTCGTGGACCTGCGCGAGCAGGTAGTCAAACAGCCTGGAAACCCGCTCGATGCGCTCATCCGGCGGCAGGTTGATGCCTTCGAGCAGGTCCTCGACGAACTCACGGAACTGCGGCCCGTCCTCGGGGGGGAAGCCGAGCATGTCGGCGATGACCCGCATCGGGATGTGCTGCGCGTAGTCGTAGGCGGCGTCGACCACATCCCGCTCCTCGAACCCGTCGATGAGCGAGTGGCAGAATGCCCGCGTGGCTGGCTCCTGCTTGCCGACGGCCTTCTTGGTGAACGCGGGGAGCAGCAGCTTGCGCGCGTCGTGGTGGAACGGCGGGTCGGAAGAGATCGGCGGCGAGCCCCCGATCGGCGCCAGCTCGCGGGGTGGCCGGAAGTTGCTCAGGATGATCGACCGCGAGGAGAAGCGCTCGGTGTCATATGCGATCGCCGCGACGTCCTTGTAGCGCGTCGGCAGCCATGCGCCGCCGAACCGCCTGGTGTGCGCGATCGGGCAGCGCTGCCGCAGGTCGTCCTGGATCGGGTAGGGGTCGGCGGACCACTCTGGCTCAAGATGGGAGAAGTCGGTCGCCCAGTCCGAGACCGGGCCGGTGATGATCTCGCTGCGCGTGCCGAGGACCTCGTCCTCGCCGGTCTCCCGGAAATCCTGGGTGAAGCGGTCGTCGGCGGCCATGTCACGCCTCCTCGATCAGCTCGATAGCGCGTTCCGGGCAGTTGAGCGCCGCACGGCGGGCGTCGTGCTCCATGCCCGGCGGCACGGCACCGTCGCCGAGAACCGTCCCATAGCCCTCGTCGTCGTCGCCGAACAGGCCGGGCGCGAGGTCGTAGCAGCGGCCGTGCCCTTGGCAGCGCTCGGAGTCGATCTGCACTTTCACTGCGCCGTTCCTGTCTGTGCGGGGATGCTGGCCGGGGCCAGGGCGGTCCGTGCGTGCGCAGCGCCTCCGCGAGCAGTTCCGCCTTCGAGGCGAAGTAGGAGCACATGGCGCCGTTGCTGACACCCGCGGCGGCCGCGATGCCGGCCACGCGCGTGCCGTCATACCCGCGTTCTGCGAAAACGTTGGCGGCCGCCCGCAGCAACCGCTCACGGGTCCCGGCAGCGGTGACGCCCGCGATACGGCCCATGGGGAGGATTAAAAGAACGTTCATCTGATTCGTCAAGGGCGAGCCTGGCCGCCCATCCCGGCCACCGCCTGGGGCTGGCTAGGCCGGCCCGGGTGCCGGTGTGGGGACCACGGTGCCTCTGCTGATGAACGCCCGTAGCCGCTGGTCGCTGTACACGGTCACCGGCCCGCGGGCCTGGGCTGACGAGGCGCGGCTGGGAAGGCTGTGCACACCGGCGCAAGCTGCCGCTATGACCCGGACCCGGCTCGTCCCGTCAGCCGGCAGCTCGGCCCGGCGGCCCGGCGTCCGGATCATCTGTGACCTGGCGGGTCATTTAGCCTGATGTGATGAGCCTTGATTCCGGTATCGGACGTTTTGCGGTCAACCGCAGGCTGCCCCAGCAGGGGCGGCCCCGCGAGGAGGTGCTGGCCGAACTGGCCGCCATCGCCGCCGAAGAGGACGCCTTCTGGGAGACCGGCAAGTGCTCGGGGACGATGTACTGCGGCGACCACGAGCACTACCAGTTCCTGACCGAGGCGTTCGGCCGGTTCGCCCACGTGAACGCCCTCCAGCGGGACATGTGCCCGAGCATGACGAAGTTCGAGGGCGAGATCATCGCCATGACCCTCGACATACTCAACGCAGACGCCGCCACCGACGGCTCGCCGGTGGGCACGGTCACCACCGGCGGCACGGGCAGCATCCTGCATGCCATGCTCGCCTACCGCGAATGGGCCCGCAGCGAGCGGGGCGTGACGGCGCCCAACATCATCAAGCCGGAGACCGGCCATCCCGCCTTCGACAAGGCCTGCCACCTGTTCGGCATCGAACTGCGCAAGGCACCCGTGGACCCGGTCACCACCCAGGTGGACGTGGGCTGGGTAGCCGGCCACATCGACGAGGGCACCATCGCCCTGGTCGGGTCGGCCTGCAACTACGGCTACGGCACGATCGACCCGATCGAGCAGCTGTCGGAGCTGGCGGTGCAGCGGGGGATCGGGCTGCACGTGGACGGCTGCCTCGGCGGGCTGATCCTGCCGTTCGGCCAGAAGCTCGGGTATGACATTCCCGTCTACGACTTCCGGCTGCCCGGGGTGACCAGCATCTCAGCCGACACCCACAAGTACGGGTACGCGTTCAAGGGCTCGTCGGTCGTCGCCTTCCGCGACCGGTCGCTGCGTAACGCGCAGTACTTCTACCTCACCGACTGGAGCGGCGGCAAATACTGCTCGCCCGGCATCGAGGGCTCGCGTTCGGGTGGCCTGCTCGCCGCCACCTGGGCGGCGATGGTGAGCCTTGGCTGGGAGGGCTATCTGCGCTACGCGCGGCAGATCTTCGAGACCTCCTCACGGATGCAGGACGCCGTCCGGTCCCACCCGGAACTGCGCCTGCTGGGGCAACCGACCTTCCTGTTCAGCTTCACTTCCGGCGAATTCGACGTGTACCACGTCAACGACTTCATGCGGCCGCGCGGATGGCGGTTCAACGGGCAGCAGTACCCCAACGCCCTCCATATGGCCGTGACCCGGCCACAGACCCAGCCCGGGGTCGCCGAGGCGTTCGCGGCCGATCTGGCGGAGGCGGTCGCCTACGCCCGGCAGCACGCCGGCGAGCCAGCCCAGAGCAGCGCGATCTACGGCAGCGTCGTGGGCGGGATGACAGCCGAGGCCGACGAGTTCATCCGCGCGGTCATGGCCGACATGATGGACGGCCAGCAAGCTGTCCCAGGTGAGACAGAGTAAGGGCTCAAGATCATTGTTGGGCCGGTGCCCCTGCCCCGACGGATAGTCGTGATCATGGCTCTGAGGTGTTCCGGGCCCGCACGGGGCCTATTTAGGCTCGTGCTCCGCGACGAAGCTCCCCCAGCGTGGCCGGGTCACGATCAGGCCCTCAGACTCCAGCATCCGGAGCGCTCTCGATACGGTAGCCCGCCCCGCGCCCAGTTCGGCTGCCAGCTGGCTCACGGTCGGCAACTGCTGGCCCGGCCGCAACTCGCCAGAGTGGATACGGTCGCGGAGATGTGCCGCTACCCGTTCGCTTGGTAGCTGTTGCTCCCGATCCACGCACTAAATGATCTTCCCCGTATCTTGGCAGTCTCATCTGTTCCCCCTATTCCCCGTGTTCCGCCTGTTCCGATACCATGTCCATCATGATCGATGACCTCCCCGACCTGCCCACCGACTCCCCGCACTGGCACACGGCACTGGCCACCAGTCATCCCGCCTATGACTTCGAGCGGTACGCGGTTGGCATCGGGTTCAAGTGGTCAGCGACCGCGCTGCGCTTAGACACTCATCCGTGGTGCGTCGTGACCGGCGATCCGCGCGAGTTCGGCATCCACTTGCCTGGCTGATGTCATGAACGACGACGATCTGGGCAAGCTTCAGCAGGACTACCCGGGAATCCGGTTCGGCACGGTCTGGGCCTCCGAAGGCAGGGTGAGGCGACGGCGCTGCTGGGCTCGGCGCGCGGCTGACAACGCCCTGTTCACCGCGCCGTCGGTGTTAGCGTTGCGTGATCGCCTCGACGCAGAGCCGCCCGACTCACCCGGCATCCCGTAACACAGGACGCCGGCCGGGATACCGCTGGGCCCGCCCGGCCTGACCGGCACCGCTGTGATCAGCCTGACCTGGCCCATGGTGGGACATTCCAGGAAATTTCGTGGGACGCTGGCTCATCCGACTCTCCAGGAGTGCCACGTGACCGACGCCGCAGCCAGGCCTGAGGACCGGTATGCGCTGGCGATCGACCTGGGGACGACCAGCCTCAAGGTCGGGCTGGTCTCCCTCACCGGCTCGCTCGCGTGGGCGGCCAATGCCGAGTTGCCGACCCAGCTGACCCCCGGCGGTGGGGCCGAGCAGGACGCCGGCGAGTGGTGGCGCCTCGTCCGCGACGCCGCCAAGACCGGCCTTGGCAGCGGTGTGGTCCGCCCCGATCAGGTCGTCGCGGTCAGCGCCACCGGGCAGTGGGCGAGCACCGTCCCGGTCGCCGCGGACGGAACGCCGGTAGGGCCGTGCATCCTGTGGATGGATACCCGGGGCGGCCATCATTCCCGCCGCCGTTTCGGCGGCCCGGTGTCCGGCTACTCTCCCCGGCCGCTGGTCACCTGGGTGCGCAGGACGGGGGGTGCCCCATCCACCAGCGGGGCAGATCCGATCGGGCACATGCTCTACCTGGAGTCTGACCGGCCCGACCTGGCTGCCCAGGCCGCCTGGTACCTGGAGCCCGTCGACTACCTGTCCATGCGGTTCACCGGCGTCGCGGCGGCATCCCCGGCGTCGATGACGGCGGCCTGGCTCACCGACAACCGGCACCTCGGCCAGACCGCATACGACCCGGTGCTGGTCCGCATGGCGGGCATCGACCCGGCCAAGCTGCCGCCCCTGCGGCCGACCGGGACGGTGGTGGGCACCGTCCGCGACGACGTCGCCGCCGACCTGGGGCTGGCCCCAGGAGTCGCCGTGGTGACCGGCACGCCGGACCTGCACTCCGCCTCGGTCGGGGCCGGCACCCTCGAGGATTACCAGTGCCACCTGGCGATCAGCACCACATCCTGGATCAGCTGCCCGGTCGGCGCCAAGAAGACCGATGCCATCCACCAGATCGCGACCGTGCCCGGTGTGCTGGCCGGCCACTACCTGGTGGCCAACAACCATGAGACGGGCGGCGCCTGCCTGCAATGGCTGCGCGACCGGGTCATCTCACCCGATGACGCCCTCAGCGGCGGGACCCGGCCCGGATTCGCCGAACTGACAGAACTGGCCGCCACCGTGCCGCCGGGGTCCGGCGGCATCCTGTTCACCCCGTGGCTGACCGGCGAGCGCTCTCCCATCGACGACCGCAACGCCCGGGCCGGATTCCACAACCTCTCGCTCGGCACCGACCGGGGAGCCCTGGTCCGGGCGGTGCTCGAAGGCGTCGCCTACAACAACCGGTGGCTGCACGAGGCGGTCGAGCACTTCGTCAAGCGGCGCCTCGATCCGGTCCGTGTCTTCGGCGGCGGCGCGCAGTCGGATCTGTGGTGCCAGATCCACGCCGACGTCATGAACCGTTCCATTGAGCGGCTGGCAGATCCGGTCCACGCGACTCTGCGTGGCGCCGCGATCCTGGCAGGCATGGCCCTGGGCGAGGTTGACCGCGCCACGGCAGGCGCCCTGGCACAGGTCGACAGGACCTTCTTGCCGGACCCGGCCCGGGTCGCGGTCTACGACCGCCTGTACGCCGAGTTCCCCCGGCTGTACAAGTCGCAGAAAGCCATCTTCCGGCGGCTGAACGCGCCATCCCGCCAGCCGTCAGCAGCCAAGCCCTAGCCTGGCTCGGCCTCGGCGGTGAGTGGTGTTCTACCGTGTCGGGATAGGCCGGTTAGGAGGCACGCGATGGGTGGGCTTGGCAACCGGATAGAGCTCGGTGTGCCGACTGAGTATGGGTTCGCGCTGCCACGAATCCGACACCAGCTTGCGTCGGCCTACCTGACCGAACCCGTTGACGCGTTACTCGATTTCGGCTGTGGCAATGGCGCTAATAGCGTCCTATTTGCCGAGGATGCGAGGAAAGTTGTCGGCATCGACGTTGTTCCGGCGCACATCGAGGCGGCCCGGGATTACGCGGTCAAGCATGGCCTCGGCAACGTCAGCTACCTCTGCTACGACGGTGGGATGCTTCCGTTCGACGACTTGTCGTTCGACTATGTCATATGCTTCGAGGTGCTGGAACACACGGCGGACGACGCAGCAGCGCTGGCCGAGATCCGCCGGGTGATGCGGCCAGGCGCGACGATCACGCTGAGCGTGCCTAACAAGTGGTACTTGATGGAGACGCACGGCTTCGATTGGAAGCCGTCGTGGGTGAAGTGGAACCGGGTGCCGCTGCTGTCCTGGCTTCCGACATCGCTACACGAGCGAGGCGCCAAGGCCCGGATCTACACCCGTCGGCGAATCCTTTCGCTGTTAGAACGGAGCGGCTTCGAGGTGCTAGAGGCACGCTACCTAATGCCGCCATTTGATAAGGTCAATCGGCCCCGCCCGCAGGCCGCGTTGCGGGCTACCTTCGATCTCATCAGCCGTAGCCCGCTGCGGGTGATCGGCGTCTCGCACGTTATTACCGCCCGTTCGTAGGCCCGCTGCTTGTGCCCGAGTCCCGGTGCGGGCCCATGCCGCCGATGTACAAGGCGGCGAACGGCCGGCCACGTCATAGCCGATGGCCAGGGGCGCCTGGGCCAGCTGGCGCGGGGCGGTAGCGGGGCTAGGCGGCGAAGCTTTCTAGCAGCCGTTCCAGCATGGCAACCTGGCGATCGGGGGGTATCCGGCCGGGGTAGAGCACGCGCTCGGCGCTCAGCCCGTCGATGAGCGCGACGAGCTGGTGCGTCGCGAAATCGGGGTCCAGGCCGTCCTTCAGTTCGCCCAGGTCCGCCGCCTCCGCGACGTGCCGGCGCAGCCGCCCGCACAGCCGGTCGAACTCGGAATGCTGCAGGTCCCGCAACTCGGTGGTGCCCAGCGCCCGGCCCCAGAAGCTGATCTCGATCTGCGCCTCCAGGTCGCGCTGCGCATCGAGGGGGAGTGCTTCGAGCATGACCACATGCAGCGCCATGAGCCCGGTCAGCCCGGCTGCTGCCGCGTCCATCCGCGCGCCGACCCGGCGGTGGGACATCACCAGTGCCGAGCCGAGAATGTCGGCCTTGTCGTCGAAATAGTGCGCGAGGATACCCCGCGAGCAGTCCGCTTCCCGGGCGATGGCCCTGATGGTGGTCCCCGCGATGCCGTCCCGGGCGATGACCCGCCAGGTGGCTGACAGGATCTCGTCCCGCTTCGCGTCCCAGTCAACGATCTTCGGCATGGCCTTTGTCCTGGTCGGGCAGGGTCTATTTTTTTGTCGGACGTCCGTCTAACATCTTGGTCAGTGTAGCGCTGGGACTTGAAGGCGGCCGCCCATGAGCGAGGCCGGTTCCCCCCTCGGCCGGGTCGCGGTGCTCGGCGCGCACATCCTCGACGTGCTCGGCCGGCCGGTGGAGACGATCCCGGCCGGGCAGGGCAGCGCGCGGCTGTCGGAGATCCGCGCGACCGCGGCCGGAACCGCGGCGGGTACCGGCGTCGATCTCGCCAAGCTCGGCGCGCAGGTCTATTCGATCGGGGCGATCGGCGACGATCTGCTGGCGGACATGCTCACCGGGGCGCTGCGCGCCCATGGTGTGGACACCGGTGGGCTGGTCCGCAAGCCCGGCGTGCAGACCTCGGCGACGATCCTGCCCATCCGGCCAAACGGCGAGCGCCCGGCGCTGCACGTGCCGGGCGCGACGTCCCGGCTGGAACTGGCCGACATCGACCTGGCAGCGGTCGCCGGGTGCCGCGCTCTGGTGGTCGGGGCTCCCGACGCGCTCGGGGACTTCGCCGCTGGCGGGCTCGGCACAGTAGTACGTGCCGCCGCGGCCGGCGGTGCGCTTGTCGTCGCCGACGTGCTGCACCAGGGCAGCCCGGCCGACTTCAGCCGGATCGCCGACGTGCTCCAACTGGCCGGCTGGTTCCTGCCGAACTGCGACCAGGTACGCGCACTGACCGGGCGCGCTGATGTCGCCGACGCGGTCCGCGACATCCTGGCGCTCGGCACCGGCGGCGTGGCCGTGACGCTGGGTGCCGACGGCTGCCTGATCACCGGCGGGGACGGCGGGCTGATCCACGTGCCTGCCATCGAGGTCGACGTCGTCGACACGACCGGCTGCGGCGACGGGTTCAACGCGGGCGTGATCACGGGCCTGCTGCTGGGCTGCGACCCGGTGGATGCCGCCTGGCTGGGGGTGGCCTGCGGAGCGCTGGTGGCCACTGGCCTCGGCTCCGACGCCGGGATCGTCAGCCTGGGCCAGGTACTCGGGTTCCTCGCCGGGGCTGAGCGGGACGTGGCTGCCCGGATCGGGGACCGGCTCGCCTCATGCGCGGCGCGGGAGAGCGAGGAGACCCATGCCTGAATCCGGGATCCAGCCCGGCCACCCGCGCGGCGTGGACGCCGCCTTGCGTGAGCGGGCGAGGCTCGTCATTCCCGGCGGGATGTACGGGCATCAGGCGGCCGGCGGCCTGCCGGCCGGGTACCCGCAGTTCATGCGTTCGGGCCGGGGAGCCAGGATCTGGGACGCCGACGGCAATGAATATGTGGACCTGATGTGCAGTTACGGCCCGGTCATCCTGGGTCACCAGCATCCCGCCGTGGAGGAGGCCGCGCAGGCGCAGGCAGCGCTGGGGGACTGCCAGAACGGCCCGGGCCCGGTCATGGTGGAGCTGGCCGAGCTGCTGGTGGACACCGTCGCCCATGCGGACTGGGCCATGTTCGCCAAGAACGGGACCGACGCGACCACGATGTGCTGCACGATCGCCAGGGCACAGACGGGACGCAGGCGAATTCTGGTGGCCCGCGGCGCCTACCACGGGGCCGCACCCTGGTGCACCCCGCGCCCGGCCGGGACAACCCCGGAAGACCGGGCCAACCTCGGCTACTTCACCTTCAACGACCTGGGCAGCGCGCGTGCGGCAGCCGGGCAGGCGGCCGGTGACCTGGCGGGAATCCTGGTGAGCCCGTTCCGGCATGACGCGGGGTATGACCAGGAACTCGTCTCGCCGGAATTCGCCCGCGGCCTGCGCGGCCTGTGCGACGCCACCGGTGCGGCGCTGATCCTCGACGATGTTCGCTGCGGATTCCGGCTGCACCTCGGCTCCAGCTGGGAGCCGCTGGGGGTGGCACCCGACTTGTCGGCGTGGAGCAAGGCGGTCGCGAACGGCCACCCGATCGCCGCCGTGCTCGGCAGTGACTCGTTCCGGGACGGCGCGGAGCAGATTTTCGTGACCGGCTCGTTCTGGTTCTCATCGGTGCCGATGGCCGCCGCGGTGGCCACGATCGGGGCGCTGCGCGCCCTGGACGCGGTCACGGTGATGGAGCGGGCCGGCACCGCCATCAGGGATGGCATCCTCGGCCAGGCGGCGGCCTGGGGGTTCGACGTCAGCTACACCGGGCCCGTGCAGATGCCCTACCTGACCTTTGCCGGGGACCGCCAGCATGCCCTGGCAAGCGAGTTCGCCGCACAGGCGCTGCGCCGGGGCGCGTTCATTCATCCCCGGCACAACTGGTTCGTGTCGGCCGCGACCACCGGCGACGACATCGCGCTGGTCCTGGCGGCCACCGACGGGGCATTCGCCGCTGTCCGCAAACGGCTGGGCAGCCTTGCTGGCCACGATCTGTCGCATCACAGCTAACGCGAGGAGGGGTCACCGATGACAAGCACAGCGGGAGAGGCGGCCAGGCCGGCCGGGTCGGCTGGCGTGATCTCTGCGGACACGGCCGGTACGGAGGAGGCGATCCTGGCCCGGGCGGGTTACAAGCCCGAGTTGCGGCGCTCACTTCGCTTCTTCTCGATGTTCGCGATCGCGTTCTCGATCATCTCGATCACCACCGGGATCTTCCTGAACTACGGCTTCGGCCTGGCGAACTGGGGCCCGGCATCGATATGGACCTGGCCGGTGGTGGGGGCCGGGAACCTGATGATCGCGTTCATCGTCGCCGAACTGGGCACCCGGATACCGCTCGCCGGGTACGCCTACCAGTGGAGCGCACGGCTGGTGAACCCGACCTACGGATGGTTCGTCGGGTTCGCCGGCCTGCTCTACATGACCGTCGGCGGCGGGGCGATCATGCTGCTGGGCGCGTCCCCGCTGCTGGTCAGCGAGTTCGGTATCGACCCGGCCAGCAATGCTCACCTGGTCCTGGCGGTGGCGATCATGCTGATGATCCTGCCGGTGATCGTCAACATCATCAGCGTGCAGGTGGCGGCAAGGGTGAACAACGTCGCCGTGTTCACGGAGATCATCGGCACGGTCGTGTTCGGCGTGCTGCTCTTCGCACTCTGGGCCGGGCACGCCAAGCCGACGCCCTACGGCGCATCGATACTCACCAGCACCACCAGCCCCGGCGGGAGCCCGCTGCTCTACTCGTTCGCCCTGGCCTCGATGCTGGGCGCGTTCACACTGGTGGGCTTCGAATTGTCCGCCGACATGTCAGAGGACGCGGTGGACCCGCGCCGGAGCGTGCCCCGCAGCGTGATCGGCGCTGTCGTGGGTTCGGTGATCCTCGGGATGATCGCGCTGATCGGGTTCACGATCGCCATCCCGTCCATCAAGGCGGTCGAGGGAACCGGCACCCCGCTGCTGGCAATCGCCGGCTACTGGCTGCCGTCGTGGCTGGTCACGACCTTCATCGCGTTTGTCATCTTCTCGATGTTCGCCATCCTGGTCGTCGGCTCCGGCGCTCAGGCACGGCTGGCCTACTCACTGGCCCGCGACAACATGCTGCCGCTGTCCGGTTTCCTGCGCCGGGTCAACCAGCGCACCCAGACGCCGGTCGTGGCCCTGCTGGTGTTCGGGGTGATCGACCTCGGCGTGATGATCTACGGGTACTTCCAGACCAGCGCCTACGGCACCCTGGTGGGCGCGACCGCGATCATCCCGTACATCATCTACTTCCTGATCACGCTGGCTTACGCGGTCAAGCGGCGGACGACCGACAGTATCCCCGGCCTGTTCAACCTGGGCCGCTGGGCGTGGCCGGTCATCGGCTTCGTCCTCGTCTACACCGTCGCCGTAATGATCATCTTGTCGGTTCCCGCGATCTTCCACGGCTCCGACAAGTTCATCCTGTACGGGTTCGTCCTGGCACTGCTCTGGTATGCCGCCGCTCTGTACTGGCGGCTGCGGCGCGGAACCGCCGGGGTGAAGCCCGTTGAGGAATTGGCCGACTAGAAGCGCCCTGAAAATCTTGATTGTTCTGGCCTGAGCGCGGTGCTGGCGGGCAGTGTTGTAGGCATGCAGGGTGAGCGGGCGGCGGAGCTGGTAGGGCCGGATGTGTGGGAGACGTGCCGGGAGCTGATCCCGGCGGGGAGCGTGTTCGCGTTCTTGGCCGAGCACCGGGAGGCGCTGTTCCCGGCGGGGATGTTCGCGGACATGTATCCCTCGCCGAACGGGCGGCCGAGCTTGCCGCCGCAGGTGCTGGCGGCGACGGTGGTGCTGCAGGCGCTGGAGGGGCTGTCGGACTTTGAGACGGTGCAGGAGTTGCGGTGTGATCTGCGGTGGAAGGCAGCGTGCGGGCTGGGTTTGCTCGATGCCGGCTTCGACCCGTCGCTGCTGACGTATTTCCGGCGGCGGCTGGGGCGCTCGGGTGACCCGAACCGGCTGTTCGCGAAGGTGCGGCAGGTGGTGGCGGCGACAGGTGTGCTGAGGGGTAAGCACCGGCGGGCGCTGGATTCGGTGGTGCTCGATGATGCGGTGGCCACCCAGGACACCGTGACCCAGTTGATCGCGGCGGTCCGCCGGGTGATCCGGGAGGTGCCTGGTGCGGCAGAGGTGGCGGGCCGGTGGTGCACCGCCCACGACTACGGCGACCCGGGCAAGCCGAAGATCGCCTGGGACGATGAGGCGGCCCGGGCCGCGCTGGTGTCCGCCTTGGTTACCGATGCGCTGAACCTGCTGGGGCATCTGCCCCGGCAGCGGCTGAGCGAGCAGGCTGCGAACGCGGTGGGGCTGCTGGCGCTGGTCGCGGGGCAGGACGTGGAACCGGCGGAGGGTTCGGATGGGGCCGACGGGCGGTGGCGGATCGCCCGGCGCACGGCGCCGGACCGGGTGATCTCCACCGTCGACCCGGAGGCGCGGCATATCCACAAAAACCGCACCCGCCACCAGGACGGCTTCAAAGGGCACGTGTCGTTTGAGCCCGAGACCGGGCTGTTCACCGCGGTCGCGCTGGCCGGCGGCAGCGGCGCGGCCAATCACGAGGCCGCGGTCGCACCCGGCTTGCTGGCCGGTGAGCAGGAGCAGTTAACCATCCTGGGTGACACCGCCTACGGCACCGGCGAGTTGCGCGCGCAGTTGCAGGCCAGCGGCCACACGCCGGTGATCAAACCGCCGCCGCTGCGGCCGGCCATCCCCGGCGGCTTCACCATCGGCGACTTCACCATCGACAGCGAAGCTGGCACGGTCACCTGCCCGGCTGGGCACACCGCCGCCCTGGGCCGCCGCCACGCCGACGGCGCCCGCCTGGCCCAGTTCAAGGCCCTGTGCCAGGGCTGCCCGCTGCGCCAGCGCTGCACCACCTCCAAGACCGGGCGGGTCCTTCGTGTCCACCCTCAGTACGCCCTGCTGGCCGCCGCCCGCCGCGCCGCCGCCGACCCCGCCTGGCAGGCCGAATACCGCCGCTGGCGCCCCCCGGTCGAGCGGGCGATCGCCTGGCTCGTCTCCGGCGGCAACCGCCGCGTCCCCTACCGGGGCATCACCAAGAACAACACCTGGCTCCACCACCGGGCCGCCGCCCTCAACCTCCGCCGCCTGGTCAACCTCGGGCTCACCCGCACCAGCGACGGCACCTGGGCCCTTGCATAGGTTCTCGGAGTCACCCAGACCCCGGTCTCATCCCGCCCGCGAGCCCTTGCCATCAACCAAGATTTTCAGGGCGCTTCTAGGCGGGTGCCTACCACTTCGTCCAGGCGGGTGACGGCTGTACGGCCCGCGACGAGATCTTCCCAGGCGTCGTGATCAGTAGTGACATCCGCCACGTCATCTCCGACGGCCAGGCGGTCTAGCAGGGCTCGCGTCCGGCCGACGCTGTCCGGCACAGCCAGGCCGAGTCCTGTCAAGGCCGCTTCGGTGCGGATAGTTGCCTCACGGAATGGGAGAAATGCCTGGCGTACTGCCTCGGAGAGCGCGTCTGTGGAATACCCGGACGGGACATGCCCCAGGTGCTCGAGCTTCTCGGCGAGCGCCACGCGCCGCTCCAGCGGGACGTCGCTATCTGCGGGCGGACGGAATCCTGTCGCCCGGAATCGTGGCAGCGCGGAGAAGACCTGATCAAGCCGGCCGTCAGCGGGATTGCGGATGGGCTGGCCTTGATAGATGGCTTCGATCAGCCCGGCGCGGATCCCCGCAGCGCAAAGGGCTTGCACGACCTCGACCGACGCGCCGAACGGCGGCCCAGTGAAGTGTTGTTCGAGGTAGCCGCCTGTGGGTTCATGGCCGAACGACGCGCGTGCCCGGACCTCATCAGAAAGCACAGCCAGAGGGCCGGATCCGGTCACCAGCTCATATCCAGTGGGGGTTGCCTGCACGAGGCCGATCCCATCCGCGCGCAGCGGCTCGGCGACAGTACGCAGATCTGGGGTTCGGAGCAGGTGGAGGACGTCGTCACGGCGAACGTTTGCGTTGAACTCACCGAGCTTGGGATAGATGTCGCCAATCCTCGCCGCGGTGAGCCGCTGCGCCATTGCCCGCAGGTCGGCGGCCTCGACATCCTCGGTCCTGCCGCGGAAGATGACTTGGCCTGAGGCGAGGTCGCGGGTCAGCGCGTCGAGGGCGATCTTCTCGTTCCGCCGCTCGCGTTCACGTTCCTCACCGAGCAGTTCTATGTCGGCGGCCGTCTTGGCAGCGGTGTCCCGCCGCTCGATCATGGCGCGGCTGCGGTGCAGCTCCACAAGGGCATCCCAGGTGGCGGTAGAGATTTCATACACCCAGGTCACACGGTTCTCGTTGGCGCTTTCACGGGACGACGCCCGGATGGCTTCTCGCCGCGACATGTCCGTTTCGTCGATGTGCAGCGAGAGATCCCCGTCGGGAATTACCGCTTCCCCGTCAACGGCGACCGTCACCTTGAACGTGCGCCCGCGAGCGACAGCAAGGCCCGCGAGCCCTTGCCGGAGGAGCAGGCGGCGCAACCGGACGGAGGCTCCCTGGATGAGGTCGATAGCGCGGCGGGCTCGTTCCCAATCCTTCTGCTCAGGGGACTGCAGCCGGTAACCCGCGTCGCCTTCGCGGAGCCTATCATCCCTCACGAGGCGCTCCAGGGCAGCCGTCACCTGAGTGCGCACGTTCTCCGCCGCAATGCCGGGGTGGAGCAGAATAGCAATGTTGGCAGCCGTTAGCGGCAATGCGGGTACGTCTGCGCACAGCGCCACGACCTTCATGACCTTGGCGTCCGTGGCGTCTGTTCCGTAGCGTGCGGCAACCTGGTCCACCTCGCCCCGCCAGGAGGTCGGAATGAGTTCTTCAAGCAGGTCATAGCTGCGGTCCAGCGTGACAAGCGTGCCGATCGGCTCGGTCGCCAGCCCGTGGCGAGGGTGGGTGATGAGCTGTTGAGCGTGGTTGATGATGGTCCGGTTCGAGCCCCCGATCGTCGGGGTCGCACTGCCCTGGGCGCGCCTGGCTGAGACCGCGTCGATAAGTAGCTGCACCTGGTAAGGCACAAGCGGGTATAGGCGGACGAGCTCGTCCTCGCCTGGTTCTGCCGCCCGGGCTGGTGAGGCGAGCCTGGTGGCGGCGGGCATGCTCGGCCCGGTCTCGGAGAGCGTGTTCGGCGAGCAGGACCTGCTCAACCTGAACCTGCTCGCGATCGGCCGGTTCCCGGGCTTCAACGAAGAGCTCGAGGAAGCCGCCGGCCACCCGACCGGCGACCGGACCCGGCGTTGCCGGGGCCGGGCCGGGTCAGCATCGACGACGTCGGTGGGCTCGGGTCCCGACAACTTCGTGATCCCCTGCAACATGAACGGGAATCTACATAACGCCGACGAAGGAGCCAGTGGTGGTCCGTGGCTCACAGGCGATGATCAGATCGGCGCAGTGAACTCGACCAGCGAGTCGTGCAGCGTGTTCGCATTATTCTGTACCAAGGATATCCGCGGTGCCCAGTTCGCAAGCGCGGCGCTATCTCTCTGGTTCAATGCAGTGAACGACTTCTCGACGTTCACACCATAGGTGCTGTGCGTTTGCGGTGGACTCCCTGCTGG
>OFHK01000206.1_pt1 | contig 19228 bp, 20 predicted proteins | sample 1521951 | NCBI WGS metagenome assembly OFHK01 (sample SAMEA2468436, study PRJEB22500) | soil metagenome | biome: Glassland; feature: Farmland; material: Clay | place: Australia | collected 2013-01-31 | depth 0.55 m
TGGTGTGGTGTCGGTGGCGTGGCGGAGGGTGCGGCTGGTGCGCACGGCCGGCTCGTGTGACGGGGGCAGCTGAGTGTAGCCGCGGGGGGGGTGTTGGCGGGGGGTCGGCGCCTGTGCGATCGCGGTGCAGAACGCGACCCCGCGGGAGGGCCCCGCGGCGAGTGCCGCGTTCTGCCCGCGGCCGAAGAAGGAGAATCCCAGCACGCCGATGACATGGTGCACCTCCGGCTGTTTCATATAATACTGCTCGACCTTCGTCAGCACGGTCTGGGTGCGCTCCTTGGAGGCGCCCGGCGGCAACTGGATGAGGGTGATGAAATAGCCCTGGTCCTCCTCGGGCAGGAAGCCGCCCGGCAGCGCCCGCAGCATGCCCACCATGGCGAGCACGATCACGCCATAGACCAGCAGGGTGCGCGTCGACCAGCGCAGCACGCGGGCCACGCCGCTCTGGTAGCCCAGCGAAGTGCGCTGGAACTGCCGGTTGAACCAGCCGAAGAAGCCGCGCTGGTGCGCGCCAGGCGCCATCGGCTTCAGCAGCGACGCGCACAGCGCGGGGGTGAGCGTCAGCGCCATCAGCACCGAGAACACCATGGTGAGCAGCAGGGTGACGGCGAACTGGCGGTAGATCACCCCGACCGAGCCGCCGAAGAAGATCATCGGCACGAACACGGCGGAGAGCACCACCGAGATGGCGATGATCGCGCCGAAGATCTGCCCCATCGCCTTGCGCGTGGCCTCGCGCGGCGGCAGCCCCTCTTCCGACATGATGCGCTCGACGTTTTCCACGACCACGATGGCATCGTCCACCACGATGCCGATGGCGAGCACCATGGCGAACAGCGTGAGGATGTTGATGGAATAGCCGAAGAAATACAGCCCCACCATCGCGCCGGTGAGCGCCACCGGAACCACGATGGCGGGAATGAAAGTGGCGCGCAGGCTGCCCAGGAACACGTACATCACCAGGAACACCAGCACCAGCGCGATCAGCAGGGTTTCGCCCACTTCGCGGATCGAGACCTTCACGTACTTGGAGGTGTCGTACGGCACTTTCCAGCCGATGCCGGGCGGGAACTGCTTGGCAAGCTCGGCCATCTTGGCCTTGACCGCGCCGGCCGTTTCCAGCGCGTTGGCGGAAGGCAGCAGACGGATGGCCATGCCGGACGCGGGCTGGCCGTCCAGGCGCGCCGCCACGGTGTAATCCTCCGCACCCAGTTCGATGCGCGCCACGTCCCTGAGGTGCACGGTCGAGCCGTCGGGGTTGGCGCGCACCACGATATTGCCGAACTGCTTCACCGTCTTCAGCTGCCCGCGGGTGACGATCACCGCGTTGAGTTGCTGTCCCGGCGCGGCGGGCAGCTGGCCGAGTTCGCCGGTGGCAAGCTGCACGTTCTGCGCGCTCACCGCGCGCGTCACGTCGCCGGGCGTCATGTTGTAGGCATAGAGCCGGTCCGGCTTGAGCCAGATGCGCATGGGGTACTGGGTGCCGAACTGGATCACCTCGCCCACGCCGGGCACGCGCAGCAGGGGGTCGAGCACGTTGGTCGCGGCATAGGTGCCCAGGGCGACGCTGTCGCGGCTGTGGTCCGGGGAGATCAGCGCGACGATCATCAGGAAGTTGCGCGCGGACTTGGTCACGGTGATGCCGGCGCGCTGCACTTCGGAAGGCAGGCGCGGCGTGGTGGTCTGCAGCCGGTTCTGCGCATCGACGGAGGCGAGGTCGAGGTCGGTGCCGGGCTCGAAAGTCAGCGTGATGGTGCCGCGGCTGGTTTCGGACGACGACTCCATGTACTTGAGGTGCTCGATGCCGTTGAGCTGATCCTCGATCAGGGTGATGGCGGAGTTCTCCACCACCTGCGCCGATGCGCCGGGGTAGGTGATGTTGACGGCGCGCTGCGGCGGGGCGAGGCGGATCCTGGGTCCGGCCGCGGTCGCCGTCGGCGTCGCGGCCCTGTTCATGGAGGTGCATCCGGACCCGGATCGCGCCCTGTCCGACGGACCCAATTCCCTGCGCCTTTCCGATCTGGAGGCGCTGCTCGGGCGACTGGCCCGCATCGATCAGGCGGCCAAGGCCGCGTAGACATTGCAATGCACCAGGCCGCGCATGAGGATGCGCACCATGCCTGCTTCATCGCCAATTCCGTGAATTTCCCGGTGCGCTGCGAACCGCGCATCGTCATCGCATCCGTCTGACCGACTCTTCCTTTCAGGATATGCAAACCATGAGCAAAGACATCGTCCTCGCCTTCTCCGGCGGCCTGGCGAGCCTGATTGTCGCGGCCCTCGCACGGAAGCGGGGCGAGCTGCGGGGCGTCGTGGTCGGGACGCGGAACGCCGCCGACGCCATCGCGGCGTTCGTGGCGAGGGATTTCCTTGACTACCGCGTCGAGGCGCTCCCGCCCGCGGTGCAGGAGGTCCTCCGGACGGTCCGGGCCATCCGCTCCTCCGACCCACGGCTCACCGTGCCCGAGGCGCTCTCCCTCGTCCCGCTCGCCCTGGTGGAGGCCGGCGCTCCGGACCGGCTCGTCCTCTCGGGCTTCGGGCTGTCCCCTGCGCCCGCGGCGGTCCGCCGCCATCTCCTCGGGACTGCCGCGCTCTCCCCGGGCTTGAGTCGCAGGACGCAGGCGCCTCCGCGGTCGCTCGTCCTCCGCGCCGCGCGGGAGCTCGCCATCCCCGATGGGTTCGCGATGGCCTCCCGCAGGATTCCGGCGGAGGGATCGGGGGTCGGGCCGGCCCTCCGGGAGGCCGGCCACGCGCGGCACACCTCCGTGGCCCGGCTCCTGGACCGCGTTGGTTAGCCGCGTGATTATCACGAACGCCCGCCGGCGGCGTCATTCCCAAATCATTGCGTCTTGACTGTCAGTTATAAATAGGCCGGCCACGAATCCGTACGGTCGCCGTCGGTTTCTCCGCACGGAGCCTTCGTTGGGGGGCAGTCACTGAACAAGCAGATTCGCGCTTGCGCGGCGGGGAGCGTCCTCGCTCTCACGGTCACGTCCGTCCTCGCGGTCCTCCTGCTCCTCGCGCCCGCGGCCACCGCCTCCCCTCCCCGGTCCTCCTACGGTCTCACCGTGCTCATCAGCGACGCGCACTCCCCCTCCGTCGGGATCACGCTCCAGCTCGACCCGCTCACCGGGAACGGCAGCTTCGCCTACTGGGCGGAGAACATGACGGCGAACGTGACCCTCGGGTCCGACCTGTCCTGGAGCGACGGCGGTCCCGCGGGCGGCATGAAGGGTCAGTGGCAGGACAACGTGAGCGCCACGGCGTACTTCAACTACACCGCGTACATTGCCCCCGACGTCCAACGGAACCTGACGACGAACCCCGACGACACGGTCTTCGCCTCCTTCAAGGCCGTCGTGACGTACACGGACAACCAGGGCGACTCCCCGTGGACGATCGTCCGGACGGTCTCCTTCGCGCTCAACTACGTGCCGCCCCCGCCGCCTCCCGCGATCGCCCTGTTGCCCGCGGCCCTCCTGGGCGTGGGGGGCGCCGGGGCCATCGGCGCGGGCGCCTACGTGATCCGCCGAGGGAAGCTCGAGGAGCTCTACCTGATGCACGACAGCGGCATGCTCATCCGCCACTGGGCTCGCGAGGACGAGAGCACGCACGACAGCGACATCATGAGCGGCATGCTCACCGTCCTCCAGGCGTTCGTGCGGGACACGTGGAAGTCCCACCAAGACGAGGACGCCCCGCTGGAGCAGCTCCGGTTCGGCGGCCAGCGCGTCCTCCTGGCGCGCGGCACGCACTCCGTGCTCGCCGCGGTCGTCACGGGCCGCTACCTCAACGGCCTTCCGAGGAAGCTCCAGCAGACCGTGCAGGACTTCGAGCGGTCGAACGCGTCCGTGCTGGCGAACTGGAACGGGAACGTGGACCTGTTCCCGAAGGTCGACCTCATCGGCCGCCGCTTCCTGCGCACCGGGCCGCGCACGGCGGCGTGAGCCGGAGTATTCGCAGCCCTGAGTCCCAGCGGAAAAGCGTTATAAGCGGGCGCCCCGCATCGGACCGCGCGCACCATGACCGACGAACGGATCAAGCGCAAGGTTCTCCTCCTCGGGGACGGCGCGGTCGGCAAGACCTCCCTCATCCGGCGGTTCGTCGTGGACAAGTTCTCCGACGACTACATCACGACGATTGGCACGAAGGTCACGAAGAAGGACCTCCGGATCGAGTCCCCGGGCAGGGCCACCGACGTCACGTTCATGATCTGGGACGTGCTCGGGCAGAAGGGCTACAAGAACATCCAGGAGAGCTCCTTCCAGGGGGCGAAGGGCGCGCTCCTCGTGTACGACGTGGCCCGAGCGGACACCCTGCGGTCCGTGAAGGAGTACTGGATCCCCCGACTCATCGCGATCGCGAAGCCCGTGCCCCTGGTCCTCGTGGGCAACAAGGTCGACCTCGTGAAGGACCGCACGCGAGCACGCGAGGAGCTCGAGGACGCGCTCGAGGAGCTCCGCATCACGGGGTTCCTCGGATCCGCGAAGACCGGGGAGAACGTCGAGGCGGCGTTCGCGTGTCTCGCCAAGGCCGTCGTGATCGAGGCCGAGTCACGGCTCCGCCGCGGGGAGGTCGTTGAGCAGGACACGCCCGGCGAGCTCATCGCGGTGTGCGACCAGATCATGATGGACGCCTGCGACGCCATGGGGGGTCAGGAGGCGGCGATGCCCATCGTGCGGCAGCAGATCCAGAGGGCCGGGGTGGACGTGCGGGCGCCGTCGGTGCAGGGGCTCGTCCTCGCGGTCGAGTACCTCGCCGAGGCCGAGAGCTCCTTCCGGAACGCGGGGGACGTCGAGGCGAGCAAGCTCAAGCGGCTCGGCTGGATCAAAGAGGTCTCGTAGTCAGAGCTCCCGGACCATGTACGGCTTCTCGAGGCGGTAGCCCAGGGAGCGGTAGTACCCGCGGACGCCCACGCCCGCGGTGACGCGCATCCGCGAGGCGTGGAACTCGTCGCGGGCGAGGGCCTCGGATTCCCCCATCAGCCGCCGTCCGAAGCCGCGGTGCTGCCACCGGCCCGCGGGGGACTCGTGGAGCGGCACGAGACGGCCGAAGACCTTGAGCTCCCGGACGGTGGCCCCGGCCCCGTCGATGCGGAGCCTCGCGTAGGCCACGAGCACGCCGCGGTCCGGGTCCTCGAGGCTCAGGAAGACCTCGTGGCCGCCGGAGGACTCGTAGTCCTCGCGGAGGAGACGGAGCGCCTCGGGGCGCGGCTCGAGGCCGCGGAAGCCGACCTCGCGGCACCGCACGCACCGGCACTCGATCCCCCAGGACCGGAGGCGCTCGCGCGCGAGCGTGCGCAGGTCTCCCTTCGTCGGTCCGCCGCGGATCTGCGGCGCGCCGATCTCCCGCTGCACGCGCTGCAGCCGGCACCAGGGCGGGAGGATCGACTTCACCCGGGCGACGAGCTCCACCGCATCCTCTAGGGAGAGGGGCGTGTAACGCCCGTGGGACCACATCTCGTGCAAGGCGGTGCCCTCGAGGACGAGGGTTGGGTAGATCTTGAGGAAGTCCGGGCGGTAGGCGGGGTGGTCGAAGAGCAGGCGGAAGGACTCGAGGTCGCGGTCCACGTCGGAACCGGGCAGCCCGGGCATCATGTGGATGCCGATCTTGAGGCCGGCGGCCTTCGCGCGGGCGAGGGCCTCGCGGCTCTGGGCGTCGGTGTGCCCGCGGTGGACCCGCTCCAGGATGTCGTCGTGGGTGGACTGGAGCCCGAGCTCGATCCGGGTGACGCCGAGACCCAGGGAGTGCTCCACCTCGCGGCCGAGGAAGCAGTCGGGCTTCGTCTCCGCGGTGAGGCCGATGCACCGGACGGCGGCGGACTCATTGGCGGACTGGGCGGCGTCCAGGGAGCCCGCCGCGGCGCCGTTCATCGCGTCCAGGCACCGCTTCACGAACCACTCCTTGTAGCCTTCCTCCATCGACGTGAACGTGCCGCCCAGGATGATCAGGTCCACCTTGTCCGTCCGGTGCCCGATTTCCCGCAGCGCCTGGATGCGCGCGAGCGTCTGCGCGTGCGGGTCGTAGGCATGCTCAGCGGCCCTCCGGGCCGCCGGCTCGGTCCCCGTGTACGACTGCGGGGTCGCGAACCGCGGCCCGCCCGGGCAGTACACGCAGACGCCATGCGGGCAGGCGTGGGGCGACGTCATGACCGTGACCACCGCGACGCCGCTCGCGGTGCGCGCGGGCTTCACCCGCAGGAGGTCCTCGTACCGCCCTCGCTCGCCCTCCGGCAGGCGGGCCAGGATCGACGAATCCCTCGGAATCCCGCCGAGTCCATGGGCGCGGGCGAGGCGGAGCTTCGTGGCGTGTAGCTCGGCCTTCGTCGCGGGCGGCCCCGCATCCAGTGCGGCCAAGAGGTCCTGGTAGAACGCCGCCTCCCGGGCTGCCGCCATCGTCACGCCCGCCAAGACCACGCCCCGCCTCCATAAAGCCTCCGACGGACGGAGCGCTCCGCTCCCCTCACGGTCCCGTCCGGGCCCCGCAAGCGGCGTGCCGGCGCTCGGTCCCGCGCCTTCTCGCGTCACGCCGCAGGGCTCAGTACGAGCGGTATCCTGAGGACCCGAGCTCCGAGCGCACGTCGGCGGCTTCCTCGGCCGGTTCGGCTTCCCTCAGCCACAGCGCATGCGTGAGCCCTAGGCCCAGCAACGAAAGGCCGGCGACCGTCAGGAAAGTGGCGACGAGCCCGCCCAGGGCCGAGACGCTTCCCAGGGCCGCGAGCAGAGGGCTCTGGAGGCTCAGCGCGGCGAACAGGGCGAGGATGTCGAAGACGGTGAGCAGGAAGATCCCCACGGTCCCGGCGACCAGCCCCAGGACGCCCGCGCCGGTGTGCCCCGCGACGCGGTTGACGCGCCAGAACGCCACGACGAGGCCGGCGAACAGGAGGACGAGGCCGGCGCCGCTCGCCACGGGCAGCCACGCCGCCAGCGACGCCGCGGAGAGGCGCGTCGCGCGCGAGGCGGCGGCGGGGAAGAACCGCATGATCTGCGAGGCCAGGTACACGAACGAACCGAGGAGGGCGAGCCTCACCCACGCCCGTGGGGAAGGCACGCGTCCGCCGTGTGACGTCGCGCTCATGGGAACGGCGAGCCGCGAGGGCTCAAGAACGTTTGGTGAAGCGAGGTCGAAAACCGGTCATCCGTACATGGTTCCGTGCTTCTCGGGCGGCGGCGTTTCCCCGGGCACCTGCTCGAGCACGTCCACGGACAGGACGACGTGAAGGGGGATGAGGCGGAGCTTCCCCTTGAGTTCCTGGTGGCTCTCGTCGAGCTCGACGACGAGGGCGTCGTCCGGCCCGATCGCGGCATATCCGCGGAAGATGCCTTTGGTGACCTTCGTGCGGTCCCGCGTCTCCATGGACTCGATGCGGTAACGGGACCCCTTCGTCAGCGCGACGATCCCCGAATCGGCCGCGGTCTCACCTCCGCGCCTCGGCGAGCTTCTGGATGTGGTCCACCGTCTTGCGGTAGTTCTCCATCGCGATCTCGACGTTCGACTCGACGAAGTTCCAGGCCTTCGAGAGGTTGCCGTACCGGATGCGGTAGCCCTTGCGCACGGACCCTCGCTCGTTCACGTTGACCTCGTCGAGGAGGTCCATGTCCTTCAGCTTGTTGATGTGGCGGTAGATCGTGGCCTTCGTCGTCTTGAGCTTGGCGGCGAGCTGCTCCACGGTCCACCCCTTGTCCATCCGTCCGAGGAGGCACTCGACGAACAGGCGGTACGGGACCGAGTCCCGGACGGAGCTGGCGTCCGTCTTCGGGTCGTAGCCTTTCGGGATGTATCCGATTTGCGTCAGGAACAGAAGAGCGACGTCGTCCAGGTCTTTGAGCGGGGTGAGAGGCGTGTTGCTGACGACGGTGATTTCAAACGGCAGTCCGGGACCCCCGGGGTGGGAAAGGGATATACCTAGTTAAGCGTTTTGATTTAAAAGTGATGGTATGGCATCAAAAAACCATGTTATCACGTCAACGAATGAAGCCATCCGCGTCGGCCCGTCTCGCGGCGCCGGAGCCCTCCGACGCCCCGATCGCGCACCCGTGCGTCCATCCGCGGACGGTTTCCCGGGCCCTCCGGACCTACCGCATCACCCTCGACGTAGAAAACCGTGTCGCTTCGCCTCCCACGTCCGCGGGCGTCCTTCCGCGGCTCCCGGGCGAAGCTTTTTCAACCCTCGGCGGTTGGGGAGACCCGGGAAGCGATGGATCGTCGCGCGTCTCCGGAAGAGGTCGCACGACTCGGCGTCACCGTGCACGTCCCGCCCGCCCTCCGCACGTACACGGACGGGCAGGATGAGGTGTGCCTCGAGGCTGCGGACGTCGATACCCTCTTGAGGGCGCTGGACGATGCGTTCCCGGGGATCCGGGCGCGCGTCGTCGACGAGGTCGGGCGGACGCGGCCGTACGTGAACGTCTTTGTCAACGAGGAGCTCATCCGGGGGCCGCTCTCGGAGGCGCGCCTCACGCCGGGGGACGCGGTCCATCTCCTCCCGAGCGTCGCAGGTGGTCTGATTGGCTAACGTCAAGAAGGGAAGCACGGTCGTGCTGGTGGGCACCAAGAAGGGCGGTTTCGTCCTCCATTCCCAGGACCGGCGCCGGTGGTCCGTGGAGGGCCCCTACATGAAGGGGTTGGAGGTCTACCACATGATCCTCGATCCACGAGACGGGCGGACGATCTATGCGGCGGCGCCGAACCCAGGGGCGGTGTGGGGTCCCGCTCTCTACCGCGGGAAGCTGGGAAGCGCCCTCGCCGTCACCAAGGAGGCGCCCCGGTTCCGCGAGGGGAGCGGCCTCGCCCTGGCGAGGATCTGGCACATCGAGCCCGGGACCGCAGACGAGCCGGAGACCGTGTACGCGGGGGTCGAGCCCGCAGCCCTGTTCCGGTCGGATGACCGCGGCGACCGCTGGTCCGACGTCGAGGGCCTCAACTACTACCCGAAGCGGGAGGACTGGACACCGGGCTTCGGCGGACTCTGCGCGCACTCCGTGCTCGTGGACCCGCGGGACGCGAAGCATCTCCTGGTCGGCATCAGCTCGGTCGGGACGTTCGAGACCCGGGACGGCGGCGCCTCCTGGACGACGGAGAACAAGAACGTCCGGGCGAGCTTCATGCCCAACCCGTACCCGGAGACCGGCCAGTGCATCCACCATCTCGCCTGGGATTCCGCCGGGGACGGCTCCATCTTCCACCAGAACCACTGCGGCACCTACCACCGCGGGTCGGCGGGCGGCGCGTGGACGGAGATCACGAAGGGGTTGCCCTCGGACTTCGGGTTCGGGATCGCGGTGGACCCGCTGCACAAGAACACGGCGTACGTCGTGCCCCTGATCGGCGGCGAGAACCGGGTCCCTCCGAAGTCGCAGCTCGCGGTCTGGAAGACAACGAACAAGGGTCGCTCCTGGCGGCGGTCCACGAAGGGGCTTCCGGGACCGGGGGCGTACATGGGCGTGCTCCGGGAGGCGATGTCCGCGGATGCCAGCGACCCGGTCGGCGTGTATGTCGGAACGAACACGGGCCACCTCTACGCCAGCCGCGACGAGGGGGCGAGCTGGAAGGCGGTCTCGACCGCGCTTCCGCCGATCCTCTCCGTGAGCGCCGGCATCGCCCGCTAGGGCTGCGGCCCTCGAAAAGAAGAGGGCGGCGCCTCGCGGCGCCGCGGGTTGGGAATCCCCCGCTCCGGGCTCAGAGGAGGAAGACCACGACGACGATGGCCCCGAGGAGGGCTGCGATCCGCACGGCGGTGTGGCTCGAGTCCCCCAGGCCCGCGAAGGCCCCGAGGAACAGGGACACGGCCACGAAGAAGGCGCCGATGCCTCCGAGGGCCGCGGCCACGAACCCGATCGCCGCCGTCGAGACGATGTAGCCGGCATAGGTCCGCATGAGGAAGCCCGCCAGCAGCGCGAACAGCCCGAAGACCAGGAAGGTCAGATTCTGAGGGGGCGACTTCGCGACTTCCCACAGCTTCTCACCCATGGTTGGCATCGCGCCACCTCACAGGAAGAAGGTCGCGGGGCTCGACAGGATCATCAGCAGGGCGACGAAGGCGAGGATCAGCAGGAACAGGCGGATGAAGATGTCCAGGTTCTCGATGGCGACCGCTCCCAGGATCAGCCCGCCCACGAGCAGGAACAGGCCGAAGTCCATCCCGGACGGTCCCCATGTCGTCACGAGGCTGTCATTCGGTCCGCTCGGGTTGTGGCCCAGGTTGATCACGACGCCGCCCACCGCGAGCAGCAACAGACCCAGGCCGACAGCCCCTACCACGAGCCACTGCGCCCTAGACGTCCCATACGTCGGCATCATCGGAGGTGGAGGTGCTTGCACGGCTATCCCATCCTGGAGCAGGATTAGCTATGTCCCTATTAATATAAATTACGATGGATGGCAGATTCCCCTTGATATCCGTTGCGATGCGCCGGACCTTCCGGGCGGCCGTCTTCCGAGGGGCGCGGTCTCTACCGGAGACGCTCCCCGTCCGACGTGCGCGCCCGGCGTCCTGCACCCGGCGAACGCTCCGCCGCCCGAGGACGCAGGGGCCGACGCCCTTCCGGAACGGGGTCGGGCGTTCGTTGCGGTCCGGGTCCGAGAGGGTCTTGGGCACGGTTCCCCGGGGCCGGTGCCCCTAGGGTGCCGCGGGGCCATGCCCGAGGATGCGAAGACCGCCGGCTCCCCGCAGGACCGCGAGGACCGCGGTCTCCCCGGGGATGAGGGGCATCGGCCGGTCCGCGACGGCCTTGAGGGAGGTCCCGACGTCGCCGAGGACGACCGGGCGGGAGTAGAGCCCTGCCTGGAGGTGGAAGCCCCGGGCGCCCGCGTCCACCGGATCTTTCGCGAACTCGACGCGGTGGAAGGGGCGGACGGTCGCCTCGGCCGAGGACACGACCGCCGCGTCCGCGGTGAGGACCGCGCCGCGTTCGATCTCGTCCGCCTCCACGCCTTTGAGGGCCACGCCCACGCGGCTCCCTGGCGGGGCCTCGGTCTGGTCCTCGTCGAAGCGCTGGATGGACCGCACGAGGACGCTCTTGTCCAGGGGGGCGAGCCGGAGCTCGTCGTGGACGCGGAGCGTTCCCCGCCGCACGAACCCGAGGGCCACCGTGCCCACGCCGCGGACCGCGAACGCATGGTCGAGGACGACCGTGCACAGGGAGCCCGCGTCCCTTGCCACGTCGATCCCGGGGAGGAACTCGCGGAAGCGGCGGACGGACTCGTCGCCCTGCCACTCCATCGCGACCCAGCCGGGGAGCCGGTCTTTCGCGATGGCCCTCGCGCGGTCCGCGGTGTCGGGGTTCCTCAGGATGAGCAGGCCGTGGCGTCCCTGCGCCCCGAGGGCGATGACCGTCTCCCCGAAGGCCGCGTCCAACGCGTCCGCGGCCAGCACGGAGAAGTCGGCCAGGGAGGCGACCTGGAGCATCGGGGTCACGCGCTCCGGGTACGTGGCGGGCGCGATCGCCGTGATCGCCACCTCGCCCTCCTTCTTGTTCCAGAAGAGCAGGTCGCTCTCCGTGCCCTTCTTTCCGATCGTGGAACCGAGCTGCTTCAGGAAATCCATGTCCGCGCCGAACAGGCCCAGGGTCAGGCAGGCTGAGGGGACGCCCACGCCGCACGCATCCGGGCAGAGGATTTGGGGGTTTCGGTATCGCGTCGCTCGCCCTCCATGGGCCAAAGATGGGCTACATTATGACTTTGATATGGCTGTTTGAATGTCAACACGGCTCTGTTCTAAGGGAGGGAAACGCTTTTGACACCCTAGTGTATGGAGGGACTGAGGTCAAACATGCCGTACACGTACCAGGGATGGACGCTGTACTCGCGAGATGTGAAGCTGAAGAAGGGACCGAAAGTCACGATCTACTTCTTCAGCAAGAGGAAGCCCAAGTCCGGCAAGCCCATGGACGAGATGCCCAAGGGCCGAAAGGTCGGCGTGAACAAGCGCACGGGCCTGCCGTTCCTGCGGAAGTCCTAGACGGGCCACGTCTCGACGAGATCCGCCGAGGCATGCGGGGGAGGCCCTCGGCACCTTACTTTTGTCTCCTGAACCGTCACGCGGAGCGCCGTCTCGGGAACCGCGTCCCCGTTGTCCATTTCGTTGACCCTAACTTCTGAGAAGGAGGGCGCGCTGGCCCGCGTCCATCTGGTGCGCGTCCTCCGCGCGCCGTTTCCCCCAAGGCGCACGCCCGATGAGCTCCACCGCGTCCCCTGACCCCTCCCTGTTCCAGCGGGTGTCCCGCACCGCGCAGGGCGTCCTCCCGTCGGCCCGCGCCATCCCGGCGGACGCGTGGCCGCTCATCGCCGCGCGCATGCTCACGAACTTCTCGAGCGGTTTCCTGACCGTGATGCTCACGATCTACCTGGCGATCGCCGGGATGAGCCCGCTCACGATCGGGCTCGTCGTCTCGACCCAGGGGCTGGTGGGCGGGCTGCTCTCCATCCCGATCGCGATGCTCGCGGACAACTTCGGACGGAAGCGGTTCATCGTCCTGGGCCTCCTGATGAGCGCCCTCGCCGGTGTCGTGTTCCTGCTCACCCTGGACCCCGTCCTCGTGTTCGCGGGTGCCGCCATGATGGGCCTCTCGACCGCGAACGCCAACGCGCCCTTCGTGGCCATGCTGGCGGGGCAGACCTCCTCGGAGGACAACCGAAACCAGACGTTCGCCATGCTGAGCTTCCTCGCCGGGATCGCCTACGCCTCCGGGTCCCTCGCGGCGGCCGCACCCACGACGATCTTCGCGCCGTACTTCGGCCTCGGTGCCGTCGACTCGTTCCGACCGCTCTTCTTCATCCAGTCCCTCCTCGGGGTCGCGGCCGCCCTGATCGTCCACCTCCGGGTCCGAGACGTCCGCGAGGCGACTCCGGAGGGTCTGCGTCCCCGGCGGTCCTTCATGAGGCTGCCGCGGAAGTCCATGCCCATCATCGTACGCCTGTCCGTCCTCGGCCTCATCGGCCTGGGCGCGGGCGTCATCCTCCCGCTCTTCTCCCTCTGGTTCTACCTCCGCTTCCACCTCGACGTCTCCGTGATCGCGCCGTACTTCGGCGCGATGAACTTCCTCACCGCGTTCGCGTCCCTCCTGGCCCCGCGCCTCGCGCGCGACCACGGCAGCGTCGTCGCCATCGTGGGGACCCAGATCTCGTCCGTGGCCCTCCTGGTCTCCATCCCCTTCATGCCCACCTACATGCTCGCGGGCGTCCTCATGATCGCGAGGAGCGTCTTGATGAACATGGCCGGGCCGATCCAGACGTCCTTCACGATGGGGCTCGTTGCCCCGGACGAGCGCGCGACCGCCTCGAGCATCATCAACACCTTCGACGCGGTGCCGCGGGCGTTCGGTCCTTCCATGGGCGGCTACTTCTTCTCCCTCGGCCTGCTCGGCCTCCCCTTCTTCGTCACGGCCATCATGTACGTTTCGTCGATCACCTCGTTCTACTTCCTTTCCGCAACATGCATCCGGCCGCCACCGTTCCGCCGGGAGCGGCCTCCCGTCGCCTCGATGGCGGGCGTTGATAACGGGAGCCCAGGCCTTTTATGGGTCCGCCGGGACTCGCGGTCCCGTGGCGCTCCCCCCCTCCACGGAGGGTTCCAGCCCCGCCCCTCGGACCCGGCTCATCGCCGAAGAGCTGCTCCTCTACGACAAGGACGGCCAGTCCCTCCTGGACGACCACGCGCTGCGGATCCTCATCGCCCTCCACCAGGAGACCCTGACAGCTCAGGAGATCTCCCAGCGGTACAAGATCCCCATCGCCCCCTGTTATCGCCGCATCCGGCGCCTCCTCTCCCTGGATCTGATTTCCGAGGCGGGGTACGTGACGGGAGGCCGTCCCCCTCCGGCCCGGCTCTACAAGTCCGGGGTCCATGTCGTCACGATCACCTACGTGAGCGGCCGGATGACCCTCGACCCCCTGCTTCGCAACGGGACCGCGGCGACAACCCTCCTGGCCCCCCGGCGCGATCTCACGCAGGCGCGAACAGCGGCTCCAGCCCCGCACGGTAGCGGGCCCGGTCCGAGCGCATGACGTCCGGGTTCGCCTTGCGCTCCAGCGCCGCGTAGTACGCGAGGAACTGCAGCGGCACGACAGAGAGGACGGGACGCAGCTCCGGGGGGGTCGGAGGCACCCGCACGTCCACGTCCGCGGCCTCCCCGACGACGGTCACGTCGGCACCCGTCCGCGCCAGGCCCCGCAGGATCTCCCCTTCCCGCTCGTCATCGTCGCTCGATCGAAGGGCGATGACCGCCTCGCGCCGGTCCAGGGAGAGGAACGGGCCGTGGAGGAACTGCTCCACGTGGTATCCGCTCGCCGGGAAGCTGCACGTCTCTCGGATCTTCAGGGCGGCCTCAAGGGCGGTGACCTGGTCGAGCCCGCTCCCCAGGAATGTGACGCGGCCGTGCGCCGCCACGCGCTTGGCGAGGCGCCGCACGCGGGCCTCGCAGGCGAGCGTTTCCTCCAGGAGGGCAGGGAGCCCGTCCAGGCCGTCCGGGAACAACTCCCGCGGTTCGTCCGCCACGTCCTCCGCGAGCCGCGCGAAGGCCGCGAGCTGCGTCGTGTAGCTCATCGTGTTCGCCCAGGAATGGTCGTGGACGGAGCCGATGACGAGCATCTCCTCCGCGACCTCGGCCATCCGCGTCCCCGGGAGGCCGCAGAGGCCGCGGGTCGCGACGCCGGACCGACGGGCGAGGGCCAGGGCCTGGTTCGTGGTCGAGGTCGCCCCGCTGTGGCTCACCCCGAGGACGGTGGCGTCCGCGGGGAGCGTGTACCCGTGGAGCAGGTCGTAGGCGTGCACCGCCCGCACGGTGACGGCGTCTCCACGGGCCTCCTGCAGGAGTTGCGCGCCGATCATCGCCGCGTGGAAGGAGGTGCCGCATCCCGTGACGATGAGCGTGCGCGACCTGCCGAGGAACGCGCGCGCGTCCACGTGGCGCAGCCCGTCCAGGGTCTCCCGCACGAAGGCGGGCTGCGCGCGGATCATGTCGTGCATGTGGTACGGGTGCCGCGAGCGCGGGTGATCGAACTGGACCATGGCTGCCGGATGGGCGGGCGCCTCTTTAACGCCGCCGCCCCGGCCGTCACAGGCGGAGGAAGAGCCACGGCACCCCGAACGCCTGGAGGACCACCGCGACGATCAGGGAGAGCATGAACAGGCCGCCGTAGTCGCGGTTCAGGATGAACGCGAAGCCGACGAACCAGAGCGGCCAGGACTCCTTCGGGAAGCCCTCCGGAGGGCCGTCGGGCTTGGGTGAGCGGAACACCTTCACCGCGAGGCGGAGCCGCGGGAGGCTCAGGAAGACGAGGAGGACGAGCCAGGGCAGCCAGCCCAGGAGGACCAGCGGGACGACGCTGACGTACATGAGGACGAAGATGCCGATGGACGCGGCCCGCGCACGCCGCTCCCCGAGCCGGACCGGGAGCGTGTGGATCCCCTTCTTCGTGTCGTCCTGGATCTTGTCGATGTGCTTCCCGAAGAGGACGCCCGTGGTCCCGAGGGCGTACGGGAACGACGCGAGGATGACCCACCACGGCAAGGTCCCCGTGATGCAGAAGTAGGAGCCGCCGATCATGAGCGGGCCCCACGTCAGGAACACCGCGGGCTCGCCGAGTCCCAGGTACTTCAGGGGGAACGGCTTGCCGGCGTACGTCATCATGACGAAGCCGCCGAGGAGCGCGAAGACGAGGACCAGCGGCCCCTGGACCCACGTCAGGTAGAGGCCGATGGCCACCGGGATCAGCGTCGTGCCGATGGCCCAGGTGAGGAGCTGCTTCTCCGTGAACAGTCCGGCGACGAGGGGATGCGGCCCGTATTGCGCGCGGAAGTAGTTGTCCGTGTCCACGCCCTGCTTGTAGTCCCAGTAGTCGTTGAACAGGTTGCTCGCGCCGTGGGCGACGACGAGGCCGACGGCCACGAGGGCGTAGAGGGCCCAGTTGAAGCGGCCATCCAGGGCGGCGAAGAGACCGCCCAAGGTCGCGGAGAGGAACGTCATGACGAGGACCGCGCCGCGGGTCGCGATGAGCCAGCGGGCGAACGGATCGAGGCGGTCGAAGTCGCCCTTGTCGATGCGCGGGATCACGCGGAGCGCGGCGACCCACATCTTCGGGCTGACGGTCATCTCCTGCCCCGCCCGCGCGATGCCCGCCCCGGTCATAAAGCCCTAGGGCCATCCCCGGGGGGTACGCCTCCGGGGCCGGGCGGCCGAGGGCGTGTGCTACGCAAAGAATAGTGGAACTGGAGCGGGAGATGCGTGGAAGGCTCCTTCCGCGATCAGGAGCATCTCGCCTCCGGGAGAATTTCCCTGGGAGGATGCCAGGTGGCGAGATTGGGCGATCATTGAGTCCCCCATGGAGTCCCCTCCGGTTCCACAATTAAGTGTGTAGCACACTCCGATGGAACGAATCGGAACCCTTTTCCGGGGCGCTCCGTTGCGCGGAGTCATGCGCCTCGTCGCGTGGGTCCGCGCCTCCCAGGCCGTCCTGTTCGAGGCGGCCCTCGCGCCCGCGTGCGTCGGGACCGCGGCCGCCGTCACGGCGGGCTCTCCCTTCAACGCCGCCTACTTCGGCCTCATCCTCCTCTCCCTCGTGGCCATCCAGGCGGGCGCGAACCTCCTCAAGGGCTACTACGAGTCCCGGGACCGGTCCGTGCCGCCCTCGTCCGCGGGCTCGTGGATCGCCTTCGACAGCGGTGCCGCGGTCGGGCTCGCCAAGGATCCGCGGAACGTGCTGCGGGCCGCGTGGACGTGCCTGGCCTTCGGCGTGGCCGCGGGGCTCGCCCTCGTGGCCCTCACGGGGAGCGTGCTCCTGCTCGCCTTCGGCGTCGCGGGGTTCGTACTCGCCTGGAGTTACAGCTCGCCGCCGCTCCAGCTGAGCTATCGCGGCATCGGGGAGGCGTCCACGTTCCTCGCCTTCGGGCCGATCATGACCGCGGGCGCCACGGTGGCCTTCGGCACCGCGGGTCTCGTGGAGAGCTTCCTGGCCTCCCTGGTCCTGGGCTTCCTCGCGGCCGCCATCTCGTTCGCCCGCTACTTCCCGAACGAGCCGGAGGACCGGGCGAAGGGGAAGCGCACGCCGGTGACGATCCTGGGGGCGAGGAGGGCCGCTTCCGTGCTCGTCGGCCTGTGGTGGGCCCCGCTGGGCGTTGCGCTGCTCTGGTATTCCCAGGATCCGCGCTTCCTTTGGGCTCTCCTGCCCCTGCCGTTCCTCCTGGCGGCGTGCTTCCTTCTGCCTCGCGCGGTGGCAGACCGCGGGAAGTTCTCCCCCGTCATCGGGTTGACGGTGCTCGCGCACATCTTCGCGGGCGCAGGTCTCGTGCTCGCCCTCCTGGCGTGAGGCGTCCAGTGAGATCCGGGGGGATTCCCACTTTCGCGGTACTCTCCCCCACCTCGCTTCATGCTGATGGAGGTCCTTTCGTCTTTTGCCGAAAATCGGGGGGAGTCACTTGGCACGCCGATCGACCCTGAATCGCGTGAGGCGATCGAGATTCAGGAGACGGGAATCCGGATTCATCGTCACCTGGGACGTGAACAGTGCCGACCGGCCAGTCGCCCACCGCGTCCGCTACTTTGTGTTCGGGACCACGGTTTCTTGCGGCGGGCGCGTGTATCACTACTCCGGGTTCGTGGAGAAGGACGGTGTGCGCTACTTGGGCCAGTCGGTGATTTTCGTGAGGCCGTCGCTCCTCCGAGAGATTGACGCGTTCCTCGTGCGCAACGGGGTGGACCACGAAGCCACACCGGCGATCCTGGGCTGACGGGGTTTTTCGTTTTTTGATGAAAGAGCGGGTGGCGGTCTGGACGCTTTTTCATCATTTAGCGAAAAGAGATTCCCACGACGCAGACACCACGGGCACCTGACCCCGGACCAGGGGCTGGCTCGAGGTCGATGCGATTCCATGCTCCCTAGAGGAGGGGAATGAGCAGGTACGCCACGGTCATCCCGATTCCCAGGAACAGCACGGCCTGGATCGTCCCCGCGTTCGCGGGCATGTGCCGCGGATATTCGCGGAAGTAGGCGCGGAGCACGCGGATGGACTTGGTGAGCGGGACCACGGCGACCAGCCCGAGGAGAGCGAGCCAGGGCATCCATCCCACCGCGGCGGCCGCCACCAAGAACGCGATCGCCACCGCGACCATGGCGAGGTAGAGCCGGTAGGATCGCTCGAGCCCGAGGCGGGCCGGGCTGGTGCGCTTTCCTCCCCCTGGGTCCGTCTCATGCTCGGGCATCTTGTTCACGCAGAGGAACGCGGCGACGAGGGGCCCGAGCGGGATCGTGGCGAAGCGGGCCTGCCACGAGAGGGCGCCCGTCCGGACGGCGTGCGCGCCCAGCCTGCCGATGGGACCGAACACCACGCCGACCGCGACGTCGCCGAGGCCATGGTACTGGAGGGAGAAGGGCGGCAGGGTGTAGAAGACCGCGAAGGCACCGCCGACGAGGCCCAGGAGAATCAACAGCCATCCGTTCGGCCGCGTGAGGGCGAGGAGGACTCCTAGGAGCCCACCGATGGCGTAGAGCGCGATCCACACACGGCGATGGGCCGCGACGGTGAGCTGGCGGTCCGGCAGGACGCGCGCTCCGCCGGTGAAGGGGCTCACGAGGTGCGGCGGGAGGTCGTCCACGCCGTTCAGGAAGTCCACCGTGTCGTTGCTCATGTTCGTGGCGGCCTGCAGGGCCACGACGCCCGCGAGCGTCGCGAGGAAGGCCACGAGGTCGAAGGCCGCGGCCCGCCCGTACGCGATCGCGGTCCCGAGCACCACGCCCATGATTGAGGCGACGAAGGAGGGCGGCTGGGTCGCCTTGAACCAGACCCGCAGGGAGGCCATCCGGTCAATCCCATGCCGTCTGGTCCTTGCGAAGGACGCGCACCTCGAGGAGCGTCAGCGGCCCGGGGCCCGGGTTGACGACGGTGTGCGTCTCGCCGCGGACCATCCGAACCGCGTCGCCCGGTCCGACCTCGATGGGCGGATCGTCGCCGAGGAGGACCTGGCCGTGGCCCTCGAGGAAGTAGAAGATCTGCGCGTAGCGGTGGCGGTGCGGCGGGGACTTCACGCCCGGCCCCATCTGGGCGATCCCCATGAGCATGAAGTTGCTGTCGTTCGGCCCCATGATCTTCTTGTCCACGATGCCCGGGCCGATGCCCTTCTCCCAGGGCTCCTGCGGCAGCCGCCGCACGGGCGCGGTCTTGTCGAACACGGTCTCCACGGCTCCGACCTCCGGCGCCTACCAGGGCGAGGCTCTATTAGAAGGTCGATGG
>OFHK01000209.1_pt1 | contig 18880 bp, 12 predicted proteins | sample 1521951 | NCBI WGS metagenome assembly OFHK01 (sample SAMEA2468436, study PRJEB22500) | soil metagenome | biome: Glassland; feature: Farmland; material: Clay | place: Australia | collected 2013-01-31 | depth 0.55 m
CCCAGGGGCAGCGGCCCGAGGAGATCGCGGCCGTGCTGGCGCCGATCCGATCGGTGCTGCCCCGCCGATGATCGGGATCGGGGGCATCCGCGCTCGTGGGCTCATGGGCCTGGCGTTCATTTCCGCTGTCGTGCTCGCGGCGTGCACCGGCGGCGCGCGCGGTTCGGGCGGCGTGCACCAGTGTGTAACCGCCGCAGAGCATGATTACGACGGCGCCGCCGATCGTGATCAGGTCCGGCCAGTCTCCGAACAGCAGGAAGCCAAAGGCAGCGCCCCAGATCAGCTGGGAATACATGAACGAAGACACTACCGACGCGGCCGCGTAGCGGAAGGCGAGGATCAGCAGCAGATTGCCGAAGCCCTGCAGCTCGCGTGGCGGCTCGATCTCCGGGGGTACCTGCCCGACGTCCTCGTGGCCTCGGGCCATCCCTCGCCGAGCATCCGGAAGAGGGCCCTGGACGTCCTCCGGGCTTGGGCGCCAGAGCAGTGGATCGCCCGCGTCATCGAGCGGCTCGACGACGAGGAGCACAGCACCGGAGGCCGGATCGTGCTGGCCGATTTCGCCGACCGGACGGGCGATTCCGCGCTGGCCACCACGTTCACGGAAGCGTTCCGCGTGGACCTCAACCAGTCCCGCACGTTGCGCCTCATGCCGGCGGCGGATCTGCGGCGGACGCTGCGGTTGATGCAGCGGGACCCGCGCAACGCGCTCACGCCGGAGCTGGCGCGCGAGGTCGACGTGCGCGGGGGGCTCAAGGCGGTGCTCGCCGGCGGGATCAATGCGGCCGGCGGCGGATTCGTGCTGACCGTGGAGCTGCTGGAGCCCGAGAGCGGCAACGTGATCGCGGCGTTCCGCGAGAACGCGCGCAAGCCCGGCGCGCTGACCAGCATGCTCAACTACTACCGAGCCATTCCCTGGAGCGTCGCACAGCAGAGGCGCCTCGGCGTGCGCAAGGTCCGCGTGCCGACGCTGCTGCTCTGGGGCCGCGAGGACCTGGTGAGCCCGCTGTCCACCGGCGAGCGCCTCTCCGCGGACCTCCCCGACGCCCGCCTCGTGGTCTTCCCCCGCTGCGGTCACATGCCCATGGTGGAGGCCGCTGCGCTCGTCGTCCCGCTCTGGCCCTCGACTTGACCTGAGCCGCCGGCGGGCATACAAACGACAGCGATGAGGCGCTGCAGCGCATGCGGGGGAGGGGTGGAGGATGCGTTCCGCTTCTGTCCGCACTGCGGCCGCTCGCAGCGGACGAAGATCGTCGAGTACTTCCGCGGCCACCCGGACGTCGGCGACGGCGGGCTGCGCGTCTCCGTCTACCTGACCGAGCCGCGGCACGCGTGCCTCAGCGTCTGGCGCGCCGACGAGGCGCACGCCGCGGCGCGACGCCTCCGCCAGCAGCGGCTCGATCGCATAGGGCGGGTCGACCGCGACGGCGACGCCCGCGCTCTCGTCGCCCACGAGGTACGAAGCGCAGCCGAGGTCGTCGTCGACGAACTGCGTGAAGAGCACGGGTGCGGAAAGGGGCGTCGAGCCGTCGGGCGCGAAGCGGGTGACGATCTCGGCCGGGTAGGCGCGAAAGGTGAGGATGTCGAGCGGAATCTTCTCATAAAAGAGGCCGGCGCCGCCGCGCACCGCCGTCCTTTCGTCTCGCGTCGGCGCCCAGACGAACGCCGCGCGCGGAGCGAACTCTGCCGCCTGGCTCGACGAGCTGTCGTGATCGAGACGCGCGCCCAGGCTCAGCGTGAAGCGGGGCGCGATCGACCACTGATCCTGGGCGAAAAATCCGGCATCGGTCTGCGCGGCGTCGAGCGCGGCCGCGGGCGCGAAGCCGATCGTCTGGCTCGTCGGGCCGTTCTCGCGCAGGACGACGACGGAATTGTTGCGCACCGTGCCGTGGTAGCTCGCATGGCTCACGTCGTAGCCGAAGAGCAGCAGATGATCCCCGGCGCCGTGCATGACGCCTGCGTGATCGATCTGCGAAAGCCCGTAGAGACGGCTGTAGCGGTCCTGGTTGTTGAACCAGTCGCCGCTGTTCTGTGCGGGGAAGAGGACCAGCGGGCCGTTCTGTCCGCTCGACGGCCAGGCGTGAATATCGATCTGCTTCGCCGAAAACACCGTGTCGAGCACCGACGAGCCGAGAATCGCGCGCTCGTTGAGCCCCGCCTGCCAGCCGCGCCGCCGCAGATCGGCCGTCACGGCGAGCGGATTGAACGTGTTCATGTTCACGTAGCTCAGGTTCTCGGGATAGAAAGTGAACGTGCCGGTGAGGTGATTCGACTGGTTCGCTTCCCAATCGAACTGCGTCTGAGAATCGAAGGTTTCGAAGACCTTGTCGTTTTTCAGATCGGGCTGGCCGGGCACCTGCACGCGAACGAAGCGGTATTCGAACGACTGGAACAGGAACAGCCGGTTCTTGAGCAGCGGGCCGGCCACGGTAAAGCGCGGCGTGATCGATTCCAGGCCGACAAAACGGCCGTCCCGATAGCGCGGTCGAGGGAAGAAATCGGTGAAGAGGACGTTCCATTTGTTCGTGCCGCTGCGCGTCGCCACCTCGGTGACGCCGCCGGCAAAACGCCCGTATTCGGCAGCAAACGGGTTCGGCAGCACCTTCCCCGATTCCACCGCGTCGATCGGCAGGCTGATCTCCGGCTGCCCCGTCACCGGAGCGCTCGCGCTCGCCTGATTCAACAGCGTGGCGCTGGCCGATGGGCTCGCGCCCTGGATGTCGAGCAGGCCGTCGGGTCCGCGAATCACGCCGGGAATGAGAGGCAGCGCGTCCTGGAATCGTTCGCTGACAAGCGGGGCGAGCTGCAACATCCTCTGCGTGATCGCCGGGGCGGCCGTGCTCGTGGAGGTGGTTTCGACCCCGGTGGACGGGCGGCCTCTGACCGTCACCCTCTGCTCGATTTGCCCGAGGGCCATTTCCAGGTCGGCTTTCGCCGCCACGCCGGCCTTCACGGTGACCGTCTGGCTGGCGGCGCGGAACCCGGGTGCCCGGCCCGTCACGGTGCACTGGCCCGCCGGCACGTGGCGGAACAGGTAGCGCCCGGATTCGTCGCTGATGGTCCCCCGCGGCTGCTTTTCTTTGCGACAGGCCAGCGTGACCTCCGCGTTGGGCATGAAACCCAGCGTGCCGGAGGTGTCGAGCGTCCCCCCCGTCCCTTCCCCCGTGCCCCAGGCTCCCGCCTGCGCCCTGGCCAGGCCGCAGGCGAGCGCCGCCATCGCCGCCAACTGCACCACCACCCGGCGCCATTGACGCCCGATTGACATCAAATAAGCCTTTCCCAGGAAGGACTCGAAGAGCGGAAAGAATCCCTGCCCCGGCCGTACGAACCCTTGGAAACTCCAATCACATCATACGTGCCCAAAGTGGAACGATTCACCTTGAGACATAGGTTTTCGTGAACTTGCTTGCATATCTGGTGCCGAGTCGGGCATCTTAGTGCTTCTGAGTGAAGGGGCTCGGGTTTACCAAGTAACATACACGTTTCCTGCGGAGGTGGGAGTTTGATGCGGTGTGGAAAAATTGTGGCAGCCCTCGGCTTTCTTCTTGCTGTGAGTTACCCTGCTCACGCCCAAAAAACAGCGCCGAAATTCGAATTGGCCGGAACCTATGCCTACATGCGGACCAATATCAAGGGTCCCGGCGGCTATAGCGAAGGCCTGCAGACGAATGGCGGCACCGGCTCGATGACCTTCAACGTAAGCAATTCGATTGGAATCGTCGCGGAGCTCGGCGGCTACAACTCGAGCACCATCAGCTCGGCCGGCGGCAAGGATATTTCCTTCGCTTCCTATCTCTTTGGCCCGCGTTATTCCTTCCGGAAGTGGGACACCCTCACGCCCTACGTCCAGACGCTCTTTGGCGGAGTCAAGGGCAACAACGCGCTTACGGTGGGAGCTAACGGACAAACTGGAACGATTGGCACCGACTCGAATGCCTTCGCCTGGACGCTCGGCGGCGGCCTGGATGCCAAAGTGACGAATTACCTGGCGGTCCGCGTCTTTCAGGCCGATTACTTCCTGACCAAATGGTCAGACGGCGTTTCGAACCGGCAGAATAACTTCCGCATCGAAACCGGCCTGGTTTTCCGCTTCGGGAAACGATAAGGCGGTTTCGCCCCCGATTCGTGGTAGGGGCGGGGTCTCCCCGCCCCTTTTCACCTCAAGCACGATCGGCCCAACAACTCCGCGCGCCCTCGCGCTAATTTCCCGCCGTGCCCCGAAGCGCCAATCATGGAAACCATCGATGTTGAGCGTCGGCGTCCGCTGTGCCTTCGGATTCACATACAGCCTGTGCGCGAGGCGGTAGAAGTAGCCCGAATATCAGTGGAAGGACAAACGTGTTTGCGAGCCGGGGCAGGCTCGATCATCGAACATGAACGGGGAGGGAATCGGCCGAATGCGAGCCGATTCCCGCTTCAGGCAGAGGGGAGGTGGCCGCCCACAGGCTGGGCTTGAGGCTTGCCTTCGGTGCCGGCGCCGCGGTCGATCTCGATCGAGCCCTTGAAGTAGGCTCCGTCCTCGATCATGATCCGCGCGGTTGTCAGGTCGCCGACCACCGAGCCGTCCTTCTTGATCTCGATCCGGTCCTTCGCGCGCAGGTTTCCCTTCACGTTGCCGAAGACGATCACCTCGCGCGCCTGCACGTCGGCGGTCACGCGCGCCGTCGCGCCAATGGTCAGCCGGCGCTCGCCCAGGTGGACGTGCCCGTCCACCGTGCCGTCGATCTGCAGATCTTCGTTGCCGCTGATTTCACCCTGAACGCGCAGCCCAGCCCCAACGCGGGCTCCGCCGCGTTCGGCGGCCGGTGTGGAACGTGGCGGTTCGCTTGGCGTCATGGGCTTGGCCTCCTGGGCGGGTTTGGGCTGAATGGGCGGCGCGGGCGCCGCCGGGGTCTTTGGTTCCGGTTCACGCGGTACTTCCCGCTTCTTTCCTGTCCACATGCGGTTTCCTCGGTCGTTATCTCGGCCGGCGCGTATACGCGCGCGGCACGGAACGAACCCTCACTGTAGAACGCGGTTGCAAATCGTGGCAAGCCGGAAATCGGCGCTTGCCGTCACGCAAGCACCGGCCCGCTGCTCGCCCGCGCCGCGCGGCGGAAAATCCCGTGCCGCCAAACCTCGCGCGGCCGCCCGGGCCCGCACGCCGCGGCTAATACTTGCGCAGCACGCCGACCACGCGCCCCTGCACCTTCACGTCTTCGCCGGGGACGAAGATCGGCTCCATCTCCGTGTTGGCGGGCTGCAGCCGCACGCGGCCGCCCGGCTCCCGGTAGAAGCGTTTGAGCGTGGCCTCTTCGCCGCGCACCAGCGCGACCACGATCTCGCCCGTGTTGGCCACCTGCGTCTGTTCGACGACGATGTAATCGCCGTCAAGAATGTGGTCGTCGCGCATCGAATTGCCCTTCACCTGCAGCACGTACGTGTTCCGGCCGCGGCTGAAATCCCCCAGCGAAATCGCTTCCCGCTGTTCCACCGCTTCGAGCGGCTGGCCGGCGGCGATGCGCCCCACCAGAGGCAACTCGATCGTCTGGCGTCCGAGCACCTCTTCGCGTACCGGCCGCGGCAGATGGATGATCTCCACCGAGCGGCTGCGATTGTGACCGCGGCGGATGAAACCCTTGCGCTCGAGCGTGGTCAGATGTTTGTGCACCGTCGCGAGCGAAGCGAGGCCGAGCGATTTGGCCATCTCCTCGTAGCTGGGCGAATAGCCGCGCTTGTTGAGGAATCCCACCAGGAAATCCAGCACCTGTTTTTGCCGTTTGGTCAGGGCCATGGCGCCTCCGGACACTGGAAGTGTGCGAAAGTACTGTAGGCGAAGAGAAGGCGAAGTATCAAGAGAAACTTTTTCGCTGTTGCTTCCCGTTCATCCCCCGTGCCCGGTTCCCCGCGCGCGACGTGTCTCTCGCGCGTCGCGCCGTGAATGCAGACTTTTTCGGTCCGCGCGGCGGCGTGCGTTTTGTTTTCGGCGCTCGCGCGCTGTGATAGAGTACGAGCAAATGGGCATTCGGAGAGTGACTCGTGGAAGAGAACTCCAAAACTTCATCTTTCTCATGGATGATCGGTGGTCCGCAGGGCAGTGGCATCAACGTCAGTGCCGAAACTTTCGCCAAGGCGCTTTCGCGCGCCGGCTATTACGTCTTCGGCCAGATTGAATATCACTCGAATATCAAGGGCAAACACAGCGCCTACCGCTTGCGCATTTCCGGCCAGCCGGTCCATTCGCACGTCGAGACGGTCCATCTGCTCTCGGCGCTCGACGAAGAGACGCTGGTCGGCGACCTCTATCATGAATTTCCGGCCCATCCGGGCCACGCGCACGAGATCGCGCCCAACGGCGCCATCCTCTACGCCGAGGAAAACCGCAAGTACATCGAGTGGATCGAACGGGACGACATCCAGTTCTGGGAGATGCCCTACGCCGAACTGCTCGAGCGGGCCCTCACCGAGATGGGCAAGCCCGGCCAGGCACGCGCCTATCGCATCATGAACAACAGCATGGTGCTTGGCGCCTCGGTCGGCGCGCTCGGTTTCGATTTCGAGCCGGTCGCCGAGGCGATTCGCGACAGTTTCGGCGCCAAGGCCGGCAAAGTGGCCGAGATGAACGTGCTCGCCGCGCGCCACGCCTGCGACTACGCTCGCGAGCATTTCGCCGCGAAAACCGCCTACCGGCTGCCGGATCCTCCCGCGCGCCGCGACCAGCTGCTGATCAAGGGAACGCAGGCGGTCGGAATCGGCAAGCTTCAGGCCGGCTGCGGCATTCAGACCTACTATCCGATCAGCCCGGCGACCGGCGAGAGCGTCTACCTCGAGGAAAACCAGGGCGACCACAACCTGGTCGTGCTGCAAACGGAGGATGAGGTTTCGGCCATCGACTCGGCGGTGATGGCGGCGCACGGCGGCGTCCGCTCCTCCACGTCCACCTCCGGTCCCGGCTTCGCGCTCATGCCCGAGGGTCTCGGCTTCGCCGCGATCACCGAGGCACCCGGCCCGGTCGTCGTCATCTACCAGCGCGGCGGGCCCTCTACCGGGCTGCCGACCCGCTGGGAGCAGGGCGACCTCACCTTCGCGCTCTCGGCGGGCCAGGGCGATATCCCGCGCATCGTCATCGCCTCCGGCGATATCGAGGAGAGCTTCTACGACACCTTCGACGCCTTCAATTACGCCGATCGCTATCAGTTGCCGGTGATTATTCTGGTCGACAAGCACCTGTCTTCCAGCTACCAGACGATTCCCGTCTTCGACACCTCGAAACTCGTTATCGATCGCGGTCCCGTGTTCGACGCCTCGAAGAACGGCCACGGCGAATTCTTCCGCCATGCCTTCACGCCGAACGGTGTCAGCCCGCGCTCGGTTCCCGGCCAGCCCGGTGGCGCATTCTGGACCACAACCGACGAGCACGATCCGCGCGGCCACATCACCGAGAGCATCCCGAACCGCCTGTTGATGATGGAGAAGCGGATGGGGAAGCTGGCGCTGGCGGCGCGCGAAATTCCGGCGGAGAAGAAGTTCCGACTGGTGGGCAGCGGCCGCACGCCGGTGCTGGCGCTGGGCTGGGGCTCGACCAAGGGAGCGATCGTCGATGCGCTCCGCCGCATCGATCCCGAAGGCAGCACGTACAGCTTCCTGCAGATCCGCATCATGCGGCCGTTCCCGACGGAAGAGGTGCTCCCGATTCTCCAGCGGGCCGGCAAGGTGGTCTGCTTCGACGGCAACTTTTCCGAGCAGCTGGCACAGCTGGTGCGCAGCGAGACCGGCTTCCAGCCGCATCACCGGGTGGTGAAATATGACGGGCGGCCGTTCTCGGAAGACGAGGTCGTAACCGCCCTCGAAAAGGCGGTCTCGGGCGGGAGCGAGCGGATGGTCGTGAGCGGCGGGCGGGTGGTCGAGCCCGAGTTCGCGATGGCGGAATTCGACCGCATGGTGGAGTTGCGGCGCAAACACGGGAAGATGCTGCCCCCGATGGTGCCGCTGCCGCCGGGCTACAACCGTTAGGCCAGGGAGAAGACGATGAGCACAGCCGCGGATCTGAAAACTTACACACCGCAGGATTACAAGGCCGATATCCACAACGACTGGTGTCCCGGCTGCGGCGACTTCGGGATCCTCTCGGCGATCCAGATGGCGCTCGCCAAGCTGCAGATCCCGCCGCACCAGACGGCGGTCGTCGGCGGCATCGGCTGCTCCGGCAAGACGCCGCACTACATGAACACCTACGCCTTCCACACGCTGCACGGCCGCGTGATGCCCTCCGTCACCGGCCTGAAGCTGGCCAACCACGAGCTGACGGTGATCGGCGTGGGCGGCGACGGCGACGCCTACGGCATCGGCGCCGGCCATTTCGTGAGCGGCGGCCGCCGGAACCTGGACATCACCTACATCGTCTTCAATAACGACATCTACGCCCTCACCAAGGGCCAGGCCTCGCCAACGATCGGCAAGGGCGAGAAGACCAAGTCGATGTCGGAAGAGTCGATCATGGAGGCGATCAATCCGATGCTGCTCGGCATCGCCTGCGGCTACACGTTCGTCGCTCGCGGCTACGCCCTCGACACGAAATATCTGGTCGAGCTCATCAGCCAGGCCATTCGCCACCGCGGCAGCGCCCTTGTCGACGTGCTCCAGACCTGCCCTACCTACAACGACCTGCACAGCAAGACCTGGTACGCCGGCCAGGTCGACGGCCAGCCGCGGCTCTACAAGCTCGAAGACACCGGTTACGACCCGCTGGTCCACAACCCGGCCGATCCCGCCGAAATCACCCAGAAAAAGGCGCAGGCCCTGCTGCGCTCGCAGGATCCCTCGGGCCGCATCGCGCTCGGCGTCTACTACAAGCTCGAAGTCCCCACCTACGAGGACTTCCTGAAAGAGAAAATCCCCGCGCTGGAATCGGCGCCGCTGGTCGATCTCGACATCTACCACCGCGACATTACGCCAAACCTGCAAAAGCTGATGTAGCGGGAGAGGCTCTGTGGGGACTTGGTTTCCGTCCGAAGCCAGGCCCCCGCACAGGCCGGAACCCCTGCCAGCGAGTTGGTATGAGTAGCACAGGCTTCAGCCTGTGTTCTTTTCACTCCGCCGCAAGTTCAACTCCATGAGGAACGATCTCGCGAGCCGCCCGCAGCCGCTGCGTCTCGCCGGCGATCCAGGAAGCAAAGAGCACCGCCTGAAGGCTGTGCTACCAAACCTCATCCATGAGCTGAACTCCGTGCCGAAATTGAGGAAAAGCGCACGGGCAGGAGTGCCCGTGCCACGCTACTCAGCGGGGAAGGATAGCTGATCGCCGTCGGCCGGAATGAGCACGCGATCGGAAACCTCGCGCTCCTCGAGCGACCGGCGCAATTCGGCGCGCGTGAGCAGGCAGTGGTTGATCGCTTCCATGTGAACGGCGATCACCGTGGCCTCCGGCGCCAAGGCGCAAACCTCGGCGACGTCCTCGGCCGTCATCGTGATCGGCCCGCCGGTGAGAAATTGCGCCGCGCCGGCATTCACCACGATCACATCCGGCTCGAAGGCCTCGATCGCCTGCCGCACTTCGTCGCACCAGACGGTGTCACCCGCCACGTAGAGTGACGGCTCCTCCGGCGCGCGCAGCAGGAATCCGGATACCGGCGCCATGCTTTCGGCCATCTCGCCATGGCCGTGCCGGCCGCCCGTGCGCACGATCTCGATCCCGCGCCAGGCGCGTGAAGGATCGACCCGCAGCACTTCGGTGAACCCCATCTCGCGCAGGCGCCCTTCGTCCTCCGCCTGAACGAGCAGCGGCAGCCCTTTCGGCAGAATCTCCCCGGCGACCGCGTCGAAATGGTCGCGATGCATGTGGGTGACGAGCGCCGCTTCCACCCCGGCCACGATCGCATCGATCGTGCCGGGCAGGGGAACCAGCGGATTGCGGCGGGGATTCGGCGTTTCGGGAATGGGTGGCATCTCCCCGGCCGGGCCCAGCATGGGATCCACCAGGATCCGCGTGCCGGCCAGGGATACCACCAGTGTCGCGTGCCGCAGGAACTCGATCTTCATGCCGGCCATTTCTGCCGGGGAACCCGGCGGCTATTGATTGTCGGCGGAGGACGAGTCTGCGGGGCTGTTCTCGGCCGAGAAGAAGTTCTTCATGTACAGGCTGCGGTAAATGCGTCCGCCGATTTCCGCGGCGTGCGGGCCGCTGACGCGCGGACCGTAACGGCGCAGCAGGACGACGAGCACGAGCTTGGGATGATGCTTCAGCGAATCGTCGCTGCTGGCGTAGGAGACGAACCAGCCGAGATGACCGCCGCGCGTCACGTCGGTGCAGGTGCCGGTTTTGGCGTAGACCAGCTCACCGTCGGGCGTGTAGCTCTCGCGCGCCGTGCCGAACTCCACCGCGCCGAGCATGCCTTCGCGGATGTCGTCGGCGTAGGGACCGGTCTCGATCCGGCGCTTGAGCCGCGGGGTGAAATCCTTCACCTGCTGCTCGGTGCGCGGATACTGCAGGTAGTAGAGCGAGCCGCCGTTGGCAAACGTCGACATCATCGCCGCCAGCTGCAGCGGCGTGATCTGGATGCCTTCGCCGAAACTCGTCATTTTCCCCACACCGCCCCGCCAGGTCGGAGGCGGTCCCGAGGGGAACGTGCCCGGATGCTCTTCGGGCAGATCCCATCCGGCGCGTTCGCCGAGCCCGAGCAGGTGGGCGTAGCGTTCGACCGTCTGGAAGCCCAGCCGGCGCCCCAGTTCGGCGAAGAACGCGTTGTTCGAATGAGCCAGCGCCTCGGTCAGATTGATCGAGTAGCGGCGCCCCACGCGGATCATGGTGTTGCGATTGATCAGCCCCTGCCGCAGGGCGGCCAGCGCGATCACCGGCTTGATGGTAGAGCACGGCTCGAATCCGGAGGAGAACGCCAGCTTCTGATTGACGATCGAGAGTATCCGGCCATCGTTCGGATCGAGTGCCACCACCGAACCGTAATACCGGCCCAGCGCCGCAATCGCCGCCTGCCGCACTACCGGATCGTCGAACTTGGTGAAATCGCCCGCCGTCACGTCGAACCGCGGGGTGTAGTAGCGGTGGCGCACGTAGCGGCGCCGGGTGGTCCGGTGAGAAGCCACGCGACGGTGCGCCACGGCGTGGTGCCGCACGGCGCGATGCCGCACCGCATGGGAAGTTTTTTTAGGCTTATGTCTTACGGCGGTTGTCTTGCGTTTCGTTTTGGCGGTTGCCGCCGGTTTCGACTGCGCGGCGGCCGGCGTCGTACTGCTTTGCCAAGCCGCGGCCGGCAGGATTCCCGCCAGGATAATCAGTGACAGAAGCGCGATGGTCCCGCGCCATACTGCAGCGTAAGGGTAAAACGACTTGGATTTCGGCACGTTGTTGGACACCCATTCGCCTGGATTACGTTCCGTGGCGCCGCGCACTCCCAAGTCGGATTGTAGGCGAGTCACCCTTGCGGAGCAATAGCTTCAACGACACCTTGTCTATCCAGACAAGGGTCAGCGCGATTTTTCCTTCCCCGCGGCCGCCGCGGCCGCGGCCGGTTGTGCCGCCGGCTTCGCCTTTTCCGTCTCACCGTTCAGCGGCGGCAGCCCACGTTCCTTGCGCAGCACGGCGACCAGCTTGTCGCGAACGTCGTGGTTCTCCTTGAGGAACTGGCGCGCGTTTTCGCGCCCCTGGCCCATTCGCTCGCCCTGGAAGGAGAGCCACGAACCGGACTTTTCCACGGCGCCGACCAGCAGGCCCTGATCGATGAGGTCGTTTTCGAACGAGATGCCTTCGTCGTAAAGGATGTCGAATTCGGCCTGGCGAAACGGCGCGGCCACCTTGTTCTTCACCACCTTCGCCCGCGTGCGCGCCCCGATCACCCGGTCGCCATCCTTGATGGATTGCGCGCGGCGAATATCGAGCCGCACCGAGCTGTAGACCTTCAGCGCGCGGCCGCCTGTCGTGGTTTCCGGGTTGCCGTAGAAGACCCCGATCTTTTCGCGAATCTGGTTGATGAAGATCAGGCAGGTGCGCGATTTCGAGACGATGCCGGTGAGCCGGCGCAGCGCCTGCGACATCAGCCGCGCCTGCAGGCCCATCTGCGGTTCGCCCATCTCGCCTTCCAGTTCCGATTTCGGCACCAGAGCCGCCACCGAGTCCACCACCACCGCGTCCACACCGCCCGAGCGGATCAGCGCTTCGGCGATCTCGCTCCCCTGCTCGCCGTTATCGGGCTGCGAGACCAGCAGGTTGTCGACGTCGACGCCCAGCTTGCGCGCGTAGGCCGGGTCGAGCGCGTGCTCGGCGTCGATGAACGCCACCTGCCCGCCCGCCTTCTGCGCCTGCGCCGCCACGTGCAGCGCCAGCGTCGTCTTGCCGCTCGATTCCGGCCCGAAAATCTCCACCACGCGGCCCCGCGGCAGCCCGCCGACGCCCAGCGCGGCGTCGAGCGACAGCGACCCGGTCGACCTCACGCTGACCGGAACCATCACGTCGCGGCTGCCCAGCCGCATGATCGAGCCTTTTCCGTACTGCTTCTCGATCTGCGCGATGGCGACTTCGAGTTGTTTGAGCCTTTCTTCGGACATGTTTTTCACCTCGCCTTTGCCAGGCTCGCTCAGCCAAACACATCGCGGCCCGCGATTACAAGAAAATCCTGCCGGTCGAACGCCTTTCCGGCAAGAGGCGGTATCGTAACACCAGGCGAAGAAAAAGCAAAGAGCCTTTCGTTGCCCGTTCTTATCCATCAACCGGCGGGAAGAACCCCACTGTGCCGGGGCGAGGAAGCCCGGGCTGGCCTCACGCTCCGGCCGCGCGCACGGCCGGATTCGGCGCTGCCGTGCCGCCCTCGTACACGTAAAACCCGCGCCCCGTCTTGCGCCCCAGCCATCCGGCGGCCACCATCTTGCGCAGCAGCGGGCAGGGCCGGTATTTCGAATCGCCCAGGTCGCGATGCAGCACGTTCATGATGTCGAGGCAGACGTCGAGGCCGATCAGGTCGCCCAGCTCGAGCGGGCCGAGCGGATGGTTCATGCCGAGCTTCATCACCGAATCGACCGCGTCGACCGTGGCCACGCCCTCGAGCACGGTGTAGACGGCTTCGTTGATCATCGGCATCAGCACGCGATTCGAGACGAAACCCGGAGCGTCATTCACGGCCACCGGCTTCTTCCCCAGCCGCTCGCACAGGCCCATGATCGTCGCGAAGGTCTCATCGCTCGTCGCGATGCCGCGAATCACTTCCACCAGCGTCATCACCGGCACCGGATTCATGAAGTGCATGCCGGCGAAACGGTCGGGGTGGCCGCTCGCGACGGCCAATTCGGTGATGGAAATGGACGAAGTGTTTGAGGCGAGCAGGGCGTCGTCGCCCAGCAGGCGGCCGAGTTCGCCGAGAATTTCCCGCTTGATCGCCGGCTGCTCCGGCACGGCCTCGACCACGAGTTGGGTGGAGGCAAGCGCGTCAAGCTGCGTCGTCAGGTGAAGGCGGGCGAGCACGGCCGGCTTTTCCGCTTCGGCGAGTTTGCCGCGCTTGATTTCCCGGTCGAGATTCTTGTCGATGGCGCCGAGCGCGCGATCGAGATATCGCTGCTCCACATCACGCAGCACCACGTCGTAGCCCGCCCGCGCGAAGACGTGCGCGATGCCGTTACCCATCGTGCCCGCGCCCACCACGCCCACTTGCTTGATGGCATCGAGATTCATTGTTCCTCCGGAAGTTCAAGTGGCACAGGCACTCTTGCCTGTGCGCCTTTCCGCGCGATCAAGCGCGGCAGGCGCACTCGAACACTCTAGGGAATCACGGTGGGTAGGAGAAATCAAGGCCGCCAGTCTGGCCGCGCCGAAGATCCCAATCCGCATTTCTCATAGGGAATTTCCGGCCAACGCGCCGCTCGGCCAATTCCAGGACCGTCCGGAGATTGTGAGTCGACGGAGATAACGATGGAGGGCTGAAGCCCGCCTCTACACAAGCGTACTTGAGTCCCGCACAATTTCCCTGGGAGTCATCCGAGCTGAGGGTCAGAAAGAAACTTCGACGGTACGCCCCGCGAACACCACCCGCCGCGTCTCTTTCTCCAGATGCACTTCCATGTGCCGCTCGAAAGGCGCCAGCATCCGCGAACCATCCCCCAGCCGCATGCTGAAAACGCGCCGCCGGTCATCCCACTTCATCTCGACGCCCATCCATTCGCCCTGTCGGTAATCGAACGATTCGCCGTCATCTTCATACAGCGAAAACGAACCATCCGCGCCGGGATAGATCGTGATCGAGAGCGGCGCATCGATTTTTTCACCCGTGTACTGCTTCACCGGCCCAAGCGGCAGGATGGTTCCCGCGCGCACATAAAGCGGCATCGTTTCGATATCCACTTCGCGCACAATCTCGCGCCCGCCTTCAACTCGCGAGCCCGTCCAGAAATCGTACCAGCCGCCGCGAGGCAGATAGACGCGCCGCGAAGTCGCGCCCTTCTCGACAACCGGCGCCACCAGAATGTCGCGTCCCCAGAAATATTCGTCGTCGCGCGCGACCGCCGCCGGATCGTCCGGATACTCGAGCCACAGCGAGCGCATGACGGGCATGCCCGTCGTCGAGCACTCGCGCACGGCGCTATACAAATAAGGCAGCATCCGGTACCGCAGGTTCAGATACTTCCGGCAGATGGGCTCGACGCGCTTGTTGTGCAGCTCGCTATCGGGCGGAATCGCCGCGCCCTCGTAGTGACTTATCTCCACCGGACCCGGATTGCCCATGTCCCATCCCCATGGCAGCCGCAGTTTCCACGTGCGTCCGTGGCAGCGGAACAGCGTGCAGAACGCGCCGAATTGAAACCAGCGCAGATAAAGTTCCGCCGTGAATTCCTTCGTCGGAACGAATCCGCCGATATCGGTGCCCCAGTACGGAATGCCGGTCAGCCCCGTGTTGATTCCATTGGCCACTTGCACCCGCAACGTTTCCCAGGTCGAGTACGTGTCGCCCGACCACAAAAACGAAGCGTAGCGCTGCATCCCGGCGTAGCCGTTGCGATGCAGCGCGTAGGGGCGCACAGTGGGCCGGTCCATCTGCGGCCCCTCCCAATACATGCGGTTGCGCACGAGGCGCGACGGAATGTCGAGCGGGTCGCCCTCGTCCGGCCACCAGCCGTCGACGCCCATGGCGAAATCCCTGCGGTGCTCGTTCCAATAACAGCTCGCCCTCGTGTCGTCGGCTCCGTCCGGGCCGCATTTGTCGCGGACCGTTCCGGTGAGCTTGCGCGAGAGAATCACCGCGTGCAGCACCGTGCGGAAGTGCTGCCCGTGAAATTTGTCGAGGATCACTTTTGGATCGGGAAACACGCGCGAATTCCAATCGAACGACCCGTTGGCCGTGTTCCAGCCCGAGGGACAAAATCCGGTGCCCAGATAGATCAGCGCGTCGCACGTCAGCTTCTTCTCGCGGAACGTGTCGGCTTCCGCCAGAATCTCTTCACGGCTTGCCAGCGTGCGGTGCGATTGCTGATAGCCGAAACTCCACAGCGGCGGCATTTCGGCCAGGCCCGTCAGCCGCGCGTATTCGGCCATGATCGTCGCCGGCTCGCTTGAGCCGACGAAGAAAAGGTCGAGCGGCAGCGCAGCCGAACCGTTCATCGGCTGGAATTTGCTTTCCGGCCCGGTGAAATCGAATGTGCCGTACGGCTGATGGAAGAAAATGGCCCAGCCCGCGGTGCCGATGATCCACGGAATTGGCACGCGAGCGCCGCGCGTCCCGAGCCCCCGGACGCCCTCGCCGTTGCGCATCGGGTCCACCGATCCCCGCCGGTCGAATTGCTCCCCGCCCTCGCCAAGGCCCAGCAGCGGCGAATCTCCCGTAGCGAACGAGACCACGCCGCTCGCTTCATCCACTTTGAGCTGTTGAATCGGTTTCCCGCCGGCTGTTTCCACGTGGAACGTCAGTGGATTCGGTTCGATCCTCACGCGCAGCTTCCCGCAAGGAATGGTCCGCGAAGGCGCTTTGCCTCGCAATGCAGCCAGCGGCGCGCCCCACGATTCGCGCACCAGCGACCCGTCGCGAGGGATCGCGGCGCTCTTGCCGTTCGCGACCGGCAAAACGCTCAGCCGAAACGTGTGTTCGCTCACCGGGCTGATTTGTATCTCGGTGGCTTGGCTTGCGATGGCGGGCCCGGCGAGGGACGCGCCGGCCGCAAGCTTCCCGGGGAGAATCCCCGCCGCGCACGCGGCACCCATCGTTTTGAGGACATGCCTGCGGTCGATTTGTTTACCCATTCTGTCGTCTGCCCAAGGCGCGGAAGCGCGAATTCATCGCAGCGAATTATCCACGCCGGCGCAGGCGAAGCCAAGGATAGTCAGGCGCTGGAACCTGGTTCAAAACCTCATGACTTCGGGGATCAGTGCTTTAGCCCTGACAAAAAGCCGCATAAAATCAGGGCGGAATTCATCCCGACAGAGACGGGAGCCCCTGAAGTCAGGCCAGCTGAGGTTTTGAAACAAACTTTGGTTTTATTGGGGAGCGGTGCCTTCGACCACCTGCCGTACGATCGCCGCAGCTCGGTCCTGATCCTCCGGCAGCACGCGCAGGGCGAACGGTCCTCCCTTCTGGTCGAAGATGCAACAGCCGATGCCGTTGGCCACCAGGCACGACTTCAAAAACTCCGCCATGCCCTCTTCCGCGCCCGACCAAACTTCCGCGGTCGCGTCTTCCGGGTGCGGGTCTTCTACGATGGCGGGCGCCTCGGCCCAATCGCCCTCGCCTTCGGACGAGACAGGCGCATCCGCAGTGACCACAGGCTGCGCGATCAGCGTGAGCGTGTCCTCGAGCACTTTGCGCGCCGCATCGATCTGGTCCGCCGGCACCCAAATGTTCAGCGGCGTCGAGCCCGCCCCAAACGTCAGCCGCGCATCCAGCTTCTCGCGGTTGTAGCGAATGCCGGCGTCATCGAGCGCCAGCGTGATCTCGGTGAAGACGTTGCCCTGCGTCCCATGCCAGAGCAACTCGAGCGAATCCTCCGAAGCCGCGCCTTCCGCTTCGGCCGCTTCCCCCTCCGAGCCCAGTTCCTCCACCAGATCCACGTCGCAATCATTGCAGTGCGTGAACCCGGCCCTGTATTCAATACCGCAGTTAGGGCAGAACATAGTTCAGTAGCATCCCGCAAATTCGGCTAATTTGCCAACGGTTCGCAAGTTTCTGCGGGAAGCCCGTAGCCCCTTGGCTTGTGCCTTCAGCCGCCATAGCCAACGAAACGAGACGAGGCGGTGTAAGTAGCACAGGCTTCAGCCTGTGCTCTTTTCGCCAAATGGTAGAGTCAATTTCACGAGCGGTGAAGCTGTTGTCGTTGCCGCTCTCCGCCCAAACATAGCGCCGCGATCCCGCGCTTCACGTTCCGCCGCTCCATCTCATGCAGCAGCATAACGAGAATGCGCGCTCCGCCGGCCCCCAGTGGCACGGGCACTCCTGCCCGTGCGCTTGTGCCTTGGCTACGCCCGCTTGCAGCTATCGCTCCACAGCCAACGCCACCGCGTTCCCGCCGCCCAGGCAAAGCGCAGCAATCCCGCGCTTCACGTTCCGCCGCTCCATCTCATGCAGCAGCGTAACCAGAATCCGCGCTCCGGAAGCCCCAATCGGATGCCCGATAGCCACAGCCCCGCCGTTCACATTCACTTTTTCCGGATTCAGCCGCAGCTCGCGCATCACCGCCAGCGCCTGCACGGAAAACGCCTCGTTCAACTCGACCAGATCAACGTCGCGATCGCGATCCCAGCCCGTCTTCGCGAGCAGCTTTTCCACGGCCTCGACCGGCGCCATCATCACCCATTTCGGCTCGACGCCGCTCGTGGCCTGCGCAACAACGCGAGCGATCGGCGTCTTCCCGAGCTTCGCGGCGTTGCGCTCGCTCGTCAGCACAACCGCCGCTCCCCCGTCGTTCGTCCCCGGCGCGTTGCCCGCCGTCACGGTCCCGTCCTTCTTGAACACGGGCCGCAACTTCGCCAGCGCCTCGATCGATGTATCCTCGCGCGGCGATTCGTCTTTCGAGATGACGATCTTCTCGCCCTTCTTCCCCGGAATCTCGACCGGAACGATCTGTGACTCGAAGAAACACGCCTTCGTCGCCTTCACCGCCTTCTGGTGGCTCTCGAAAGCGAACCGGTCCTGATCCTCGCGCGAGACCTTGTATTTCTCAGCCACCAGCTCGCCCGTCATCCCCATGTGGAAGTCTTCGTAAACGTCCCAGAGCCCGTCGTAAATCATCGAGTCGATAGCTTGCCCATGCCCCAGCCGGTATCCGGTCCGAGCATTGGTCAGGAGGTAAGGCGCATTCGACATCGATTCCATCCCGCCCGCGACTTCCACTTCCGCTTCGCCCAGCCGAATCGCCTGATCGGCCAGAGCAACGGCTTTCAGTCCCGATCCGCAAACCTTGTTGATCGTCATCGCCGCCACGTGATTGTTCAGCCCGCCATGAAGACCCGCATGCCGCGCCGGATTCTGTCCAAGTCCCGCTGGCAGCACGTTCCCCATGATGATTTCGTCGACAAGATTCGGATCGACGCCCGCGCGTTCCACCGCCGTGCGCACGACAATCGCGCCCAATTGCGTCGCGGACAAGGACGAAAGTCCGCCCAGAAATTTCCCTACCGGAGTGCGCACCGCACTCAAAATCACTGTGTTTTCCATGATTCTCCTCGCGCGTCCGCTCGTCGCTTATCAAAACCAGTATAGGCCCCGTTTTTGCGGAGGGTCAAAAATTCCAGATGAATGCGCAGGAACTTTGTTGCTGCGGTAAGCGTTGCGTGCCTGGACTATTGCTTTACAAGTGCGACGGGATTAGAAACGATGCTAGCCGAAGCTCAGGGAGCGTGAATTGCCCATCAACCCTGCCGAAGCTCTGAAGTGGATCACCGGCCACGCCTCCGGGGATATTGCGTCATCCGCGGCCC